>Ga0335085_10004830_pt1 | contig 22034 bp, 10 predicted proteins | sample Lox_Sample_45_FD_206712 | JGI IMG/M metagenome (GOLD analysis project Ga0335085, IMG submission 206712) | Soil microbial communities from Loxahatchee National Wildlife Refuge, Florida, United States - Lox_Sample_4.5 | ecosystem: Environmental > Terrestrial > Soil > Wetlands | place: USA...
GTCTACGGAGGGGTGCTGCTCTTCTCCGCCGTCGCCTACTACGTCCTCGTGCGGACGCTGCTCGCCCACCATCCGAAGGACTCTGCGCTGGCCCGGGCCATCGGCGACGACTTCAAGGGCCGGATCTCGGTCGTGATCTACCTCGCCGCGGTGCCACTCGCCTTCGTCCACTCCGGGCTCGCCTGCGCCCTCTACGTCGCGGTGGCAGTCCTGTGGCTCGTCCCGGACCCGCGGATCGAGGCCGCCCTCGCCGGGCCCGGGGGGCCAGGGACCGGAGGGTGAGCTGCGGTAGCGCGGCCCTCGTCGTGGTGGAAGACCCGGCAAGCGTCGCCCACTACCTGTCCAGGGTGGGCGAGGCGACCGAGGTGCCCCCCCGCTCGCCGGGGCAGCGGCCCCCCGGATTGGAAGAGCCGCGTCCTCCGCCGGCAGGCGCTCGGTGAGGAGGACGACGGTCAGGGCCGCTGGGTGCAGGAGACCCCGTAGCCGCGGGGTCGAGAATGCCGGACGGACCACGGGGCGGCGGAGCCTGTGCATCGAGCCGGATCGAGCCCACCAGGCATCCGCCCGTGCGGGCCCGCCAGCCCGTCCAGGGCCCGCCGGGGTTGGTGAGCGCCCGGGATGGGCCGTCCCGAGCATCAGGGAATCGCCACGGTCCCACAGTCCGGCCAGCCGACCTGCTGGTCCAGTTCCTTGCGCACGCCGTCGGAGAGCTGCCACCCGAGCGGGAGCGACTCCGCCCGTTCAGGGTGTTCCAGCCGATCCTTGCAGATCCCGAACTCCACGAATCGGCCGACGAGAGGCTCCCGGCGCAGTTCGGCGAGAGCCAGGCTGCCCCGGGCTTCGCGCGCGCTGAGCAGGGCTCGCAAGGGCGAGGCCACGTCGTCGAGTCCCTCCGCCGGACGCCAGGCGGCGTCGCCGGCCGGCTCGGTCGGGGGGAGGTGGCAGCGCTCGGGGCTGTTGCACACGTAGATGACGATGAAGCGGGGCGAGGGAGCGGAGAGCGGCACCGCCGAGAGCGCGCGCAGCAGGTTCAGCAGGGTCACCGCCCCCGAGTTCTCGAAGTAGCCGCCGTCCACGACGCGCCCTCTGTCCTGCCCGTAGGGCCGCAGCCGGCCGGCGGGGCTCACGTAGGTGAAGCGCGCGCTGTTGTGCATGGCGGTGTGCAGGGGCAGGTCGGTGCCGAGCACGCCGAGCATGTCGTAGGCGTCCGGGAACTCCGCGTCCTTGCGGATGGGCTGAGCGGCACTCGGGTCCCGGCCCATGCCGCTCCACTGGAAAGGCGTGGCGATGACGCGCTGGCCGCCTTCGACGTACGAGCTGTTGAGCAGCAGCGCCGGGAGGCCGGCGGTGGCCGAAGGCCAGGCTTCGAGGTATCCCCTGGCGAGGGTCCGCTGGTGCGTGGCCTCCTCGTAGGAAGCGTCCCACGAGTCCTCGAGCGCCTGGCCCCGATCGAAGAAACGCACGGGAATGGGCCAGAACTGCTGCAGCACATCGCCGGTCACCATCTTGGCCAGCGTCGGCGTGAGGAAGCGGCCGGCCAGGATCTCTCGCGTGCAGTTCTCGATGGGTGAGCTGGCTGGACCGCGGCCGGAACACTCGAGAGGGCCGCCCATCGAGTCCTTGACCAACGATGCGAACACGCCCGCGCCCAGGCTCCCGCCGGAGACGCCGCTGATGGCGAACAGGTGCCGGGCGAACGTTCGATCGCGGTCCTGGGCGTGCGCGAGGACGCCGGCCGTCCAGTAAGCGGCGCGGATGCCCCCGCCTTCCGCGGCCACCAGGTAGACCGGCACCCCGTTCGAGCAGTCGGTGCAGCCCTTCTGCAGCGGCTCGAACCAGTCACGGAAGGCGTCGGCCAGGAGCGGACGACCCTTGACCTTCGCCTCGGTGCCGGGCACGAGCCGGATGTCGTGGTTGTCGTTCCAGAGACTGAACGCGGCGGCCGCGACCAGGCCCACCGTCACCACCGGGAGGTGAAACCGTCGGCCGGCGAGGATGGCCACGCTGCCGAAGAAGACGGTGTTGGCGGCGGCCACGATGAGAACGGTGATGGCGCCAAGGCGGGCCGGCACCACCAGCGGCCAGATCGTGAACGCGGCGAAGAGGGCCAGGCTCGCCGCGAGACTGACGGCGATCACCCGCCGGACGGAGGACGGAAGCCCCTTCACCGACCGCGTCGCATCCGCCCGGGCCGGCATCTGCGGCCCTGGCGCCGCGTCGGCGGTGGCGCGGACTTCGCCGCGCTTCTCCAGGCGCCGGCGTCGCCGAAGGGTGAAGACCAGGAAGGCGCCGGCCAGCCCGAGACAAATGACGCCGAGGAAGACCATCACCCACGCCCTCTCCGCCATGCCCGCGGCGCGGAGGAACGCGAGAGCGGCCAGGCCCGGGGTCAGGAGGCCGAGGATGCGCGGCGTCCAGGCCACGAAGAACAGCTCGTCTTCCGTCGGCGGCGGCGCATCCTCGGAGCGAAGAGTCACGAGCACGCGGGCCCAGTACCAGACGCTCAGCGTCCACACCACCAGGAACGCGAAGAACGCGAACCGCCCCGGCCACTCGGCCTCGTTGCCCAGGGCGACCAGGAGGTCCCGGCCTTGGGGGACGGCCAGGAGGGGCACCGACCCCAGCACGACGGACAGGGCGCTGAACCGGCAGAGGGCCAGCACGCGGCCGCGCGGGCCCTGGAACAGCGCCACCAGCGTGAGGACGAGCGTGAGGACGAGCAGGGCGAGTTTGAGGGCGGCGGCGGTGGACATCGTGAAGACGGCGCCCGGCGAGAAGGTGGCCCGCTCGATGCCTGCCTTGTCGTGAAGGCCCCAGGTCAGGACGACCAGCAGGACGTTCTCGACGAAGACGTCGAGGACCGCGGCGACCCAGGGCGCGACGCGTCCGATGGTCAGAGTCCGGCCGCCCCCGGTCTCGACCACCCAGACGTAGAGCCGGCTCAGGAAGAGCGCGTAGGCGAATGGGAAGAACGTGTCGAGCAGGACCACGCTCCACCGGAATGCGCTGATCCCGGTGTCGTGGACCTTGGCCCAGATGAGGAGGATCTGCTGGAAGCTTCCCGCCGTGAAGGCGAGCTCCAGGTCCCCGACGCTGGGTCCACTCGGAGCCTCGAACCGTTTGCCGAACTGGGCGAAGGCGGTGACGAACGCCAGGTTCAGCAACAAGAGCGCGCCGACGCGGAGCGCCTGGGCGATCTGCTCGGGTCGCGCCTGGCCCGCTGGCCCGGCAGGCGGGATGGTTGAGCTGCTCATCGGTTCCTCCCGAGTCACGAATCGAGAACCTTGCTCCCTTGGAGCGTCCCGATGGGGGAGATGGACATGAACCGTATATACTTAATACAATTCCTGGGTCAATAGAGTTTTCCGCATCGGATTCGCCGCCCTCGCCGGGCCCGGGGTCCAGGGACCGAGGGCGAGCCGCGGCCTTCGTCGTAGGCCGAGGTCGTCGACCCTGCGCGAGCGCTCCCGCGGCCGGCGCAAACCCACCGCGTCCGCCTAGAGTCCCCCTGCCGCCCGCTCCAGGAGGCGGCGCACGGCAGCGTTGGGATGCCGGATCTCCACCGCCGAGTCCACCGTGATCGTCGGGATCGCGCCGTGCTCCTCGTGGAGGCGGAGGCGCAGCTCCTCCCTCGCGTCGCGGCCGGAGAGGCCGGAGTAGCCGATCGTCCGGCACACGCGGCCGAAGAGGAGCTCGTCGAGGGCACACCCGCCGGTCCTCTCGACGCCGTCGGCGTTCTCCTGCCAGCTCCGGAAGAGGTGGGCCTGGGCGAACGACAGGCCCTGGGCCGTGACCTCGTTCCGGCCCTCGCCGCCCACGACGAGGCCATCGCCGAGGCCGGCCACATGGTCCACGAGGCGCAGCATGCCCTCGGTCGACGTCCGGCCCTCCACGAAGCAGTCGTGGAGGTTCTGCGAGACGAGCGTCACGTCGAGGAACACGGCCTCGAGGCCGAGGGCCCGGGCGACGTCCTGGACCGCGGCGCCGAGGGTCGAGCGCCACAGGCCGAGGCCGGGGTGGATCTTGGCCATCACCTTCTTGTCGCGGTGGAGGCTTCGGGTCCCGTTCGACTCCGGCACGCCGATGATCCGGTCCTCGTACCAACCCCATCCCTGGACGCGCTTCGTCTCCACGTCGCGGTACTGGAAGTCCCGGACGCGTGCATACACGGGCTGCGAGGGGTCCATGTCGACCGAGTTGAAGTGCGGCATGAGGCGGAAGCCCATCGACCGGGCCTTTGCGGCGAAGGTCTTCCCTTTCTCGCTCGCCTCGAAGATCGGGTAGCCCTCGTCGTAAGGCAGCGTGCGCCAGTCCGGGTAGTGGAGGAGGACGCGGCGGGGCGGGAGCCACGCGGCCAGGGCGTCGAGGACCTCGGGCTCGCCCGGGCACCAGGAGACGGCGAAAGCCACCTCACGCACCCAGTCGCGGCGTTCGCGCTCCCGAGCCTCGAGGCCGTACGCGCCCCACAGCCACTCGCGATACCGTGAAGCGGGCACCGTCCAATCGCCGTCGAAGACGTTGACCCGCCACGCGAGGCCGCCCGCCGAGCGATTCTCGTCGATCGGCCCCCAGGCTTCGGCGTCGAAGCCCAGCGCCCGGGGCTCCTGGCCCGAGCCGACGTGGAGCGCCTTGTACCGGTACCGGTCGTCCCGCGTGTGGACCCAGAAGCCGGAGGCCTTGCCGGCGAGGATCGCGAGGCCGGCCTCCCACTGCATCGGCCAGGGCCAGTGGCTGTCACGCAGGAGCTTGTCGTCGAGCGGGAGGCGGACGCCCTGGAACAAGGGTGCGACGAGATCGAGGTCGGACCGGATGCCGCCGATCGTCCACCGGCAGGCGCGGACGCCGGGCCGCGAGGAGAAGGCCCCCGGCTCCACCACGAGGTCGCCGGTCTCGGGGTCGCCGGAGACGATGATCACCCCGTCCGCGTCCCACCCCGCGATCACGAACTCGGCGCGGCTCGCCGAGAGGGAGCGGGCCGAGACCTGGCCGAAGCGTCCGGCCTCGACGGGCACCCTCTCGCCGCCGCGGTAGACGAGGGCGAGCGGTGCCTCACCGCTTCCGGCCGTCAGCATCTCCTCGCCCGTCCGCCGGCTCCGCAGGGAGACGAGGCGGCCGCGGTCCACGACGGCGGCGAGCGTGCGGGTCTCGACGAGGACCCGCAGGCCCTCGACGCGCACCGACACCGGTTCCCCTCCGCGCGTCGACCGGGGCGATTCGCCCCGAGCCTCGGCCGGCGCACCCTCGACGCCGCCCGCCGCCGCCGTCGCCGCGGCCGCGGCCAGGAAGCCGCGACGGCTCACTCCGGCCCGGTCTCGTTTGGTCGTCATGCCTGCCTCCTCGGTCGCGGCGTCGCGCGCCAGCCGGGATCCTACAGGCACCGGGGTGTCCGCGGGCGCCGCGCCCGATTGACCCCGCCGGCGACGGGCGATAGGGTGCGCGCGGAGGAAAGACCCATGAGCGAGCCCATCGACCGCCGAGCCTTCGTGCACCGCGCGGTGGGCGCGGGCGCCGCCGTCAGCATGTCCCTCGCCGGCCCGCTGACGCGCCAGGTCCATGGCGCCAACGACCGCGTGAGGGTGGGCGTGATCGGCACCGGTCGACAGGGCCGCTCCAACCTGGAGGCCTTCAAGAAGCAGGGCGCCGCGATCGTCGCCGTCTGCGACGTCTATGCTCCGAACCTGCAGCTCGGGAAGGAGGCGGCCGGGGAAGGCGTCGTCACCTGCACCGACTTCCGGCGTCTCCTCGACGACAGGACGATCGACCTCGTCATCAACGCCACCCCCGACCACTGGCACGCCCTGCCCACGGTCATGGCCTGCCAGGCCGGCAAGGACGTCTTCGTCGAGAAGCCGGTCTCGGTGAGCGTTGAGGAGGGCAAGGCGATGGTCGGCGCCGCCCGCAAGCACCAGCGCGTCGTCCAAGTCGGGCTCTGGCAGCGCTCGAACGCCCACTTCCAACAAGCGTCGCAGATCGTCCGCCAGGGCCTCCTCGGCCGGGTGACGTTCGTCCGCACCTGGAATTACTCGAACGCGTCCCCGAGCGGAATCGGGAGCCCGCCCGACTCCGACCCGCCCGCCGGACTCGACTGGGACATGTGGCTGGGGCCCGCGCCGAAGGTGCCGTTCAACGCCAACCGCTTCGGGGTGGGCGAGGGCTGGTCCACCTTCCGCCACTTCTGGGACTACTCGAACGGCATGCTGGGCGACTGGGCCGTGCACCTCGTCGACGTCGTGCAGTGGGCCCTCGAGACCCCCGGGCCGGTCGCGGTCACCGGCGTCGGCCAGAAGCTCGCGGTGAAGGACAACGGCGAAACGCCGGACACGCTCGTGGCTACGTTCGAGTACCCGGGGTTCGTCTGCACCTACGAGAACCGGCAGGCCAACGCCAACTCGATGTTCGGGAAGGGATACGGCATCGAGTTCCACGGCACCGAGGCCACGATGTTCCTGAACCGCTCCGGCTTCGAGGTCTTCCCCGAGACGCGCCGGATCCGGGAAACGACCGGCACCGGAGACCGGAACGAGAAGGACGTCGCCCGCTCGGCCTCGATGCGCATGGACGAGGTGGACGACGGGCTCTACAACCACGCCGGCAACATGCTCGAGTGCGTGCGGACACGAAGGCGCCCGGCCTCCGACATCGAGGACGCTCAGCGCTCCTCGGCGACCTGCCAGCTCGGGGTCGTGGCCCTGCGCACGAGGGAGCGGATCGAGTTCGATCCGGTGAAGCAGGAGCTGAGGAGCGCCAGCGGCGCGGCCCGCAAGCTCTTCGGCCGCGAGTACCGCGCCCCCTGGAGGCTCAGCGTGTAGCCGCTACAGGTGCCAGCCTTCCCGGTACTCGCGCCGGACGTAGGCGTTGGCGTCCTTGTCGTTCGTCACTTCCATGGCGGCGCCGTTCCAGAGGAGGAGCCGGTCGGGGAACCGCACCGCCAGGTTGCCCATGAGGACCGTCTCCGACAGGGGGCCGGAGTACTCGAAGTTGGAGCTCGCCGGCTTGCCTCCCTTGCAGGCGCGGATCCAGTCCTTCTCGTGTCCGTCGGTGCCCTCGGGGATCCGCTCCAGGGTCTTGCGGGGCCGCTTGTACTTCTTCATCTTCGATTCGGGGACGATGCGCGGCGACTCGCCGTAGCAGCCGGCCATGATGGCGCCCTTCTCCCCGATCAGCAGGATCCCGCCGTCCTCGTTCCCCATGCGACGGCCCGGCTCGAGCTCGGCCGGGCGCGGCGGCATCAGGCCCCCGTCCCACCAGGTCACGTCGACCTCGGGCATGTTCCCCCGCGCCGGGAACCGGAATCGCACGATGGAGGACCGGGGATAGGTCTCGTTCCTCGGCAGCGTCTCCTCGAAGAAGGCGTGCCAGTACTTCGAGATGTTGGCCTCCACGCTGATCGGGTACTTGAGCTTCAGCGCCCAGAACAGGGGATCGACGATGTGGCACGCCATGTCACCCAGGGAGCCGGTCCCGAACTCCCACCACGCGCGCCACTTCGCCGGGTGGTAGGTGGGGTGGTAGGGGCGGGGATGGGCGGGACCGAGCCACAGGTCCCAGTCGAGCCCCGGAGGGACCTCCGGAGTCTCCGTGGGCCGGTCCACCTCGACGCCCTGAGGCCACACCGGCCGGTTGGTCCAGGCGTGCGCCTCGCGGATCTTGCCAACGGCGTCGTCCCACACCCATTCGCAGAGGAGACGGGCGCCCTCTCCGGAGTGCCCCTGGTTGCCCATCTGGGTCGCGACTCCGTGCTTGCGGGCGGTCTCCGTGAGGAGGCGCGCCTCGTAGACGGAGTGGGTCAGCGGCTTCTGCACGTAGACGTGCTTCTTCCGCTCCATGGCGGCCATGGCGACCACGGCGTGGGTGTGGTCGGGCGTCGCGACGATGACCGCGTCGATGTCCTTCTGCTCGTCGAGCATGACGCGGAAGTCCCGGTACTGCCGGGCGCCCGGGTACTTCTTGAAGACGGGGTCGGCGAGGCCGAAGTCGACGTCGCAGAGGGCGACGATGTTCTCGGCCTCGCAGCGCTCGAGATTGCTCTTGCCCATGCCGCCGACGCCCACCGCCGCGATGTTGAGCTTGTCGCTCGGGGCGGTCGTGCCCTGGCCGCCCAGCACGTGCCGCGGCACGATGGTGAATCCCGCCGTGACGGCGGCGGCGCTCGCGAGGAAGGTCCTCCGGGGGACGGAGTCTTCGTCCTTGCGTTCGGAATCGTGGGGGTGCTTCATCGAGTTCTCCTGGAGCCTCTGCCTGCAGGCGCTGAACGCGGCAGTGGCGGGCAGAGTAGCCCCCCGCTCGGCGTGGTGTCAAAGCCCCGGTCATCGGGAGGATTGACGCCCTCCGCCGCAGGGGCTAGGGTGCCCGCGCGAGCGGAGGAGGCCATTGCGACTCGGGCCTCCGCGAGCTCACCGGTCGGGACGGCTTTGCGGAATCGAGCTTCATCCGTTCGGGGATTGGAGTAAACTGCGGGACGACAGTCACTTCCGAGGAAGTGCCTCTCGGCAGGAGCCCCGGTGAGCGACACGAGGCGAAAGGCGAGAGCAGGCCGCCAGGGTGAGGTCGCCCAACACGCGGTCGAGTTGCCCGCGGGCGTCACCGCGGCCGACTGGGGTCTCGAGAGGGTCAGGGTCCAGAACCCCAGCATCCGCTCGTACCTCGGCTGCATTCGTCTCCTGGAAGAGGTGCTCGACAGCAACTACGCCATCCTGCACTGCTCTCCCGAGCGCCTGCTGAAGATCTGGCGTCAGGTCGAGCAGGTCTGCCAGCTGATGCGCTCGGAGCTCCTGCCGACCCTCAAGGAGCCCTCGACCATACCCAGCCTCGGAGACGCCCGCCGCCACGCCGAGGCTTCGTTCCGGGCCCTGGCCGAGACGGTGCTGACCGCGATGGAGAGGTACGACCATTCCCTCCGCGCCGACCAGCTTCCCGAGGTCCGGAAGCTCCTGTGTGTCTCGATCGGGAAGATCCACGCCTTCCTGCGCGACACCTTCGGGGAGATCGTCGCCAACGATCCCCGCAGCCGCCACGACGCGGACTACTTCCTTTCGCGGCGCTTTGCTCAGGACATCGAGGAGTCGGAGTGGCTGTATTCGTCGGTGTACGAGCTGAACGAGCTCCTGGACGGCCTGGTGCAGGCCTGCTCGGCCGAGTTCTCGGAGCTTCTGCCGAGAATGCGACGGGAGCGGATGGTGCCGCCGGAGCCAGACTGGGAGCAGACCAGGAAGCTCCTCGACAGCCTTCTCGGCGACTTGACGCCGAAGCTCAAAGAGGTGCTGAGCCTTCGGGGCATTCGCATCGACGACATGGAATCGCTCGAGGCCCATGCCTCGAGCCTGTCGACCGACTGCCGGTCGCTCCTGGAGGTGTACGCCGTCGGCAGGGAGGCCATAGAGCAGCTCAAAGGGGTCGGCGGCCCGACGCTGAACGAGCGGGAGCAGAGGGTGAAGGACCTGATCAGCTGCCACCGGGTCCTCAGCGGCCGGCTGGTCAAGCTGCTCACCAGGCTGCACACCTCCCTCCGTGACCTCGCGAAGCACATCGCCGCCTCGAAGGCCGGCATCGAGAAGCGACGCGCGTTGATGCTGGCCAAGGACCTCGTCGAGTTCCGTCCCAAGACCGACCGGCCCGTTCGCGGCATCCGCTAGCCCGGCGACCGGGAAGCCGAGGCTCGTCGACCGTCCCGGAAAGCGAGGAGCACCGATGACCACGAGAGGAGCCACCCGTTCCTGGACCCGTCGCCGCTTCCTCGGCGCGACGACCGCCTCGGCGGCGGCACTCGCCGGGCGCGCCCGCGCCGCGGCCGCCTCCGACGTCGCCGAGCGGCCCCCGGGCGCGGCTTGCGTGCCCCGCGGCGACTTCGGCGAGCGAGTGGCGCTCACCGCTCGGCGTCTCACCGCGACGGGGACCCCGGCCTACACGGAGGCCTTCATCCTGGCCGACGTGACCCTCGACCCGAGGCGTCGCTTCTTCGACTTCAGCGGCGACCTCTCCGGGCGCTACGTCGAGGCCCTCGCGGCCCTGCCTCCGGCGGGCCGTCCGGCGCATGACCTCGAGCCCCTGGTGCGAGCGATCCTCGCGAACCAGCGGCCCGACGGGCGGTTCGGGCGGACGGACCTGGCGTTCACGGCGCAGGAGACCGGCACCGAGCACATGGCCCTCCTCTGGGGGAACGGCCGTCTGCTTGTTGGCCTCATGGCCTATCACGAGGCGACCGGCGACCGAGCCGCGCTCGCCGCCGCCCGCCGGCTCGCCGGCTTCCTGCTCGCCGTCCGCGCGGCCACGAAGGCCCCCGAGGTGATGAGGCGCGTCGAGGGCCAGGGAGCCTTCGGCTTCATCTGCTTCACACAGCTCGCGGAGGGCCTCGTCCGGCTCGGCCGCGCGAGCGGGGAGAGCCGCTACGGCGAGGCGGCCCGGGAGATCGTTCCTCTCCTCCCGCCGCGGGGCGTGCAGCACTCGCACGGCTACCTCACCACCCTGCGGGGGGCGCTGCTCCTCCACGAGGCGACCGGCGACGCCGCGATGCGGGCGTGGGTCGAGCGGCTCTGGAACGACCTCGTGGGCTCGAGCGACTACGTCGTGGATGGAAGCGCCCTCGAGTACTTCGGGTGGGGCGACTCGTCGAATGGGTCGGCGCAGCGGGCAATCAAGGAGGCCTCGGGCGAGTTCCCGCGCAACGAGGGCTGCGGCCTCGCCGACGTCGTTCGTCTGACCCTCCACCTCCACCACCTCACCGGCCGGGCCGACTACCTCGAGCAGGCCGAGCGGTGCTACGTGAACGCGTTCGCCCACAACCAGTTCGCGACGGGCGACTTCGGCTCGCGGGTGTGGTTCCGGGACGGCCTCATGCCCACTCCCTCGGTGGACCGCGCGTGGTGGTGCTGCACCATGCACGGCTACCGCGCGTACCGGGACGTCCTCGACGCGATCGTCTCCGAGGATGGGGACACGGTGACCGTCCGCCTCTTCGACGACGTCGACTTCGAGGGGCGGGCGGCGGCGTTGAGCCTGCGGCGCACGGAGGCCGGCTTCGAGGCAGCCGTGACGCGCGGGTTCGACGGCGCCCTCGCCGTGCGGGAGCCCTCCTGGGCGGAGGGTTTCGCGATCCGGGTCAACGGCGCGCCGGCGCCGGCACCGGCCGCGGGCGGATTCCGCCGCCTGCGCCGGACCTTCCGCGCCGGGGATCGGATCGATGGCTCATTCACTCCTCGCCTGCGCCTCGTCCGGCCCGACGGCACCGGGATTCCGCTCTCCGCCCTCGGCGCCGAACCCGTCCGCGCCGCCCTCTACTGTGGCCCGTTCCTCATGGGGATGGACGAGAGCCTCGATCCCCTCTTCTTCAGCGAGCCGTGGCCCGGCAACGTGGTGACCCTTTCCCCGGGCGCGACGCCGGATTGCGGGGCGGGGAGGCGGCTGCGGGTCGCCGCCTCGTACGAGCACGAAGGCTACCGGGGCGGCGAGACCGCGACGCTCCGGGCGATGGGCGAGAAGCCGGCCGACGACCAGCGGACCTTCGCGGCCTGGCTCAACTATCGGCGCGCCACTCCTCGATCGTCCTGAGCCGCTCAGCCGGTGGCCGCCGGCTCCTCGAGCGGCGCTTCCCAGACCAGGTTGCGGAGGCCGGTGAGGGAGCTCGTGACCCGCAGCGCTCCCTCCCGCACCAGCTGCTGGGTGCCGTGGCAGATGGCCCCGAACAGCCCCTGGATGGGGAGCGCGGCGATGCCGGGATGGAAGCCCACCCAGGCGTTGCGCCCGCTCGCCTTGGCCACGTAGAGGGCCCGGTCGGCCACGCTGATGACCTGCTCCCAGCTCAGCGCGTCGAGCTGCTCCTTGAAGAACGGGTAGCAGGCGAAGCCCACCGAGCAGCTGGTCCGCACCACCCGCCCCTCCCCGATGTCGAAGATGTGCTGGGACACGCGGCTGCGGATCCGCTCCGCGAGCTCGGCGAGGCCGTCTCCGCTCAGCTCCCGGGCCACGAGCAGGAACTCGTCGCCGCCCCAGCGGACGATGATGTCCGAGCTGCGGCTGGCCGCCTCGAGCAGCTCCCGCATCTGCCGGAGGACGGCGTCGCCGGCGGAGTGCCCGGCGGAGTCGTTGATGTCCTTGAAGCGGTCGAGGTCGATCATGACGAAGGCCATGTCGACGAGCTCCACCACCGCCTCGTCGGCCTGGCGCCGGTACCGGCGCTGAAGGAGCGCTACCTCCTTCTCGAGGTACTCGGTCAGGAAGCGCCGGTTGGCGAGGCCGGTCAGGGAGTCGGTGATGCTGGCCTTGGCCAGCTCCTCGTTCGCCCGCTCGAGCTCCTGCTTCTGCTCCGACAGCTCGCGGGTCCGCTCCTGGACCTTCACCTCGAGGAGCCGCGCGTGCTCCGCCTCCTGGGCGAGCTTGCGCTGCTGGACGCGGAGGACCCCGGCGATCCCGCCCGCCAGGAGCATCGCATACAGGGCGTAGGCCCACGGCGAGGCCCAGGGCGCCGCCGCCACCTCGACCCGCACGGCCAGGCCCTCCTCGTTCCAGTGGCCGTCGCCGCTCGCCGCCCGGAGGCGGAAGGTGTAGCGGCCGCGATTGAGGTTCGTATAGGTCGCACTTCCTCGGCCGCGGAGCGGAACCCAGTCCGGGTCGAAGCCTTCGAGCTTGTAGGCGAACCGGTTGCGCTGGGGGGCGGTGAAGTCCAGGGCCGCGAACTCGAGGCCGAGCACCTTGTCGCGGAAGCCGAGGCGCACCTGCCGCGTCTCGTCGGGCGGGCCGGCGAGGGGCCGGTGGTCCACGTTCACCGACGTGAGCACGACCGGCGGCCCCGCCGCCACCCGGCGCAGCCGGTCGGGCACGAAGGCGTTGAAGCCGTTCACGCCGCCGAAGAACAGCTCCCCGCTCGGGCTCTGGTGCCACGCCCCGAAGTTGAACTCGGCGGACTGCAGGCCGTCGCTCACCCCGTAGGTCGCGACCTGGCGGTCGCGGGGGTCGAAGCACGCGAGACCGTTGTTGGTGCTCAGCCAGAGCCGCCCCTGGTGGTCGCTGCGCACGCCGTAGACGACGTCGCTCGGCAGGCCGTCCCGGGTGGTGAGGGTCTCGAAGGCCCGGCCCTCCGGCGGCAGGTGGCTGAGGCCGCCGTGGGTGCCCACCCAGAGGCCTCCCGCCGCGTCCACGAAGAGGGTGTGGACGACGTCCGCGGGCAGGCTGCCGCGGTCGCCCGGCCGCGACTCGTGCCGGTCGAACCGGCCCGTCCGGGGGTCGAGGAGGGCGATCCCCTTCTCCATCGTGCCCACCCAGAGGCGGCCGTCGGGCGCCTCGGCCAGGCTCGAGACCTTGTCTGCGCTCAGGCTCGAAGGGTCCTTCGGGTCGAAGCGGTAGTGCGTGAACCGCCCGGTCTCGGGGTCGACCGTCTCTAGGCCGCCCCCGTAGGTGCCGAGCCAGAGCCGGCCCTGGCGGTCCTCGAGGATCGAGGTGATGCCCTTGGCCGCGAGGCCCTCCGGGTGCCTGGGGTCGAAGCGGTAGTGCTGGAAGACGCCGGTCGCGGCGCGGAAGCGGTCGAGGCCCGCGTCCAGCGTGCCGATCCAGAGGTCGCCGCGGTGGTCGTGCCAGAGGGCCATGACCCGATCGCTCGAGAGGCCGCCCGGCTTCCGGGGGTCGGCCCGGTAGGCCGTCATCTCCCCCGTCGTGCGGTCCATCACGTAGAGCCCGGCATCGAAGGTGCCGACGAAGAGACGTCCGGCCCGATCTTCGGAGAACGAGGTGACGTGGCCGCTCCCGAGCCCGGTCGGGCTGGAGGGTTCGGGGGCCACGTGGCCGAACTGCCAGCTCAGCGGGTTCCACTTGTGGACCCCGCCCAGGCGGGTCCCGACCCACAGCACGCCGCCACGGTCCTGGGCGAGCGACAGGACGTGGTCGTCGGCCAGGCTGGCCGGGTTCGTCGGGTCCTGGCGGTAGTGGACGAAGCCCCGGCCGCTGCGGTCGAGGAGGTCGAGGCCCCCGCTCGTGCCCACCCACAGCCGTCCGTCCGCGTCCTGCAGGAGCGCTCGCACCTGATCGTGGGCGAGGCTCGAAGGGACCTTCGGATCGTTGCGGAAGCGCTCGAATCGGCCGGTCGCCGGATCCAGGCGATTGAGGCCGCCGGCCGACGTGCCGACCCAGAGGGCGCCCGTGCCGTCCTCCAGGATGGCCCGCACCCGGCCGTCGCTCAGCCCCTCCGGGCGCGAGGGGTCGGCCGAAAAGTGCACGAACCCGCCGGCGTCCCACCGGTCGAGGCCCCCGTCCGTTCCCACCCAGAGCCGGTCCTTGCCGTCGAGGTACAGGACGTAGATCCGGTCGTCGACGAGGCTCGAGGCCTGGGATGCGTCGTGGGCGAAGCGTGTGACGGCGCCGCTCGTGGCGTCGAGGCGGACAAGACCGGAGTCGCGGGTGCCGATCCACAGGGTATGGTCCTTCGGCGCGAACCGCAGGGCCCGGATCGAGACTCCGGCCAGCTTCTCCTGCCGGACCACGCGGTCGGTGGCTCTCTGCCACAGCCCCAGCCCGGCCGCGGTGGCGACCCACAGGTCGCCGGACGAGTCCTCCTCGACGTCCCACACGAAGCTGCTCGGGAGGGATGCCGCGTCGGCGGGATCGTGTTTGTAGGCCTTGAAGGCGAGGCCGTCGAAGCGGTCGAGGCCCTCTTCCGTGGCCAGCCAGACGTAGCCTCGCCGGTCCTGGAGGATGTCCATCACCGAGGACTGGGACAGCCCCTGCTCCAGGGACAGTCGGTCGAAGCGGATCGGGCGGACCGGCGTGGCCGCGGCGGGAGGCGCGAGCACCGCGCCGGCCAGGGTCAACCATCCCAGGGGTCCGAGGAACCGGTGAGTGGGCGTCATGGCTTGGCCTCTCTCGACAAGGGTCAGGATTCGAAGGTCCGGCCGGAGGTCGAGGGAATCGAAGGAGGGTTCGCCGCCTTCACGGGTCGTCCACGAGCTGGGCCTGGCTCTCGAGGAGCGGACTCACGACGGCCTCTGACCAGAGCACCGCCTCGCTCCAGAGCGTGCTCTCGGCCCAGAGGCTGGCCTCGGCCCAGAGGCTGGCTTCGGACCACAGCGTGGCGTATGGAGACACCGTCGTGTCGGGCAGCTGGACGCCGGAGGAGAGGAGGATCGGCTCGTCGCCCGGGGTGGACGCCGACCACAGCACGGCGTTCGACCAGATCGAGCGAAGAGAGAACGAGGGCGCGGACCAGAGGACCGCGGTGTTCTCGAAACCGAGCTCGCCGGTGTCGGCGTTCGGGAAGACGAGCGGCGACGGGGCGTCGGCCACCTGGCCCGAGGTCTGGAGGGCGGCGGCGATGTCGAGCATTCCGGCGCCCGTCGCGAGAGGGCTCCCCGCGGCTGGCTTCCGCGCCGAGAGCATGAGCCGGGCCTTCACCGTCCCCGGGTTCAGGGAGGGGTCCTGCTCCAGCATCAGCGCGACGGCCCCGGCCACCATCGGCGCGGCCATGCTCGTACCCGACAGCTCGAAGTACTCCGTCACTTCGGGGACCGCGGGGTCCCCCGCCACCCGCCTCTCCGGGGCCAGCTCGTCGAGCGTGGAGCCGGCGGCCCGCGTGGAGACGATCCGGTTGCCGGGCGCGATCAGGTCGGGCTTGGCCACCCGATCGACGAGCGTTGGGCCGCGCGAGGAGTAGGTCGCCAGCGTGTCGTCCGCGGTGTCGGCCGTCCCCCGGTCGTTGCTGGCGCCGACGGTGATCACCTCGCGCGAGTTGCACGGGCTGGTGATCGTCCCGTCACCGTCGCGCCCGCCGTTGCCGGCCGAGCACACGACCACGACGCCGGCGTTCCAGAGGGCCTCCACCTCCTGGACCAGAGGGTCGAACGCGGCCGGCTCGTAGACGGGGTGACCCAGGGAGAGGTTCAGGACCCGGATGCCGAGAGCGTCCTTGTTGGCGAGGACCCACTGGAGGGCGGCCAGCATGTCCGAGGTGCTGCCGCTGCCGGCGGCGTCGAGCACGCGCAGGGAGACGAGGTTCGCTGCGGGGGCGATGCCGGCGAGGCGGCCCTCGAGGGAGTGGCTGCCGCTGCCGACCAGGATGCCGGCCACGTGGGTCCCGTGGCCGTTCAGGTCGAAGCTCGCCGCCTCGGCCTGTGAGGGATCGTCCGGAAGGTCGTACACGGGGGTCGGGCTCGGGTTGCCCACGAAGTCGACGGATGCAACGATCGTCTGGAGATCGGGGTGGGGCGCGACGCCGGAATCCACGATGGCGATCGTGACCCCGGCGCCCTTCAGGAGGCTCTCAGGCGTGCTCGGCCCCGGCTCGCCTGCGGCTTCGCGCGACGCGTCCATCGCGAGCGAGACCTGCTCGTCGCTCGCCACGAACTCGACCTCGGGGCGCTCGGCCAGGGCGGCTACAGCCAAAGGCGGCAGCCTCAAGGCCATCCAGCGGGAGGACTGGCGGAACTGCCGCCGGATCCGGCCGCCGAGCCGGTCGACGAGGTTCCGCTCGCCGGTTCCCGGCGCCTTTCGAAAACGCACGAGCACGTCGACCGTCTTCCGCTGCTCTGCAGCTCGCTCCCGGACTCTGGCGCTGAGCTTCCCAGGTTCCGGATGCCGGTCAGCCGGCGCCGCGACGGCGGGGGCCACCGCGGCCGCCGGCAGCAGCAAGGTGAAGATCAGTGCGGGAACCACCCGCCGACGGGCCCGACGAGGTCTCGTCATCATGCTTCCCCGCTCCTGGCCCGCTCATCTCTGCATCAAGGATGCCATCGCCCGCGGCGTCGGCCCGCTGACGCCATCCGTCGCGCTCTCAGCGTCTTGGGAGCAGAGGCTCGAGGCGCTCCGCGGTTTTCGGTGCCGGCGGCGCCGGCGCCGCCCCTTTTTCGGCGCACCGATCTTCAGGAATGGCGTGTCAGGGCCGCTCTCCGGCGGAGCAGCGTGGGTTCCGTGACGCCCAGGAGCGCCGCGGCCTTGCGAACGTCGGCGGATGCGGACGCGTCGATCTCGGCCAGCAGGCACGCCTCCGCCCGCGTGCAGGCGTCGGTCCCGTTCGGCCGCGCCCGGATGAAGGCCCCGAGGACGCTCGCCACGGGGGGCCATTGGGGCGAGCGGACGGCCTGTCCGGCCGCTCGCCGGGCGCTCGCGGCGTGCAGCTGCCGCCTGTAGGTCGTGTCGGGGATGCCGAGGAGTTCCGCGGCGCGGCGGGAGACGCCGCCGGAGAGGCGGTCGGCCGTCAGGACGAGGTCCTCGGCCAACCACTTTCCGACGGGAGCGGGCCCCGGCGGCCCCGACGCGAGAGAGGCGGCCACGACGCGGGCCAGTGCCGCTCGCAGCTCCACCGCCGGATCGGCGCCCCCGTCGTCCGGGACGTCGTCGTGCGGCGGCTCGGAAGGCAGGGCCGCGCGCGAGGGTGTGTGCGGGGCGGGGACGGGCCCGGAGGGCACGCGCCCCACGGGGACGGAGAGGCCCTGCAGGTCCTCGACGTCCACCTCCGGCGCGTCGCAGAAGAGCACCGAGGTGAGGACCAGGTTCTGCAGCTCGCGCACGTTTCCCGGCCACCTGTACTCCTCGAGGGCCTCCTCCGCGCGGGCGGTGAAGTGATGGGCCGGGCGGCGGTAGAGCGCGGCGAACTGCTTCAGGAAGATGCCGGCCAGGTGGACGATGTCCTCCCGGCGTTCCCGGAGCGGGGGGACGTGGAGCCTGACCACGTTCAGGCGGTGGAAGAGGTCCGGCCGGAAGCGGCCCTCGGCCACCTTCGATCCGAGGTCGACGTTCGTGGCCGCGATGATCCGGACGTCGACCGTCTGGGGCACGACCCCGCCCACGGGCGTGAACTGCTTGTCCTGGACGAACCGCAAGAGCTTGCTCTGGAGGTCCAGCGGCAGGTCGCCGATCTCGTCCAGGAAGACGGTGGAGCCGTCGGCCTGGGCGAACCGGCCCGGCTTGCGGGCGTGGGCCCCGGTAAAGGCTCCCCGCTCGTGCCCGAACAGCTCGCTCTCGATGAGCGTCGGCGAGATCGCGCTGCAATCGACCACGACCATCTCGCGCTCGCGCCGTCCGCTCAGGTCGTGAAGGGTCGAGGCCAGCAGCTCCTTGCCGGTGCCGCTCTCGCCGGTCACGAGCACCGTGGTGTCGGTGTGCGCCACCTTGCGGGCGGTGGCCAGGAGCGACTCGATGACCGCGGAGCGATAGGCGAGCCTGGAGCCGTGCACCACCCGCCGCAGGTCCGTGACCTCGGCCTCCAGGCGCTCCTTCTCCTCGCGCTGCCGCTCACGCTCGCGCTCGATGAGCCGGACCCGGTCGAGGGCCACCGCCATCTCGCAGGCCAGGGCGTCGAGGAACCGGCGGTCCGAGCCCTCGAACGAGACGGCGAGGGCCCCCACCTCGACGACGATGCCGCCGAGGCAGCGGTCGGGCACCACGAGCGGCAGGGCGCAGAGGGTGAGCTCCCCCGGCGCCTCGCCGCCGGTGGCGACGAACTTGCCTTCCCGGCAGGCCCTTTCTACGATGGCGACGTCCTGCTCGGTGGCGCGGAAGGCCCGCGGCCCGCCTTCCGCACGCTCGAGGCCGCCCAGGACCTCGAAGGTCCCCTGGCGGGAGCGCTCGAGAACGCCCACCCGGCGGGGGTGAAGGGTCTCGAACAGCCGTTCCGTCAGGCCGCGGGCCAGCTCGGCGGCATCGGTCGAGGCGGCGACCGCGGCCATCGAGTCGAGCAGGAGCCTCATGTTGCGGTAGTCGGTCGACTTGTCGCCGGTGAAGATGCCCTGGAGCCGGTCGAGGCTGCGGGCATGCTCGACGTCCGAGCCCTTCTCCCACACGCGGACGCTGCCCGCCGTTCCCCGCTTGGCCGCGCTCAGGGCCTGGTCCGCCCGCCGGACGAGCTCCTGGGCGTCGATCGGCTCCTCGAGATCGACCGCGGCCAGGCCAGCGCTGAACTCGAGGCGCAGGATGCCCCCGTGGTATCGCTGCTCGCCCAGCCGGCGCGCGACGTTCTCGGCCACGACGCGGCTGTCCGCGAGCGGAGTGTCGAGGAGGATGACGGTGAAGATCGCGCCCCCGTAGCGGGCGACGTGATCGTGGCTCCGGAGGCCGGCCCGGATCTCGGCCGCGATCTCCCGGAGCACGCGGTCGCCGGAGCGCCGGTCGAGCCGCTCGTTGACCCAGCCGAAGTCGTCCGGGCCGAGCAGGAGGAGCACCGCCGGCCTCTTCGTTTCCGAGGAGCGAGCCAGGGCGGCCTCCAGCTCGGCCTGGAACTCCGCCCGGTCCGGCAGGCCCGTGACCTGGTCGAAGAGCGACCGCGACAGGGTGCGGGAGTGGGCGGCGAAGGCGGCGGCCACGCCCAGGAACCCCTTCCACCAGCGCTCGTCGTTCAGCGTGTCGGCCGCCGCGTCGGGAACCCAGAGGAGCCCCCCGTGGGGCACTCCCTCGGCGTGGCTCTCGAACCGCAACCCGATCCAGGCCATCAGCGCGGACCGGGGGTCCTCGCGCCGGCGTCGCTCGGGACCGGCGGTCGCCTCCTCGGTGCGCAACGTCACCCATCGCAGCGGAATCCGGCAGAGCACCCCCCGGCCGCTCCGGCTGGCCACGCGGACCGCCCCTTCACCGTCGGCCGCTCCCGGGCCGAGCCGGCCGTGGAACTCGGCGGCGCTCTCGGGGTCGGCCAGCTCGGGAAGAGGGTCGAGACGGCCGTCGTGGACGAGGATCTCCCGCTCGCCCCCAGCCCCGGGCGGCACGTAGAGCGAAACCGAGGCCGCCCCGCTCAGCCGGCGGACGAGGCTGACGTAGGACCTCAGGATGCCCGTCGCTTCGCTCACACGCACTCCCAGCCCAGGGGGGGAGCAACGGCGATGCCAGCCTGTAAGCAATTGATGAGAATGAGGAAATCACCCTGAGGCCCTCGCGTCTGTCCGGGTTTCGGTCGCAGCCCCTTCCTGTCCGGTCGATTCCGGCGGTCCGCTCAGGGTTGACGGGCGGTGACCGCGAGGCTGATACCGCCCAGGACGAGGGCGCTCGCCACCACCAGGCGAGTCGAGAGGCTCTCGCCCAGGAACACCACCGCCCCCGCGGCGGCGAGGGGAGGAGCGGAGAGCTGGACGATCGCGGCCCGCGTCGCCGTGAGGCCGCGGAGGGCCGCGTACCAGGCCGCGTAGCCGAGGCCGGAGGCAACGGCTCCGGAGGCCAGGGCGAGCCACACGCCACCCGGGCTGAGGCTCGCCCTTCCGAGGAGCGCGACCCCGGCCACCAGGGCGAGGGCCAGGGGCAGCGCGCGGGTGAAGCTCGCCGCGTTCACGGCCACGGCGTCGACGGATCCACGCCCGCGCAGGGAGTAGAGCCCCCAGGCCGCACCGGCCGCGAGCATGAGGCCGGCGCCGAGGGGGTCCGGACGGGCGAGGCCGGGCCGCGCGAGAAGAGCGAGACCGGAGAGCGAGAGGGCGAGGCCCACCCACTCCAGGGGTCGCGGACGCTCGCCCCGGGCGAGGCCCGCGCCGACCATGGTGAGCTGAACCGCGGCAAAGAGGAGGAGCGCCCCCACGCCGGCCGGGATGCGCATGTAGGCGAAGGAGAACCCGGCGGCGTAGGCGAAGAGCGCGACCGCCGAGCCCCAGGCGGGCCTGGAAGGCGGGGCCGCCGAACCGCGGAACCGCGCCAGCGGGCCCAGGACGAGAGCGCCGCCCAGGAGACGGAGCGCCGTGAAGGTGGCGGGGTCGGCGTGACCCCCGCCGAGGGCCGCGCGGCAGAGGAGCGAGTTGGCCGCGAAGGCGATCATGGCGGCGGTGGTCAGAGCCGCGGTGGTGGTGGGCCGCGGCGGGGGAGGCGAGGCCTCCCGGGCCCTCTTCGCGACGCGGCGAACCTCGCCGCAGACGTGGACCAGGCCCGGGAGGGTCAAGCAACTCCGGTGGCCGTCTACGCGGGCCTGATGTTCTGGTTGACCCGGAAGAGGTTGTCCGGATCGTACTTCCGCTTCACCTGGGCGAGGCGCGCGTAGTTCTCGCGGTACGCGGACTTCACGTTGTCCTCGCCCTCGTCCATCATCATGTTGATGTAGCCGCCGCCCGACGAGAAGGGATGGAGCGCGAGCCAGTAGTCCTTGGCCCACTGCATCAGGCGCGAGTTGTTGGCGGGGTCGGGATCGACGCCCACGATGACCTCCGCGAACCGCGCGTCGCGGAAGCTGAACGCGGTGTCCGCCTTCCCCACCCGCTGCGCGGCCCCGTTGATGGGGTAGAGGTGCATGGTCGAGTGCGGGCTGGGGAGCCTTTCCGCGTACTTCTGGTGCAGGTCGATGGCCTTGTCGCTCAGCTCCTGGAAGAAGTCGGCCTTCCAGTACCACTGCAGCCCCGCGGGGTAGAGGCCGTCGAAGAGGCTCTGCAGCACCGGGAAGGGGATCGGGCCGGCGAAGTCCATGAGCGGCGGCGAGAACTGACGGATGGGCTTGAAGGCCTCTTCCGCCTTCCCGAGATCCCCCGTGTAGCACCAGGTGACCACGGCCACCTTCTTCATCTGGTGCTCGGCCGGGAACATCGGAACCGGAGGGACGGTCGCGTAGCCGAACCATCCGTTGATGTCCTCGGGGGCCTTGAGGATGAAGTCCCGCCAGAAGCGGAGCACCTCCGTTCCCTTGTCCATCGGCCAGAAGATCGGGCCGCCGTAGACCATGGCGACCGGGCTTCCGCGGAAGAGGAACGAGATGACCACCCCGAAGTTGCCGCCGCCCCCGCGCACGGCCCAGAAGAGGTCCGCGTTCTCGGTGGCGCTGGCCGTGACCACGCGGCCGTCGGCGAGGACGACGTCCACGGCGAGGAGGTTGTCGATGGTCAGGCCATGCTTGCGGCTGAGGTAGCCGATCCCGCCGCCCAGGGTCAAGCCCCCCACGCCGGTCGTCGAGAGGAACCCGCTCGGAACGGCGAGGCCAAACGGGTGGGTCGCGTGGTCCACGTCTCCCCAGAGGCACCCCCCCTCGACCCGCACCGTGTGCTCCTTCTGGTCCACCCGGACTCCTCGGAGCCGCGACAGATCGATCACCAGCCCCCCGTCGCAGACGCCGAGGCCGGGGCCGTTGTGTCCGCCCCCGCGCACGGCGAGGAGTAGCTTCTTCT
>Ga0335085_10004831_pt1 | contig 22030 bp, 14 predicted proteins | sample Lox_Sample_45_FD_206712 | JGI IMG/M metagenome (GOLD analysis project Ga0335085, IMG submission 206712) | Soil microbial communities from Loxahatchee National Wildlife Refuge, Florida, United States - Lox_Sample_4.5 | ecosystem: Environmental > Terrestrial > Soil > Wetlands | place: USA...
GTCCCCGCCGGCATCAGCACGTGGGTCGAGAGCTGGTCGGAGGGAAACGCCATGCGGTCGAGCAGCAGCACCCGCCTGCCGTCGCGGAGCAGGGGCGCCGCCGTCGCGCATCCCGCCATCCGCGCCCCCACCACCACTACGTCGAACCGCTCCACTCAACGAACTCTACGGCCCGCCGCGAGGCGCCCTGCAAGTGGCCCACCCGAAGTCGGAGTGGTTAGAGCGCACTCATTCGGGGGTAGGAGCACGCAGACGTTTCGGGCGGCCCCCGCCGCAGCTCCCCCCACCCCTGGAGAATGGACATGTCAAGGCAACTTCGGCTGCTCTGTGCCGCCACCTGTGCTGTCCTCACCACCGTGCTCGCCACCTGCGCCGGCGCGATGGCCCTGACCGGCGCCGCGCCCGTGCTCGCGAAAGGCTCGACGGCGCTCGGCCCGGCACAGGGCCAACAGTCGATCGTGCTCACGCTGACGCCCCGCAACGGCTCGGCCCTGCAGGCGCTCGCCGCCGGCGGGAACGCCCACCTCAGCGATGCCCAGTTCATGAGCTCCTACGCGCCCGCCAACGCGACCGTCAACAGCGTCTCCGCCTGGGCCACGAAGCACGGCCTGACCGTCGCCTCGGTGTCCCCCGACCGGTTGCTGGTCAGGGTCAGCGGCCCGGCGTCAGCGCTCGGTGCCGCGCTGGGGACGAACTTCGAGCGCTACCGCACGCCCGCGGGCGCGGAATACGTGGCGAGCGCGGGCACCGCTGCGCTGCCGGGGACGATCGCCGGCAAGGTGACGTCGATCACCGGGCTGTCGGGCCTCGAGCGGGTCCAGGGCTCGCTTGCGCGACCGTCGGCGGTCGAAGCCCCCGGGTCGCTCGAATATCCCCGCAGCTATGACCCCCGGCAGCTGTGGACCCTCTACCACGCTCCCAGCAGCCAGGCCGGCTCCGGCCAGCAGGTGTCGGTGATCACCGCCGGGGACATCTCCGGTGTGGAATCGGACCTGCGCACCTTCGAGCACACCTTCGGCCTGGCGGAAGTCCCCTGGCACCAGGTCACCGTCGGCGCGCCGGGCACCGAAACCGAAGGCAACGACGAGTGGGACCTCGACACGCAGTACTCCACCGGCATGGCGCCTTCGGTGAGCCAGCTCAACGTGTACGTCGGCAACTCGATGGAAGACGACTCGATCGTCGAAACGATCGATCGCTGGGTCACCGAAGGCGCGAGCTCACAGGCCAGCTTCTCCGCTGGCGAGTGCGAGCTGCTGGCCGACGCGGCGGGCTTCACCGGCTCCCTGGACACCGTGCTGGCCGAGGCCGCGGCGGAGGGCAAGACGCTGTTCACCTCCGGCGGTGACACCGGTTCCCAGTGCCCCGTGCTCGTGGGCCTGAACGGGCTTCCGCTGGGCGTCCCCGGCGATAACTACCCGGCCTCCAGCCCCTATGCGATCGGCGTCGGCGGCACCAGCGTGCTCGGCGGCGAAGACGAAATCGGCTGGTACTCGGGCGGCGGCGGCACGAGCGTGGTGGAGCCGACACCGGCCTGGCAGGCCAGCGCCGGCGGTAGCTTCTCCGGGCTGATGCGCGGCGTGCCCGACGTGGCCTTCGACGCGGACCCGAACAGCGGTGTGATCGTGGTGGTCGGCGGTGAACAGGAGACGATCGGCGGCACCAGCGTCGGCGCCCCCGCCTGGCAGGGGGTGTGGGCACGCGTCGAGGGCGCAGCCTCGAGCAGCTCCTTCGCCGGGCCCGTCCTCTACGCCGAGCCCACGGGCGCGTTCAAAGACATCGTCCTCGGCGACAACACGATCTACCCGTGCACGCCCGGATGGGACTACGTCACGGGCAGGGGCACCCCACAGATAGAAGCTCTGATCGCCGGGGCCTAGGGCCGCCGGCAGTCCGAGCCCGGGCGTAGGCTCGGGGCATGCCCCCACGGGCGCCCCGAGCCGCGCTCCTCTACGACTCGCGGGTATCCGGCAACTGCTACAAGGTCAGGCTGCTGCTGGCGCACCTCGGCGCCGGCTACGAGCGCCGCGAGGTCGACGTCGTCGACCGCTCGAACCGGCTCGAGCTGCTCGGAGAGCTCAACCCGGGGCTGCGGGTGCCGACGCTCGTCTTCGACGACGGCAGCTCGCTGGGAGAGTCGAACGCGATCCTGTGGTACCTGGCGCAGAACACGCGCTACCTCCCGGAGGACCCGTTCGCCTCGGCGAAGGTGCTGCAGTGGATGTTCTTCGAGCAGTACAGCCACGAGCCCAACATCGCGGTCGTCAGGTTCTGGGTCGCGGTGGCCGGAGCGCCCGTGGTGGGAGAGGCCGAGATCGAGGCCAGGCGCGCCGCCGGCTACCGGGCCCTCGACGCGATGGAGCGGGAGCTCTCGACGCGCGCGTTCCTGGTGGCGGACCGCTACTCGATCGCCGACATCGCCCTCTACGCCTACACCCACGTCGCCGGCGAGGGAGGGTTCGACCTCTCCGGGTATCCCGCGATCGGGGCCTGGCTGGAGCGCGTGGCCGCCGAGCCGGGACACGTGTCCATCACCGCCTGAGCGCAAGACGGGGGGCCGGCAGCGGGCACGGAGCCCAGCCGCCGGATGCCGGCGGGAGGTCGGCCCCCGGACAACGGCGGCGGTCAGTCTGCGGGCAGCGGCACCTTGCGCCCGGAGGCGTCGGTGCTTTCCCGTACGACCCAGCGCCGCTCGAGGATGTCCCGCCGGTATTCGCCGTCGGGTCCGATCCAGCGCCGGACACATTCCTCTTCGCCCGGGTTCGTGACGACGAACGAACCGTTGTCCGCGCTCACCTCGACCCCCGTCTTCAGGGCCAGGGTCAACATCCGCACGAGCTCGTTCGTCACCTGGGCAGGATCGGTGTCCTCAAACTCGATAGCCATCTTCATGGGTCCTATTTCGGCACCTGAGAAGTGAGCCTTGAGGTAGACGACTGCACGGTCTGGACGCCCCGGCGGGGCCGATCGGGGCCGACCGCGCGAGGGTGACCCCGGAAGCCGGCGGGCGGCGCCTGCCGCCTTTACCGACGGCGCGGAAATGCTGCGATCATCGCGCCCGTCCCGAGTCCCCGGCGAGCATCGGAGGTCCCATCGTGAGCACCGACAACAACACCGGCCGTACCGCGGTCATAACCGGAGCCTCCTCGGGGATCGGCGCTGCCACCGCCCGAGCCCTGGCCGCCGATGGTCATCGTGTCGCGCTGCTGGCGAGGCGGGCGCAGCGGATCGAGGCCCTCGCCGAGGAGCTCGGTAACGGCGCCCTCGCGATCGAGGCCGACGTCACCGATCGTGCATCGCTGCAGGCGGCCGCCGAGCGCGTCCAGGGCGAGCTCGGGGGAGCGGACATCCTCGTCAACAACGCCGGTGTGATGCTGCTGGCGCCGTTCTCCTCCGCGCAACGCGAGGAGATGCGCCAGATGATCGAGGTCAACCTCCTGGGCGCGATCGTGGCCACGGAGGTGTTCCTCGACCAGCTCCGGGACGGGGGCGGCGACCTCGTGAACATCTCGTCGGTGGCCGGGCGCACCGCGCGCGCCGGCAATGCCGTCTACGCGGCCACCAAGTGGGGCATGAACGGGTGGTCGGAGGGGTTGCGCCAGGAGCTGCTGCCCGACGTTCGCGTGACCGTGATCGAGCCGGGGGCGGTGGCGACCGAGCTGACCGAGCACATCACCGACGCGGACACCAAGCGGGCCACCGAGCAGTTCGTCGGGCCGATCGCGATCACCGCCGAGGACATCGCCGAGGTGATCGTCTTCGCCGTCTCCCGGCCGAGGAGGATGACGCTGAACGAGATCCTCATCCGGCCCACCGCCCAACGCGCCTAGCCGCCGGCCAGGCGGACCCGCCCGCGGCGGGTCACCGCGTGCCGACGCTGCTCGGCAGCGACGGGCGAGGATCCCTGTGGGGGTCGGCCACGCTGGTCTGCTGGCACCCGCATCAGAAGCTAGCGCAACGTTTGCTTGTGCTAGCTTCGGGCCGCGTCAGCTGCGCGCCGGCGTGTAATTCGCCGCGGTGAAGGGCATTAAGGCAACGGATTTGCAGGCTCACGGAAGGATGGCCAGCGACACACCCGGGAGCGCGCCGAAGCGGCCCGCCCCCCGCGAGCGGACGTCCTGTTCGCGCCGCGGGGCACCGCGCCGCTCGGCACCCGCCGCGGCAGGATTGCTGGCCCTCGCCACCGCCGCCCTGCTGATCGCCGGACAGTGTCCGGCGGGCGCCGCCACGGCGCCAGCGGCGGGCGCCGGCGCTCCCTGCGTCCTGTGGGGCGAAGCACACGCCTGCCAGAGCACCAACCCCAACGTGATCCTCGAAGTCGTCAACCAGCACGAAACCTCGCAGTGCGAATTCCATGAAAGCTGGAGCTGGGGGGACGGCACCGCCAACGGCGAACTCACCCTCCGAGGAAGCATCGAAGGCAGCACCCAGCTGCTCGGGAGCCACACCTACAGCCACCCGGGCACCTACAAGATCAGCGTCACCGGCTACGTCGTCGCAGAAGAACCCGGTCTCGACTTCTATTGCGAAGCGCCACCCGTCGAATACAGCTTCACGCTGCTTCCCGGCTCCGGGGTGCTGGGCGTGCAGGAATCACGGGCCGGCTCGACCCCGCCGGTCGTCAGCAGCTTCGGCCAGAGCCATCGGACATGGCGCGCCGGGTCGGCGCTGGCGCATCTGGCCCGCTCCGGCGGGCACCCGGTGAGCCCCGTGGGAACGATCTTCTCGTTCAACCTCAACCAGCAGGCCACCGTCCGGCTCGCCTTCGTCCGCGAAGCGACCGGCCGGCGGGTCGGCCGCCGCTGCGCCTCCGCCACCCACCGGAACCGCGGGCGGGCTCGATGCCGGCTCTCGAGCTCCGCCGGGATGCTCTCCTTCACGGCCCACCCGGGGCAGAACCGGGCCTACTTCGATGGCCGCCTCTCCGTTTCACAGGCGCTCACACCGGCGAGCTATGGGCTCACGCTGACGGCCACGAACACCGCCGGCCAGCACTCGGCCCCCCGCTCGCTGCACTTCACGATCCAGCGATGAGCAGCCTCGAGCTATGAGAACGGACGGGCGATGAGCAGGCTCCGCGCGGGCGCCGCTCTCGGGCTGGTGGCCGGGCTGTCGCTGCGGCCGCTGCTCCGCCGCGTGCTGATGCTGCGGCTACGCCCGGACGTGGAGCGCATCAACGACGGCGACTACGGTCCCTTCCTCAGCGCCTACGCCGAGGACGCGGTGCTGCACTTCAACGACGGCCCCCACCGCTGGGCCGGCGATCACCGCGGCAGGGAGGCGATCGAGGGGTTCCTGCGCGACTTCGTGGCGGCCGGGCTGAAGGTGAAGCTGAAGGACCTGTGGCTGAGCGGGCCGCCCTGGAGCATGACCGTGATCGCCCGCCTCGACGACGAGGCGCGGGGGCCGGGAGGCGAGCTGCTGTACGCCAACCGCGTGGTGATCGTCCTGCAGACGCGCTGGGGCAAGATCGTCCGTCACGACGACTTCTACGAGGACACTTCGCAGATGGGCGCCTTCGACGCCGCCCTGCGCGACCTCGGGATCCATCCCGTGGCCGAGGCGCGTATCTGAGGGCGTTCGATTACGGGTAGCCGTGGCCTCGATGCTCGGCTACACTCAGGCTCCCAAATACGGACGACGGGAGCGGGAGGGGTATTGATGCGAGGGGTGATGGAAGCAGTGGACGCGCGCACGCACGGCCGTGTCCGGATCACGCGGGACACCAGGTCGCACACGCTCGTGCTGCTTGCGGCGGCCGTGCTGTCGCTGGCCCTCGGCCTAACCGTGAAGGAGCTCGCGGGCGGCCGCTCGGCGAGCTCGCCCGCGCCGGCCGCGCATGGGCTACCGGCCCGGACGATGGTGGCGCTGCCACCGTCGCTGAGCGGCCCGGTGTCCGCGGCCCTCGGCGCCGACAATCCCGCCTACCTCGTCACGCCCCGAGCCGGAGGGCGGCTGGCAGCACGGACGCCGGCCCAGCACCTCACCAGCAGCTTCGGCACGGCGGGGGTCACGGTGCATTCGGCCACGGCCAGCCTGTCCCTCGGCCTGCGGGCGGTCGGCTTTGGATCGGCGCTCACGGCCGTCGCACCGGTGGCGCCCCGCGCGCACGCCAACCGCGTCGTCTTCTCGCGTGAGGGTCTCAGCGAGTGGTATGCGAACGGACCGTTCGGGCTCGAGCAGGGCTTCACGCTCCAGCGGGCGCCCGTCGGCCACCACGCCGGTCCCCTGACGCTCGAGCTGGGCCTCTCCGGCAGCGCCGCGCCGGTGCTGGCCCCCGGCCACAAGAGCTTCACCGTTGGCTCTCCGGGGCCGGGCTCGATCTCCTACAGAGGCCTGAGCGCCGTGGACGCCCACGGGCGGGTGCTCCCGAGCCGCCTGCAGATCAGCGGCGGGCACCTCCTGATCATGGTCGACCCTCTGGGCGCGAGCTACCCCGTGAAGATCGACCCGTTCGTGCAGCAGGGTGTCGCCCTCACCGGCGGCGGGGAGAGCGGCAACGGGCGCCTGGGCGCCAGCGTGGCGCTGTCCGCCGACGGCAACACCGCGCTCGTCGGCGGCTGGCGTGACAGCAGCGAAGCCGGTGCCGCCTGGGTCTTCACGCGCACGGGCGAAACCTGGACCCAGCAGGGCTCCAAGCTCACCGGTAGCGGCGAGCTCGGCGTCGGGCGCTTCGGCACCAGCGTGGCGCTCTCCGACGACGGCAACACGGCCCTGATCGGCGGCTGGGCCGACAACTCCAACACGGGCGCCGCCTGGGTGTTCACGCGCTCGGGCTCCACCTGGTCCCAGCAGGGCTCGAAGCTGACGGGCTCCGGGGAGACGGGCTCCGGGCGCTTCGGCACGAGCGTGGCGCTCTCCGACGACGGCAACACGGCGCTGATCGGCGGCCCCAAAGACAACGCCAACACGGGCGCCGCCTGGGCCTTCACGCGCTCCGGCTCCACCTGGTCCCAGCAGGGCTCCAAGCTGACGGGGTCGGGCGAGGGGACCGAAGGAAGCTTCGGCTCCAGCGTGGCACTGTCGGGTGACGGCAACACGGCGCTGATCGGCGCCTTCAGCGACGAAAACATCGGCGCGGCCTACGCGTTCGTGCGCTCCGGCGAAGCCTGGAGCCAGCAGGGCTCGAAGCTGAAAGGGTCCGGAGAGGGCGAAGAAGCCAGCTTCGGCGAAAGCGTCGCGCTCTCCGACGACGGCAACACCGCCCTCGTCGGCGGCCCCGGCGACAACAGCTCGGTCGGCGCTGTGTGGGCCTTCACGCGCTCGGGCGAAGCCTGGAGCCAGCAGGGCTCCAAGCTGACGGCGTCCGACGAGAGCGGCGCCGGGCGCTTCGGCGAAACCGTCGCCCTCTCCAGCGATGGCAACACCGCCGCGATCGGCGCCCCCCACGACGCCGGCGAACGCGGCGCGGTGTGGCCCTTCATGCGCTCGGGCGGGAGCTGGGGCCAGCAGTCCTCGAAGCTGACCGTCGGCGAAGGCGCCGAAGAAGAACTCGGGACCGGCGTCGCGATCTCCTCGTCCGCCACCACGATCCTCGCCGGCGCGCGCTTCGCGCATGCCGGGGCGGGCGCCGCGTACGTGTTCCAGGGCGGGACCTCGCACGCGCCCACCGTGCTCACGCTTGAAGCCACCTCCGTCAAACCGACCTCCGCGGTGCTCAACGCGACCGTCAATCCCAACGGCCAGAACGTGACCGAATGCGTGTTCGAATACGGGACCTCGATCTCCTACGGACACACGGCTGCGTGCAGCCCCTCCCCGGGGAGCGAAGAACTTGCGGTGGCCGTGTCCGCGAGCGTCAGTGGACTGACGAGCGGCCAGCTCTACCACTTCCGGATCTCGGCCACCAACGGCTCCGGCACCAGCGTCGGCGCCGACAGGACCTTCTCGCCGGAAATCGGGATCCCGCCCACGGTCTCGAAGCTCTCGATCAGGAAGGGGCCTGCCACCGGCGGGACGTTCGTGACGATCACCGGCACCGGGTTCTCCGAACCGGCGACGGTTGACTTCGGGAACTTCGCAGGCACGTCCGTCCACGTCGTCTCGGCGACCTCGATCACGGTCGTCTCCCCGCCCGCCACCAGCGGCGATGCGCAAGTGACCGTCACCACCGAAGGTGGCACCAGCGCCCTGTCGTCCAAGGACAAGTTCAAGTTCGAAAACCCGACCGTCACAAAAGTGTCCCCCGAAGCCGGACCGCGAGCGGGCGGCACGGTCGTCACGGTCACCGGCAGCGGCTTCGCGCTCGGCAGCAGCACCACGATCCTGTTCGGGAAAAAACCCGGGACCGCGGTGAACTGTCCGTCCGTGAACGAATGCACGGCCACCGCTCCCAAATCGAAGAAGGAAACCAAGCCCGAAGTCGTCGACGTGGTCGCGCAGGTCGGCAAATCCAAGAGCCGCAAGTCGCGTCCGGCCGACGCGTTCCGGTACGAATGAACTAGTCCGTGAGGGACTTCCCCCGGGGATCTTCCCGGGGGCAGCCCGCACGCCGGGCGGGGCGTTTCTGAGGGGGTCGGCGGCGCCGAGCGGGAGCTCTCCCGCGTAAGCCCCACCGCCGAGCACGTCGCCCGCGTTGGTGCTAGTTTCAGCCACGCGTTCAGCCCTTCGCGCCTCAGGGAGAACGGCTCGTGGGGGTGTTCTCAGGCGCCGCTGTGGAGGCAGCGGCGGCCCAACCGAGATCGCTGCGGCGGTCGCCCAACCGAATAGCCAGTGGAGGAACTGATGGAGCGTGTTATGGAAAGACGCAATCTTCTGGCGGTATTCGCGGTCTTCGCCCTCAGCCTGTTCCTGCTGGGTGGAACCGCCGTTGCCCACACGACCCGCCACAAGAAGGTCACGCCGACGAGCACGGGCGGGGGGCAGCCCAGCGAGGGCGTGGGCGACCCGGGCCCGCCGGAAACGTGCGTGATCCACACGATGCCCGGCGAATTCATGGATCAGGGCGAGTTCGGCAGCGCGTCGAGCATCGCCGACGTGATCGAAGTCGAGTGCGAACCGGTGTACGCGGAGAAGTGGGTCAGGATCAGCGCCCAGGAGCTCTACAGCCGCTGCGACGACAAGCTCTACTGGACGACGCCCACGAACCCGTTCCACTTCAGCTCGAGCGGGCCGAGCTTCTCGGTCGAACTCGACAACGCCGGCAACGGCACGGCGGTCGTGCTCGGCGGGCCCTCGTGCGCGGCCGGGGAAAGTCTCGTCTCCGCGCACCTCGAAGCGCCGCCGTACAGGACGGTGACGACCGCGTTCATGGTGCTGCCGCCCAGGGAAACGCCGCCCAAGGTGGTCGCCACGCCCGAAAGCAAGGTCGAGGGCGAGGAGTACAGCGACGTGGCCACGATCGTGCAGGTCGAGTTCCCGCCCGTGTTCGCGGAGGAACCGGTCAACATCAACGCCTCGCAGCTGTATGCACGCTGCAAAGAGGACTACCGTCTCGACTGGGTCGTGATGAGCTCCACCGGCCCGAAGACGCTGGCCACGCACTCCGAAGAAGCGAACGTGTGGCTCGACAACGACGGCAACGCCTTCGTGGTGCTGTTCGGCAACTACTCCTGTGCCGCCGGGTCCAGCATGATCGAAGCGAGCCTCGAGAACGCGCCCTATACGACCATGACGACCGAATTCACGGTCGAACCGCCCCAGCCGACCTTCCCTGACTAGGGCGGACCACGGGCCCGTCCGTGGGACGGGCTCCACATGAGCCGGCGAGAGGCCCGGGGGCGACCCCGGGCCTCTCCACTTCCGGGGGGCGCCTGCGTTGGCGCCCCGTCCTCGCCCCGCGTCCATCTGGGCCGGCGGCCGGTCCCGGGGCCGACGGCCGGGCGCATCCCACGCGGGTGAGGGGCTCCCGAAAGTCCGCGCCAGGCACTATCCTCGCCCCGCCAGCCCCATCGACGGGCTCACCAAACAAGGAGGCCAACCGTGATTGCGACCAGCTATCCGCTGCTCGAAGTGTTCTGGACGATGCTGATCTTCTTCGCGTTCTTCATCTGGATCTGGCTGCTGATCACCGTCTTCATGGACGTCTTCCGCCGTCAGGACATCGGCGGCTGGGGCAAGACGGGATGGATCATCTTCGTGATCATCCTCCCGTACCTCGGCGTGTTCGTGTACCTGATCGCCGAGCACAAGGGGATGACCGAAAGGGCGATCCAAGGCCAGCAGGAAGCCAAGTCCCAGATGGACGACTACGTGCGCTCGGTCGCCGGCCAGAGCGATCCGGCCTCCCAGATCTCCAACGCCAAGGACCTCCTGGACCGGGGCGCGATCACGCAGGCCGAGTTCGACACCATCAAGCAGAAGGCACTCTCGGGCGCCTAGCCGCACGCGCGCGCCGCTGCACGCCCGGGGCGCCGCCGTGGAGGTGGTGCCGCGGGTGCCGCGGTGAGCCCTGCAGCGGCACCGGGCACGACTCTTCGTGACTGACCCCGGGTCGCGGTCCGGACCGCGACCCGGGACCGCGGCCCGGACGGGACCCGGCCGGGGCTCCGACCCCCGCCATCCGGACCCCCGGCGGGGCCGGCCGCACACGTTCGCGGCACCGGGGCCAACCTTCACCGGGTCGGTGCGTTATAAGGGTGTCTGATAACTCTCGAGGGAGGGGGACACTGCCGTGAGGGGGTTCGTTGCAGGGTGCGCGGTCGCGCTCGCGCTGCTGGGGTGGGCCGCTCCCGCCGCGTCGGCGGCCGAAGAACACTGCCCCGGCCTGCGCGGGGGCACGGCGGCGCTGGATTGGGGGTTCAACGCCTCCGAACAGATCGGCGCGGGCTTCTCCAGCAACTACGAGAACTCGCCCCAGACGGTCGTGGGTCTCACCGGCGTCACACAGGTGAAGGCGGGCTTCAAGTTCGGCCTCGCGCTGTTGTCCAACTGCACCCTGGAGTCCTGGGGTACGGGCAACAAGGGCCAGCTCGGAAACGGCGCCCAGCTCACCGAGGGCCACCCGGTGCCCGTGCAGAATCTCACCGAAGTCAAGGAAATCGCCGTCGGCAACGCCCACGCGATGGCGCTGCGCTACGACGGCACGGTGTGGACCTGGGGAGCCTCCGAATTCGGCGAGCGGGGCAACAAAGAAAAGGGCTTCGAACGCAACGCCCGCCAGAACGAATCCTGGTTCGTGGCCCGTGACCGGCCGACGGAGGTGCCCGGCCTGACGGGTGTCAAGCAGATCGCCGCCGGGGGAAAACGTGACTACGCCCTGCTCTCCGATGGGGAGGTGATGGCCTGGGGCGAAGACCGCAGCGGCGACCTGGGGGTCGAAGAGAGCGAAAAAGAAGAAGAACTCTGCCTCGGGGAAAACCACGCGGTCACGCCCGTGCAGTGCAGCACGATCCCCCGGACCGTGAAGATCAAGGGCCTGGGCAAGCTCTCGGGCATCGAACGGATCGGGGCCGGCGAAGAAACCGCCTACGCGATCGCCTCGGGAGGGAAAAAGGTGGTCGCCTGGGGCTCGGGCGGCAAAGGACAGCTCGGCGACGGCGAAGGCCAGGACAGCCCCTCACCGGTGCGCACGCTGCTCGAACCGGCCTCCCCGGTGGCCGAAATCGTGGGTGGTGCCAGCCACGCGCTGGCACGGCTCACCAACGGAGAACTGTACGCGTGGGGGTCCGACGGCTCGGGGCAGCTCGGCTTCGAAACCGGGCCGGAAGCGGATGAAAAATGCGGCCGGGACCCGTGCAGCCTGGTGCCCGAACCCGTTCCCTCGCTCGAGCACGTGGTGGCCCTGGCCGCGGGAGAAGGGACTAGCTTCGCCGTCGAGGAAGAAGAAAATGCGGCCAAGGTGATCTACTCGTTCGGCGGAAACGGCCCGTTCGAACTGCTCGGCCTCGGAAACGTCGGTTTCACGAGCACCACCACGCCGACCCCGATCCAGGGGCTCGGCCCGGTCCACGCGATCGCGGCGAGCACCACCACCGCCGTGGCGATCCTGGAAAGCGGCTCGGGGCGGGTGCCTCCGATCACGCTCACGTCCTTCGAAGAAGCGCTCACCCCCGAATGGAACGTGACCGTCGAACCGTACAAGCTGCGCGACAGGCCGGTGGGTACCAGGGAATTCGGGAAAACGCTGGAAGGGAACTGTAAAAGCCCCTGCAGTCTGCCGCTCTCGGGGCTCAAAGCCCAGCCCTACGAAGTGACGCTCAAGAACCCCGAAGGCAAAGAAGGCCGGGAAAAGGAGCGCAAAATCATCGGCACGCCGAAGTCAGGGAAAGGCTGGCCATCGAGCACCGCGGCGCCCACGATCAGCGGCAGCCCACCGATCGAAACCGGCAAACTCCGCCTCGGCCAGACGCTCAAAGTCACGCAGGGGTCGTGGACCAACAGCCCGACCTCGTTCTCATATCAGTGGCTGCGCTGTGAAGGCTACGGCGAAGCCGGCGCCTCCGAAGAACTCGGGACCGAATGCGAACCGATCACGGCGGCCACGCACGAAACCTATGAAGTGCAGGCGCTGGACGTGACCCACACGATCATCGCCACGGTCGAAGCGCGCAACGCATCGGGAGCCAGCATCGCCGTCACGACCCCCGAAGTGATCCTCGCCACCGGCGAAGAATCCGAACCGCCCTACCCGACCTTCACGCAGCGCCCCACGATCACCGGGCACGCCGTCCAGGGAGACACGCTCACCGTCCACAAGGGCATGTGGGAAAGCTCACCGACGAGCTTCCAGGACAAGTGGTTCCGCTGCCATGGCAGGACCGAAGAAGGAATCGGCGGCAGCTGCGGAGCGATCATGGTGAAAAACGGGATGGGTGAAAACGAACCCTACGCCGGGGAAACCTACGTCCCCGGCGCCGAAGATGTGGGCATGTGGATCGAGGTGCAGGAGCGTGCCACGAACCCGGGCGGATGGGAAATCTCGACCTCGCTGGCGCAGCAGATCGCCACGGCCTCGCCGCCCACCAACGTGTCCCCGCCCACCATCACCGGAACCGTCGAACAGGGGCAGACGCTGACGGTGGCTGAAGGCACATGGACGAACGCTCCCTCCAACCCGCACTGGCAGTGGATGCGCTGCTCGGCCTCGGGGCAGGAATGCACAGCCATGTCCAAAGCGACCAAGCAGACCCTCAACATCAACCCCAAGGACGTGGGCCACACGCTGGAGGTCTCCGAATCCGTCGAAAACGGCTTCGCCCGCAGCCAGGCGGTCAACTCCGCGGTCACAGTGGTGGTGCCGACCCCGCCGCCGGCGCCGCCCTCCACGAAAAGCCCCCCCACGATCACCGGAGCCGACGAAGAGAGCCGTACCCTCACCGGTCACGCGGCCCCCTGGACCGGAGAACCGAAGAGCTTCGAATATCAGTGGAAACGCTGCGAAAGCGGGGGCCTCAACTGCCATCCGATCAACGGTGCCGACAACAACAAATACGTGCTCGTCGGCGCGGATGTGGGCAAGGTGCTCGAGTTGAGGGAAACGGCCACCAACGCGGCCGGCTCGGGGGTCTCGCTCTCGAGCCCCACGGCGACGATCGTGGGCGCGCTACCCGTCAACGGTCAGCCGCCGAGCATCAGCGGGGAGCCCGAGCAGGGCCACGGTCTGCGCGAGTTCCACGGCGAATGGAGCAATGAACCCGAAGAATTCTCCTACCAGTGGGAGCATTGCGACGGCTCCGGCAACAACTGTGAAGCGATCACCGGCGCCAACTCCAGGAACTACGCCCCCAAGGGCACCGAAGTGGGGGGCACCCTGAAGGTCCAGGAGCAGGCCATCAACAAGGCGGGCACCTCGGCGCCGGCCACCTCCACGGCGACGGCCCAGGTCGCCCTCACGCCCCCGCTGAACGTGAAACCTCCGACCGTTACGGGCACGCCCCAGAAAGGGGAAACCCTCACCGCCCACCAGGGAACCTGGAAACCCACGCCCACCGGCCGCTCGTTGCAATGGCTGCGCTGCGAACTCAGCGAATGCCGTGCGATCGAAGGCGCCACCAAAACCAGCTACGTGGTCACGCTCGCCGATGTCGGCTCCTCGATCGTGGTGCGTGAAGCGGCCTCCAACGCCAGCGGCTGGGAACCGGCGTACTCGGAAGGCCTCGCCATCGGCGGCAACCCGACGCCCTTCGTCAGCTCCCTGGAACCCGACACCGGGTCGGAAGCAGGTGGGACCTCGGTGATCATCGTCGGTGGGAACTTCGGCGAAACCAGCGCCGTAAAGTTCGGGTCCGTCGGCGCCGGGTCCTACGAAGTCCTGTCCCCGGGCGAGATCAAAGCCGTCGCCCCCGCGCACGCGAGCGGGACCGTGAACGTGACCGTCACCACCCCGAAAGGCACGAGCGGGACCACCGTGGGCTCGCAGTTCACGTATGGCAACCCGCCCACGCTGAGCTCGATCGAACCCGACGAAGGGCCCGAAGGGGGAGGCAGCGTGGTCACGATCACCGGCACGCAGCTCGAACAGGCCACCGAAGTCAAATTCGGAGCCACGCCGGCGGAATCCTTCGGGGTCCAGTCCTCGACGTTGATCATCGCGGTCGCTCCACCGGGAACCGGCACGGTGGCGGTCACCGTGAAGACCCCCTTCGGGCAGACGAACCCCGGCTCGGCGAGCCAGTTCACCTACGTCAAAACCGGTATCCCGCCCGAAATCAAGAAACTGTCGGTCAAGAAAGGCCCCGCCACCGGCGGCACGCAACTGACGATCACCGGCACCTTCTTCACTTACGCCAACGCCGTCAGCTTCGGGGGGGTCCCCGCGGCCAGCTTCAAAGTCATCTCCCAGGAAGAAATCTCGGCCGTGTCCCCGCCCAACGTGGCGGGCATAGCGGATGTCAGGGTGACGAGCCCCTACGGCACGAGTGAAATCTCGGGCAAGGACCACTTCCGCTATGAAAACCCGATCATCACCGCCATCTCCCCTGAATCGGGGCCCACGGCCGGGGGCACGAAAGTTACGATCACGGGGAGTGGGTTCGCCCCCGGAGAAGGCCTCACCACGTTCAAGTTCAAGAAAGCACCGGCAGCCTTCGTCGAATGCCCGTCGACCACCGAATGCACGATGATCGCCCCTCCCGACGAAAAAGAACAGACGGTCAAGGTCAAAGCCACGGCCAACGGGCGCAGCAGCTCGGCGAAAGACGTCGGGGACGAATACGCCTACGTCGAATAGCCGCGACCGCGCGCGGCCCTCGCCGCGGGGGTCCCCGCAGGGCGGGCGGAGGGCTACACCTAGGCCCGCCCCGGCGGCGGTACAGGGCCGCTACAGGAGGCTGCCCACGCCGTGCACGACGGCGCTGCCGAGCACGATCTCGAGCACCACCCCGGCGGCCCCGAGCACGGTGCCGGCAACCGCCATCAGCGCGTCTTCGAGGATCACGCCGAGCGACAGCAGCACCACACCGAGTGCCGGGAGCGTGTCCAGGCCGGTGAAGGGCGGGGCCAGGAAGGCGCCGAGTGAGCCCACGAGCACCAGCAGGCCGAAGACGACGTTGCTGGCACGTCCCCTGAACAGGAACCGGGCCCGCGGGCGGGAGATCCGCTCCAGGCGGCGGATCAGGCGCATCAGCCGCTCCAGAAAGCGCTGCTGACGCTCGCCGGCGAGCTCGACGCGTCTGAAGCGGTCCGGCAGCCAGACTTCGCTGCGCCCGACCACGAGCTGCAGGGCGAGCAGCATCGCGATCACCTCGAACACGTGGGTCGCCCCGCCGGTGGGCAGGGGTAGCGCGGGAACCGCAAGCAACAGCACGAAGGCGACGGCGAAGGCCCCCCGCCCGAAGCGGTCGTTGAGGCTTCCGAGCGTCTTGTCCCCCTCGCCGGCGAACCACTGCTCCAGCAGCTCGCTGGCCCTCGGTGGATCGGCGGAGGCGTCGCCCATCGATCAGCCGGGACGTTGCATCGTGGTCGCCGCCGGCCCCGGTCGGCGCCCCTCCCGCGCTAGTGCAGGAGGTTGATCTCCATCTTTTCCTTGCTGGCGAGTTCGAACGTCAGGATCATGCCGGCCTGTTCAGCGGGCGCCGCCCCGATCTGGGCCGAGAGCGTGTATTTCGGTTCGTTTTCGAACGATTCGACGTTCTGATGGCCCTTGTCCTCGAGGTACCTGAGCTTGACCTTCTTCTGCATGCGGTCGGTGAGTTTGAACGGGAGGATCGCTCCACCGCGGAACACGTAGACGATTTTGCCGCATTCGAATTCCATGAACACGCCGCTGCCAGGAGCCCCGATCGCAAGCCCGACCTGGTCTTCCTTCGGTTCGGGTTCGACTTTGATCATCCCCAGCTGGGCGGTCAACGGAGCCGTCGTGATCACGCCTTCCACCTTCGCGCCCACGGTCTCACAGTGGATGGTTTTCACTTTTTCTTTTTCGGTTTCCACGCCGATCTTGCAGCCGGTGAAGACGATCACGAGGTTGGAGATCACCTTCGCGGTGGTGTACGCGCCGGACATCTTGGCGCCGACTTCGCATACGACGAATTTCCCGGCGAGGGTTTCGAACTTGATCAATTCGCCTTTGACGGACTTCCCCTTCACTTCGGGTTTCGGGCCCGGGCCCGGCAGCCATTCGAACTTACCTTTTTCTTCGCCTTCCGGTTCGAGCAGGGTGCAGGACGCGTCGCCGAACTTGTATTTGCCCGTGCGCTTGTTGCCTTTCTTTGCACAGCGTCCCATCTCCGGGGGCGAAGCGCTGTAGCTGAACTGGTCGGCTGGCGTCGTCACGCTTGTGCCGCCCGGGCCGACGAGCGTCACGTCGACGGTGCCCACGCCCGCGGGGGAGGTGGCGGTGACTTCGGTGCCGGATATGACTTCGACTTCGGTGGCGGGGGCTTTGGCGAAGTCGACCGTCGTCACGCCTTCGAAGTTGGTCCCGTGGATCACCACTTTGGTGCCGCCTTCCTGGGAGCCGCTGGAGGGGCTGACGCTGGTGACGATCGGGACGTAGCTGAAGTCGCTCGCCGGTGTGGCGGCGCTGGTGCCCCCGGCGATCGTGATGGTGATCGGGACCACACCGCTGCCTTCGGGGGCCACCGCGTGGATTTTGGTGTTCGATTCGACCGTGTATTCGGTGGCCGGGACGCTGCCGAAGTGCACGGCCGTGACGCCGCTGAAGTTGGTGCCCGTGACGGTTACGGGAGTGCCGCCCGTGGGAGGCCCTTCGATCGGGCTCACGCCGGTGACCGTCGGCAGCTGAGGTCCGGCCACCATCACGTGGGAGCCGCCGGCGCTGACCTGGGCCACCAGGTGGATGTCGCTGACCTGCAGCGGGACGAGGCTCTTGGTGGGTGTCTTGCTACCGATCCCGAGCTGGCCTTCGCCGTTGACGCCCCATGTCCACACGTTTCCGCTCGACTGCAGCGCGACGCTGGTGTTCTGCCCCGCCTCCACGGAGGTGACTTCGGTGAGGCCGCTGACCTGGATCGGGAGGTTGCTGGGGGTCTGGGTGCCGTTGCCGAGCTCGCCGCTTTTGTTGCTGCCCCAGGCATCCACTTCGCCGCCGGTCAGCGCCGCCAGGCTGTGGGTTTCGCCCGCCGCGATCGCGTGCACACCGATCAGGCCCTGGACGGCGACCGGCGCAGAGACGGGTTTTTCGGAGGTGACGCCGTTGCCGATCTGGCCCTTGCCGTCGGCTCCCCAGGCCTCGACGGTGCCGTTGGTGAGCAGCGCCAGGCTGTGGAAGCCGCCGGCGGCGACCGCGGTCACGCCTCCGAGTTCTTTGACTTCGACCGGCGTCAGCGCGTCGTTGCATTCAGGGCTCGAGCAGCCGTTCCCGAGCTGACCGCTTTTGTCGGAGCCCCAGGCTTTGACGCGCCCGTCGCTCTGCAGGGCGAGGGCGTGTTTGCCCCCGGCCGCGATCGCCGTGACTTCGCTGAGGCCCAGCACTTCGACGGGCACGTTGGAGTTGCGGTTTTCCCCTTTTTCGGTGTCGCCGAGCTGTCCTTCGGCGTTCTGCCCCCAGGCCATCACGTGGCCGTTGCTGAGCAGCGCGAGGCTGAATTCGCCGCCGGCCGCGATCGCCGTGACGTTGCTGAGGCCGCTCACCGGGACGGGAATGCTGCTGTTGGTGTTGTTGGCGTCGCCGAGCTGGCCGGCCGCGTTGGCGCCCCAGGCTACGACCGTGCCGTCGGAGAGCAGGGCCAGCGAGTGTTCGCCGCCGGCGGCCACCGACACGACTTCGCTGATGCCGTTGACGGGGATCGCGGCGAAGCTGGTTTCGGTGGTGCCGTCGCCGAGCTGGCCGAAGTTGTTCTGGCCCCATCCCGCAGCGCCCGGAGATGCGGCGGAGGCGCCCGAGGCGCCCAGCGCGGCGATCCCGAGCACGCAGAGGAGAAACACGCCCAACATCCTCATCCCTCGCATTCTCCCTACCCCTCCTCAGCTTCCGGCCTTGGTCCCTTCGGTCGGCCAACGATAACGCCCCCCCGGCGTCATCGCAAACACGAACGAGATCGGCCAAGACGCTAGCCGCGACGGGCCTCCTGAGAACCCGTAGCCGCGGACGTCTGCGGCCTTTCACCGACTGATGCTAGCGGCTGTTCGCTCCCTTGGAGGGATCGCCCGCCCCGCGCGCCAGCCAGCGCGCCAGCCCCGCCGCGCTGGGGCCGGCGAGCGCCACGAACATGTAGTCCTCCACGGCCGGTGTTGGCAGGCGCTGGCGCAGGTAGGACTCCAGCTCCGACAGGAAGGCCTGCTCGCCCTGCGCCGCCCAGCGCTCGTGACGGTCAAGCGCCTCGTCCATCGCGGCCAGGTGCTGCACGGGCCGCTCGATCGGCCCGTAGTGGGCCAGCGCGAGCGTCTGCGGACTCCACTCCCGCAGCCGCCGCAGGGAGTCCCGCCAGGCGTCGAGGTCCACCTCGGGCGGGGGCGTGGGCGGGACCACTACGTCCGAGCCCAGGCGCACTCCCGCCAGGTCCCCGCAGAAGGCCACACCGCTGTCCTGATCGAGGAAGGCGACGTGGTGGGAGGCGTGCCCCGGCGTCCAGCCGCAGCGCAGCCCCTCGATCCGGGCGCCGTCCTCGATCGTGTGCAGGTTGCCCTCGGGCACTGCCAGGACCTCCCCGAGCAGCTCCTCCAGGCGCTCGCCGAAGACACGCCTGGCGCTGGCCACGAGCCGACCGGGGTCGGCCAGGTGCGGGGCCCCACGGGGGTGGACGTAGACCGGCAGCGCCGGCCAGCGCGCCACCAGCGCCCCGGCGGCGCCGGCGTGGTCGAGGTGGACGTGGGTCAGCAGCAACGCCCGTGGGGGGCGATCGGCGAGGCCCTCGAGCAGCAGCGGCAGACCCGACCCCGGGCCGCAGTCGATCAACACCTCCCCGCACAGCCACGCCCCCACCGTCCGGGGGCGGCCGTCGTAGCGCAGGTCGATGATGCGCGCGTCCATTCGGGGGCCGCGGCGGCGGCCGGCCCAGCCTAGCGACCGGCGTTTGGCAGCAGCCGCGGAAGCTATCGTGACGGCCGCCGCTGGAGCCGTTCCGCCCGAGCATGACGCGCCGCCGCCGACAGATCCCCGCCCTCACCCTCGCCGCCGCCGCTGCCGCCGCGCTGCTGGCAGCCTGTGGCAGCGGCTCCTCGCCCGCGACGGGCCTGGTGCTGCAGGCCACAGCCCGGGCGGCGGCCGCCAACCCCGTCGCGGTCTCACCCCAGCCGGGCACACCCGACGCCTCTCCCTATACCCAGATCAGCTTCCTGGGGGCTGCCGGGACGACGGTCGCCGGCGTGCGCGTGGTCGGCTCCAGCACCGGCGTGCACACGGGTGTGCTGAGGGGCTACTCGACGGGCACCGGCGAGAGCTTCCTGCCGGCCCGTCGCTTCTCGGCGGGCGAGCACGTCAGCGTGAGCGCCCAGGTCACGAGCGGCGGGCACACCGGGACGGCCAGCACGAGCTTCACGGTCGCCCACCAGGCGAGCGTGAGCCAGAAACAGTTCCCCACCAATCCGGGCGACCCGAGCGCGGTCCAGCACTACCTCTCGGCGCCGTCCCTGACCCCGTCCACCGTGCGCATCACGACTGCGGCCCGGCCGGGGGCGGCCCCCGGCGACCTGTTCCTGGCCCCCTACCAGGGCCGCGGCAGCCCGGGGCCGATGATCGCCGACCAGCAGGGCCGGCTGGTGTGGTTCCACCGCCTGCCCGCGGGCGAGGCGGCCACCAACTTCCAGCTCCAGCAGTACGAAGGACATCCGGTGCTGACGTGGTGGCAGGGGCGGATCCTGCAGGTGGGATTCGGCCAGGGGGAAGACGAGCTGTTCAACGGCTCCTACCAGCACGTGGCCACCGTGCGGGCCGGAAACGGCTATCACGCCGACCTGCACGAGATCCGGCTCACCCCCGAAGGAACGGCCTGGATCGACGCCTTCGACCCGATCAAGATGAACCTGTCGAAGGTGCACGGCGTGGCCAACGGTGTGCTGACCGACTCGGTCGTGCAGGAGGTCGACGTCAAGACCGGGCTGGTGATGTGGGAGTGGCACGCGCTCGGCCACGTGCCGATCGGCGAATCGTTCAACGCGGTGCCGAAGATCGCCTACCCGTGGGACTACATCCACATCAACTCGGCCGACCCGGGCAGCTCCGGCGACGTGCTGCTGTCGGCCCGCAACATGTGGACGCTGTATGACGTCGACCTGCAGAGCGGGTCGATCCGCTGGCGCCTGGGGGGCCGCCACAGCAGCTTCAAGCTCGGCCCCGGGGTCCCCTTCTACTGGCAGCACGACGCCGAGTTCCAGCCGGGAGGGCTGATCTCGGTGTTCGACAACGGCTCGGACCCGCCGAAGGAGAAGCAGTCCCGGGGACTGCTGCTGAGCGTCAACGGGCCCGGCCATTCGGTCAGCCTGGTGAAAGCGTTCGCCAACCCCACGAAAACGCTGCTCGCCTCGAGCCAGGGCAACACCCTCAGCCTGCCCGGCGGCAACTGGCTGCTCGGCTACGGGGGGCTGCCGAACTTCACCGAGTTCGACGCAGCCGGGCACGTACTGCTCGACGGCACCCTCGGCCGCAACGTGCAGAACTTCAGGACCTACCTGGCCCCCTGGAGCGCCCGGGGCGAAGGCTCCCCGGCGGTGGCCGCGCGCCCCGCCTCGGCGGGCACACTGTCGGTATCGGCGAGCTGGAACGGCGCCACCGACGTGGCCAGCTGGCGGGTGCTGGCGGGAGCCACGGCGACCTCGCTGGCAGCCATCACGACCGCCCCCAGCAGCGGCTTCGAGACGACGACCACCGTCCCGGCCTCGGCCGGCCCGTACGTCGCCGTGCAGGCGCTCGACTCCTCCGGGACGCTGATCGGCACCTCGGCGCCGGTCAAGGGCTGAAGGCACGGCCGGGCCTGTGCCGCGGCGCAGCCGGGCGCCCTACACGAGGCGCGTGCTCCTGGCCGGGCTGGCCGGCCTGGCTGCCCTGGCCGGGCTGATCGTGCTCCTCACCGGGGTCTCCGGCGGCGCGGGGGGGCGCACGGGCTCGGGTGGCGGCGGTGCGCACCCGAACTCGGGTGGCCCGGGTGTGCACGCGAGCGCATCCGCCGGGAGCGTGGCGTGTGTCCCTCCGCGCCTGAACGTCTCGGCCTCCCTCGCCGGAGGACGCCTGACGGTCTCGCCCGCGCCCCAGAGCCGCGACGCCTCGCCGGCCACCCAGATCAGCCTGCTGGGTTCCCCCGCGGGCGAGCTCGAGGATCTACTGGTGCGGGGCTCGAGCACGGGTGTCCACGCGGGCAAGCTCGTGCCCTTCTCCCAGGGCGACGGCGCCAGCTTCCTGCCGTCCCGACCCTTCGCCGAAGGCGAGACCGTGAGCGTGTCGGCCCGCCTGCAGGGCGGGCAGCCGGCTGCAAGCGTCCCGGTCGCGTGGAGCTTCATGGTCGCCACGAGAGATCCCCCCGGCACCGGTGCGGGCACCGTCTTCCCCCCCACCGGACGGGGGCTCCACCAGGAATTCGTCTCGCGCCCGGACCTGCGCCCGCCCACGGTCACCGTGTCCCCGACCGCGAGCCATGCCACCGGGGACCTGTTCATCGCCCCCTACGAGGGGCACGGGCAGTACGGGCCGATGATCCTCGACGAACACGGTGGGCTGATCTGGTTCGACCCGCTCGCCCCCGGGGCGCGGGCGGGC
>Ga0335085_10004832_pt1 | contig 22029 bp, 23 predicted proteins | sample Lox_Sample_45_FD_206712 | JGI IMG/M metagenome (GOLD analysis project Ga0335085, IMG submission 206712) | Soil microbial communities from Loxahatchee National Wildlife Refuge, Florida, United States - Lox_Sample_4.5 | ecosystem: Environmental > Terrestrial > Soil > Wetlands | place: USA...
CTCCGATCCGTTGCAAAGAACGGTGGAAACCCGCTTGGACAGGACGGTCTGCGCCCGATTCGTCCAGCTCGCGAGGGCTATTCGTCCAACCACGCCGCAGCTCCCCCCGGTCATCGCAGGCGCCAGGCCCTTCGGTCGAAGACGCGGCCCGCCCGGGCGATGAGCGACGAGGAGAAGAGCACCGCGAATGCCCCGAGCACCGCGACCAGCGTCAGCAGCACGGCGTTCGAGACATTCGGGCCGCTGTTGTCGGACTGCAGTGCCGCGGGCGGCCGGGGAGCCAGCTGCTTCAGAACGTCGGCCCCATACCGCGGAGCGGCGCGAAGGAGCGGGCGGGCCGCCCCCTGGATCGAGGTCTTTGCCTTCATGGCCGCGTGCTGGACGACGCGAACCGGCGCGCTCGGCCCTGCGGCGTGCGATGTGTTGCTCACGGCCGCCGGCCGCGGCGTCGACCCCGAGCCGGTCGAGGCCGCTGCGTGTTTGGGAGCTGCCCTCGAAGCTGCCGGAGCACCGCCGCCCGTGCCGCCCGCCGGAACGGACGCGTGCCGCATGGGCGTCAGGCTCCCACGCAGATTTCCGGTCGTTCCGGACGGCGATCCTCCGGTTGCCTCTCCCCCATCGGCCACTCCCGCGCCCTGGTTCGTGATGCTCACGTTCCCTGACGACGAGACGGCGACCGAGATGTTCTGCTGCGAGACGGGGCCGTTGTCTCCGGGGCTGTTAACCCGGATCGAGATGACGATGTTCTGCGGATCGTTCTGCGTGGCGGTCGCATCCGAGCCGGCCGCCTGATTCGTGGACGCGTCCTCGTTTCCCCCTGGTTGACCCGTTTGACCGGCTTCCTGACCCGTGGCCGAGTCGTTGGAGCTCGACCCGACCGCGCCCCCGGTGTTCGTCTGCTGGATCGGGCCGTCGTCGCCGGGGCTGTTGATCCGGATCGACACAACGATGTTCCGCGCGGCCTGCTGCAGCGCCGACGCCGCCGCATTCGCGGCCTGGTTGGTCGCCGCCGTTTGGTCGGAGGGCGCCGACGAATCCGCAGGCGCGAGGGAGTTGAGCGCCTGGTCGTCGGCGCCCGCCGCGCCGGCAGAGGCCCCGGAAACGCCGGGAGCGACGGACGCGGGAGCGGAAAGCGGTCCGCTTGCCGCGTGCGCGTTTCCGGTGGCCGCGACGGCGTAGACAAACACGCAAGAAACCGCTACCAGAGCCGCAATCGCCCGTTTCACGCGGCGCCCCCCGAGGCTCCAAGCCGAATCCGTCTCCACCGCAGTTGCAGTAGTCACCGAAATGACCGTAGCAATACGTCACTACCATTTCAAGATCTGATTTCGTGACTCTAACCGCATTTCCAGTGTGATTTCTCGAAGCGTTATTAGCGTTGCACTTTTTGAATTGAAATATCGTTGGACGAAAGCACCAGGGCCGTTGGACGAAAGGCCCGGACGGCTTGGCAGCGCGGGAAGCGCGCCCGTCTGACGTGCAAGCCAGGCGTTTCAGTGCGCTGATCGTGTGTCCGGGAGGCGAGCCCCTGACCATAAGTACGGCTTATCTGAAGATCTTTTGCCCCGCGTGTCCCGCGAGCCCGAGTGCGCTAAGGTGAGAACGCAAACCTCCTGGGGAGGAGGAAGCACTGCCTCGAAGAGCCGCCAACGGCCGAACCGACCTGAAGGCCACGCAGAAGCGGGTGCTCGCCGCGCTCGAAGACGACGGCTCGGTCCGCCTCACGCGCGGGCTCTACGAGGAGATCGCGGGCGTCAGCCGCTCGCAGGCGGCGTACGACCTAGCCGAGCTCGTCTCCGCCGGGATCCTCGAGCGGATCGGCGGCGGCCGGAGCACGTGGTACCGGGTCGTCCGCCAGGAGCGGCCGGGGCAGCGCCGGTGGACGAACGAGCGAATCCGGGATGCGCTCGAGCAGTTCTGCGCCGGACGCGAGACCTGGCCTTCGGCAAGCGAGTTCAAGAAGGCTGGCCACTCCGACCTCTACGTCGCAGCAAGCCGTTACGGCGGGATCGCCTTCTGGACGAAGGAGCTCGGGCTCGCGCGGCCCGCGCGGCCGGCGGCCCCGGAGCCGGCCGCTCCGACACGCACCGCTCGGACGCGGCGCCGGTGGCGCCCGAAGCTCGGCTGGGCTGCGGCCGGGGTCGCCTTCGCCGCAGCGCTCTTCGCCGCCGGCGGCGCCTCCTTCCACGCCTGGCACGGCTCGTCCCACAACGGGGCCCGGGCCCAGGGGGCGCATGCGCCGGTGATCACGCTCCGCGTCCCGAAGCTCCACTCGGTCAAGCCGGAGACGGCGAAGGTCAAGCTACGGCCCGTGAGGCACACTTCCCCTGCTCCGGCTCGCGCGGCTCGGTCGTCCAACGCCGAGCTCGCGGTGAGAACGGTCTCGGCGCCGGCGCGTCAGATGGTCTCGACGCAGAGGCCGGCGAGCACCAGAACGGCTCAGAGCACGAGTGGGCCCGCCCCGCTCCCGTCGCCCGGCGGCACGACCAGCGGCCCGGCTCCGCTTCCGCCCCCGAGCGGCTAGCCCTGGAATCCCTGCAAATAGGGCGCTAAGCTTCGCCCGTAGAGCTATCTCGTGGGGGAGTGGCCAATGCGTCGCCGTCCGATGCAGGCACCGCGACCGAACTGGAAGCGGGTGGGGCCAAGGGTCGACTCAGCAGGACCGAAGATCAGACGTTTCGGACTGCTTGTCGCAATGGCCTGCGTCGCCGCGCTCACAACCGCAACAAGCGCGTCGGCTGCTCCAACGGTGTCGTACTCGTGCACTCCGGGGCCGGCGAACTGTGTGGGCTGGTACAGGAGCAACGTCAGGATCCAATGGACGTACAGCGACTCCGCCGGGGTCATGAACACGGAGGGCTGCAACACGCACACGCTGACGACCGACTCAACCGGCTCGCACGAGTACTGCTACGTCGAGAATGTCAACTCTGCCTGGACCAAGGTCGACCTCTCGCTCAAGCGAGACGGAACGCCTCCTCAGATCACGGGGGTCAGTCCGAGTCGCAGCCCCGACTCGAATGGCTGGTACAACCACCCAGTAACAATCACCTGGAACGGCACCGATGCGACCTCGGGTCTGGCGGGGTGTTCCTCCTCGACCTATTCCGGGCCCGACAGCGGCGCGGGGTCTCGTAAAGGCACCTGCACGGACAACGCGGGCAACGTTGCCTCTTCGTCCTTCGCGCTGAAGTACGACGCGACCCCGCCCAAGGTGTCGAAGGTCGGGGTGGCGAGCCGCGCTGGTTCCGACCTCGTCCACTGGGCCTCGACCAGCCCTTCCGACACCGCCGTCGTCCAGCGCTGGGCGCGCGGGAGCGCCGATGAGCCGGTGGTCTTCCGCGGCCCGGCCTCTCGCTTCGTCGACACGAAGATCCAGGTCGGCCTGGAGTATGTCTACGCGGTCCAGACCACCGACGAGGCGGGCAACGTCTCCAAGCGGATCACGATCGACGCTCTCCCGAAAGTCCTGACGCTGCGTCCGATGCCCTACGTCCCGAGGGCAGCGCCGAACCCGATCCTGCGCTGGGCGCGGAAACGCGGGGCGACGTACTACCACGTGCAGCTCTTCCGGGGCTCGAAACGGATCTTCGCGGCGTGGCCGAGCAGGTCCCAGATCGCTCTCCCGTCGGCCTGGAAGTGGGCCGGTCACACCTACCGCCTCAGGCCAGGCAAGTACCGCTGGTACGCCTGGGCGGGGCTCGGCAGGCGCTCCTTCGCCCGCTACCACGCGATCGGCAGCGCGCGCTTCATCGTTCCGCCGGGCTAGCGGTTAGGATCGCGGCACGGGGTCGAGCGACGGGAGGAGACCGATGAACGCGATCGCAGCGATTGACGCCGCCCGTGAGCGGTGGAACGTGCTCGAGCATCCCTTCTACGTGCGCTGGGAGCGCGGCGAGCTCTCACACGGCGAGCTTGCGCGCTACGCCGGCGAATACCGCCACGCCGTCGTGGCGCTCGCGCGGGCGGCCCGCACCGCGAGGCTGCACGCCGAGGAGGAGGCAGCGCACATCTCGCTCTGGGACGACTTCGCCGGCGCGCTCGGCACCGAGATGCGCGAGCCCCTGCCCGAGACGCGCTGCTGCTCGTCCGCCTGGGCCGCTGCCGACGACGAGCTCGGCGCCGCTGCGATCCTCTACGCGATCGAATCGGGGCAGCCTGAGATCTCGGCGACGAAGCTCCGCGGGCTCGTCAAGCACTACGGCTTCGAGCCGGGCTCTGACGCGACCGCGTACTTCGAGCTTCACGCCACGCGCGACCATGAGCATGCGGCCGAGGCACAGGCACAGCTCGACGGCCGCGGCGACCGGCGACTGGTCTCGCTCGCAGAGTCGGCGCTCGCCGGCAACTGGGCGCTGCTCGACGGCGTCTCGTAGACGCGACCGGCTAGGCGCCGGTGTCGCCCGGGAGCGGCCCCGCCTGCTCCTGCTCCGCGAGGACCTCGCGCGCCCGCTCGAGCTGGTCCGCCGGTACGAGCACCTCGCGCGAGCCGATCGCCGGCATCCCCACCCCGATCGCGCCACCCACGTTCGTCAGCCGCTGCGTACAGGGAATTCCCGCCTCCTCGAGCAGCGAGCAGAGCAGGTCTGCCAGGACCTCGTTCGGCACCACGTCCAGAACGACGAGCTCGTCCACGGGCGCAGTATGGCCTACAGGCGGCCGGCCTCGACGATCCTGCCGAGGAACTGGCGTGTCCGCGGCTCCTCCGGGTCGCCGAAGATCTTCTCGGGCGGCCCCTGCTCGAGGATCCGGCCCTCGTCGAGGAAGCACACCTTGTTGGCGATGTCTCGGGCGAACGTCATCTCGTGGGTCGCGATCAGCATCGTCATGCCGCCCTCGGCCAGCTCGCGGATCACGCTCAGCACCTCGGCGACGAGCTCCGGGTCGAGCGCGCTCGTGACCTCGTCGAGCAGCATCAGGTCGGGCTGCATCGCGAGCGCCCGCACGATCGCGACGCGCTGCTGCTGACCTCCCGAGAGCCGATCGGGAAACTCGTCGCGCTTGTCCGCGAGGCCGAAGCGCTCGAGAAGGGCGATCGCCTCGGCATTCGCCTCGGCGCCTGGCTTACCCAGCACCTTCCTGGGCGCGAGCGTCACGTTGCGCAGCACGCTCATGTGCGGGAAGAGGTTGTACGCCTGGAAGACGATCCCGATCCCACGCCGGACCCGGTTCACGTCGACGTCGCGACGGGTGATCTCCTCGCCGTGGAGCAGGATCCGGCCCGAGTTGACCGGCTCGAGGAGATTGACGCACCGAAGCAGCGTGGACTTCCCCGAGCCCGACGCCCCGATCAGGCAGAAGACCTCGTGCTCGCCGACGTCGAGGTCGACACCCTTGAGCACCTCGTGCTCGCCGAACGACTTGCGGACCGCTTCGAGCTGAAGAGCCCGGCCGTTCGAGCTCATCGTGCACCCCCGGCGAGCTGGCGCTTCCGCTCGCGCGCGACCAGCCAGTCGGTCAGGCGCGCGAGCGGGATCGTCAGGAGGACGAACAGGAGCGCGGCGCACATGTACGGCGTGTAGTTGAACGTCGCGGCGACATCGATCTGCGACTGGCGAAACGCCTCGACCGGCCCGAGGAACGCAACGAGCGCCGTGTCCTTCGTCAAGCCGATGAAGTCGTTGAGCAGCGGCGGGATCACCCGCCGCACGGCCTGCGGGACGATGACGTACCGCAGCGTCTTCAGGCGCGAAAGGCCGAGCGACCGGGCGGCCGCCTCCTGGCTCGTGTGAACCGACTCGATCCCGGCGCGGTAGACCTCGGCCACGTACGCGGAGTAGACGAGCACGAGCGCGAGCGTGCCCCAGAACAGCGGCGTCGCCCACTCGAGCCACGAGAGCTGCAACGCTGGAGCACCGAACCCGAGGATGTAGACCACGAGAATCGTCGGCACTCCGCGAAAGAAGTCCGTGTAGGCGATCGCCAGACCGCGGATCGGGAAGAACACCGGCCCCGGGAGCCCGCGCAGGACCGCGATCAGAAGAGCGAAGACGAGGATGAACACCTCCGCGGTCAGGAAGATCCGGATGTTGAGCAGGAAGGCATGCGCGATCTCCGGCAGGGAGTCGAAGAAGATCTTGCGGTTGAAGAACGAGGCCTTGACGGCCGGCCAGCCGGGCGAGGTGACGATGAGCGCAACGAGGATTCCGGCGAACACGAGCGTGCTCGCGAGTGCGATCCAGACGCTCCGCTGTCCTCCTCCGGAGCCCTTCAGGTCACCGAGGATCCTCGAGCCGCGGCCGGGATCCGCGTCGGTGGTCACCCGCTGAGCGCTACTTCAGGACGGGGGCGCCCGCGTTCGAGATCCACTTGTTCTGCAACTGCGTGAGCGTGCCGTTGGCCTTCAGCGTCGCCAGCGCCTGGTTCACGCACTTCACGAGGCTGTTGCCCTTGGCGAACACAGCCCCGAAGTGGTCGCCGCTGCCGAGCGCCGGGAACCGCCCCACGACGACGCTGTTCGGCACCTCCTCGGCTCCCGTGATAATGAATGCCGTCGGCAGGTCGACGACGATCCCGTCGATGCCGCCGGTCTTCAGGCCGGAGTTGACGTCGTTCGAGTTGTTGTAGACCGCGGGCTGCTTGTCCGGCTTGATGTGCTTGACGATGTAGTCGTAGCTCGTGGTTCCGATCTGCGCGCCGAGCTTGTAGGGCTTCAGGTCGGCGATCGTCTTCGCCTTCGTGATCGGCGTTCCCTTGATCGCGACCAGCGCCTGATTCGTGTTGTAGTACGAGTTGCTGAAGCTGACGCTCTTGGCGCGCTGCGGCGTGACGGAGACCTGGTTCACGTCGAAGTCGTAGTTCCTCGGGCCCGGCTTGAACAGCTGGTCGAAGGACGCGACGACCCACTTGACCTGGCTCGGCGTAAACCCCAGCTGCTTGACGATCGCGTAGGCAACCGCGCTCTCGTAGCCCTTCTGCGTCGACGGGTCGTTGAACTTCCAGGTCGAGCCCTTGGGAGTGCCGCCGCCGAACCAGGGTGGGTAGGCCGGGTTGTCCGTCGCAAGCGTGAGCTGGCCCTTCTTGACGAGGTTGAGCTGACTCTTCACGCACGAGGCGGCAGCAGCCGTGGAGGTCGAGGAGGCGCTCGAGCTGCTCGACCCGCCGCAGCCCGCGGCAACGACCGCGAGCAGGGCCACGAGGGTCGCCACAGGGAGCCATCGCAGAGGTCGCGGCCGCATCAGGCGTGAGGCTAACACTATGCCGCGACCCCGGAGAACCCGGGAATCACGTCGCTCCCGTAGACGGCGAGCGTCTCGTCCGCCTTCTCGGTCATCAGGTAGATGTCGAACTGGTCGACCCCGATCGACTCGAGCTCCCGCAGCTTCTCCGTGATCTGCTCGGTGCTGCCGAGCACGCAGAAGCGGTCGCAGATCTCGTCGGTGACGAACTCGCCGTGCGCCGCGCCCACGCGGCTGTGGTCTGCGTAGTCGTAGAACTTCCGCGCCTTGACGTAGTCGGTCAGCGCGCTCGGGATCTCGTCCGAGTTCTCGCCGTAGCGCTCGATCAGGTCCATGACGTGATTCGAGACCATCGCCGGGAACCAGCGCACCTGGTCGCGCGCCTCCTGGAGGTTTTCCGAGACGTGGCTCGGGGCGCAGACGATGCACTGCAGCGCGGCCGGGTCACGTCCCGCCTCCTCGGCTGCCTTTCGGGCCGTGTCCATGATCCACTGGATGATCTGCGGGTCGGCGAGCTGGATGATCACACCGTCCCCTACGCGACCGGCCACGCCGAGCGCGCGCGGCCCGTAGCCGGCGACGTGCATCGGGATCTCGGGCAGGTCCTTGCGGACCCACTTCAGCTCGAGCTCCTTGCCGTTCCACTCGACCGCGCGGCCGTTCATCAGATCCTTGATCATCACCAGGCGCCGCTCGAACTCGTCCACCTTGACCGGCTTGAGGCCGACGACGCGGCGCGACGAGTCGCCGCGGCCGATGCCCATCACCATTCGGCCGTTCGTGATGTCGTGCGTGGTCGCGTACCAGCTCGCCGTGATCGTCGGGTCGCGGATGCCGGGGTTCGTCACGCAGTGGCCGAGCTTGATCGCGTCGGTCTGCACGCCCGCGACCGCGAGCAGCGCATAGCTCTCCTGCCAGAGGATGTGCGAGTCGTAGGTCCAGCCGTACTCGAAGCCGAGGCTCTCGCCCCGCTGCAGCAGCTCGACGAGTCGCGTGTACGGCGGGTCCGGCAGGACGGTGACTCCGAAGCTCAGCATCTGCGCCTCCCGGTCGTGGGCGACGTGAGCATAACGCCCGCTCCTCGGCCGCACTCTCGACGCGCGAACCTTCGACTTAGTAACAGACTGTTACTTGGAGGGATGGCTGGCTAGCCGACGGCGACGCGGGCGATCGCCTTGTCGGCCAGGCGGTCGAGGGCCTGGACGGAGAGCTCGAGGTGCTCTTCCTTCGTGTCCTCGAGCTTGGTGTGCGAGAGCCCGCGCAGGCTCTGGACGAACAGCATCACGGTCGGGACTCCGGCGCGCGAGACCTCAGCGGCGTCGTGGAGGGGCCCGCTCGGGAGATGGTGGGAGCGGCCCGCGACCTCGCTCACGGCCTCGTCGGCGAGCCCGATCAGCGCCTCGTCGAAGAGGATCGGCTCGATGTTCCAGATTCGCTCCCAGGCGACCTCGATGTCCTCCTCCTCGGCGAAGCGCTGCGACGCTGCCTTCGCCTCCTCCAGCATTCCGGCCAGCGTCGCCGCGTCGAGATGCCGCTGGTCGAGCAGGCACTCCGCCGTCTCGACGACGGAGGTCACGATCCCCGGCCTGGTGACGACACCGCCGACCGTGCAGACGGCGCCCCCGCCCGTCCGCTTTGCGATCTCCCGGATCTCGAGCTCGAGCTTCGCCGCGCCGGCCAGCGCGTCGCGGCGCTTGTCCATCGGCGTCGAGCCCGCGTGGGCGGCCTGGCCCGTGAACGTGACGAGGTTGCGCTCGACCCCGAACGTGCCGAGCACCACGCCGAGCGGCAGCTCCAACGACTCCAGGACGGGCCCCTGCTCGATGTGCAGCTCGAGATAGACGGCCGCACTCTCGAGCTGGCGCCGCGACTCGAGCGCGCGGTCGAGCTCGACACCGTGCGCGCCGATCGCGTCCGGCAGCGAGACCCCGTCCGCATCACGGCGCTCGCGCAGATCGTCCTGGTCGGCCATCGAGCCGGCCGCGGCGGACGAGCCGAACAGCGACCGGCCAAAGCGCGCGCCCTCCTCGTCGGCCCAGTTGACGAGGCGCACGGTCGCCGCCGGCTCGCCGTCCTCGGCCAGCCGCCGAACGACCTCAACACCCGCGACGACGTTCAGCGCCCCGTCGAGCCAGCCGCCGTTCGGGACCGAGTCGATGTGCCCGCCGATCAGCACCGCCCGGTTGCTGGCGCCACGAAGCGTCCACCACTGGTTCCCGGCCTCGTCCACCTCGTACTCGAGCGGGAGGCCGTCGAGCTTCTCGATCAGCCACACGCGCGCCTGCTCCCAGGTGTCCGTCCAGGCCACCCGCTGCGCGCCGTCGGCGTTGCCCGTCAGCTCGCGCAGCTCCTTCAGCTCGGCGACCGTTCGGCTCGGTGACAGGGGCACCTCGCGAGCATAAACTCGACCGCGAGCCAAGGAGGTCGCCATGTCCGTACTGATCAAGAACGGCCGGATCGTCACCGCGGCCGACGACTACGTCGCCGACATCTACGTCGAGGACGAGACCGTGACGCTGATCGGCGAGTCGCTCGACCACGTAGCCGACAAGGTGATCGACGCCTCCGGCAAGTACGTGCTCCCGGGCTGCGTCGACCCGCACACGCACCTGGACATGCCGTTCGGCGGGACCGTGACGGTCGACGACGTCGAGTCGGGCCAGACCGCCGCCGCGTTCGGCGGGACGACCTGCCACGTCGACTTCATCATCCAGCCGCAGGGCGCGACGTTCGGCGCCGCGCTGGAGGAATGGCGCTCCAAGGCCAACGGGAAGCAGGTGATCGACATGGGCTACCACATGGCGGTCACCGACCTGGACGAGGGTGGCACGCTCGAGGAGCTCGCGTCGCTGCCGGACGAGGGCATCACGTCCTACAAGCTCTTCATGGCCTACAAGGGCGCGCTCATGGTCAGTGACGAGACGCTGTTCAAGACCATGGAGGTCGCGGCCGAGACCGGCGCGCTCGTGATGGTGCACGCGGAGAACGGCGACGCGATCGACGTGCTCGTGAAGAAGGCGCTGGCCGAGGGCAACACGGCGCCGCACTTCCACGCACTCACGCGCCCGCCCGAAACCGAGGGCGAGGCCACGAACCGCGCTATCCAGCTCGCGCGCGTGGCCGGCTGCCCGCTCTACGTCGTCCACGTCTCCTGCCAGGAGGCCGTCGAGCCGATCGCGCTCGCGCGCGAGAAGGGCTGGGACGTCTGGGGCGAGACGTGCACCCAGTACTTCTTCGTCGACTACACGTTCCTCGAGCGGCCGAACTTCGAGGGCGCGAAGTACGTCTACACGCCACCGCCGCGCGACAAGGCGAACCAGGACGTGCTCTGGAACGCGGTCCGCACGGACATCCTCTCCGCGATCTCGACCGACCACTGCGCGTTCCTCTGGGACGGGCAGAAGACGATGGGCAAGGACGACTTCTCGAAGATCCCGAACGGCGGGCCCGGGCTCGAGAACCGGCTCCAGATGATCCACGAGTTCGGCGTCCGCGCGGGCCGGATCTCGCTCAACCGGATGGTCGAGCTCCTGGCGACGAGCCCGGCGAAGCTGTTCGGCCTCTACCCACGCAAGGGCACGATCGCGGTCGGATCCGACGCCGACATGGTCGTCTTCGACCCGGACAAGAAGGTGACGATCACCGCCGCCGACCAGCACTCGAAGACCGACTACAACCTCTACGAGGGCACGACGGTCACGGGCTCGCCGGAGGTCGTACTTCTGCGCGGGCACGTGCTGGTCGAGGGGGACGAGCTGGTGGCGTCACCCGGGATCGGCCAGTTCGTGGCCCGCGCGAGGTTCGGGCAGGAGCTGCGTCCCACGACGGTCACGGCGTGACGGAGAAGCCGCGCAGGACCAGCGTCGATCTCGCGGACTATCCCGATCTCGTCGTGATCTACCTGGCATGCGCGTCGAGGAGCCGCGAGGCTACGACACGATCCAGACGCTCGGCCCACTGATCGAGACGTCCGTTGCTGAAGGGCCCGACGGGCTCCTCCTGCACGAGCAGCTGATCTACTCGGAGGAGCCGCTGCACCGCGGGATGCGCCAGTACTGGCGCGACTTCGAGTCGCTCGCGGCGATCAGCTAGACCGGAGGGTCCGGGTCGTACTGGATGTAGCGGCGAACCTCCTTCGCCCGCTCGGTCGAGTGGAGGCGCTCGACGAGATGGAGGGCCATGTCGATCCCGGCCGAGACACCGGCCGCCGTGATCACGTCGCCAGTGTCCACGTAGCGGTCGTCTGACCGGACCTCGATCTCGCTGCCGAGCGTCGGAAGCGTCTCGAGCGAGCCCCAGTGGGTCGTCGCCGGCCGCCCGTCGAGCAGGCCCGCGGCCGCGAATACGAGCGAGCCGGTGCAGACGCTCGTCATCAGCGTGCCGCGGCCGGCGAGCCCGCGGATCCAGTCCAGCACGGCCGCGTCCGCAAGCTCTCTCCGCGTGCCGCGCCCGCCCGGGTAGACGAGCACATCGAGCGGCGGCGCGGTCTCCCAGGTCTCCTCCGGGAGCACGCGCAGCCCCTTCGCGCAGGTCACCGGCCCCTCCTCACGCGCGATCGTGAGAACGCGCGCGCCGTCGTCGGGCCACTGCTCTGCCCACGCGGCCAGCACCTCCCACGGCCCGGCCCAGTCCAGCTCCTCGGCGCCCTCGAAGAGCGCGACCCCCACGACCACTAGCGCGTCTGCGGGAAGCCGAGGTCGACCTTGCTCGTCGCCGGGTCCGGCCAGCGGGAGGTGACGACCTTCCCGCGCGTGTAGAACTGGATCCCCTCGGGCCCGTAGATGTGGAGGTCGCCGAAGAGCGAGCTCTTCCAGCCACCGAACGAGTAGTACGCAACCGGTACCGGGATGGGGACGTTGACGCCGACCATCCCGGCCTTGACGTCGAACTGGAACTGCCGCGCGACCCCCCCGTCGCGCGTGAACAGCGCGACGCCGTTGCCGTACGGGTTCTCGTTCACGAGCCGGACGGCCTCGTCGTACGAGTCGACTCGCGTGACTCCGAGCACGGGGCCGAAGATCTCGTCCTTGTAGACGTCCATCTCGGGCGTGACGTCGTCGAGCAGCGACACGCCGAGGAAGAAGCCGTCGCCGTTCGGGGCGGTCTCGCGCCCGTCCGTGACGACGGTGGCGCCCTCTTCGCGGCCCCGGTCGATGTAGCCGGCGACCTTGTCGCGGTGCTCGCGCGTGACGAGCGGGCCCATCTCGGAGGCGGGGTCGAGCCCGTCCCCGACCACGACCTTCGGCAGCCGCTCCACGATCGCCTCGACGAGATCGTCCGCAGCGTGGCCGACCGCGACGAGCATCGAGACGGCCATGCAGCGTTCCCCGGCGGAGCCGTAGCCCGCGCTGACCGCGGCGTCGGCGGCCATGTCGATGTCGGCGTCGGGGAGGACGATCATGTGGTTTTTCGCCCCGCCGAGCGCCTGCACACGCTTCCCGCTCGCGGTCCCGGTCTCGTAGACGTACCGCGCGATCGGCGTAGAGCCGACGAACGAGACCGCCGCGATTCCCGGGTGCCCGAGGATCGAGTCGACCGCGACCTTGTCCCCGTGCACGACGTTGAAGACGCCGTCGGGGAGCCCGGCCTCCTTCAGCAGCTCGGCCGTGAACATCGAGGCCGAAGGGTCCTTCTCGGAGGGCTTGAGCACGAACGTGTTCCCGCAGGCGATCGCCGGCGCCCACATCCACATCGGCACCATTGCCGGGAAGTTGAACGGCGTGATCCCGGCGACGACGCCGAGCGGCTGGCGGATCGAGTAGACGTCGATCCCGGTCGAGGCCTGCTCCGAGTAGCCGCCCTTCAGGAGCTCGGGGATCCCGCAGCAGAACTCGATCACCTCGAGCCCGCGCGCGACCTCGCCCTTCGCATCCGAGAGCACCTTGCCGTGCTCGAGCGTCAGGAGCCTGGCGATGTCCTCGGCGTGGTCGTGGACGAGCTCGCGGATGCGGAAGAAGAGCTCCGTGCGCCGCGAGAGGGATACCGTGCGCCAGCTCTCCAACGCTCGCGTCGCCACCTGGACCGCCGCGTCCACGTCCTCCGGGCTCGCGAAGTCGACCTCCCCGGTCTGGACGCCCTTCGCCGGGTTGTAGACCGGCCCGTTTCGGCCGGAGGCTCCCTCGACCCGCGCTCCGTCGATCCAGTGGCTGATGTGGGCGATCTCGCCGCCCGCGTGCGCGTCGCGCTGCTCCGCTACTTCGGTCATGGCCGGCCTCCTCGCTCTCTCCCGCTCGTGCCAGCCTAGCGCGGAACGCGAGGCGGGCCGGGCCGGCCTCGACGGCCGGCCCGGGTACCGCCGCTCAGATCAGTGAGTGGTGATCCGGAGGATTCGGCCCTGCCCGGCGGGGAAGCCGAAGCCCTGCTCGGAGACGTAGAACGCGCCGTCGGGGCCGACCGTCAGCCCGGTGGGGAAGACGAGGCCCGAGGCGATCGTCTTGACGGGCCCGTTCGGCCCGACCTGGACGAGCGCGCCCGTGCCGGGCGTGGGCCCGCCCGGGGTCGTGCTCATCTCGAGGGCGTAGAGCTTGCCTCCGCGGAACGCGAGGCCGAGAACCTGCTCGAGCCCGGTCGCCTTCTGCTTGAGCTGGCCGTTCTTGCCCACCTTCCAGACGCCCTCGTTCGGCACGGTGCCGTCCTCGGGCCCGAATGGACCGAGGTTGCCGATGTAGAGCGGCGGGATGCCGTGGGTGCCGTGCTTCCACGACTTGCCGCCATGATGGCCGCGACCCTGGATGGCGAGCGCGGTCGGGCCGATCCAGTCCGGGAACTGCGCCGAGATGTCCACGAGCCGGGTAATGTGGCCGCTCTTGGTCACCCGGTCGAGCTCCTGGTGGTTCGAGTCCGTCGGGTAAAGGGCACCGCCGACGGCGATCATGCTGTACCAGGTGCCGTCGGGCTCGAAGTCGTCCTCGTCCGGCTTTGCCACCGGATTGGCCGCCTGGAAGGCGCTCAGGTTCGCGATGACCTTCCAGCTCCCATTCTTGCCGACCTTGAAGACGCCGTTCGGAACGGTCGGCACGCCGTGCGAGCAGCCCGCACCGGCCAGCAGCCCGTAGAGCTTGTGGCCGATGAACGCGACGCTCGAGACGCCGCTGACCAGGCTGCCGAGGGCCGGGCTCGTCTGGCTCGACGGCAGCGCATCGACCACGACCTTCGGCGATCCCGACTTGCCGACCTTCGAGATCCGGCCGCCGTTCACCGGGTCGTTCGTGCTTCCGAAGTACGGCGCCGCATCGCCGTGTGCCTGCGGGCAGTTGTCGTCGGCCGAGCTGTGCGTGCCGCCGAGACCGCCCTCCGCGACATAGAGCTTCCGGTCCGGGCCAAACGTCAGCCCGCGCGGGTTGTTGAAGCCCGTTGCGAAGATCGAGACGCTGGGCGTACCGGGCTTCCCGTGCTTCTTCCCTTTTCCGTGTCCGTGTCCCTTTCCGGGACCGTGATGGCCCGGCATCTTTGAGCCGGCAGCCACCCCGCTGCCTATGAGCGCGGCCAGCGCCACGACGAGCGCAACCGCAAATGTCGTCCGTTTCATCGAAATCCCCCTCCTGCCGTTATGCCGCATAGCGAAACGTCCGCTGACAGATGCGCGCAGCTTGCAAGGAGCAGCCAACTTAACGAGCGACTGTTAACAGACTGTTACCGGGCGACAGAACGAGACAAGCTACGATCGCGCCATGGCCGTCGAAGCAGGGCTCGACGCGAAGCGCATCCAGGAGCTCGACAAGCAGCACGTCCTCCACTCCTGGTCGGTGCAGAGCCAGATCTCGCCGCTGCCGGTCGCGGGCGGCGAGGGCCGCTACTTCTGGGACCACGACGGCAACCGCTACCTCGACTTCGCCTCGCAGCTCGTCAACGTCTCGATCGGCCACCAGCACCCGAAGGTGGTCGCAGCGATCATCGAGCAGGCACAGAAGCTGACCACGATCGGGCCGCCCATGGCGCACGAGACGCGCTCCGAGCTCGCGCGGTTGATCGCAGAGGTGACTCCGGGCGACCTGACGATGTCGTTCTTCACGAACGGCGGGGCCGAGGCGAACGAGAACGCGATCAAGCTTGCCCGCTGGTACACCGGCCGCCACAAGATCGTCGCCAGGTACCGCTCCTACCACGGCGCGACAGCCGGCGCGATCACGCTTACCGGCGACCCGCGCCGCTGGCCCGCCGAGCCCGGCATCCCGGGCGTCGTGAGGATGCTCGACCCGTACACCTACCGCTGCCCGGCCGGTCACCCGGACCCGTGCCCGGTCTGCTCCGGAGGCCCGCACCTCGAGGAGATCCTCCAGTACGAGGGGCCGCGGAACGTGGCCGCCGTGATCCTGGAGACGATCGTCGGGACGAACGGCATCATCGTGCCGCCCGACGGGTACCTGGAGTCGATCCGCGAGGTCTGCGACCGGCACGGGATCCTGCTGATCTGCGACGAGGTGATGGCCGGCTTCGGGCGCTCGGGGAAGTGGTTCGCCTGCGAGCACTGGGACGTCGTCCCGGACATCCTCACCGTCGCCAAGGGCATCAACTCCGGCTACGTGCCGCTCGGGGCGATGGTGATCAACGCGAAACTCGCCGACTGGGTCCAGGACAAGTTCTTCGCCGGCGGGCTCACGTACTCCGGCCACCTGCTCGCCTGCGCGGCGGCCATCGCGGCGATCGAGGCCTTCCAGGAGGAGGGCATCGTCGAGAACGCGGCCGCGATGGGCGAGGTCATGGCCGATCGGCTGGCCGCGCTCGCGGAGCGCCATCCGTCGATCGGCGAGGTGCGCGGCAAGGGGCTCTTCTGGGGCATCGAGCTCGTCCGTGACGGCGAGACCCGCGAGCCGCTCGTGCCGTTCAACGCTTCGGGCGAGGCGCTGGCGCCGATCACCGGCCTGGCCAAGGCCGCGATGGAGCGCGGGCTCTACCTGATGACGCACTGGAACGTGATCCTCGTCGTGCCACCGCTGACGATCACGCGCGAGGAGCTCGACGAGGGCCTCGGGATCCTCGACGAGGTCATCACGCTCGTCGACTAGCTGCGCTCCGTAAGAAGGAGCATCGGCGATGCGTGGATTCGCTGATGCGCCGGTCGACGCCGCGTGGCATAGAAGGGGTGCTTCCCTGTTATGGGAGGTAAATCATGGTTGCGACCGGTTCGTCGACGAGGAGAGTTCGCACGTCACGCGTCGACGTGACGCACGAACAGTTCGAGCGTCGGCTGGCGGCACACGGTCACACCCCGAGCGAGATCCACCGTCTTTGGGATGAGCTCGGCGAGCCCGAGGCTTGGGCGGACGAAGAGGCGCGGGCACTCGGGCTCGGATCGCTCATCGCCGTTTACCTCGGGCTCCTGCTCGTGGTCGTGGCGTCGGTGTCGCTGCTCGCGATCTACTGGGGCGAACTCGGCGCGTGGGGCATCCTCGCGCTCGGCGTCCTCTTCCTGGCAGGATCACTCGCGGCGAGCGAGCTGTTGCGACGCAGGCGGCTACCGCAGCCCGCCGACGTGCTCGAGGCGGTCGCGGTCGGCTGGGTCGGCCTCGTCACCTACGCGATCGAGCGGCTCGCCGGCGTCTGGCCGACCGGAGCGAGCGAGATCGACCACGTTCACATCGGTCTGACGACCATCGCCGCGGTCGGGCTCGCGATCGCCCTGGTGCTCATGGTCCTCCGGCCGGATCCGCTACTGGTCGTCCCGATCGCGCTGGCGGTCGGGGTGCTCGCTGTCGACGCCGCGGAGCTTGTCTTCGGCAATGACCTCAGCGGTCGTCAACGCGTCATCTTCATGGTCCCCCTCGGGCTCGCGTGGATCGCGATCGGGCTCTGGCTCGACGTGTCCCGCCGACGCGCTTACGCGACCTGGGCGTACTGGGCGGGGCTCATCACGGCCGGCGGCGCCGTCCTCATCCTCGTTCCGAAGACCGTGCCCGGTTTCACCGCGATCGGCGTACTGGGAGCCGTCGCGCTCTTCTTCTCGGCGTTCGTGCGCCACTGGAGCTTCACGGTGGTCGGCACCATCGGCGTGCTCATCGCCACCTCTGGGGCGATGACGCTGATCGGGGGCACGGCGCCGCTGGTGATGGCTTTCGTGGGGATCGCGCTGGTGGTCGTCGGCCTCCGGTGGTCGAGATGGCGCGAGCGGATTCGTGCGGCCGTGCTGGCGCGCTTGCCCGCGAGGGTGCGGTCGTTCGTCGTCAGGCTTGCTGGGTAGCTTCTCGGGTACCCTTAGGCTCCCGCCGCCCCGAGGGAGCAGCCAATCCGCACCGTCCGCATCGAGGCTCCGTCGTCATCCGCTGCCACGCAGCTGGTACGCGACCTCGTGCCCTTCGCCCAGACCGACCTCGTCCCGCTGAGCGGTGAGCGCTGGGAGGTCCGCGTCGAGGAGAGCTCCGAGGAGGAGCTCGACGCCGTGCTGCACGCGGTCGCGCGCTGGGCGGTCGAGTGCCAGCTCGAGGAGACGCACGTGCTCGTCGACGACGAGCGCGTGGACGTTCCGGCCGACTAGTCCTCTCGCAGCGGCAGCGCGGTCGCGACGACCCGCTGCCCGTTCACCTCGTAGACGACGTCGACGCTGTCGTTCTGGCGGTACGTGCCGGCCACGCCGAGGAAGAGCGACGTCCAGCGCCAGAACCCGAGCTTGCCCTCTCGGGCGAGCGATCGCTCGAAGACGAGGTCGCCGCCCTCGCGGTGGTAGTCGATGCCCGCCTGCTGGGGCACGCCGTTCAGGAAGACGTCGAACTGCTCGCCCACCCCGGCCGGCAGCTGTACGCGCGTGTGCTCGGGCATCAATCAGAGGCTAACCGCACAAGCTCCTCCCGATGTGCTCCGACCTCGCGGACCACCGCCTTAGAATCCCTCCCGCCCGTGCGCCGCCTGCTTCCGCTCTCGTGCGTCGCGTTGCTGTCCCTGGCCTGTGCGGGGGCGGCGCTGGCCGGCAACGGCGGGCTCGCCCCGCCCTCGCCCGCCTCGCCGCAGGCCTCGGACATCCGCGACATCTACTGGCTGATCCTCGGCATCAGCATCGGGATCTTCCTGCTGGTCGAGGTGACGCTCGCCGTCTTCATCGTGCGCTACCGCAGCCGGGGCCGCGCGCGCGAGGTCGAGGGCCCCCAGATCCGCGGGCACACGAACCTCGAGCTGGCCTGGACGGCCGGGCCGGTAGTGATCCTCGCGGTGATCGCGGGGTTCGTGTTCTGGAAGGCAGCGTCGATCAAGAACGCGCCCGCGGGGATCCCGCGCGACACGATCGGGATCGAGGCGCACCAGTTCTACTGGGAGTTCACGTACCCGAACGGGGCGCACTCGGTCAACATCCTCCGCGTCCCCTATCGCCGCCAGATCAAGCTCGTGATCGCCTCGGCCGACGTCGCGCACAGCTGGTGGGCGCCGTCCCTCGCGGGGAAGATGGACGCGATCCCCGGGCGGGTCAACCGCCTCTCGTTCCGGGCGTTGAAGCTCGGCACGTTCCCCGCCCGGTGCGCCGAGTTCTGCGGCCTCCAGCACACGCAGATGCTGGCCCAGGTCGAGGTGCTGCCGCCCGACCAGTACGAGGAGTTCGTGCGCCAGCGGCTCGACCAGCCGGGGGCCCTCGCGCGCGAGACGTTCAGCGGCGTCTGCGCGAAGTGCCACGGGCTCGCTGGCCAGGGCGACATTGGCCCGCCGATCGCCACGAGCGGGCTCCTCTCCGACTCGGCCGCCATGACGCTGCTGCTGCGGCAGGGACGGGGCAAGATGCCGCCCGTGGGCAAGACCTGGGACGACACACAGCTCCGGGCGACGATCGCCTATCTCCAGAAGCGTTTCCACGCGGGAGGCGGAAGTGGCAGCTAGGGCGGAGCCCGCGTCGGCATCGCTGGTCGTCTCGCGTGGCCGCACCTCGAGCTGGCTGACGACCACCGACCACAAGCGGATCGGGATCCTCTACATCTGGACGAGCCTCGCGTTCTTCGTGGCCGGCGGGATCCTCGCGCTACTGATGAGGGCGCAGCTCGCGACGCCGAACGAGCACTTCATCCGCCGCGACTCCTACGACGAGCTGTTCACGATCCACGGGACGACGATGATCTTCCTGGTCGTCGTGCCGATCCTGGCCGGCTTCGGGAACTACCTGATCCCGCTGATGATCGGCACCCACGACATGGCGTTCCCGCGGCTGAACGCGCTCTCGTACTGGCTCTTCCTGCTCGGCGGGATCGTCCTCTACTCGAGCTTCTTCGCGGCCGGCGGCGCGGCCAAGTGCGGCTGGACGTGCTACACGCCGCTCTCGACCGACCAGTACACACCCGGGCACGGGGTGGACTTATGGATCCTCTCGCTCCACATCCTCACGCTCGCGTCGTTGGCCGGGGCGATCAACTTCCTCGTCACGATCGGGAACATGCGCACGGCCGGGATGACCTGGATGCGGCTGCCGCTGTTCGTCTGGGCGATGGAGATCTATGCCCTGCTGCTCGTGCTCGTGCTGCCGACGCTCTCGGCGGGGCTGACGCTGCTGCTCCTCGACCGCCAGGTCGGCACGCACTTCTTCATCCCCGACCAGGGCGGAAACGCGCTCCTGTGGCAGCACGCGTTCTGGTTCTTCGGCCATCCCGAGGTCTACATCATGATCCTCCCCGCGATGGGGATCGTCTCCGAGGTGATCCCCGTCTTCTCGCGCAAGCCGATCTTCGGCTACAAGGCGATCGCACTCTCGACGGTCGCAATCGCGTTCCTGTCGATGCTCGTCTGGGCCCACCACATGTTCGCGGTCGGCTACCCCGACTACCTGCAGGCCTTCTTCATGATCACGTCGATGCTGATCGCCGTCCCGACCGGCGTCAAGATCTTCAACTGGCTCGCGACGACCTGGCGCGGGAACCTGATCTTCGACACGCCGCTGCTGTTCGCGCTCGGGTTCATCGCGATCTTCACGATCGGCGGGCTCTCCGGGATCTTCGTCGCCGCGTACCCGTTCGACTGGCAGGTCACGGACACGTACTTCATCGTCGCTCACCTGCACTACGTGCTCTTCGGCGGCTCGATCTTCGGGATCTTCGCCGGCCTCTACTACTGGTGGCCGAAGATGTTCGGGCGCGTGCTCGACGAGCGGCTCGGGAAGATCAACTTCTGGCTGATGTTCATCGGCATGAACCTGACGTTCATGCCCATGCACTTCCTCGGCCTGCTCGGGATGCCGCGCCGGGTCTACACGTACTACAGCGGAGGCGTCTGGGAGTGGTACAACCTCATCTCGACGATCGGCTCAGGGGTGATGACGCTCGGCATCCTGTTCTTCTTCATCAACGTCGTGAAGACGGCGCGCTCGGGCGTGCGGGCGGGGAACGACCCGTGGCTCGCCGACACGCTCGAGTGGTACACGACCTCGCCCCCTCCACCGCAGAACTTCGACCGCGTTCCGTACGTCTCGAGTCCGCGGCCGCTCCGCGACCTCCGGCGACGACTGACGGAGTCCCGTGCCTAGCTCGGCGCCCGGGCCCTGGCTACGGCTGATCGCGCTGTCGGCGGCGGCCGGCTGCGCTGCGGCGGTCGTGAGCGGTGCGCTCGGCCTCCATTCGGTGCACCGGGCGCTCGCCGCGCTGACGCTGCCGCCTCTGTGCGCGCTCGTCGCAGCCGCCTGGATCGCTCACCGCCGGCTGCTCGTGCCGGCGGTCGCCGCGCTGGTCGGCTTCCTCGCGGCCGCGCTCGTGACGCCGCACCCCGCCCACCTCGTGCTGGCCGGCCTCGCCCTGGCGGCCGCGCTCGTGGCAGCCGCTGGCTGCTTCCGGGGCGAGCCTGTCCCGAGAGCGGCATTGCGCGACTACGTGACGCTGACGAAGCCGCGGATCATGACGCTGCTGTTGCTGACCGGCGCGGCCGGGATGTTCGTCGGCGCGCACGGTGTCCCGCCGCTCTCGACGTTCGCGGTGACGATGGTCGGGCTCGCGCTGGCGTGCGGCGGAGCGAGCGCGCTGAACCACGTGCTCGACCGCGACATCGACCGGCTGATGCCGAGAACGGGCGAGCGGCCGGTCGCGGGTGAGCGGATCGCCCCCGCTCGTGCACTCGAGTTCGGCCTCGCGCTCTCGGCGTTCTCGTTCGTGCTCCTGGCGTCCTGCGTGAACGTGCTGACGGCCGTGCTCGCACTCGTCGGGAACCTGTTCTACGTGCTCGTGTACACGGGCTGGCTCAAGCGCTCGACGCCGCAGAACATCGTCATCGGCGGTGCAGCGGGGGCCGTGCCGCCGGTGGTCGGCTGGGCGGCGGTGACCGGGCACCTGGCGCTGCCCGCGGTGTTCCTGTTCCTGATCGTCTTCTTCTGGACGCCACCGCATTTCTGGGCGCTCGCCCTCCTGATCAAGCGCGACTACGAGGCGGCGCGGATCCCGATGCTGCCGGTCGTACGTGGAGACCGTGAGACAACCCGGCAGATTCTGCTCTACTCGCTCGTCCTCGTGGCCGTCACGCTGCTGCCGTTCGCGTGGCGGACGGCAGGCATCCTCTACCTAGCAGCCGCCCTGCTGCTCGGCGCGGTGTTCCTGCGGCTCGCGTGGCGGCTGCGGCAGGAGGCTACCCCTGTCCGGGCGCGGGCGCTCTTCCACTTCTCGCTCCTCTACCTGGCGATCCTGTTCGTGGCGATGGCGATCGACCCGCTGCTCTGATGAGTGAGCTGTCGGAAACCACGCCCGGCCCCGCGGCCGAGGCCGGCTCGCACGGGAGCGCGGCAGCCGACCGGGAGCTGGAGCGGAAGAACCTGATCTTCGGCCTGCTGCTGTTCGGGGTGTTCCTGTTCCTGTTGTGCGCGACCGTCGTCGTGGCCTTCATCTACCTTGCGCTGGCCTGAGCGCGGCGCCGCCCGCGCCGTGCGGAAGACCTAGCCCTCCCCTTAGTACGGTTCGCCCGGCCTCCT
>Ga0335085_10004833_pt1 | contig 22028 bp, 13 predicted proteins | sample Lox_Sample_45_FD_206712 | JGI IMG/M metagenome (GOLD analysis project Ga0335085, IMG submission 206712) | Soil microbial communities from Loxahatchee National Wildlife Refuge, Florida, United States - Lox_Sample_4.5 | ecosystem: Environmental > Terrestrial > Soil > Wetlands | place: USA...
CAGCGTGCGTTTCGCCGTTACGCATCCGAGGTAAGAGCCGTATGAGGTAATTCTTCAAGTACGGATCCGTGCGGGGGGCGTTGGGTAACCAGCGTCCCTACCGCGACCGAACCTGAGTTTCGGGGGAAAAAGCGTGCAAAATCAGAAAACGAACCCAACGAACGCAAGAAACGAACCCGAGCTTCGCCCGGCGGTTGGGCGTGGGCTCGTTGGTTTGAGGTCGAACACTTCGCCAGACTCTATGATTTACGTCACTCGGCGGGCTGACTTTTGCGCCTCACACTTCTACCACAATTCGGAACTGAGCCCGGAGGAGAATCAGCGTCTTTTCGGCAAATGCAGCAATCTGCACGGTCACGGCCACAACTATCGCCTGGAGGTCACGGTGGCCGGCGACGTTGACCCTCGCACCGGAATGGTTATAGACGTCGGCGACATCAAGAAGCTCATCGATTCGGAAGTGATGCAGGCCATGGACCACCGCTTTCTGAACGAAGAGGTCCCCGCATTTCGCACCGCCATTCCAACGACTGAGAATATTGCGATCGAGGTGTGGAACAGGCTGGACGGCAAGCTCGCTGCGGGACGCCTTCACCGCGTGCGGCTTTACGAGACAGCCGACCTTTACGTCGACTACTACGGAGAATAATGGTTCACCTTACGCACCGCTACCGGATCTCTGCTGCGCACCGGCTTCATAACCCGGTCTTGACGGACGAAGAGAACGCCCGGCTCTACGGCAAGTGCAACAATCCGCGCGGACATGGGCATGACTATGCGCTCGAAGTCACCGTGTGTGGCAAAGTCAATCCCGCAACCGGCATGGTAGTAGACATCGGCCTGTTGGACGAAGTCGTCCAACGCCAGGTGCTCGACCGCTTCGATCACAAGCACTTGAACCTTGATGTTGAGGAGTTCCGCACTCGCGTGCCCACTACTGAAAATCTGTGTCTCGTAATCTATGACTTGCTGGCGCACTGCTTTCCTCTTTCACGAGACCGCGAGGCGAACTCCGGAAACTCCCGGATGGCCGCCAGGCTTGAAAAGGTCCGTGTTGAAGAAACACGCTCGAACTTCTTCGAATACCAGGGCGAAGAGGGCCTGCGAAGCAAGGGCTGATATGCCAAAACCAAAGCGCGAAATCATGGCCGTTCCACCTGCCTCGGCAGCCGCCGAAGCGGACGTTATCGAGACCGCCTGCGGGCGCATTTTGCGCGAGCTCGGCGAAGATCCTCGCCGCGACGGGCTGCGCAAAACGCCGGAGCGCGTGGCCAAATCTCTTCGCTACCTCACCAGCGGCTACCGGCAGGATGTCAACAAGATCCTGAATGGCGCGCTGTTTTCGGTCGCCTACGATGAGATGGTGATTGTTCGGGATATTGAAGTTTTCAGCCTCTGCGAACATCACCTGCTGCCTTTTTTCGGGCGCTGCCACGTGGCCTACTTGCCGCACCGCAAGGTGATCGGCTTAAGCAAGATTCCGCGCCTGGTCGACGTCTTCGCTCGCCGCCTTCAAGTGCAGGAGCGGCTCACCACGCAAATCGCCGAGACCATCATGGAAAAAGTTCGCCCCCTGGGAGTGGGCGTCATCATTGAGGCACGGCACCTTTGCATGATCATGCGCGGCGTCGAGAAACAAAACTCGGTGGCCGTGACTTCCGCCATGCTAGGAGTATTTCGTGACAACGCGCAAACCCGCCAGGAATTTCTGAATTTGGTTCGCAGCCGTCAAGCAGTGTAGCTAACAGTTCAAATCCCCACGCGCGGCGCCTCACGCCCGACGCCGGAACTCCCTCCGCGCGCTGAACAAAAGACTTCCAGCTTTTCCTCACGGCGTTAGTTCTTCGATTCGTAAACATGACTCCCTCTGCCTGCATCCCTGCTCGCACGAAACTGCGCCTGGTACTCATCATGTTTTAACTCCTCCTCAACTGAAATTTCATTGTTGTGTAATACGCATGTTGCCGACGGCGAGTACTATCAGCACGGTCTGCAGAAGAACGATCCGCGGTCCATTTTGCCGAGCAACCAACCGATGGATAACGGAGGCAAGGCCGCAACTCAACTGAAAATCCAAGGAGGAGAACCGTATATGTCCCGAAAATCCTTTCGACGTAATTCTCGGGCCAACCGCCTGCGTTCGCTCGCTGGCCTGCTGGCGGCGGGGCTGAGCTTTACGGCGCTCGCCGGTGCACAGTCCAAGCCGTACCCGAAATATACCGTCGGCCCGCAGCCGAACGGCTCGTGGGTGGTCAGCGATGGCGCGGTTATCACCCCAGCGGGTACCCAAGTCGACCTCGGCATCCGGGTGCGCGCCAAGGCTGTCGCGTTGAACCCCAAGCTTCCCACCCACACCGCCGCCGTCCTGACCATGGGTACGTCGTCGAGCGATGGCAACGGAGCCGTCGAGGTGTTTGACATCAACACCGGCGTTGTCCTGCAGAACTACCTACCGTTCGGAGCGTATCCGAGCGGCAGCTATAGCGGCATAACCTATTCGGCGGACGGCAAGTACCTGCTGTTCAGCCAGGACAGTAGCTATGTCACCCTCGCCACGGTCGACAAATATGGCCTACTCCACGACGACGCCCAGGTCAGCGCGCCGGCGGACAGTTCCTTCATTTCGTGCTTTCCGAACAGCCCTCCGGGCTCCTATTTCACACCCTGCGGTACCTTCTGGAGTGCGTACACTTCTTATCCTGGCGGCGTCGCGATCTCAAACGATGACAAGACCGGCTATGCCTTACTGAACCAGAACGATACGCTCGCCCAGATCAACCTGAACGGGACTCCGTCGCTGCTTCAGCAGATTCGCGTCGGCAACGCGCCGCACAGCATCGTGCTCAACAACACGAGCACCACCGCCTACGTCAGCAACGAGGGCGGACGGGCCGCTACGGACGCGGACTTCCAGATCTACTCCGCAGGCACTGAAATCGTCGCCGATCCGGTGGTGGGCGCCGCCATCACGGGTACCGTTTCGGTGGTTGATCTGGCCTCAATGACGGTCACCGCGACCATCCCGACCGGTCTACACCCGACTGGGATGGCGCTCTACGGGCAGCAACTGTTCGTCTGCAATACGTATAGCGACACCATCTCGGTAATCAGCACGAACACCAATACGGTGATCCGGACGATCAACCTTGGGCTGCCGATCGGAATCCCCGGCTCAGGCACAGCAGCCTATGGCGCCGCGCCGGACTCCATCGCAGTCGACGCCGCGAACGGTGTTGCCTACGTGGCGCTTTACAATGCCAACGCGGTCGCGGTGGTCAGCCTCAGCCCGAGCGCGACGACTCCGGTCATGGGCTACATTCCGGTAGCGTACGCGCCCAGTTCGGTGGTGTTCGACAGGCCCGCTAACGTGCTCCTCGTTGCCAACGACAAGGGCATCGGCGCGCGGAATTCATTCGAATGCGACTACGGCGTCTGCTCCTTCAACACTCACCAGGACAACGGCACTGTCAGCATCGTCTCCGTGCCGGATAGCGCGACCCTGGCGACGATGACGACTCAGGTTACCCAGAATAACCACTGGGATCTGGTGCAAAATATCGAATCTGCCTCCGGTGGCAGCCCGAAAGCCACGCCGGTGGCAATCCCGGCCAAGATCGGCAGTCCGTCGCTGATCAAGCACGTGTTCGTGATCGTGCGCGAAAACCGCACCTATGATCAGATACTGGGCGACGTGGCCGCCGGCAATGGGAGCTCCTCGTTGGCCGTGTTCGGATGTCCCTCTCCAGCGTCTACTACTTGTTACACGCCGAACGCGCACAACTTGGTGGAGCGATTCCCTCTCCTGGACAATTTCTACGACCCCAGCCGCCAGTCGGCTGACGGTCACCAGTGGATCTCCGAGGGCATGGCGCCGTACGCCGACGACATCCAGTCGCCTGACTGGACCCGCAGCTATCCAGGCGGGAACGCCGGCGATGCACTTGCTTATCAAAACAAGGGCTTCGTGTTCTCGGAAGCGGCGGCCGCCGGTCTGCCGGTGAAGATGTACGGCGAGTACGTCGAGGGTGATACGTTCCTCCAGCCGGGCGGGTCCACCGAGGAGCCGACCTGGAGCGAATTTTACGCTGACTCGCAGTGCTTCGAGGGAGGGCCTGGTTGCGCGCCCCCTGGGATCCCGGGAGAAAAGACGCTGTACTATCAGAATACGGTCCAGGCATATTCCTCTCTCCCGGCCGTGTCTAACCACCTCGTCAAGAACTTTCCGCAGTTCGACTTGGGCATCCCCGACCAGTTCCGCGTCGACCTCTGGGTGCAGGACTTCAACAATGATGTCGCGGCTGGTACCGTGCCGGCGTTGAGCATGCTGTGGATAATCGATGACCACACGGGCGGTCCGCCGACCGCGCAGGAGCAGCAGGCCGATAACGACTTGGCCGTCGGGCGCATTGTGGACGACATCACCCACAGCAGCGTTTGGTCCTCGTCGGCGATCTTCATCGAGGAAGACGACGCCCAGAACGGCGTCGACCACGTCGACGGGCATCGCAGCCCCGGCTATGTCGTCAGCCCGTACGTGGTGCAGTACGGACCCGACGTCAGCACTTACTACTCGCAGGTCAACATGACGCGGACGATCGAGCAAATCCTCGGTCTGCCGCCCATGAACCAGTACGACCTGGTGGCGTCGCCGATGAGACCGCTCTTCACAAACAACCCACCCGCGTCAAACTTCGCGCCTTGGTCGCACGTTCCGAACCCGGTCCCGCTGTGCACCTCGAGCGTTCCTGGGTGCCCCCTGCCATCCACAGCCACTGTGACGACCACGACAAAGGAGAGCGCCAAGGTCGCGGCCCTCAGGAAGGCTTGGATGCAGAAGAAGGCGCAGGTCTTCGCCGGCAAACTGACCAAGCCCGACTCCGAAGACCCGGACACCGTCAACCATCTGGACTGGTACGAGGCCACCGGGTTTGTGCGTCCCTATCCCGGCGAGAGCAAGGTTCGCCCCCCGAGTGACTTCAACAACCCGGCACCCGCCGGTGACGCGGACGACTAAAACGCTTCCCCCTGCAACGGCCCTCTCCCCAATAAACGGGGAGAGGGTCTACACTTGAGCCTTTCCGCGGAGGATGGGTGAAGGAGCTGATGCAACTCGCGGTCAGCTCCTCCATCCGTTACTATAGCTAGGTCGGCTGGTACAACACCGGATAAGAAGGCTTGGGGAACTACGATGAATACACCTCTTAACGCCACGGCTGCCGTGCCCCGGTCGAAGTGTCGGCCGCGCCTCGATCATGTCCTGCCCGCAATGCTGTGTGGCTGCCTCTGTATGTTTGCCGTTGCAGGATCCGTGCGCAATTGCACGGCGAGCGCTGACGATAAACAAGTTGAATCTGGCGCGGCCACAACGGCTGCGAGTCATTCTGAATCGCCTCATTACGTAGAGCTTGAGCTGGAACACCGGATCAAAGTGCCGTCCTTGAAACCCGGCGACGTGCTGGTCGGCAGGCTTTCGCGCGACATTTATTCGGGCGACCGCGAGCTCTTTCCCGCGGGCACTCCAGTACATTTGACTGTGGGCAAGCTGGAACGCCGGAAAAGGGAGCCAAACGACCACTGGCCGGGAGTGGTGACGCTGTTTACACCGCGGCAAGAGAACTACCCCACGATTGAATCAGCGACGGTGTCCTTGCCTGAAGGTAGAGAGGTTCCGCTCCGCGTGTCACTTGTCTCGATCATGAGCAAGTCGGAATTGCATCCAACCTCGAAGACTTCGCACAGCAGTGCCAAACCGGCCAACTCAAAACGAAAACCGCCCGCGCTTGGGCAAACTGTCATCCTCGAAGCCACGGGCCTGACACCGGAAGTGATCTTATCGCTGGCGCCGGCGCCGACGCAGGCGACACACAATACCGCCGTCGAACCGGCTCCAGTGAAGCTCGATACGGGGACCCGAGCCCAGGTGGTTTTGCTTCGCAGCCTCAGCGCATCGAAGAACCGACCCGGTGATTCCTTCCTGGCACGCCTGGTCGAACCTGTCCGCCTGGGATCGGCGATTGTCCTGCCGGAAGGCGTTCTCCTGCAGGGCACGGTCCTCAAAGCCAGGCCGCCCCGCTGGCTCAGCAGGCCCGGCATGCTCACCCTTGCATTCACGGGGCTCAGCATGCCGCTCGGTGAAAGCAGCCCCATTTCAGCCACAATTGCGCGCGCAGAACTGGACTCGAGATCGCACACCCGGCTTGACTCAGAGGGCAATTTGAGGGGCGGGCCTCCCGGCAAGGCCTGGATGCTGATCAACCTCGGAACGACCGCAGGAATCGCTAAGGTCACCGACGACAGCTTACAGTTGATCATTGAAGCTTTGGTGTCGACTGCCACGGACGCTTCCACGGCAGGCGTGACGCGAATTGTTGCAGCCTGCACTTCAGGCATTTTCATGGTGACGCGCCACGGACGCGATGTCGTGCTGCCCCGCTTCACCGAAATGGACATCACGTTCAATCGGCCCTTCCTCCTTCCCCAACCCACAACGCCGTCCAACACTCCATTCGCAACCAGCACTAACGGGAAGGACAAGGCGCCCTCGGATTAGGGCATCCGGTTCAGGCCCGTTGCGGTTGCACCGTCCCTTGCTTCAGGTGCACGCGACGCGCCCTCTGGGAAGCCTGGCTGGCCCGCAGTGAAGTGCGACGAAAGTTTGGCCAGAACCCGCTTTTCTGGGTCCAAGTCACTGAAAAAGAAGGACAAAGTTGAATTGGGTTCGTACCCCTCGAAAGTTTGCAATGGAAGCCCATTTTCTGTATGTAACTCATTCTTTCTAATAACCATAGCTGCTATGAGCTCGATAGCGCCGTCTGCGGCCCCTGTGAACCGGAGGAACCTGCCTTATTCTGGGCGCTTTCGGCTCGATGAACTCCAGCCGTCCGCCGGACGCACATTCAGTAACCAATTTATTTACAGCTACATGCTGGGATTCCGCCGGCAATAGCTTTGTTTTCAGCAACATGCTGGGATTCCCAAAGCTCGCCTCTTTATTTTCAATAAGATGCTGGGTTTGTTCGTAATATTTCACATTTTTCAGCCCACAGTCCGGCTGCCGGAATCCCGCGGCAAGGACTCGATGCCTGGTACTTCTTCGAGAAATCTTTGGCCTGCCTTGGGACGCGCGCCATGACGAATGCTCCTACTCCGATTCCATCAGAAAGCGCATCGGGGAATCAAGGTATAGAACATTTAGAACATTACGAACGTTCTGAACAAACGGAACAATGTTTACAAAGGGGGGAAGGGCCGAGGCTAGGGAGTAGGCGACTAACACCCGCACGCCGAGAATGTCTTCCGAGAGAGTATGCACCCCAACTCACCAGGAGCCGCCAAGCCGGAGGGCGTGCGACTGGGTCAGGTTGATAGGCGTTTACTCGAAATCCCGTCGGCGCCAAGGCAGATCATTTTGGGCGCTCTTTTGATCGACGGTGGAGCGCCGGCCGCCGTTCCGCGAGTTGCCCCGTCAGACAACGCAACCAGCGAACCCTTGGCTCTCGACCTTCGACTATTCTCGGCTCGTCGTCAGTAGACCACAGGTGCGTCAACCAGCGTGCTTTCGCCATTCCTCCACAGCGCATACTGAAATTTCGGCCCTGCATTCATGGAGGCGGCGCCGACCTCTCCGCGATTATTGATGGCGATGACGCAAGCAAAGAGCGAGCGATTGTGCGGGTCCGTCTTTACCATGTGTTGGAGTAGCTCCGCGCAAGCGTCCTGGGGCGATGCTCCGCGCGCCATGTTATGGACAATCGAGACACTGGTGCAGTAGTTCGTCATCGTATCGCCGTCGCCGGTGGCCGAGGCGGCGCCCACGTTGTCATCGGCGTAGACGCCGCAACCGATCAGCGGCGAGTCACCCACGCGGCCGTGAATCTTCCAGGCGGCGCCCGACGTGGAGCAGCCGGACACCACATGGCCGCTGCCGTCGACGGCCACAAAGCCGATAGTGTCGTGGTTTGACGGATCGGCCCAGTAGGTTTCGTGGTTCGGTTTGTTTTTCCAGTCGAGCCATTTCTGCAGGCTTTCCGGCGTGAGCAGTTGGAAGGACTTGAAACCCATCTTGAGCGCGAACTGATAGGCACCTTCGCCGGCCAGCGCGGTGTGGCGCGTCTTTTCCAGCACCTGGCGGGCAACAGAAATCGGATTTTTGATGCTGTGCAGGCTGCAGACCGCGCCTGCGCGATGCCGGGTTCCATCCATGATGGCGGCGTCGAGTTCCACTACGCCGTCTTCGTTGGGCAGGCCGCCGTAGCCGACGCTTGTGATCTTGGGATCGTCTTCGGTCACGTTGATTCCCTTTTCGACCGCGTCCAGCAGGCTGCCGCCGGCGTGGAAGGCGTCGGCCGCTCGTTCCACTGCCGGCTTCCCGTGCGGCCAAGTCGCCAGGAACACCGGGCCCGCGTCCGCAGCCGAGGCCACGCTCAAATCCGCCGCTGAAAGTGCGGCTGCGCCCGCCACTGACTTCATGAAGTCGCGCCGACCGAATGAATCCATTTTGCCTCCCAGTCGCCTACGTTTGTTCCTTCAGGTCTTGCCTTTTGCGTTCTGCGTTCTGCCTTCTGATTCTGCGGCTTGCCCCAGCCTCCGCCGCCCGGAGTCTCAAGTCGCAGGACGCTGCCTACCTGGGCCTCGAACGCAGCTTTGGATTCGAGCCGCACGCGCCTCGCGCGTCCGGGCCGGCCAGCCGGCACCGTCATCAGATTCAGTCCCGGCTGGCCAGGCTCGCCTCCGGCAAGACCGTAAGGCGGCAACTTTCGCCGGTCCGACAGGATACTACCGCGGACCGAGGTCAGGAACTCGATCTCTCGAATCACACCATCGCCGCCCCGAAAAGCTCCGCGGCCGCCGGAGCCTCGGCGCACGGCGTAACGGTGCATGCGCACCGGGTATGTAGACTCGAGCGCCTCAATCGGCGTGTTGAGGGAGTTCGTCATGTGGGTATGCACGGCGTCGAGGCCGTCAGCGTTTGGCCTCGCGCCCATTCCGCCGGCGATGGTTTCGTAATAAGCGAACGGACGGCCGCTCTTCGGGTCTAGACCGCCGAACGAAAGATTGTTCATGGTGCCGGAGCTTGCGGCTGGAATGCGCCGGGGCAGCGCGCCGGCCAAAGCCTTCAGCAGGACATCGACGATGCGTTGCGAGGTTTCCACATTGCCGGCCGCCACGGCCGCGGGCGCCTCCGCGTTTACGACGCTCCCAGTTGGTGCCACGACTTCGATGGGAGCCATCAGCCCCGCGCAGGCAGGAACCTCTTCACCCAGCAGGCAGCGAAAGACGTAAAACACCGCCGAAGTTGTAATAGCCATCACCGCGTTGACGCTGCCGCGGCAGGCGGGCGCGCTGCCGGCGAAATCGACGTAGGCCCGCTCGCCAGAAATGCCAATTGCCACCCGCAGCCGCACAGGACCGGAGCCGTAACCGTCGTCATCCAGGAAGTCTTCGGCCTGATACCGGCCGTCCGGGATTCGCCGCAAGGCCGCTCGCATGAGGCGCTCCGAATACGCGTGGAGCGCTTCGAGATAAAACGACGTCTTCCCAGCACCGTACTTCTCTGTTAATTCCGCAAGGCGCCGCTCGCCCAGCCGGCAAGCGGCCACTTGCGCAGCCAGATCGCCCTCGCGCTCGGTAGGAGTGCGGACGTTCGCCAAAACAAGAGCCATGACGTCGCGCGCGATTTTCCCCTCGCGGGCAAGCAACACCGGCGGGATGCGCAGCCCTTCCTGATAAATCTCCTCGCTCAAACCCATCGAGGCGGGGCGCGCGCCACCCACGTCAGCATGATGCGCGCGATTGGCCACATAGAACAGAGGCTTGAGATTGCATTTTTCATCAGGATTCGAAAAGGGCGGGGCTTCAGCCCCGCCGAGCGTGCGCAACGGTGTTCTTTGTGTCCCGCTCTCGACGCGGCTTGTCGTTGACGGGCGGCGCCGAGAGCGGGACAGAGTAGATATCCTAGGCAGGCTGTAACGGCGGGGCTGAAGCCCCGCCCTTTTCGAATCCTGATGAGGAATGCGGGTTAGATCGCCGGGCACGAAGACGGGCATCACCAGAGTGATATCGGGCAGGTGCGTGCCGCCGGCATAAGGGTCATTCAGCATGGCGATGTCGCCGGGGCCGAGCGCGAGAGTATCAACTGCGGCCGCCACCGACATGGGCATCGATCCCAAGTGAACCGGCATGTGGTCGCCCATGGCCACCACACGCCGCGCGCCGTCGAAGACCGCACAGGAGTAATCGCGCCGTTCTTTGATGTTCGGCGAGAAGGCGGAGCGCCGCAGCGCCGCACCCATTTCCTCAGCTACGGAGTGGAAGAGGTTCTTGAAGATCTCGAGTTCGGCGGGGTCAATACGCGCTTGCGCCATCAGCGCCACCTCGTAAGGATCAGATTACCTTCCTGGTCCACTCGGCAACGGAAGTCGGGCGGCACCACTGTAGTGGAGCTATATTCCACTACGACCGCCGGCCCATGGAATTCGGTGCCGGGATCGAGCCTGGTGCGTTCATAAATGGCAGTGTCGAACTGCTCGGCCCCGAACCACACCGGCTTGCGGCCTAACAGTGCGCCGGGCTTCTGCTTTCGCGGACCCGACCGCCGCGTCGGACCCGCACTGCGCGGTTTCGGTGTCTTGATCACCAACCGCAAGCGCAGGCTGACGATCTCCTGCGGCCGGTTCGACTGGGCGTGCCCGTAGGCGCGTTCGTGCTCACGCTGAAATGCCTCACGAAAATCGGATTTAAAGGGTACTGTGAGCTCGTACGACTGGCCCACGTAGCGCAGATCGAGGTTGCGCTCCACCTTCGGCTTGCCTTCAAAGCCCTCCGTACGGAACTCCGCGCGTGCAGAGCGTTCCAAAGCCGTGAAGCGTGACCCCGTCTGCTTCAGGAAACGCGCCTCACGGCGAGCCGGCACGGGCAAGAGCACCGACTGCGAAACGTCCTTCACCACATCCGAAAGCAAAACGCCGAGTGCTGAGAAGGCGCCCGGATGCTGCGGCACAATTACCTGCGCGAGGCCCAAAGCGCGTGCCAGGTCAGCAGCATGAAGCCCGCCGGCCCCGCCGAATGACACCAGCGAAAAGTCGCGCGGATCGTGCCCTCGCTCCACGGAAATTACGCGGAGGGCTCGCTCCATGGTGGCGTTTGCCACGGCGACGATGCCGCGCGCGAGGTCAACACTCGTCTTCGGCAGGAGCTTTCGCGGAATCTCTCGCGCCTGCTCGCTCAGGAAGTGCGCGAAGGCGTCCTGTGCCGCAGCAAGATCGAGCTGGAATTTGCCGCCGAGGAAATTCTCGGCATCCAGCCTGCCGAGAATCAGGTGCGCGTCGGTCACTGTGGGCCGGTCTCCACCGCGGCCGTAGCACACCGGTCCGGGCACGGCGCCGGCGCTCTCAGGGCCTACGCGCAGCGCACCGCCAGCGTCCACCCGCGCCAGTGACCCGCCGCCCGCGCCGACAGAGTGGACGTCAAGCACCGGAACGGCTACCGGCAGTCCGGCCAGCGCGGTTTCGCGTGTGGTACGTGGCGCTCCATCGATGAGACTGACGTCAGTGGACGTACCGCCCATATCGAAGCTGATGGCGCGCACGATGCCCAGCCTTTCGGCAAGGCGCGCCGTAGCCACCACGCCGCCCGCGGGCCCCGACAGGATGGTGCGGACCGGCTCGTGCGCCGCACGCGCGGCAGTGGTGATGCCGCCGCTCGACTGCATCACCAATATTCGGACCGACCGTAACCGCGTCGCATCCGCTTGCGCTTGAGTCAAAAGCCGCGCCGGTGAGGGAGCGACGCCGATCTGCTGCGCGGGCTGCCGCGCCAAGCCCGCGAGCGTAGCTTCCAGACGAGACAGGTATAAGCTGAGCCGCGGGGCCAAATACGCGTTCACGACCACCGTGCAGATGCGCTCGTACTCGCGAAACTCGGGAAGAATCTCGTGTGAAATCGACAGCGGCAGGCGAAGGTCGCGTAGGGCCGTCGCAACGGCGCGTTCGTTCGCCGGGTTTGAGTATGCGAACAGAAAACACAGTGCCAGGGATTCGACGCGCGCCTTGCGCAGGTGGGAAACCAGGCGGCGCAGCTCCTCTCGGCTGGGCGCTTGCAGAATGCTGCCGTCCGCTGCAGTCCGCTCGCGGACTCCGAATCGCAATTCGCGCGGGACCAACGGCGGCTCACGCCGTACATCGAGATCATAGAGTTTGGGCCGGTTCTGGCGGCCGATCTCAATCAGATCCTCAAATCCCGCTGTGGTGACGAGTGCGACGCGCGCGCCCTTGCGTTCGAGCAGCGCGTTCGTGCCTACCGTGGTTCCGTGGATCACCTCAAGATCGGTTGCCATGGTGCCGCGCGTAGCAACGATCAGAGTGCGTCGTGTGGGGTTCGCGGCGCTGTCGGAATTAGCGGTCTCTCGACTGATGAGCCTGCGCACCCCTTCCACAATCCCCATCGCCGCGTCGTCGGGCGTGGAAAAGACCTTCAGGATGCGAATCTCGGAGCCTTCGACGGTGACACAGTCAGTGAAAGTCCCGCCGGTGTCAACGCCGATGCGAATAAGACCAGGCTTGGGCATGAGGAAGTCGAGGTTCAGGCGTGCAGTGGTGGCATTGGGCCATCAGACATCAGGGCCTCGCGGTATCAACTCACGCCCAGCGGAAAAGACGCGTGCGCGGTCAGCGTCCGGTCCGCGCGCTCGCCGGCAGCGAGCTTGAAATATCCTGCGGCCGCAATCATGGCGGCATTGTCCGTGGAGAGCGCAGGCGAAGGAAAGAAGACACTGAAGCCCCGCCTTCTTGCTTCTCGGGCAAAGCTCCGCCGCAGTTGCGAATTGCACGCTACGCCGCCCGAGACGAAAACAGATGAAACATTTTCATTCTCTGCCGCGGCCAACGTGCGTTCCACCAGGTCGGTGACCACGGCGCGCTGAAACGAAGCCACCAAGTTGAGTGTGTCGCGAGAGCAGCGCTCGCGAATGTCGTCCGCGGTGGGCCGGCGGCCGTGCGCCCGAAATTCACTTTGCCAGCGGCGGCGCTCTTCGGCTTCAGCTTCGAGCGTGCTGCCACGCACGCGATAGAGGACCGCCGTTTTGAGGCCGCTGAAACTGAAGTCGAGCGCACTGCCCTTCATGCGGATTCGCCCGAAGTCAACGGCTTCGGGATCGCCAAAACCCGCCAGCTTGTCGATGACGGGGCCGCCTGGATAGCCAAGCGCCAGCAGCTTGGCGACCTTGTCGAAGGCCTCACCGGCAGCATCGTCGCGTGTTTGTCCCAGGCGGGCGTACCGGAATGTAGCAGCCGCAACCGCGTCGCCCGAATCTGAGGCCGGAGCCGTCTCGACCCGGTAAAGGACCGTGTGTCCGCCCGAAACCACTAGCGTCACGTTGGGCACGCCGGCTTCCTCGAGTCCGGGATCGGCCCGTCGGGCTATCTTGTTTTCAAGCAGCACCGCATGGATGTGGCCCTCAAGGTGATTGACGCCCACCAGCGGCTTGCCCAACGCCGCGGCCAGCGCCTTGCCGTAAACCAAGCCGACGAGCAGCGATCCAATCAGCCCCGGACCTTCCGTGACTGCTACGCCGTCAGCGTCACGCGCGGCGATGCCGGCGCGGCGGCAAGCCTCGTCCACCACGGGCGCGATGCGGCGCAGGTGCTCGCGCGAGGCCAACTCGGGCACCACGCCCCCGTACTTTTCGTGAAGCGGAACCTGGGAAGCGACGACGCTCGAAAGAATCCGCTCCCCGTCAGCCACTATCGCTGCTGCCGTCTCGTCGCAGCTTGATTCGATGCCCAGAACTAACATCTTGCCTCGTGGTTTGAGGTGTTGCGGACTGTCCTCCGGCCGGCACTCCCCTCCGTCTTTCGAAGTGGAGAAGCGGACCCGCAACCTGTAGTCCCTCTTACGCCTTAATACACAGTGTATTATACTGTCGAGCGCGAGCAGTGAGGCTATGCTGCCAGTGCAGGGGCTTGGAATTAGGTCGTTCACTGACACCCGTAAGGCTCAGGAATAATCGAGCTCAGAGGTCGTGGATGAGTATTTTGATCGTTGAGGATAATCCCGTCAGCGCCCGAATGCTAGAGGTGACGCTGCAAAAGAACGGGTATTCCACTGTTCGCGCCCGCACCGGCCGAGAAGCCCTCGACGAACTGCGCGAGCACGGCACCGAAATCGAAATGGTGATTACCGACATCATGATGCCGGAAATGGACGGCCTGGAGTTGTTCTCGGCGATCAGGTCCAATCCCAAATGGCGGCTGCTGCCGGTGGTTGTGGCCAGCGCCGCCGCGGACGCCGAGAGTGTGTCCAGGGCGGTGCGTCTGGGGTGTGTGGACTATCTTCTAAAGCCTATCAATACCGCTCAGTTGCTCGATAAGGTGCGGAGCATCCTGGTGGACAAGATGCCGGTGCTCCGCGACCGGAACCAGGTGTTCGCCGACCTCGCCATAGAACCGGAACTGTATACGGATCTGGCGAACCTGTTCAAGAGCCAGGCCCAGACACTGCTGGGTCGCCTGGCAGGTGCGCCCACGCCGGAATCTACTCAACGGCTCGTCTCGGAAGCGCTGGAACTTGCCGAGGGCGCCAAGCTGGTGGGCGCGGAGAGGCTCACCATCCGGCTGGCCGCACTGGCCCGCGTCCAGTCCAAGGGCAAGCCTACCAGCTCCGATCTTTGGGGGTTGCGGGAAGAACTGAAAGCCGTATTGGATGCCCTAGCCGCTGAGGAGTCCGCGCAAGAGGCCACAGCCCCTGAAGCGTCAGCGCCCGCCGAGCCAGCCCAAAGCCAACCCCAGGCTGCGCAGCAGCCCGCAGCAGGAAGCGCGGAGTCCCAAAAGGCAAGCCCACCTGCGGGCACGGTTTCTGATGACCCTCCGAAGTAGATACGCTGATCTCGCTTTTGAAAGTGGGGATCTTCCATTGACGATGGGTACCCGGCCGCGCGCAACTTCCCAAACAGCAGACCTCGTTAGTAGCGCCGTTCCGAGGGTACGAGCAACGTCGAGAATTATTCAGATAGGCTTACTCATTTCCATCTGCTCGCCGGGCCTGCTCTCGGCACGGGCAACCACTTCTTCGCCGGCGTCGACGCCTCCGAAATACTATGTCTGTTCCTATCTTCTCGACGCCGAAGGGGCTTCCGACAAGACCAAAGCCTTGCAAACTGATTGCTCGTCAAAAACGCTGAAGCCGAAGGGCTCCGCGCAGTCTCACAAAGGGACAGGAACCAAGCCGAAGGGCGGAAAGCAGGCGCAGACGATCAGCTTCAGCGACATTCCAACCCCCCCAATAGACTTCCCTTTCACCGTGACCGCGACATCAAGCTCTAAGTTACCGGTCGCGATCAAAGTAGAATCGGGTCCAGCAACGGCTCCCGCTTCAACGGCAGTTATCCTCCGGGGAGGCACGGTTAAGTTAGTCGCAACTCAGGCCGGAAACGCACAATACAATCCGACAATGAAAGAACTTGAATTCACGGTATCGGACGACCTTAGCTATTGCGTGCCAGGTCTGATCCCTTCACCATCGCCATCGCCCAAGCGGGACGGGACCGATGTGAGTGGCATCATTGCCGCCCTGGGCAACCCGGTTCCATTCTCACTGGAGCCGGACGGACACAAAAGAATTCTGGTCTATTCGTCACGATTGAAGGCGCACCGGCAGCCGACGGACACGGGACTTCAGATGCTGACGCCCGAAGACCGGAGCACTTTGGCTCAAATCACGGCCGCCATAGGCCAACTGAAGGGTGATGCGAACTTAGCAGCGGGTGCAGGGGATTCGTCACCCTCCTCGGCATCGCCGGGTCGCGATGGCCCGCCTTCGACCACTCCCGCTTACAGCCTCGAGGTTCCGGTTCCACACGCTCGCTCGTTCAGCGGTCTGGTCTCAACCTTCAACGGAATCAACCCTGACCTCTTTACCGTTGAGGGCGTCGGCAGCGACCGAATTCGGATCAAAACCACCAAAATGCCGAGCTGTCATGAGGTGACGCGCTTTCTTCAAGACGTTCGTCACGTCGCGTGGCAAGCGTACCCGGAGTCCCCTGTCGCGCAAGAATATCATCTGGCATCGGCAAGCGACTTTGTGAGCGCCTTCGGCGGCAGTGTCGGCCAGTCGGGCAATCAGGGCGGCAACGGCGGCCAGTCCGGCAATCCGGGCGGGGACGGCAGTGCCAAGTCGAACGGGCGTGCAAGCAGCCAGAGCCAAGTACGGAACTCGAACGCCACCCCGTCCGGGCAAGGCTCCGGCCAGGGGAATACTGGCGGCGCCGCATCTGGAGCCGCAGGGAATGCGTCGGGCGCCTCCTCCGCCTCGCCCTCAACCTCCCAGGCGAGCGCTGCTACGGGCGGCTCCCCTAAAAATTCCGACGATGACGGCAATGGCGGCTCGGCGAGCGAGTCCGGCTCACAGGCTCCGTCGGGTGCAGATGACACGGGCGCTCAACCCACCTCCCCGGCACCGCCGGCTCAGAGTAACTCCGCTTCGGTGAATCTCATCAGCCCGGATTTATTCCTCTTTCTGAATAGCACTCCAGGCGATGACGGTAACATTGCCGAGAAGAAGCGGATTCTGGCTCAACTCGATCTGCCGCGGCCCGAGGTGCTGATCAACGTCTGGAGCATGCAGTTTTCTACGGGAAACGAGGACGACGTGGGGAAACTGAACACGTTGCTCAATGGGGTCGTGGGCGACTACAACAACGGTCTTCAGGAAGTGGTCAGCCTGGGCTTTGCTTACCTCAAAAACCAGATGGTTCAGCCGGGATACTTTGAACCCAATTTCTACCGATATGTTACGGGCCGTTATGTTGGCGAACCTGACCGCTCTAACGACAGTGTCGGCCCGCTAGAGCCGGACGAAGTGGCCGCCGGCATGTTGCGAATGGGGTCAGCCCCAAGTCTGACGCCTGAAGTACGAGCGCCGAACGGGATATGTCCTGCCAACGAATATTGTCTGGGATACACAGCGATCTTCCAGCCTTTGGAACCTAGTCTCATGCACTTACTGTTGGCGCTCATCGCGGCGCAAGATCCGTGGCTGCAAGCGTGCCGTGCCATCAATTTTGTTGAAACACCCTCATCTCCGCACGACGTGAGCACAGAAGACAAGTATGAAGGTTGCTGGGGCTATGATCCGTCGAAATCGAACTCGGCTCCCGACACGGACTCGATGAACGGCCCGAACCCCAATCCTAAACGGCCGCCAACCGAGGAAGAGATGCGGCAAATGCTGAGACAGGAGGATTGCGAATCCGAAGACTTGAAGAGGTACAGCAGACATCCCAGCTCCGATTACCGGCCCCAAATGCAGCTCGAGTGTTTCCGGCAGGCAGCGTCTTTCTTCTACGACCCTTTGCAGACTAAGGAAGCCAGCGCCGCAGGCCTAGCTCGCGCGGCCGTTGCTGATTTCCTCTTCAACTACAAAGCAGCTCAGCAATATCCGCACGAGTTTTCGCCCTACGACCTTACCCTAAGCGCTCAGAAACTGGACACGGTGCTGAGCCCCTTCAACGTGGCGTTTAACCGGGACGTTGTCGCCTATCAGAAATTCCTGCGTGGAAGCATCGACCAATGCGTACGGTCAAGTTGCCGGTTTGACGACAAGTGGAGCGGTTTCGAAAGCAAGTCCTTCACGAGTGACGCCATCCTGACGGTTCGCACGCTGAGCGCCACGCAGACCTCGGCGGGGGTTACCACTCAGAATTTCCTGAACGACACGCAGCCAGGGTCTCTTTCTGACCTCCTGGGCTCAACCGTAAAAGAGGGCCACGGTGGCGGCAGCGCCGCAAGTTCGGCAGCGACCACCGTAGGGGATCTTCTCGCGGGGTCTCCGCTTCCCGCCCAGCTCGCGCTCAACGCGCTCAAAGCTTCCCAGAGCACGGAGGTTCAGATCGGCAAGTCGATCAACCTGAAGGTCACTCCGCACAGCCTGGCCGGCGCCTCTTCGGCCGAGCTCGACCTCACCCTCAACGTGGATGACGCCGCTGACCCGACGTTCTACACGCCCACCCAAAGCGGCAATAAGGCGGACGTTTCCCGCGTCTCCAGTCATGATGTCTCAACGCGCGTCCGGGTGGATTCCCTGAAACTGGTGGATATCTCGTCGTTTTCCGCCACCTTGCGCCGCTCGCGCAGCAGGTTTCCGTTGTTGCCCATTCCCGGCTTCGAAGTGCCTTACCTGGGCTCTCTGGTGGGCATTCCGTTGCCGGCCGCCAAGGAGTACCACAGCAGCACGGCGGTGCTCAGCGCCATCGTGGTGCCGACGGCAGCGGACTTGGCGTTCGGATTAACCTTCGTCTCGGACCGCATCGTCGATGCCGGGTACCCCGGCAACTGTTACTGGCCGGGTGGCTCGAGCAACACGGGGCATCCGTGCCTGCTGCGGAAGGCCGAGTCGCGCGCCGATCTTGGCAATGCCCCCCTGCGGAACTTCAACAAAGCGATGGTGAGTTGCCTGGCCACAGGCGGTTGGGGCAATGCCGGCTTTGAACAAATTCCGTACTTCGAGGAGCTGAAGCAGCCACTGGCGGTGAGGTCATGCGCGAACTTGAACTTCAACACCGTGTTTCAAGACGCAGAGTAAGCGCCGCCGGCACGCCCCGAGCCCTTTCCACGACCTTGCCCGTTCGAGCCAACCCAAAGCCGAGCGGTGTTCTCCGCGCCTCCAAGCCCTGGGAGCGCGGGCATCTTGCCCGCTTTCTATTCCGTCTCGTTGGCGGGCGGGACGCCCGCGCTCCCAGAACGCGGGAATCCACACTTGCGTTCCTCTCGCGAACCCAGCCACAGCATGGCCAACTGGCCCATGCCGGTTAGGCTCACCTGGGAGTCACCTTTCGGCAACAGATTCTGAGAGCCACAAAGCCCGAAAGGGCAAGTGTATGGCTCGCGTCGCTCGCATATCCGTAAGGTCATCTTTTCAAATACGTCAGCGTTGGCGCCCTTGAAGCGCAAAGCAGATTAGCTCGCACGGATGACTGTATATCTGTGTCTGCGGTGAAGTGTACGGTGTTCGCGATCAAGCCGTGAGTAATTCACCGTTGCGCCGGCCTGCTTTGTAGGGCCGACTCTCGTAGGGGCGGCGACAAAGTGACAAGATGGCACTTTCTGCGCGCACTTTTCGCCTATTGGTGTGAAGGGCTTGGCCGGCGCGCCCGGTGAGTCTTCTAAGGAGGAGCGGTGCAAACCAAAACAAGGCGGCAGATCCGCGAAGCTAGACTTCGGCGGGCCTGTCTGGCGATAACCAGTGTTGTTGCTCTTGCGTCGGTGGCGTTGCTCGTCGGGTGCAACAGTTCCACCACGACCAGCAGCCCAAATCCTGGACCGCCGCCGCCCGTCGCGAAACAACTTCAGGTATGGTCGAACACCTCGAATGGTATCAGGTTCACAATGGTTGGAACCGATCCAAGCCAACCGGGTGCGGGCACAACTACAATTCCCGTCGAGCTGATACCGGTGGCGGTCGACTTCAGTCTAGTCGGCGCAAATCTCTCCCCCGAAAACCCTGCCTGCTTCGATAGCGTTCCCATCGTTGATCGTGTCGTAGCCTCGCCTCTCTTCAACGACGCGCCGTGGCCCAGCGGAGATATCACCCAGTTTGTCGATGCTTTCCAGCGCGCCAATTTCTGGACCCTTGTCAGTAGGGATTCGCCCGACTACCATGTGTTGTTGAACGTCTCGGTCGGACCCGCTATCCAGCTTGAGGCACCCTTGAACTCGTCGCTGATTTACAATCCGAATGCGGCGTGCCCTCAACCGTTAGCGGGCGTTCCCATCGACACTATGAACGCGTTTGTCGAGTCCGAGATTTCAACACTAGGAATTACCCCCAACACGCTGCCCATCTTTCTGACATACAATACGGCCTTTCTGCTCGATAGCGGAGGTGTGTATTTGGGATATCACAACACGTTCGGATCACAGACATTTGTGGTGGCAAGCTACAACGACCCTGGATTCAACCTGTATTCCTACAATGCCTCCGACATCGTCGTGCTAAGCCATGAGCTCGGAGAATGGATGGACGACCCATTTGGAACGAACCAAGTCCCTGCCTGGGGACAGTTTGGGATCCAACCGACTTGCGGCGGCCAGTTGGAGGTGGGCGACCCACTTACGAGCTCCGTATATGCCTATCCCTTTGCCGGATTCGGCTACCACATTCAGGAGCTTGCATACTTTTCCTGGTTCGCGCACAACGTACCGTCGCTCGCCATCAACGATGAATACTCTACTGGAACAGGACCCGGATCCCTCGCTGCGACATTCACTACCTATGCCCCACCGTGCCTGTAAATCGACGGGCAGAGCCCGCCGGGGCACCCGGCACACGGGGCGACTCGAGGTCATGCTTCTTCGAGCAGCAAGAAGGCGGGCTGCACAGGTGCAGCACATCTAGAAGGGCGTCGGCCAGGTTTTGCCAAACGAGACGTCAGTTCAAAGCCGGTGGAAGATTGCCCTCGCCGTCGAATTTCAGCGGAGTGCCTTCCGGTGAAACGCGCCAGCCGCCCAACTCCGCCGCTTCCGCCGCCAGCGCTTCCGAAACCAGAATTCGGTCAAGGTTAAGGGTATTTCGAATCGCAACCAGGCGTTGCTCGCGGACGCCGGGATTGCCAAGGAAGCGCAGGGCAAAGCTTACGGCATCGCGGTCGGTGCCGAACCACATCGGCACGCGCGCGACATCCGTATTCAGCGACGTGCGGGCATTGACGTACATCTTCTCGAAATCGATCTTGCGATAGAGGCGCTCGTGGATGATGTCAGCGAGGCCCACGCCCAGCGCGTTTCCGGCCGTCTCGGGCGTCAAATCGCGCGCGTAAATCAGCGAGATTTCGGGCGCGTCGCCGCGTCCACCTTCCACGTCGCGGCCGATCAGCTTCGTGTCCATGCCGGCGCCACTGATGTTCTTGCCGATTTCATCCACCATCAGCAGGTCGAGCCGCGAGAACGGGAGGCGCGGCTGCAGGCTTTTGGCGAGCGCCTGCATCTCTTCATCGAGCGCGATGATGTCGGCAGGTTGCGCGGCGCGGATTGACGCCACCTGGTGAAGGCTGTTTTCCACCACGGCCAACCCGGCCAGAATCTTGCCGCTGGCGAGCACGGCCGTGGCGACGGCGCGAAGCACAGGCTCGTGCCCATGTTTCGACGCCAGGAAGTGGCACTCGCGTGCGCCTGCGGGCTTTCCCATCCCGATCGCCATCATCTTGACGAGACCGCTCTCGATCTTTCCGGAAAAGCGCGTGTGGGGCTTCACGCGGTTGACCACCAGGACGCCGTCGGACTGCCAGGCGTTGCGGTCCATGAGAACCGGGAAGCCCTCGGGAGTGGTTGCGATTTGGACGGCTTCGACCGAAGAGCGAATCTCCGCGCCGGTGAATTCCGTGGTGACGCCGTATTCCGCCAGCACCTGGAGCTGGCCTTCATCGGTAGCGCCGCCGTGGCTGCCCATGGCCGGAAAGACAAAGGGATTCGCGCCCCGCGCAATGAGCCACTGGCAGGCGGCACGCACCATCTCGCGCAGGCTCGCGATGCCGCGGCTGCCGGCCGTTATGCCAATCCGCCGGCCGGCGAGCTGCTCGCGTCCCAGGCCCAGCGCATCGAGCGCGGAGCGCACCTCTTGAGCCGGGTCAGCCACAGCAGGCTGCGGTTCTCCGTTTCGCTCCAGCAAATGGAAACGGGCGAGTGATAACGAGTCCTTCATGCGCGCTAAACCCTCAACGGTCCAGTTTAGCCCGTCCGGGGCCTCGGCGGCCCATAGAATCATGGACGGAGTCCCCTGGCTCGTTCGGGGGCTACATGTAGCCGTAGAAACAGGACTACCCTCGACCTTGGGCGACCTCAAAGCGGCGACCCCCCCCGGGGTATGCCCTATTTGCAAAAACGAACCCGAGAAGTTCCTTAGAATCAACAAAAGCGCCAAAAAACGAACCTAAAACGAACCTAAAGAAAGCGCCGGGATAAACCGACCTGGAGTTGAGGATGAAAGAGCCTCACAGGAAAGGAGTAGCGATCCACCCTGACCCCGAGTCATGCGCCAGCAGC
>Ga0335085_10004834_pt1 | contig 22028 bp, 15 predicted proteins | sample Lox_Sample_45_FD_206712 | JGI IMG/M metagenome (GOLD analysis project Ga0335085, IMG submission 206712) | Soil microbial communities from Loxahatchee National Wildlife Refuge, Florida, United States - Lox_Sample_4.5 | ecosystem: Environmental > Terrestrial > Soil > Wetlands | place: USA...
ATGCCGACGAACTGAAGTCGCTGGCGCAAGTGCTAACGGAAAAGTACTCCGAGTTCGATGTGCATGGGCAGATCACGCAAATTAATCCCGGGCCGGTGGTCACCACGTTTGAATTCAAGCCCGAGGCGGGCATTAAGTACAGCCGCATCACGAACCTCACGGACGATCTCTGCCTGGCGCTGAAAGCGGAAAGCATCCTGATCGAGCGTATGGCGGGCAAGTCGACGGTCGGGATTCAGGTGCCGAACCGCGAGCGAGAGATTATCTGGCTGCGCGAAAACATAGAATCGCAGGAGTTCATGGGCTCGAAGTCGAAACTGACGCTGGCCCTGGGAAAAGATATCAACGGCCGCATTGTGACGGCCGATCTGGCGGGAATGCCGCACTTGCTGATTGCCGGTTCGACCGGAGCCGGCAAAAGCGTGGCGATTAACGCCATGATCATGTCCATCCTTTACAAGGCGACGCCCGATCAAGTGCGACTGATTCTGGTGGATCCGAAGCGGCTGGAACTGGGCAACTACGAGGGCGTGCCTCATTTGTTTACGCCGATCATCACCGAGCCCAAGCTGGCGGCCAATGCGTTGCGGAACGCGGTGCGTGAGATGGAGCGGCGTCTGAAGCTGCTGGCGGAAAAAGGCGTACGCAATATTGATCAGTACAACAAGCTGTTCGACGACGAGCCGACACCGAGCCTGTTCGAGGAGAAGGGCGAGGAAGGGCCGATTCCTTACATTGTCATCATCATTGACGAACTGGCGGACCTGATGATGCTGGACTCGGGGAACGTGGAAGAATCAGTCACTCGCCTGGCGCAGATGGCGCGTGCTGTGGGTATCCACCTGGTGCTGGCGACGCAGCGACCGTCGGTGGACGTCATCACCGGCCTGATTAAAGCCAACTTCCCTGCCCGCATCTCGTTCCGCGTTGCCACCAAAGTTGATTCGCGCACGATTCTCGATGCCAATGGAGCGGAAGCACTGCTGGGCAAAGGCGACATGCTTTATTTGCCCTCCGGATCAGCGAGGGTGCACCGCTTGCACGCTCCGTTTGTGACGGAAAAAGAAATCGCCGCAGTGGTGGAGTTCTGGCGTTCGCAAGCGACGGCGCAGTATGAAGAGAAATTCCTGCAAGCTCCGAGGGAAGAGCGCGAGGTGGGCGAAGGCGGGGGAACCGGCGAGGACGGCGAAGAAATCAACGATCCGCTTTACGGCGATGCCGTGAAACTGGTGGTGGAGTTCGGCAAAGCGTCTACTTCCCTGTTGCAGCGCCGCTTGCGCATTGGGTATGGCCGCGCCGCTCACCTGATCGACCTGATGGAACAGGACGGCATTGTCGGGGCCGCGGATGGTCCCAAGCCGCGGGAAGTTTTGAAGCGTCCTGACTGGGTCAGCGAAGTGGAAGAGTCGATGCGGTAGCCGCCATCTGCACAAGCCCGCTTATTCCCTGAGATTTCTGTAGTAGAATCGCGGCCAATCTGGGTGTGCTAGCCAGAATTTCCGGAGACGATTGGACGAGATTTTCTTTTTCGGCGGCATAGTTGTTCTGGTGCTTTTCCTGCCCTGGGTGTTGCTCTGGCGCAGCTACGGGAAGCGCCGGCGACAACAGGAAGAGGACCAGACGCGCTGGAGTCAACTGACCGAGCGCGTTTACGCGCTGGAAAAGAAAGTTGAGGGTCAGGGAGAAGTTCCGGTTGCGACGGCGCCGACCCCGCCGGCAGAACGTCCGGTAACGGCTCCGACAGCGGTGGTTCCTCTCGCACCCGAACGGGTAGAAGCTCCTCGGAAAGCGCCGCCGGCACCGACCGCTCCAATCGCACCGATTGCCAGAACTCCTGTGCCGCCGCCAGTGCTCCCTACCGTAGAGCACGGACCTTCCATCACCGAGCGCTTCAAGTCCACCCTCAACCTGGAAGAAACACTGGGGACGAACTGGCTGAACAAGCTTGGGATTGGGCTGCTGGTGATTGGCATCGCTTCCTTCCTCGCGTACCAGTTGCAGACCATGGGACCGGCCGGGAAGGTACTTGTGGGATACATCACAAGCGCGGTGATCCTGGGCTCGGGAATATGGTTCGAGCGCAACCACCGCTACCGGATTCTGGCGCGAGCGGGCGTGGGCGGCGGATGGGCGCTTCTTTTTTTCACCACCTATGCGATGTACCACGTGCCCGCGGCGCACGTGCTTTCTTCGCAAGTTGTTGACCTGGTGCTGATGCTGCTGGTCGCCGCCGCGATGGTGTGGCATACGCTGCGTTACCGCTCGCAAGTGGTGACCGGGTTGGCGTTTCTTCTGGCATTTACCACCGTGACCCTCAGCCATTCGACGGTTTACAGCCTCTCTGCCGGCGGGGTACTCGCCCTGGGGCTGGTGGTCGTCGTCCTGCACAAGCAGTGGTTCGAACTGGAAGTGGCGGGCATCGCGGCCGGCTATCTGAATCACTACCTCTGGTTGCGTCCGATCATCGAGCCGATGCACGGTCACCGGCACTCGTTCCCGGAATTTGCCGCCAGCGCCGGATTGTTAACGCTTTACTGGGCGATCTTCCGTTTCTCTTACGTCGTACGCAAGCCCGCAAGCCAGCGTCAGGAGCGTGTTTCAACCGCGGCGGCAATCCTGAACACCGCGCTTCTGCTGCTGCTTTTTAAATATCAGTCCGCACATCCGGAATGGGCCTTCTGGGCGCTTTTGGCGATTGGCGCTATCGAGACTCTGCTCGGGCAATTGCCGATTACCCGCAAACGGCGCAGTGCGGTCATCGTTCTTTCCACGCTTGGTGTGATTTTGCTGATAGCCGCGTTCCCCTTCCGCTACTCCGGCAGCCGGCTCTCCGTGCTTTGGCTGCTGGAAGCGGAGGCATTGCTGTTGATCGGGGTCTGGACGAAAGAAGTCATCTTCCGTCGGCTGGGAACACTGGCGTCGCTGCTGGTCGGCGGCCAGATGATCAACGTGAATGCAGCTGCTGTGCTCGGCGTACGCATGGATGGCGCAGACCTGCGCCCGCAGTACCCGGTGGCGCTTATTTTCTCCGTTGCCGCCGCGGTCTTTTATCTGAATTCGCACTGGCTGGCAAACCGATGGTCTGAACTCTTCGCCAATCCCATCGATCGTAGGCTCACTCCATACGTCTCTTACTGCGGCGCGCTCATGGCTGGCGCGGCTCTCTGGATCGCTTTCCCTGAGGCATGGACGGCGGTGGTCTGGTGCGCCTTCGGGCTGGCCCTGGCGCTGGCCGCGCGGCGATTGCTGGCCCGCAATCTTGCATTTCAGGGATACCTGTTCGCGCTGGCCGCCGTCGTTCGAGTGTTCGCCGTCAACCTTGAGACTTCGTCCTCGACTCTCCATGTCTCGGTACGGTCTCTGACTATTGGGGCCGTCGCCATGGTCCTCTATGTGACAGCCTGGATTCAACGCGCAGAGTCTGGCAAATCGGATTCCGGGATGTCGCTAGTCTCCCGGATAATCCCGGAGGCTTACACATGGGTGGGATCTTTTCTACTGGGATTGGTCGCCTGGTATGAGTTGCAACCCGTTGCAGTCGCAGTGGCATGGATCGCGGGCGCTCTGATTTTGCTGGAATTCGGGTTGAGGTTTCAGTCGAGGGCCTTGCGTCTGCAGAGCTACACCGCGTTTATTTCGGCATTCGCCCGCATCTTCTTCGTGAATCTCAATGCCGCAGGCCACCCTGGGGAACTGAGTCCGCGCTTTTACACAATCGTTCCTATCGCGTTGGCCTGCTTTTATGCATATTGGCGGCTCCAAGGGGTGTCGGACGAGCTAACAGGTTTTGAGCGCAGGCTGAGCCCGGCTGCGGTCTTGAATTATTTTGGCACGATCGGCGTTGCTTCCCTCATGCGTTTTGAACTCGAGGCCGATTGGGTGGCGGCGGCGTGGGCTGGGCTCGCATTTGTGCTGGTGTTGATTGCATGGAGGAGCGCGAGGCGCATCTTCCTGCATCAATCGCTCTGGCTGGTGTTTGGAGTGTTCTTTCGCACCTGCCTGCACAATTTTTACCAGAGAAGCTACTTTCCGGCGCCTTTCTGGGAGAGCCGCCTGATTTGTGCAGGAGGGGTCATCGCTCTGCTGTTTGCCGGGTTGCCGTTCGCGATGAAGCTCCGGCACAAGCAAAGCGAAGATGAGAGTGGCGGATGGCGTCGCATCTTCATGCTAGTGGCCGATCGGCCGGAGCAGGTCTTCTTCTTCGTTGCCGTGGCCTTGCTGACAATCCTTCTTGCGCTTGAGATGCGGCACGGGATGGTCACACTATCCTGGGGAATCGAGGGCGTAGCGGTGTTCCTGCTGGCATTGTGGCTGGCGGAGCGCAGCTTCAGGCTGACGGGGTTGGGATTGTTGCTGCTGTGCGTGGGCAAGATTCTGCTGGTCGATGTGTGGGGTCTTAACGGTCGTGATCGCTACCTGACTTTCATCGTGCTGGGAGCGGCGCTGCTGGTGGTGTCGTTCCTCTACACGCGGAATCGTGAGGCGCTGCGGGAATACTTATGAGGCAATGGCTTGCACTTTCGGTAATCCTGTTAATGTGTGTGGCGGCCATCTGGCAGGGCGAGCGGAACCGAGTGGACGTGCCCGCCAGTCCGGCCGCCATCCTGCATCTCATCGCCGATACCGAACAGGAACTCACCCGCATGCCGGTGCGCTTTACTCGCCTTTCTGATCAGGAAGAGATTGCCATCGGCAACGAGATGGCGCGAAGCTACGACGCTGGGAATGAGAGAAAGTCAGAGCAGACCAAAGAAGTCGAGGCTTATTTGAACCAGGTAGGAGCGCGCCTGGTTCCCTTCGCTCACCGGAAGCTGCCTTACCGCTTCCATTACATTCCGGAGACGGGCTTTATTAACGCTTTCGCCCTGCCCGGAGGACACGTGTACGTAGGCGAGGGGTTGCTTGCCTTGATGGACAGTGAAGATGAACTGGCCTCGGTTATCGGTCATGAAATGGAGCACATTGACCACTACCACTGCGCCGAGCGCGTGCAGCAGGAGCAAGCGCTGCGCAAACTTCCTCTCGGAGGGCTGGTGGCCATTCCTATGGAGGTGTTCGAGGCCGGCTACAGCAAAGATCAGGAACTCGAAGCGGACCGCGAAGGCACTCGCCTCGCCGTCAAAGCTGGCTACTCCGCCAACGGCGCAATCCGAATGTTCGCGACCTTTCAACGTCTTTACGAAGAGTGGCAGTCGCCGGCGATGAACCCGGCGGATGAACTTTCCCGCGTGACCTACGAGACGCTTGCAGGATATTTCCGGTCGCATCCGCTGCCCTCGGAACGAATTCAGCAAATCAACACCCTGATTGCTTCTGAACATTGGGAGTTGAAACCCGAGCGCGACCTGGAAGTCGCTTACATCTTCTGGACGCAGAAGGCTCTCCGAGCTCTGGAGGCGCACCGCTACGCGGATGCCGCCAGTCTCGCCACACAATCTCTAAAGCTTCACGCCGCACAGCCTCGAGCACTGCGGGTGCTGGCCCAGGCGCAGTTTGCCCAGGCCAGGTTCCGCGATGCGGCTGACAGCTGTCACGAGCTTCTGAAATTGGAGCCGTCGGACTCGGGGGCTACCAACTCTTTCGCAATGGCCCTGGCGGCAAATAACCGCGGGCAAGCTTTCGGCGAATTTCAAGATTGGCGCGAAGGCGAGAAGCGAGCGTTGTCTTCCGATGTTCGGGTGCCTTACGCGGGGTTGGCACTTCTCGCGGGAAATGCGGAATTCGCCGCGCAACTGCGATCACAACTCACGGATCCGGAGCTGTTGGGTCAACTCGGCTGGTGGTACTACCAGGCGAAAGATTACCGGGCCGCCGAAGAACTGCTGGAGAACGCTCTGCAACAGCGCCCGGGCGGAGCCACGTTCCGCATTCACCTTGCGTGGGCGCAAATCGAATTGGATCGTCTCAACGATGCTCTGGAAACGCTGAACACGGCTTATGGCGAGGATGCCGCCGGTCCCGAGCGGACCATGGCGCGGGCGGTGACAGAATGGCGGGCCCAACAGGGCGATGCGGCGCTGAGCGACTACGAGGCCGCGCTCGCGGGCCAACCGGAATGGGCCAATCCGCAATGGGTTTCAGCTTTGTATTCGAGCAAAGCGGCCACGGCGGTAGAGACCTTGCAAAGCGAGCAGGAACAGCGTCGAAAATCCCGCCGACCGTAATGGGGTGGCCGTTCTTACTAAGGTAAATGAGAGAAAATGCAACGGTATCGCCCAGCATCCTCTTGACCCGCCAAACCGTCTGAAGTCACGGACTTGCCCGTTCTAACTCACGCTGCTCAGTGACTCGCATCACAGCGGGGGCGTGCCCATTCGTTGAAACTTGTCACAGATTCATGTAGCAACTGCTGAAATTTGCTACAGGCAAGTGTTTCAGGGAGGTCGGCCGATGGTCAGTTCCGCAACAGGCAGGTGGCAAGGGAACGGCCGCGGCGTTCATCAGGTTGTACAAAATTCTATCGAGAGGAAAGCAATCATGAAGATGACGAAGCTCGCGATGTTAATCCTGACGATCGCGGTGGCCCTGTTCATTCTGATCCCCAGCCTGTCATGGGCGGGCGATGACGGAGCGACCTTATACAAGACGAAGTGCGCGGCGTGTCACGGTGCCGATGCCACTGGCAAGCCGGCGGCGAAGATCCCCAGCCTGGTCAGCGACGAAGCCAAGAAAGCCAGCGATGCGGACCTGGAGAAATCCATCACCGAGAAGCCCAAGCACGCGGGCGTAGCCAAGGCTCTGACGCCGGACCAAGTGAAGATGCTGGTCAGCTACATCCGTAGCGTGCAGAAGTAGATTGGCCGTTCCCGCTGCGCACCGGCGCTGCCGAGGGAAGACCTGACTGGCGGCGGCTGGGGAGCCTGAGGGCGTGTCATGAGACGGACCGGCATAACGCGGCAGATCGAGCGAAGCACCGGCCGATCAACAGCCAGCCGGCTGACCCCTCGTTCATGCGCACTGGTCGCGGGAACCGCCCACCCGGGTCAGGGGCCCAATTTCCCCAGACCCGGGTATCTTTTTTTCACTTCTTCATCCATCACCATCTGCGCCCTTCCGGACTGCCTCTCGCCGCGGCCGACGTTTGTTTCCCTGTTCATGCCGCCAGAACGGAAGTCTCGCCTTGGGGCGCAGCGGAGACAATTCCATGAGCAAGGCGTTGCTGTATGACGCGACCGTCTGCATTGGCTGCAAACAATGCGAGCAGGCTTGCGCCGATAAAAACAAGCTTCCCTATAACGACGCGATAGGAGCAGAAGAGCGTCAGTCGGATCACAAGTACACGGTTGTCCTGAGCAAAGATGACAAGTTCATGCGCCGGCTGTGTATGAACTGTCAGGAACCGGCGTGCGCATCGGTGTGTCCGGTGGGAGCCCTGCAGAAGACCGCTCTCGGGCCGGTGACCTATGACGCCGACCGCTGCATGGGGTGCCGGTACTGCATGGTGGCGTGCCCGTTCGGGGTGCCGAAGTACGAGTGGGGCAAGGTGCTGCCCCGGGTACAGAAGTGCACCATGTGCGCCGACCGGGTGGCGGCGGGACAGCAAACCGCATGCGCCGAGATTTGCCCCACCGGCGCCACCAAGTTCGGGGAACGCGACGAACTGATTCAAGAGGCACAACAGAGAATTCGCGACAACCCCGGCAAATACGTCAATCACGTCTATGGCATCAACGAGGTCGGGGGCACTTCGGTCCTGTTGCTATCCAGCGTTCCCTTCGAAGAGTTTGGATATCGCACCGACCTGTCAAAGGATCCCCTGCCGATTCTGACCTACCGGGTTCTCTCGCGGATTCCCGACTTTGTTCCGCTCGGCGGCATGTTGCTGGGCGGGGTCTGGTGGATCACCCATCGCCGCGAAGAAGTGGCCGCCTTTGAGCGCACCCAGCATGATCACGACGCAGAGAAAGAGGGCAAACGATGAGGATCAAATTGACATTCTGGAAGCTGATATTCCTTGCCCTGCTGGCGGCTGGATTCTATGCAACCGTGGTGCGCTTCGCGCTGGGGCTGGGGCAATCGACCAACCTGAACGACCAGTTTCCGTGGGGAATATGGGTCGGATTCGATGTGCTATGCGGGGTGATGCTGGCCGCGGGCGGATTCACGCTGACCGCGGCGGTGCACATTTTCAACATCAAGCGGTTGCACCCGATTGTTCGGCCGACGGTGTTGACGGCTTTTCTGGGATACCTGCTGGTTTCGGTGGCGCTGATGTTCGACCTGGGGCGCCCCTACCGCATCTGGCACCCGCTGATCATGCGCAACCCACACTCAGTGATGTTTGAAGTGGCCTATTGCGTGATGCTGTACACCACCGTGCTTTCCCTGGAATTTGCGCCGATTGTGCTGGAGCGCTTCAACCTGCAAAAGCCCTTGAAAGTGGTCCGCGCGATCCTGATCCCGACGGTAATTCTCGGTGTGATTCTTTCAACTCTGCACCAGTCTTCGCTGGGCACGTTGTACCTGATCATGCCGGAGAAGCTGCATCCCTTCTGGTACAGCCCGCTGTTGCCGGCGTTCTTCTTTATCTCGGCAATTGCCGTGGGTCTGGCGATGACGATTTTTGAGTCGTCGATGAGCGCGCGCCACTTTGGGCGCGAATTGGAGCTGCCGATCCTGCAGGAACTGGGCCGCGTGCTGGTGGTGGTGCTCTGCGTTTACGGCACGTTGCGTTTTGAAGACCTGTTGCACCGCGGCATGCTGCGCCGCACCCTGGTTCCCGGCTACGAGATGTGGCTGTTCTGGCTGGAGATCTCACTCAGCGTGATTCTGCCACTCGCTCTGCTTTCGCAGCGCAAGATTCGCAGCACCGCTTCCGGCCTCTACGTGGCGGCGGTTCTGGTGGTGCTAGGGTTCATCACTAATCGCCTGAATGTGAGCATCACCGGCCTGGAATCGTCGGCCGGGATGCACTACGTTCCGAAGTGGACCGAGGTCGCAGTGACCGGAGCCATTATCGCCGTGGGCTTTGCCCTGTTCGCAGCCGCAGTGAAATACCTGCCCATCTTCCCCGCCGAACATGCACATTCCGTGGCGAAGCTTGAGGCAGTAGGAGAGGAAGAGGCGGTATTGAGTCATGCCGGAGATTGAGCCAAACCGTCTCCGCTGGTCCAAGCTCATGCACAGCGTAAGCGCCAAGCTGATCATTCTTTTGCTGGCTTCGATGGTGGGAATCTTTGCGCTGGTGGGCTATCTCAACATTCGGCTGCACCGGCAGGATCTGGAGGCGTCGGTTTTGGCCAGCGCGGAGCGGGTGAGCGACGTGATCAGGCGCAGCACCAACTACTACATGATGGGGAATGACCGTGAAGGTCTTTACCACGTCATGCAGACCATTGCGGGCGAACCCGGCATGGTGAAGATCCGCATTTTTGACCCGGAAGGCAAAGTCACCTATTCCACCGATGCTTCAGAATTAAGCCACAGCGTCGACAAAACCGCCGAGGCCTGTTACGCCTGCCACGCGCAGTCTCAGCCCTTGACGCGATTGAACCGGCCCGACCGGTTTCGCATTTACCGTCTGGCCGGAGGGCCGCGCGTGCTGGGGATCATCACTCCCATTGAAAACCAGCCGACATGCTCCAACGCGGCTTGCCACGCGCATCCCGCCAGCCAGCAGATACTGGGGGTGCTGGACACGAATATTTCGCTGGCCAAGACGGATGCTCAACTCGCGGCCGGGAGCCGGCAGATGCTGGCGTACACGCTATTCGCCGCGCTGGTCATTGCTTTTCTCAGTTGGCTCTTCGTCTGGCGCGTGGTGGGCGAACCGATTCAGGTATTGAAGGACGGCACCGAACGGCTGGCGGACGGCGAACTGGGATACCAGATACCCGTCCGTTCCCGCGACGAGATCGGAAACCTCGCGGAGTCCTTCAACGGCATGAGCCTTCAGCTTCAGGCCGCCAACCAGGAAATTGTGGCGTGGGCAAAGACTCTCGAGGACCGAGTCGAAGAGAAGACCACGGAATTGAAGCGCGCTCACGACCACGTTTTGCACGTGGAAAAGATGGCGACGGTCGGCAAAATGGCCGCGGTGGTGGCACACGAGATTAACAACCCCCTGTCGGGCATCCTCACCTACGCCAAGCTGTTGCGGAAGTGGCTGGATCATGGAGATACGGCAGGAGACAAGCGCAAAGAAGTACTCGAGTGCCTGGAGTTGATCGCCGGGGAGAGCCGGCGCTGTGGCGAGCTGGTGAAGAACCTGCTCACGTTTTCCCGCACTCCGCCGATGAACCTGCAAACCAGCAACCTGAATTCCATTGTCGACCGTGCGGTGCGGCTGGTGCAGCATCAATGCGAGATGAATGGGATTCAACTCCAGGTAGACGCGGCAGGCGAGTTGCCTATGGTGCGCTGTGATCCATCGCAGATCGAGCAGGTTTTGCTCGCGCTGATGATGAACGCGATAGACGCCATGCCACGCGGGGGCAACCTGTGGCTGACGACTCGTCTGTCCGCCGGGAGCGAGGAAGTGGAGGTGCAGGTGCGCGACGACGGAGTCGGGATACCGGCCGACATTCTTCCCCACATTTTTGAGCCGTTTCTGACCACCAAAGAGACCGGGGTCGGCCTGGGATTGGCCATCAGTTACGGAATCATCGAACGTCACGATGGAACCATTGCGGTCGCTTCGGAACTGGGCAAGGGCACGACATTCACTATCACCTTGCCCATTGAAGGCGAACCGGCCTCCGCCGCCGAAAGACCCTTGACGGCTAAGACAACGAGGTGAATTTTGAGCACACATGCCAAATTGCTCATTGTCGACGATGAACTCAGCGTGCGCGATTCTCTCAGCAAGTGGTTTCAAGAAGAAGGCTACGAAGTTGGGACAGCGGAGAACGCCAACGATGCCCTGACCCGCCTGGCGGACCAGCGCTGGGATGCCGCGTTGCTGGACATCAAGATGCGCGGCACGGATGGCATCGAATTGCAGCGCCGCATCCATGAGATCGATCCCGAACTGATCGTTATCATGATGACGGGCTACGCTTCGGTCGAAACCGCGGTCGCGACTCTGAAGAATGGGGCCTATGACTACGTAACCAAGCCGCTCGATCCCGACGAAATCGCGCACCTGGTAAAAAAAGCCCTGGCGCACAGACACACGGAGAAAGAAAACGTCCTGCTGCGGGAAACGGTCGCAGAAGTGGCGCGCCCGGAAGAGATCGTCGGCCAGAGCGCGGCCATGGCGAGACTGTTTGACGCTATCGAAACCGTCGGGCCTACCGATGCCACCGTGCTGATCACGGGGGAAAGCGGGACGGGCAAAGAACTGGTGGCTCGCGCGATTCATCACGCCAGCCCACGGCGCTTCCATCCCCTGGTGGTGATCCACTGCGGCGCGTTGACCGAAACTTTGCTGGAAAGCGAACTCTTCGGCCATGAGAAAGGCGCGTTTACGGGGGCGCAGTACCGGAAGAAAGGCAAATTTGAAATCGCGGAAGGGGGCACGGTGTTTCTCGATGAGATCGGCGACATCAGCCTGAAAACCCAAACTGATCTTCTGCGCGTGCTGCAAGAGCACGAGATTGTCCGTGTGGGGAGCAATCAGCCGATCAAAGTCGACTTTCGCTGCATCGCGGCCACCAACAAAGACCTTGAGAGGCTGATCGAGGAAGGCAAGTTTCGTCCCGATCTTTTCTACCGTCTAAATATTTTCCGCATTGAACTTCCGGCCCTGCGCGAACGTCGGGATGACATTCCGTCGCTGGTCAATCACTTTGTGCGCAAATTCTCGCTGCAGATGAACAAGAAAATAAGTCGGGTGTCGCCTGCGGCGATGGACGTGTTGCAGCAACAACCATGGCCGGGAAATGTTCGCGAACTCGAAAATGCCGTAGAGCGAGCCATGGTTGTGGCCCAGGAACCGGAACTCCGGGAACAGGATTTTGCATTCAAAAGCTTTGTTCCCAACGGCGCCCCCAAGAGCCTGGATGAGATTGAGAAGGCGCACATCTTACGGGTGTTGGAGTCCTGCAACTGGAATCGCACGCGCGCGGCCGAGATACTCGACATTGACCGGGTAACGTTGCATCACAAAATCAAGAAATATGGCTGGAGCAAACCAACCGTTGAAACCCGATGAAGCTCTTGCAACTGCTCCCGATCGGCGATCTCGACGGCGGGTGGCTGATGGACCTGGGACCCGCCCTCGCTGATGCCTTTCACATGCCCTGCGAGGTGCTTCCCTGCTCGCTGGATTCGGAAGTGGCCTTTCATGGGGAACGGCAGCAGTATCATTCCTCGGAATTCCTGCAACTCATGCAGCAGTACGTGACGGAAGACTCCTGGCGGATCCTGGGGGTCACGGCGGTGGATCTCTACATCCCGATTTTGACTTTTGTTTTCGGCGAGGCGCAGATGGCGGGCCCGTGCGCTATCGTATCGGCCCATCGGCTGCGCCAGGAGTTCTACGGGCTGCCACCCGATGCGGAACTTCTGCGGCAACGCCTTCTCAAGGAAGCAGTCCATGAGGTGGGACACACCCTCAACCTGACCCACTGCGACGACTACAGCTGCGCCATGGCGCCCTCGCATGCCGTGGAATGGATTGATCTCAAGGAAAGCACGCTCTGCGTCAACTGTCAGGCGCAGATCTTCGAATCGCGTTAAGTGCGAAAAGGCCGGAACCCAGCGGCTCCGGCCCGGGGCATCGGGTTTCGAATCAAGCGACCTTTTTGATCGCGTCTTCGAGATCCGGAGGAACGCTCAACGACCAGTCGCAGGGCCGCTGGCGGCAGCCCTGCACGACGCCGGGCACAGCTCCGCTTCTGATGGTCATCGGAGTGACCGAAACGGTCTGGCGATCAAGATTCGCGTAGAGCTGATCTTCCAACTCCTTGAAGCAGTGCGCGAGGACGTTCTGATCGCCGGCGAGAGCCGCTTGCAGCATGCCCACCTCAAACTTGGTAAGCCGCAGGCCATAGGCCTCTACCGTCCCCTGAGGGTCCTTGAACAAGAGGGCGCGGAAGCGATAGTCGACTAACGCGTTGCCGAGAATGATAAGCAGATTCATGGCATTCTCCTTTTATGCAATCGAATGGGCCGAGGTTAGTGGTTGATAATCAGCGGCTGAAGCTCACGCTTTGCCGCTCGTGGAATCCAGTCCTGATCGCCGGCAGCCGACATCTCCAGTAGTTCTCTGTAATAGTGTGCGGCTTGGTCGGGTTGCTGCATTTGGACCGAGGCGCGCGCCAGCTGCAGGCGCGCCAGAAGCAGATCGGGAGGAAACTCGTTCTGAACAATCTCCCCGGTAGCGGCGAGAACACTCTGCCATTGCTCGGCGGCCAGTGCCCAGCGATGTTGTGCCTGGTATACCTTGGCCAGCCCGAGATGGCTGTCTACCTGAGGCGAAGCGCGAAGGGCGGCATTGAAGGCGGCTTCCGCCTCAGAGATCCGTACCTGCGCCAGGAGCAGTTCGCCTTCAAGATTTCGATAGCTACAAGTCTCCCAGGAAGTTGGAGGCGCCTGCGAGACAGCCTGAAGCCGTCGAAGAACCACACCCGCCTTGCCGGTCTCGCCGGAGCGTGCGTAGAGGATTCCCGCCTGGAGCAGATCGTTGGTCTGCAGATCGCTGTCGGGAGTGCGCAAGATGAGATCGCCCTGGAGTTCAGCCTGCTTCCGCTTGCTTTGGGAGAGGTAGATTCTGCCGAGCAGCATCCGGCGCACCAGATGCAGTCCCGCAGGGGATGAACCAGCTGCGTCCAACTGGCGTTTGAGGTCGGCTTGGGCGCGTCCCAGCCGTGCCTGATAGAGGTCAGTGACGGTCAAATACAGGTCGCGCAGATCGCGGTCGGCCCCAGTGCCTCCGCCTAGAGCGGCGAACTCTGCTCGCGCTTCCGGAATTTTACCTTGCCCAAGGTAGGCCAGCCCGAGTCCCCAATGAAGCTCCGGAGTGACCGCTTTTTGCTGCTCAGCAGCGTGGAAGGCCGCCATCGCCTCGTCGTAGGCCCCGATGCGCGCCAGATAAAGAACCAGGTTGCGATAGGCCAGACTGGAAGACGGCGTCAATTGCAGAACACGGCGTAATTCGGAGATCGCGCTCTGGACCTGACCAAGATTGAAGTAGGCAGTGGCCAGTTCCTCATGCGCTTCGGTATCGTCGGGATACAGGCTGACCAGAAGACCCAGCGCTTGCGCCGCTTCCTCGTAGCGCTCTAGCGCCGAATAGTAGAACGCCTCGATGCGGCGTTGTTCTCGATCACTGACTGCTTCGCGCAGTTCGTAAGCGCGCTGAAACTCAGCCAGGGCCCGACGGTTCTTCCCCACCAGCCACGAGTAGTAGTTGCCCAGCAGCAGGTGGGCCATGGCGAAGTTGGGATCCAGCTTGACGGCCTCCCCCAACAGCATGGGCATGCGATCGAGGTTGCCCTGAGCCATGGCATCGACCGCTTGTGAGTAGAGTTCCAAGGCTTCCAGGGAACTGGTGGTGACTTTTGCCAGCGGTTGGCTGGAGGTTTCGATTCCGCTCAGTGATTCCCCGAGGTCTCTGCGCACACGCCTGGCCAAAGTGTCGGCGCGGTCAAGAAGCTGATCCCGGTTGTCAAACCGTTCCTGCTCGCCAAACAAGTCGGCCCCGCTTTTCGGGTCAACCCCACGCACTGTAATCTGGAAGGTACTGCCGACCTGTTCCAGCCGTCCGACGATGAGAATTTGCAGATTTTCCCGCTGACAGATCTCCCTGCCAATGTTCTCGTCGATCCGCCCGACATCCGCCCTCTTCATGCGCTGCAAGGCCTCATAAATCCGGGTTCGAGGAAAGACGTTCACATAGCGGGATTGCTGCAAGGCCACGGTCAGACCTTCGCGGAAGCCAGCGCCGGGAAAAGCAGCATCGCTTCCTTCGAAGTCACTGATAAGCACCCAACCGCGTGGCGCCAGGATCGGTCGCGAAGTCGGGCGCTGATAGATCCACAGCGCCGCAACGAAAAGCAGAACCGCCGCCGCGACCGGCGCCCAGAATACCGGGCGTCGCCATGCTCCCGGCACTCGAGGAGCCTCGCTTTTTCTGCCGCTGCGGATTTGTTGCAGGTCATCGAGCAACGCGCGTGCGCTCTCATGACGCTGATTTCGGTCTTTCGCCATGGCTCGCAGAATCAGCTTCTCGAGCGCCCTGGGGACGGCTGGGTTAAAGATGTGGATGGGAGCGGGTGTCTCTTTGCGAATACGGTCAGCGGTCACCAGAAAGCTTCGCGAGGAGAACGGATGATGGCCGGTCAGCATCTCGTAGAACATCACACCGAGGGAAAACACATCGCTGCGGCCGTCGGGCAGTTCCTGCAGAAGCACCTCTGGCGACATGTAAGCGGGGGTGCCCGCCAGAGCCGCCGACTCCATGGTGGAGCTTTGGTCCGATCGTGGAAGGTGCCGCGCCAGTCCGAAATCAAGGATCTTCACCTGGCCGTGGGTGTTCAGCATCACGTTCTCAGGTTTCACGTCGCAGTGCACCAATCCCACGTCATGGGCGGCGGCCAGAGCTTCGGTGCACTGGATAGCGATGTCGAAGAATTGATCGAGACTCAGGGGAGCCTGAAGCCGTTTCCGCAGGTTCTGCCCTTCCACATACTCCATGACCAGGAATATCTCGCCGCGCTCTTCGAGGACGTCGTAAAGGGCGGCCACGTGGGCGTCACAGAAGCGCGAAACTCGTTCGGCTTCCTCCTGAAATCGGCGGCGGTAGCATTGATCCGCGCGCAGTTCGGTGGAGAGGCGTTTCAGGGCCACCACGCGCTTCAGCTTGGTGTCTTCGGCGCGGTACACTTCGCCCATCCCGCCCCTTCCCAACTGGTCGCCGATGCGAAATCTTCCGACCGTGGACCCGGGAGGAAAAACCGCAGGTGAAGATATGCCCGCAAGAGGTTCAGGTGCCGCCATGGACGGATCCCTCTCAAGAGTCTCCAGAGCAATTCCGCTCTTTCAGTGAGGATCTCTCACCCTGAGGCCGCCCGATTGCTTCTTCATCGTACGCTGGGTTGAAAACGAAGATGGGCTGGGTACGTTAGAAATTTCGCGCCGTCGTATTTCAAAATGGGAAGGTTAAGGCAGAGCCGCCTTCATGCAGAAGACGCTGCCGCCCGACTTCTCGAATTCCGAGGTGTCGACGAGCAACGGCTCCAGGCATTCCTGCTCGAGAATAGCTTTCAGATTCCTGGACATTCGCGGAGCGATGTAGCATCCGTTGGCCGCAAAGCCGTTCGCCATGAAGGCGACCGCTTCCTCCCGCGAGATTTCGTGGACCCGCGGCCACTGCCGGCGAATCGTGTTGAGCGAATCAGCGGAAAATGCCCCCGGGTAAACCAGTACTGCGTCCGGGTTGAGAGGAGAGAAACAGGTATCGAGGTGATAGCAATGGGCGTCCACCAGTTGTAAGGGCGTGACCGGAAAAGCAAGTTCCTTCATTCGTTCCGCAAACCGTTCCACACCCAGGCGGGTGGAGCGAAAGCCGTATCCGGCCCAGATTCCGCTTCCATCGGGATGCCAGATCAGGTCACCATGGCCTTCCAGACATTCTCCGGCAAGATCAAGCGTAAGAATTTCAAATCCCCGCTCACGGAACCACTCGACATAGTGGGCCACTTCGCGCTGGCGGATAACATAGCGCATCTCGCTCGGCACAATGAAGCTTCCAAGTTTTTCGCTTCGCCCCACGAACACGGGATTCGCCGAAAAGACCATATCTTCCAGGTCTTTCACTGGAGCAATGGTTTCGACCCGCACTCCGGCACTCTCGAACGCCTCCCGCAGTTTCTCCCACTGGTGCTGGGCCAGTCCGCGATCGATCGGCAGGCGCATATGGGGATTCTTGATCTCGCGGACATCAAAGAATGTCGGAGGACACATGAGGACGCGGCGAACCATGAAGGAATGATACGGGACAGCCCGAAAGCTGTCCCTGTGTCGATGGTCTAGTGTCTCTCGACGACCTTGCGGATGCGCTCAAAGGCCCAATCGATCTCCTCTCGCTTGATGACCAGCGGAGGAGCAATACGGATGACGTGGTCGTGAGTCTCCTTGCAGAGGATGCCCTCCCGCTTCAGGGCTTCGCAGTAGGGACGCGCCGGGCTGTGGAGTTCAATCCCGATCCATAGACCCTTTCCCCGAATTTCCTTCAGGTCAGGAGTGCGGAGAGTCTTAAGTTTTGCCAGGAAATAGGCCCCCAACTCCGCCGATTTCTCCACTAATTTTTCTTCTACCAGCACACGTAGCGCGGTTCGAGCTACGGCGCAGCCGAGAGGGTTGCCGCCGAAGGTGCTGCCGTGATCGCCCGGTTGATAGACGCCAAGAATCTCCTTCGAAGCAAGTACGGCTGAGACCGGATAGAAGCCACCCGCCAAGGCTTTGCCGACGATAAGCACATCGGGCGTGATCCCCTCGTGCATATAGGCAAAGAGCTTGCCGGTACGGCCGAGGCCCGATTGAATCTCATCCGTCATCAGCAGCACGCGGTTTTGCCGGCAGATTTCGGCGGCTTCTTTGAGGAAGCCGTCCCGGGGAATCACGATGCCGGCTTCTCCCTGAATCGGTTCCACGAGGAACGCGCAAGTGTTGGGCGTAATCGCACCGCGTAACGCCTGCGCATCGCCAAAGGGAATGATCTTGAATCCGGGAGTGAACGGCCCGAAACCGTCGCGATACTGTTCGTCGGTCGAGAAGCTGACGATGCTGATCGTCCTGCCATGGAAGTTATTGGCGCATACGATGACCTCAGCCTTCCCGTCGGGGATGCCCTTGACCTTGTATCCCCACTTACGGGCGGTTTTCACAGCGGTTTCGACGGCCTCGGCGCCGGAATTCATCGGCAGAGCCATGTCCATGCCAGTCAATTCATGGAGCTCCTTATAGAGCAGGGGCAGCTGATCATTGCGAAACGCCCGCGAGGTGAGGGTGACCTTCTGTGCCTGGTCGGTCAGGGTTCGCAGGATCCTGGGATGGCAGTGCCCCTGATTCACCGCAGAGTAGGCGGCGAGGCAGTCGAGGTAGCGCTTGCCGTCGACGTCGTAAACCCAGACGCCTTCGGCGCGTTCGATCACCACATCCAGCGGGTGGTAGTTGTGAGCTCCGTAATGATTCTCGAGTTCTACGAATTCCTGAGTGTGCATAAGTTCTTCGATGGCAGGCATGTAGTTCCCTCTATTTGAAATGGCCAGCTCTACTTATCCAAAACCATGGTCAGCAGCGCCATACGGACGTATAGCCCATTGGCCGCCTGCTTGAAGTACAACGCGCGCGGATCACTATCTACCGTCTTGTCGAGTTCGACCGTGCGCGGCAATGGGTGAAGAATCAGGGCATCGCGTTTCATCTTGGGTAGAACGCTGGAATCAATCGCAAAGCGCCGCAGCCGGCGAACATCGGCGACCCGTTCGGGGCCGATGCGCGTCTGGTAGACGACATCTACTTCGCCAATCACGCGGTCAATATCCGATTCCAAGTCGTACTGGACATTGTTTTCTGACAAGTGATCGAGAATGTCAGGCTTCATTTGCATTTCGGGAGGGCTCACGAAAAACAGCTTGATACGCTCGAACTTCGCCAGCAGATAAGCCAGGGAACGCGCTGTACGGCCCTTATCCAACTCACCGATAATCGCGACGCTCAGCCCATCGAGGGGCCGCTCGCGATAGATGGTGTAAAGATCGAGCAGAGCCTGCGTGGGGTGCTGCCCGCCCTGGCCGTCGCCGGCGTTGATCACCGGAACCGGCGATACCTGGGCCGCGCGCCGGGCGCCGCCTTCCTCGTGATGACGAATCACGATCACGTCCGAGTAATGCCCGATAATGCGGATCGAGTCCTCAACTTGTTCGGCCTCAATTTCTGAGGAGAATGCGCGTGCATTCTCCGTCGAGAGCACTCTCCCTCCCAGGCGGTGCATGGCCGCTTCAAAGGAGAAGCGGGTTCGGGTCGAGGGTTGATAGAACAACGTCGCCAGAATCCGGTTGTGGTAATCGAAGGTTCCCCCGCGCGCAACCACGCGCTCCATACCGCGGGAGCGGTTGAACAGATCCATCAGCAAGGGCACAGTAAATTGTTGTGATTCAATGACATGACTGAGCCGCGATTCACGGAGTCGCTTTTCGCTGTCCGGCATCGGCGGCGCGGGCAGGATGGTGTCACGCATGGCGATGCCCCCGCGTGTAGCGTTCGCTCCCAGCCAAAGTCGGCTGCATGACTGGACTCTCGTCGGGGAGGATGTGAGTTCCGGCGCGTCCAGTGACAGCCTTGCCGAGGTGGTCGCAAGAAGTGATGATCGCTTCCTTGCCGCCCGCCAGCAGGAAGCGCAAGACCGACTCAACCTTCGGCCCCATGCTGCCGGCAGGAAATTGTCCCTCGAGCAAATGTTTTTCGATCTCAGAAGCGGTGACCGAAAGCAGCGGGCTCTGGGTGGGCTTTTTGTAGTCGAGATAGACGTAGTCGGTATCGGTAGAGATGACGAAAAGATCGACTCCCAGCCGGGAGGCTAGCAGTGCTGATGCCCGGTCCTTGTCGATGACGGCGTCGGTGCCGGTGAGTGTGCCGTCCTTGCGGACTACGGGAATACCTCCTCCCCCGCAGGCTACCACCAGCACGCCGTGCCCAACCAGATCGCGAATCACCTCGAGTTCCACAATCTCGACGGGATCCGGCGAGGGAACGATGCGGCGGTAGCCGCGCGAAGCATCCTCTACGATCTGCCAACCCAGGGAGCGCCGCTTTTCTTCCGCCTCTTGCCGTGAATAAAAAGGACCGATCGGCTTGGTGGGATGTTGCATCGCGGGGTCCTCGGCAGACACGACGCTCTGCGTGAGCAGTGCGATTACCGGAGTATGCAATCCCGCGCGGGCCAACTCATTGGTCAGGGATTGTTCCAACAGGTAACCAATTTCACCCTGCGTGCAGGCCCCACAAATATCCAGAGGCTGGCCGGGCACCTGATCGGCCGCCCGTTCCGAGCGCAGTAACGCAGCGCCCACCTGCGGCCCGTTTCCATGAGTGACCACGAGGTGATGGCCCTCGCGAATCAGATTGACAATCTCTGCCGCGGTGCGTCGGGCATTCGCCAGTTGCTCGACGGAGCTTCCCTTCTGTCCTGCACGGATGAGCGAGTTGCCCCCGACAGCCAGCAGAATGGTCTTCATGGCGAATGTTGCTGCCTTTTCCGCATCTGGCCATGACCTACCGCTCGGTCAAGGTCGGCTCCGCTTCCTCGGTAACCGCCAGTTCCGGAATGGTTACCGTTGCATCTTTCATCAGTTCGACGAGGATCGCTTTCTGGGCGTGAACCCGGTTTTCCGCTTCCTGGAAGATCACCGAACGCGGCGAATCCATGACCTCGTCGGTCACTTCCAGACCACGATGCGCCGGCAGGCAGTGCATAAAGATGGCGTCGCGCTTGGCGCAGGCGAAAAGTCGACTGTTCACCTGATACGGCGGGAAGACGCGCCGGCGCAGTTCCGCTTCCGCTTCTTGCCCCATGCTTGCCCAGGTATCGGTGTAGACGACGTCGGCGCCCAACACCGCGGCTTCCGGGTCCTCTGTCACCACGCATGAACCGCCGGTCTCCTGGCAGCGTTCGTGCGCCCAGACCACGGCATCCGGCTTCGGCTCGTACCCCTTGGGCGAGGCGATCCAGACATGAGCGCCCAACTGGGCGCCGGCGAACATCAGTGAATGTGCGACATTATTGCCGTCGCCGACGAAAGCTATCTTCAGCCCGCTCACCTGCCCTTTGTTCTCCCAGATGGTGAGGTAGTCCGCCATCGCCTGGCAGGGGTGGCTGTAGTCGCTCAGTCCGTTGATCACCGGGATGCTGGCGAAGGCTGCCATCTCTTCGACAATGCGGTGCGCAAATGTGCGAATCATGATGCCTTGCACCATGCGCTCGAGATTCTTGGCCACGTCGTAGAGCGATTCCCGCTGACCCAGGTTGATCTCCGCCGGCGACAGGTAGAGCGCGTGGCCTCCCAGTTGATAGACCCCGACATCAAAACTGACTCGTGTCCGCAGGGAGGGCTTTTCGAAGATCAAGGCCAGAGTCTTTCCCGAGAGGGTTTTCGCGTAGGCGCCGGGGCGCGCCTTGATCTGGCGTGCCAAGGCCAGGAGAAAGCGGATCTGAAGGGCCGAAAAGTCTCGAATCGAGAGGAAGTCGGTTGGGTTCATTTGAGACCTCCGGCCGGGACCGGCTGGTACTTTTCGGTGAACTTGTTAAGCGCCGACACCAACCCTGGCGTGCTGAGCTCCTCCACTTCGTAGGTGACGCGCAAGGCGGGCTTGTCGATCTTGATCACGCGCGCCAGGTCGATGGGCGTTGCTACCAGAACCAGGTCACAAGGAACCTGCTGAATCGTCTGCTCTAACTCATGCCGCTGGGTCGCGCTGTATCCCATGGCCGGAAGGAGCATGGTCATGTGGGGATAACGCTCATAGGTTCCACGAATCGAACCGACAGCGAACGGTCGTGGATCCACCAACTCCTTGGCTCCGCAAAGGCGTGCCGCCACGACTCCTGCACCGTAAGGCATTTCGCCATGAGTGAGGGTGGGTCCATCCTCGACAACCAGCACGCGTTTCCCACGTACCTCTTCGGGGGAGGGGACGGTTACACGGCAAGCCATGTCTACCAGCAGGGCTTGGGGATTACTTGCCCGCACATTGGCGCGGACTTTCTCCACGTCGACAGGGGCGGCGGTGTCTACCTTGTTAAGGACGACTACCTGGGCCCGTCGCATATTTACTTCCCCGGGAAAGTAGCTGAGCTCGTGTCCAGCCCGATGGGGATCAGCCACCACGATTTCAAGGTCTGAGCGAAAAAACGGAGTGTCATTGTTGCCGCCGTCCCAGAGGATGACATCGGCTTCCTGTTCTGCCTGGCGCAGGATCCTGCCATAGTCAACACCGGCGTATACGACAGTTCCCTTGTTGATGTGGGGCTCGTATTCCTCCCGTTCTTCGATGGTGCACTGATGCTTTTCCAAATCCTGCAGTGTGGCGAAACGCTGCACTGCCTGCGCCGCGAGGTCGCCGTAAGGCATCGGATGGCGAAT
>Ga0335085_10004836_pt1 | contig 22020 bp, 19 predicted proteins | sample Lox_Sample_45_FD_206712 | JGI IMG/M metagenome (GOLD analysis project Ga0335085, IMG submission 206712) | Soil microbial communities from Loxahatchee National Wildlife Refuge, Florida, United States - Lox_Sample_4.5 | ecosystem: Environmental > Terrestrial > Soil > Wetlands | place: USA...
CGGGGTGATCTGCTGGTCATCCCCATCAACACGTCGCTGCTGTACGTGCAGCCGCTCTACCTTCAGGCCGAGGGCGGCAGAATCCCGGAGCTCAAGCGCGTCGTGGTGGCGTACCAGAACGACGTGGTGATGGACACGACGCTCGAGGGGGCGCTGGGGCAGCTGTTCGGCGCCGGCGTGGAGAGCCCGTCGTCGATGGCCGCCGCCCCTGGTGCGGCGCCACGGTCCGCGGGCGAGGCGCCGAGTGGTCTTGGACCGGCGGACCTGGCCGAGGCCCGGCAGCACTTCGACGCCGCCATGCAGGCCGAGCGCAGCGGCGACTGGGCGCGCTACGGCGAGGAGATCCGCCTGCTAGGGCAGGTGCTCGAGCGGGCGGGCGCGGGACCGGTCAGGCCGAGTCCGGCTCGGCGGCCTTGACCTCGTCCCACAGCGCGTCGAGGGCAGGGAGGCCGGCGTTCGCCACGTCCAGGCCGCGCGCGGCGGCGGCGGATTCCACGGCGCGAAACCGGCGGGTGAACTTCCGGGTGGCCTCGCCCAGGGCGATGCTGGGGTGGATGCCCGCCTTGCGCGCCAGGTTCACCGCCGCGAACAGCACGTCGCCGACCTCCGCGGCCGGCCGCTCCCGCGCCTCGCGCACTTCTTCCTCGAGCTTGTCCAGCGGGCCGGCGACGTCCGGCCAGTCGAAGCCGACGGCCGCGGCGCGTTCCTGGTAGCGATAGGCGCGCTCGAGCTCCGGCAGGCCGGCAGGCAGGCTGCCTAACGCCGACGCCGGCTCGCCCCGCGCCGCGGCCTCGCGCCGCCGCTCGGCTGCTTTGTGCCGTTCCCAGTCGGGCTTGGCCGCTCCCGGCTCGCCGTAGAGGTGCGGGTGCCGGGCGTGCATCTTGGCGACCAGCCGCGCGGAGCAGTCCGCGAGTCCAAAGGCGCCGCGCTCCTCGGCCAGCGCGATCTGGAAGGCGCAGTGCAGCAGCAGGTCGCCCAGCTCGGCGGCGATCCGCGCCTCATCGCCCTGGTCCAGCGCCTCTTCGAACTCCGCCACTTCCTCGCGCAGGTAGGGCCGCAGCGTATCGAGCGTGAGCGCCCGGTCGAAGTCGCACCGCACGCGCAGGTCGCGGACCAGCGCCAGGATGTCTCCAAACCCATTGTCGCCTTGCATTTAGCCTCCCTGCGCGGTACGCTACACCGTTTGGCACCTGAGAGCAATTTTCCCCACCCAACCGCGCACTCCGGGCGGACCTGGATCGAGATAGATCTGGCCGCGCTGGTGGCGAACGCGCGGACGCTCGCGGCCCGGGTGCCGGGCGCGCGGTTGATGCCGATGGTCAAGGCGGACGGCTACGGCCTCGGCGCGGTCGAAGTGGCGCGGGCGCTGGAGGCCGTCCAGCCGTGGGGCTACGGCGTGGCGAGCACCGCCGAAGGCCAGGAACTGCGGCAGGCGGGTATTACGAAGCCGGTCCTGGTCCTGTCACCGTTGATCGAGGAGCTGGGCGAAGCGGCCGCGTTGTCGCTGACGCCTGCTCTGAGCAACCTGGAACAGGTGCGGGCGTGGTTTGGCGTGGCCGGCACCGAACGGCCGTTTCACGTTCAGATCGACACGGGGATGTGCCGCGCCGGCTTCTGGTGGGAGGCCTTCGCCGCGGCCCAGTCCGCGTTCTCGACGGCGCCGGGCTTTGAGGGGGCGTTCACCCATTTCCACTCGGCCGAGAGCGATCCGGACTCGGTGGTGGAGCAGACGGAGCGGTTCCGGGCGGCCGTGGCGGCGTTGCCGCGCCGGCCGCGGATCCTGCACGCGGCGAACAGCGCCGCCGCGTTGCGGTATGGCGACGCCACCGGCTTCGACCTGGTTCGGCCCGGCATCTTTCTCTACGGCGGCGCCGTCGGCCCCGACCAGCCGGCGCCCGTGGTGCGCTGGCGCGCGCGGATCCTGGAGGTCAACCGCCGCAAGGCGGGTGTCTCGGTCAGCTACGGGGCGACGTGGCGTGCGACCGGGCCGGTCGCGCTGGCGACGCTCGCGGCGGGCTACGCCGACGGTCTCCGGCGGTCGCTGTCGAGCAAGGGGCACGCGCTGATCGGCGGGCGGCGGTTCGGGATCGTGGGGAAGGTGACGATGGACATGACCGTCGTGTCGGCGCGCGAGGTGACGGCGGCGGTGGACGACATCGCCACGCTGATCGGGCGCGACGGCGACGAGGAGATCACGGTGGACGAGATGGCGCTGCGCGCGGGGACGATCAGCTACGAGATCCTGACGGGCGTCGGGGCGCGGGTGCGCAAGGTGTACGTGTGAGGCGGTTCTTCCTCATCGTGCTCGACGGGCTGGGGTGCGGCGCGGCCGACGACGCGGCGGCCTATGGCGACGTCGGCAGCGACACGCTGGGCAACACGGCGCGCGCGGTCGGGGGCCTCGAGCTGCCGACGCTGCGGCGCCTGGGCCTGGGCAACATCGAGTCCGTCGCCGGGGTGGCGCCGGTGCCCGACCCGCGCGCCGCGTGGGGACTCATGAAGCCGAGCAGCGCCGGCAAGGACAGCACGACCGGCCACTGGGAGATCTGCGGCGTGGTGCTGGAGAAGCCGTTCCGCACCTACCCGCGGGGATTTCCCCCGGAGGTGATCGCCGAGTTCAGCCGGCTCACGGGGCGGGGCGTCCTGGGCAACACGCCGGCTTCCGGCACGGCGATCATCGACGAATACGGCACGCGGCACCTCGCGACCGGCGACTGGATCGTGTACACCTCGGCCGACTCGGTCTTCCAGGTCGCGGCGCACGAGTCGAAGGTGCCGCTCGCCGAGCTGTACGCGGCGTGCGCCAAGGCCCGCGCGCTGCTGACCGGCGCGCACGCGGTGTCCCGGGTGATCGCCCGGCCGTTCGTCGGGACGCCGGGGGCGTTCGTCCGCACCGCGCATCGGAAGGACTTCTCGATCGCGCCGGTGGGGCGGACCCTGCTGGACGCGCTGGCGGAGCGGGGCGTCCCGCGCACCGGGATCGGCAAGGTGGACGACCTGTTCGCGGGCCGGAACCTCACCGCGACGCACACGCCGACCAACCCTGACGCGTACCGGCTTATTCGCGAGGCCTTGGTTCAGGTAGATTTCGGGCTTGTGTTCGTGAACGTGATCGAGTTCGACCAGTCCTGGGGGCACCGCAACGACGTGGCGGGGTTTCATCGCGGCCTGCTCGAGCTCGACGCCGCGCTGGCGGCGATGCTGCCGCTGGTGCGGGACGACGATCTCGTGGCGCTGACGGCCGACCACGGCAACGACCCGACGACGCCGTCGACCGACCACGCCCGGGAGAACGTGCCGCTGCTGGTGTTCGGGCCGAAGGTCGCGCCTCGGTCGTTAGGCGCTCGGGCGACCTTCGCCGACCTCGGGCAGACGGTGGCGGCGTACTTCGGCGCCGCGCCCCTGAAGGCCGGAACGAGCTTTCTCACCGACGTGCTGGGAGCGGGGTCCGACGGTGCACGGGCATGAGTGAGGGCGGCGCCGACGCGCTGCTGGAGGCCGCGCGCGCCGCCATGCGGCACGCCTACGCGCCATACTCCCGGTTCCGGGTGGGGGCGGCGCTGGAGGCGTCCGACGGCACGGTGTACGCGGGCTGCAACGTCGAGAATGCGTCGTTCGGCGGGACGATCTGCGCGGAGCGGACGGCCGCGGTGAGCGCGGTGGCGGCGGGGGTACGGGCGTTCCGGCGCGTCGCGGTGGCGAGCGACGCGGAGGAGCCCATTCCGCCGTGCGGGCTGTGCCGGCAGTTCCTCGCCGAGTTCGGCCTCGACCTCGAGGTGCTCGCGATCGGCGCGTCGGGGCGCCGGGCCTCGTGGCGGTTGGCCGATCTGCTGCCGGTGGCGTTCACCGGCGCGGGACTCCACCTGGGGAGTGAGCGGCCATGAAGCTCGGGCGGGTCATCGGAACGGTGGTCGCGACGCGCAAGGACCCTTCGCTGGAAGGAACCAAGCTGCTCGTGGTGGAAAATCTCACGCTCGATCTCAAGCCCGAGGGCGGCTACGTGGTCGCGATCGACGCGGTCGGTTCCGGCGCCGGCGAGGTGGTGCTGTACGCCTCCGGCTCGTCGGCGCGGCAGACGCCGGTGACGAAAGACCGTCCGGTGGACGCCGTGATCATGGCGATCGTGGACAGCTTCGACGCGCACGGGACGAATGTCCGCCTGGCCTAAGGCGCTCGCCGCGGTCCTGCTGGCGGCGGCCGGCTGGTCGTGCACCGAGAACGTGGTGGCGCCGGGGCACTGCCCGGAGGCGTGCACCGCCGAGTCGGTGCAGCAGGTGGACACGGTGCTCACCGGCGTCATCGCCAGCGACACGAGCTACCGTGGCTACGTGACCCCGGAGGAGTCGTCGTTCCTGGTGATGTCGAACACGCCGCAGCTCCAGGCGGCCGCGATCATGCGCTTCGCGCCGCGGCCCAGTTTCTGGGTCAACAGCGTCGGCGACACGGTGCAGCTCAACTCCATCGACAGCGTCCTGTTCACCGTCCACGTGCTCAAGCGCGACACCACGGTGACGACCAGCCGCATCATCATCTACCAGGTGCCGCTCTCGGCGGTGGACACCAACGCGACCTACGCGTCCATCACCTCCTACCTCACGCCGGCCAACCTGGTGGACTCGATCGTGATCGATTCGGTGATCGAGGACTCCCTCGACGGTTCGGTCAGGAAGCTCCTGCCGACGTCGGCCTTCACGCCCGACACCGTGTCGGCGGACTCCGGGCGCGTCGCGGCGGTGCTGGTCGTCCGCGCCGACACGCCGACGGTCATGAGCATCGGGGCGGTGGACATCAGCGGCCTGCCGACGACCATCAACTGGTACGCCCGCGGCGCCGACACGACCCAGATCGAGACCTTCACCGCGACGCCGGAGTTCGACAGCTTCGTGCAGACGCCGCTGCCGCCCGCGGCCTCGCCGACCTCCATGTTCGTCGGCGGACTGCCGAGCTCCCGGGCGCTGATCCGCTTCGCCATCCCGTCGTACTTCATCGACTCGACCACCATCGTGCGCGGGACACTGGTGATGACCCCGACCAGCCCGGTGGTCAGCCTGCCCGTGGACACGTTCACGCTCGAAGCGCACGGCGTGCTGCGTGACTACGGCCCGAAGTCGTATCCCTCTTCGAGCGCCGTCTTCGGCACGGCGGGACGGTTCGTGGCGGGCGACAGCGGGACGGTCAATCTCGACCTGACGCAGATCCTGCGGAGCTGGCGCGGCGTGTCGGTCGATTCGCTCCCGCGCTCGATCATCGTCATCGTCGTCGAAGAGGGCACCACGCTCGGGAGCATCGCGCTCGCCCGTAGCGGCACGGGCGCGATCGCGCCGGTGCTGCACCTGACGTACATCAAACCCTACGTCTTCGGAGTGCCCTGATGCGCGCCCGCCGCGCCGTCCTGGTTCTGGCGCTGACGCTCGGCGCCATCGCGCCGCTCGCCGCGCAGGACTCCGAATTTTCGCTGCACGGGCTGGGGCTGGTCGGCCGGCCGATGTCGGCGCGCGCGGCCGGCAGCGCGGGCGCGCTGGCGCTGTTCGACGCGGCCACGCCGCTGAATCCGGCGGCGCTCGGACGGTGGCAGACCATGGTCGGATGGGTGGTGGGCGCACCGTCGCACGGCAGCTTCGGCGGCGGCGGCCAGTCGGGCACGCTCGATGCCACGCGGTTCCCGCTCATCGGCTTCGCCACCCGGCCCGGCGAGCGCCTCGCGATCGGCCTGACCATCAGCGACTACCTCGACCGCAGCTGGGGCGTCAGCCAGGTGGACACGACCGTGCTGCGCGGCGACTCCACCGAGTTCACCGACGTCAGCAAGTCGCTGGGCGGCGTGAGCGATCTTCAGGCGGCGGGCGCGTATCAGGTGTCCTCGCGCCTCACGCTCGGCCTGGGCCTGCACGTCCTGACCGGATCGGCGCGCGCCACCGTGCAGCGCGAGTACACCGACACGTCGTACACCAACTACGGCGACAGCGCGCTGACGGACTTCAGCGGCGCGGGCCTCTCGCTCGGCGCCACCATGCAGATTACGCGCACGCTCGCCATGTCCGGCATGCTCCGCGTGAACAGCTCGCTCACGGCCAAGAAGATCTCCACGGGCGAGCGCGCGGCGGTCCACCTGCCGGAAGAGGCCGGGCTAGGCCTGCTCTATCAGCCGGCGCCGGGCGTCACCTTCGCGGCGAGCGCGCAATACGCCGGCTGGGCCCGCGCGTCGGACGATCTGGTCGCCGCCGGCCAGGAAGGCGCGCGCAACGTGTGGTCGTACAGCGTGGGCGGGGAGCTCGCCGCCTTCCGCCGCGGCAGCGGCCGCACGCCGCTGCGGTTCGGGTATCGATCCCGGCAATTGCCGTTCCTGGTCGGGGGCGCCCTGGTCGGAGAGCACGCGTTCTCGCTCGGCACGGCGCTGGTGTTCGCGTCGGCGCGGACGACGCTCGACCTCGGCGTGGAGCGGGGCAGCCGGTCGGTGGGGAGCCTCGCCGAGCACTTCACCAACGGGTACGTGGGCCTCACGATCGCGCCGTGAACGTCCTGCTGCATACCTTCGGCTGCAAAGCCAACCAGTACGACACCGAGGTGGTGCGACGCCGCCTCGAAGCGGCGGGCTGTACCATCGTGACGTCGGCCCGCGCGGCGGACGCCGCGGTCGTGAACTCGTGCACGGTCACCCACGTCGGCGAAGCGAAGATGCGGGGGTTCGTCCGCCGGCTCGCCCGGGCGCGGCCGGGCATCCAGACGGTCGTCATGGGGTGCGCGGCGGCGCTCGACGACGGGCGGATCGCGGCCCTGCCGTCGGTCGGCGCGGTGGTGGGCGGCGCGGACGCCGGGGCCGTGGTGAGGGCGTTAGGCGTCTCCGACGCGTTCGACGCGCCGCTCGACCGGTTCGCCGGCAGCGCGCGCGCCTGGCTCAAGATCCAGGACGGCTGCGACGAACATTGCACCTTCTGCGCGACCACGCTCGCCCGCGGCGACAACCGGTCCCGATCGGTGGCCGACCTGGTGGCGGAGGCCCAACGGCTGGCGGCCGCGCACGCGGAGATCGTGCTGACCGGCGTCCACATCGGCACCTACGGTGCGGACCGCGAGGCGGGCGGCGGTGAGCCGCCCCGGCTCTCGGCGCTGGTCGAGCGCCTGATCGACGGTGTGGCGGACGTGCGGTTCCGCCTCAGCTCGGTCGAGGCCACCGAGGTGGATGAGGTCCTCGCCCGATTGATGGCACGGTACCCGGACCGGCTCGCGCCGCACCTCCACGCGCCGCTCCAGTCGGGCAGCGACACGGTCCTCAAGCGCATGGGCCGCCACTGGTATACCGCCGCGGCGTACCGCGCGCGCCTGGTGCGCCTCGCCGAGCAGGTCCAGCCGCTCGGCCTGGGCGCCGACATCATCGTGGGATTTCCGGGCGAGACCGAGCGCGACCACCGCGCGACGCTGGCGCTGGTCGCGGCGCTGCCGTTCACCTACCTGCACGTGTTCCCCTACTCGCCCCGGGCGGGCACCGCGGCGCCGCGCCTCGGGCCGCCGCCGCCGGCCGACGTGGTGCGTGCGCGCGGCGCGGAGCTGCGCGCCCTCGCCGCCGAGAAGGCGCGGGCGCATCGCGAGGGCCGTCACGGCACGGCCGCCGACCTGGTGCTCGAGGGTCGCCGGGCCGAGTGGCACGACGCGATCACCGAGGACTACCTGCCGGTGCGGGTGCCGGCCTCGGCCCCGTGGGCGCTTGGCCGGCGCCGCGTAGCGGCGCGGCTGGTGGCCGCGGGCGGCGCGCTGGTGGCGGAGGCGGCATGAGCGGCGGCTTCTTCATCGAGACGTACGGCTGCCAGATGAACGTGGCCGACAGCGAGCTGATGGCCGGTGTGCTCGAGCGCGAGGGGCTCCGCAGCGTGGCGAGCCCGGACGACGCCGACGTGATCCTGGTCAATACGTGCGCCGTACGCGATCACGCCGAACAGCGGGTGATCGGGCGCGTGGGCGAGCTGAAACGGCACAAGCGCCCGGGCGCCGTGCTCGGCGTGGTCGGCTGCATGGCGCAGCGCCTTGGCGAGCGGCTGCTGCGCCAGGCGCCCCACGTGGACTTCGTCGTCGGCCCGGATGGCTACCGTCAGCTGCCGCAACTGGTGGCGCGGGCGTCGGGCGGCGATCGCGCCGCGCACACCGACTTCCAGCCCGGCGAGCACTACGAGGACATCGTGCCGGTGCGGCGCGGGGCGGCGAGCGCGTGGATCACCGTGCAGCGCGGCTGCGATTACCGGTGCACGTTCTGCATAGTTCCGACCACACGCGGCGTCGAACGCAGCCGTAAGTTGGCCGACGTCGTCCGCGAAGCCGAGCAGGTGGTGGCGCGCGGCGCGTCGGAGGTGACCCTGCTTGGGCAGACCGTCAACAGCTATCACGACGGGGAGCACGATTTCGCCGACCTGCTCCGCGCGGTCGGCGCGGTCGCCGGACTGCGCCGCGTCCGCTTCACGAGCCCGCACCCCAACGATTTCACCGACCGCGCCATCGCGGCCATGGCCGAAGTGGCGGCGGTGTGCGAGTCGGTGCATCTGCCCGCGCAGAGCGGGAGCTCGCGGGTGCTCAAGCGGATGCTCCGGCGCTACACGCGCGAGCAGTATCTCGACGTCGTCGCCCGGCTGCGCGCGGCCATCCCGGGCCTCACGCTCTCGACCGATCTCATCGTCGGCTTCCCCGGCGAAACGGACGACGACTTCGCCCAGACGCTGTCGCTGGTCCGCGAGGTGGAGTTCGAGAGCGCGTTCACGTTCCGCTTCAGCCCGCGCGAGGGGACGCCGGCCCTGCGGCTGCCCGATGCCGTGCCCGAGGCGGTGGCGGCCGAGCGCCTCGAACGGCTCATCGCCCTGGTGCGCGACGTGGGCCGTGCGCGGGCCGCGGCGCACGTCGGTGAGTCGCACGAAGTGCTGGTGGAGGAGCGCGGCCGCCGGGAGGGCCAGCTCGTGGGCCGCACGCGGCACAACCGGGTGGCGCTGTTCGACGGCCCGCCGGCGTGGATCGGCACCTACCGGTCGGTGCGACTTACGGGAACGACCGGGGCAACCTTTACCGCGGCGCCGCTGTCGGTGCCGCTGGCGGTGGTCGGATGAGAAACATGGTCGAGGACGTGGTCGCGATGCAGTTCGCGGAGCTGCTGCCGACGGTGAAGAACGCGTGCGGCTGCGCGGTCTGTCGCGAGGACGTGATGGTCTTCGCGCTCAACCGGCTGCACCCGCATTACGTCGCGACCATCCGGGGCGAGGTGCTGAGCAAACTCGAGATGGGCGCCGATCAGGGGCGGGCCGACGTCGCGGTCGCCATCCTGGAAGGCATCCGGCACGTGAAGGCCGCGCCGCGGTGCGGGCGCGCGCCGGTGGCCGACTAGCGCGGCTGGCCGGAGCCGGCCGTCCGTGCCGGCTCTGATTCCCTTTGCACTCGGTTACGTGGCCGGCGTCGCCGCCGGCCTCGTCGTGTCCTGGGCCTCGTGGCTCGGGGCGCCGCTGGCGGCGGCGGTTGCCGCGGCCGGGTGGCGGCGGGCGCCGCTCGCCGCGACGCTGGCCACGGCGTTCGCCGCCGGCGCGCTGTGGGGCGGGCTCGCGCGCGCCGGCAATCCCGGCTGCGCCGCGCGGCTGCCGGCGCCGTGCGTCGCGCCCGCGGACACCACCGGTCTGCGCGCCCGCCTCGCGTCGCGCGCCGAGCAGCATCTCACCGAGCTGTTCGGCCCGGCGCGCGGCGCAGTCGCGGCCGCCCTCACGGTGGATCCGGAGGCGCGGGTGCCGCGCGAGGAGCGCCAGGCGTTCGCGCGCGCGGGTCTCGCGCACTTGCTCTCGATCTCGGGCTTCCACGTCGGGATCCTGGCCGCGGCGCTGGTGCTGCTGCTGCGCGCGGCGCGCGTGCCGCCCGACCGGGCCCGGGTCGCCGGCGTCGCGGCGGTGGCGGGCTACGTCTGGCTGTTAGGCGCACCCGCGCCGGCCGTGCGCGCCGCCGCGCTGCTCGCGCTGTGGAGCTGGTCCCGGGCTCGCCAGCGGCCGGCCGCGCGCTTTGCCGGCATCGCGGTGACGGCCATGGCGGTCGTCACGCTCGACCCGTTCACGCTCGTGAGGCCGGGGCCGTGGCTGTCGTTCTCGGGCGCGTGGGGTTCCGTCGCGGCGGCGGGGTGGTGGCGTCGGCTCGGGCAGCGCGTCCCGCTCCTGGTGCGCCAGTCGGCGCTCCGGGTGGTCGGCCAGGCGGTCATCGTCTCCGCCGGCGCGGTGCTCGCTACCATGCCGGTGACGATTCTCGCGTTCGGCACCTTCGCGCCCATCGCGGTCGTGGCCAACCTCGCCGCGGTGCCGCTGGCCGCGCTGACGATCCCGACCGTCGCGCTCAGCCTGGCGCTCGCGTCGTTACCCGGCGGCATGGCCCTCGCCACGGTCACGGCGGCGGCGGGCGGCCTCGGACTGGATCTGCTCCAGCGGGTGGCGGAGTGGGCGGCGGCCGCGCCGGGCGCCGGCATGATCGTGGAGCAGCGGGTACCGGTCGCGGTGGTGGCCGCGGCGGTGGCGGTGCTCCTGCTGCGCCGCGTGTCGCCGGTGTCGCGCCGGCCGCTGGGCGGACTGCTGCTCGGCAGGCTGCTGCCCGCGGCCCTGCTCACGGCCTGTGCCGTCGTGTGGCTCCCGCCGCACGATCCCGGTCTCGCGAGTGGCGACGGAAAGCTGGCGCTGTTCTTCCTCGACGTGGGGCAGGGCGACGGGGCGCTCCTGCGCACGCCCCACGGCCGATGGATCGCGATCGACGCCGGGCCGCGGACGCCGGTGCGCGATGCGGGCAGCGCGGTGGTCGTTCCGTTTCTCCGGCGCGAGCACGTCGGGCGTCTCGCCATGGTCATCGTTTCGCACGACGACGCGGACCACATCGGGGGCATGCCGTCGGTGCTGGCGGCGCTGCGGGCCGACGTCGCGCTCGACAACGGCCAGGCCGACCCGCGGCCGCTCTACATCAAGTTCCTCGGTGAGGTCGAAGAACGCGCCGCACGCTGGCACTCGGCGCGCGCGGGCGACGTGTTCTCCATTGACGGCGTGACGTTCCGCGTCTGGCACCCGGACAGCGCGTGGCTCGCGCGGGAGCTGCCGGCCAACGAGAACTCGGTGGTCCTGACCGTCGAGTACGGCGCGTTCCGCGCGGTGTTCACGGGCGACGCGGGCGTGCCCATGGAGACCGTGCGCGCGGGAGAGATCGGTCACGTGACCCTGCTCAAGGTCGGGCATCACGGCAGTCGCTCGGCGACCAGCGACCGGTGGCTTGCGGCCCTGACGCCGGAGCTGTGCGTCATTTCGGTCGGCGCGCACAACCTCTATGGCCATCCGGATCCGGGGACTCTCGTGGCGCTCGACAACGCGCACTGCGCGGTCCGACGAACCGACCGGTCGGGGACCATCGAAGTGGAAACCGACGGGCGTGCGCTGAGTGTGCATCCGGAGCGGGGAGCCGACACGTCGCTGGCCGTTCCGGCTTCTGCGTCGCGCTAGCGCGGCGCGTGTCAGGCGGGCCAGGGCCCGTCGAGAACCGAGCGGACCGCCGCCGTCAGCTCCTCGACGGTGTAGGGCTTGCCCACGAAGTGGGCCTGCTGGTGCAGCAGGCCGTGGCGCAGGATGGCGTCGTCGGCGTAGCCGGATGTAAACAGCACGCGAAGCTGTGGGTGCGTTTCCGACACCTTGAGCGCCAGTTCGGGGCCGCTCATGCCGGGGAGCACGACGTCGGTGATCAGGAGGTGCACGGTCCCCGCCTGCCGCGCGAGCACCTCAAGCGCCTCCGTGGCGCGGCTCGCGGCGAGGACCGTATACCCGGCCGCGCGCAGAATCCGCGTCGCCACGCTGCGCACGGCGTCCTCGTCCTCGACGAGGAGCACGGTCTCGGTGCCCTTGCGCAGCAGCGTCGCCGGGCGCCGGTGACCGTTCACGGGCGCGTCGACGCGCGGGAGGTAGATCTTGAACGTGGTGCCCTTGCCGGGCTCGCTGTAGACCCAGATGCTGCCGCCGCTCTGTTTCACGATGCCGTACACGGTGGCGAGCCCGAGACCCGTGCCTTTGCCGAGCTCCTTGGTGGTGAAGAACGGCTCGAAGATCCGTTCGCGGGTGTTCTCGTCCATCCCGACGCCCGTGTCGGTGATGGCCAGCAGCACGTAGCGCCCGGCTTGGAGCGAGGGATGGTTGGCGACGGCCGCCGCGTCGAGATCCGCATCGCGCGTCGTGATCGCGAGCGTGCCGCCGCGCGGCATCGCGTCGCGGGCGTTGACGGCCAGGTTGAGCACCACCTGCTGGATCTGCGCCGCGTCGGCGCGGACGTTGCCCTGGTCCTCGAGCGACCGGGCGACGATCTCGACGTCCTCACCGAGCAGGCGCTCGAGCATCGGCTTCAGGCCGAGGACCTGTCGTCCGAGGTTGAGGACCTCGGGCTTCAGGATCTGGCGGCGGCTGAACGCCAGCAGCTGCTGCGTCAGCGCGGCCGCGCGCTCGCCGGTCTGGGCGATCAAGCGGAGGTCCTGGCGCGCCGGATCGCCGTCGGCGAAGTGCTCGGCCGCGAGCACCGCGGTGGCGTTGATGACCGTCAGCAGGTTGTTGAAGTCGTGGGCGACGCCGCCCGCCAGGCGCCCGATGCTTTCCATCTTCTGCGACTGCTGGAGGTGCTCCTGGAGGCGGCGCGTTTCGGTTATGTCCTGCTTCAGCGCCACGAAGTGCGTGATCGTTCCCCCGGCATCCCTCACCGGGGTAATCGTCATCTCTTCCAGGTACTCGGTGCCGTCCTTCTTCCGGTTGGTCAGCTCGCCGCGCCACACGTTGCCCGCCAGGATCGTGTCCCACATCAGGCGGTAGAAGGCCGCATCCTGCTTGCCGGACTTCACCAGCTCGCGTGGGTTCCTGCCGATCGCTTCGCCCGCGGCGTAGCCGGTCAGCGCTGTGAAAGCGGGGTTGGCCCACACGATGCCGCCGTCGCGGTCGGTGATGACCATCGGGTTGGCGGCGGCATTCAGCGCCGCGCTCTGGAGCCGCAGCGCGTCCTCGGCCTGGCGCCGCTCGGTGATGTCCTGGATGGTGCCGACGAGGCGCTGCGGGACGTCATGCTCCCCGTATTCCACCTGGCCGAGTCCGAGCACCCATCGCTCCGCGCCGTCGTTGCGGCGGACGATCCGGTACTCGCGCTCGAACCTCCGGTGCCCGGCGATGCTCTCGCCGAGATGCGCGAAGACGGCGTCCCGGTCGAGCGGGTGGATCAGGTCACGCCATCCTTCGACCGTGTGTGGATAGGACGGGTCCGTGCCGAAGATCGCGTCGAGGACCGACGAGCCGTGCCAGCAATTCTCCTGAATGTGATAGACGTAACCGCCGACCCGGCCCGCCTCCTGCGCTTCGCGCAGGCTGCGCTCGCTCTCGCGGAGCGCGGTCTCGGCCGCCTCTCGCGCCCGCCGTTCCACGGCATCCCGGAGCCCTCGCTCGATGGCGGGCACCAGGCGCGCCAGGCTGTCCTTGAGGACGAAGTCGGTGACGCCGGCCTTCAGGAGCTCCACCGCCCGCTCTTCGCCCAACTCGCCGGACAGCAGGATGATCGGCGCCCCGGGCAGCCGCTCCTGGATGGCGCGCAGGGTCACGGCGAAGTCCATGCCCGGGACGTTGAGATCCGACACGACCGCGTCCCAGGCCGCCGACTCGAGCGCGCGGGTGAGGTCCTCCCACGTGTCGACGCGGTGCAACGTCGCGCCAAGGCCCGCCCGCGTGAGGTGCCGCTCGAGCAGCATGAAATCCGCCTGGCTGTCCTCCACGACGAGAATGCGGTGCTGCGGATCCACCCTGGCTGCTCCTGCGGCAGTTTGTTGAGGAGGTGCTTCGGCAGGCTGCGAGGCGATATTAGACGATTCAGGTTCGAATCGCCACGACGCGGCTGCGGGTATTTCCGAATTCTCCGCTCGTGATTGCCGCGCCACGCGCAGACCACCAGCTGGCCCCGGCCGCGGGGCGGGTATGAGCCGGTGGCGGCCCGAAGGCCCGCCGTGGTTGCGCCGCCCGGCCCCCGCGCCGTTATTTGGCTCACGAGTCGTCCGAAGTTTTCCTCGGCGGGAGATCCCTATTGTGACGTCCGGCACGCCCCGGGTCAGCCAGAGCAGCGCCCGACTCTCACAGATCGTCACCATCGAGCGCTTCATCATGGAGCAGGAGTCGCTGCACCCGGAAGCCACGGGCCAGCTTTCCAACCTGCTCTACGACATCGCGTTGGCCGCCAAGATCATCAACAGCCACGTCCGCATGGCGGGCCTGGCCGACATTCTGGGCACGACCGGCACCGTCAACGTGCAGGGCGAGATCGTCCAGAAGCTCGACCAGTTCGCCAACGAGACCATGAAGCACGCGCTGCTGCACACCGGCCGGGTGTGCCTGGTGGCGTCGGAAGAAGACGAGCAGCCGGTGCCGGTGCCCGAGGGTTGGCCGGCCGGGCGTTACGTGGTGCTGTACGATCCGCTCGACGGGTCATCGAACATCGACGTCAACGTGTCGATCGGGACCGTGTTCTCGGTGCAGCGGCGCCACTCGGTGGGGCTGGGTTCGGGCACGCTCGACGACTGCCTCCAGTCGGGCCGGCGCCAGGTGGCGGCGGGCTACGTGCTCTACGGCTCGAGCACGATGATGGTCTACACCACGGGCCAGGGCGTCCACGGTTTCACGCTCGACCCGACGCTCGGCGAATTCCTGCTCTCGCACCCCAACATCCGGACGCCGCCGGTCGGCCGGTATTACAGCGTCAACGAGAGCTACTTCCCGCTGTGGGATCCCAAGGTTCAGGCGGTGGTGAAGCGCTGGAAGGGCGTGGACGGCGCCGAGCCGCAGCCCAAGAACTCGCGCTACATCGGGTCCCTGGTGGCCGACTTCCATCGCAATCTCATGGCGGGTGGCGTGTTTGCGTATCCGGCCGACGCGCGCAATCCGCACGGCAAGCTGCGGCTGCTGTACGAGGCGGCGCCGCTCGCGTTCCTGTGCCAGCAGGCCGGCGGCTACGCCAGCGACGGCACCCGCTCGATCCTGGAGATCGAGCCCGAGCAGCTGCACCAGCGCACGCCGTTGTTCGTCGGCAGCACGGACGACGTGCGCATGGCCGAGGCGCTGATCTCGGGCCGCGGCGCATGAAGCCGCCGGCCACCACGTCGGGCATTCCGGTCAAGACGGTGTACGACGCGGGCGACGTGCCCGGCGATCTGCTCGCGCGCCTCGGGGCGCCCGGGCGCTTCCCGTACACCCGCGGCGTGCACGAGACGATGTACCGCGGCCGGCTCTGGACGATGCGGCAGTACGCCGGGTTCGGCACCGCCGAGGAGACCAACGCCCGGTTTCGCGAGCTGCTGGCGGCCGGCCAGACCGGGCTGTCCACGGCATTCGATCTCCCCACCCAGATGGGCTACGACTCGGACCACTTGTTGGCGGCGGGCGAGGTCGGGCGCGTCGGCGTCGCGATCGACACGGTGGACGATCTGGCCCGGGTGTTCGACGGGATCCCGCTCGGCACCGTGACGACCTCCATGACGATCAACGCCACGGCGCCCATCCTGCTGGCCATGTACCTGGTGGTGGGCGAAGAGCAGGGCGTGCCGTGGAAGGAGCTGGGCGGCACGATCCAGAACGACGTGCTCAAGGAGTTCATCGCGCGCGGCACGTACATTTTCCCGCCGGAGCCGAGCCTGCGGCTGGTGACCGACGTGTTCCGGTTCGTGGCCGCGAACGATCTGGCATTCAATCCTATTTCGGTGAGCGGTTATCACATGCGCGAGGCCGGCGCGACGGCCGCGCAGGAGCTTGCCTACACGTTCGCGGACGCGCGTGAGTACCTCCGCCGCGCGGTGGCCGCCGGGCTCGCCGCCGACGCGGTGGCGCCCCGGATGTCGTTCTTCTTCGCCGCATGGAACGACCTGTTCGAGGAGGTGGCGAAGTTCCGCGCGGCGCGGCGGCTGTGGGCGGCGATGGTGACGGACGAGTTCGGGGCGGGGCCCGACGCGGCGAAGCTGCGCTTCCACACCCAGACCGCCGGCAGCGCGCTCACGGCGCAGCAGCCGCTGGTGAACGTGGTGCGGGTGAGCGTGCAGGCGCTGGCGGCGGTGCTGGGCGGCACCCAGTCGCTGCACACCAACGCCTACGACGAGGCGCTGGCGCTGCCCACCGCCGCGTCGGCGACGCTGGCGCTGCGGACTCAGCAGGTGCTGGCGTTCGAGTCCGGGGTGGCCGCCACGGCCGATCCGTTAGGCGGCAGTTACTATGTCGAGGCGCTGACCGCGGACCTCGAGCGACGTGCGCGCGAGCTGCTCGAAGAGGTCGAGCGGCGCGGCGGCGCGGCCCGCGCCATCGCCGACGGGTTCATCCAGGAGCAGATCGGCCGGTCGGCGTACGCGACGCAGCGCGCGGTCGAAGCGGGCGACGAAGTCGTCGTCGGCGTCAACCGGTTCGCCGACGCGGAGCCCCCCGTGACCCCTCCGGCGCCCGACTACTCGGCGCTCGCCGCCCGCCAGGTGGCGGAGCTGCGCCGCGCGCGGGCCTCACGTCGGGAGCCCGCGGCCCAGGCGGCCCTCGCGGCCGTGGGCGCGGCGGCGCGGGCGGCGGACGCGCCGATCATGGAGGCGATCGTCGCGGCGGTGCGCGCGCGGGCCACCATCGGCGAGATCACGAGCGCCATGGAATCGGCGTGGGGGCGCTTCGGGCGGCCTTCCAGCGGTTGACGCAGCGCGTGTGATCAGCTAAAATCAATAGCTATGCCAACTTACGAGTACAAGTGCCCGAAGTGCGGCACCCAGTTCGAACTGTTCCAGAAGATGTCCGCGAAGGCCGTTGCCAAGTGCCCCAAGTGCGGAGCCAAGGCCGACCGGCAGCTCTCCGGCGGCGGCGGCCTGGTGTTCAAGGGCACCGGGTTCTACATCACCGACTACAAGCGCGCGGGCGAGAAGCGGGACGGCGAAACGAAATCCCCCGACGCCAAGGCCGCCGAACCCTCGAAGCCCAAGAAGAAAGAGGAGTAGGTGTCGGAGGAACGGATCCGGGCCGAGCTCGCGCGGGTGGCCGCGGCGCTCGGGGCGCCGCCGGACGTGACCGTCGCCCTCGAGTTGCCGCGCGAGAAGGCGCACGGCGATCTGGCCACCAACCTCGCCCTGCTGCTCGCCAAGCCGCTCAAGCAGCCGCCGAGGAAGGTCGCCGAGCGCATCGTCGCGGAGCTCGCCTTCGAGCCCGGCGTCGTCGCGTCGGTGGAGATCGCGGGTCCGGGGTTCATCAACTTCCGGCTCGGCGCCTCGGCGCTGGGCGGCACGCTCGCGGCCGTGTTCGCCGCCGGCGCCGGCTACGGCCGCGGCGCGGAGGGGGCGGGGCGGCCGGTCGTGGTCGAGTTCGTGTCGGCCAACCCGACCGGGCCGCTCCACGTCGGGCACGGCCGGCAGGCGGCGTTAGGCGACGCGATCGCCGCGCTGCTGGAGCACACCGGCTGGCGGGTCAGCCGTGAATTCTACTACAACGATGCCGGCGCCCAGATCGCGAAGCTCGGCCTGAGCGTGCAGGCCCGGGTGCGCGAACTCGCCGGGCTCGCCGCCGAGGTGCCGGAAGGCGGCTACCACGGCGAGTATATCCGTGACCTCGCCGAGCGCTACGTCGCGGACCATCCGGACGACCGCGCGGGCGAGCAGGAGGAGCGGATCCGCCGCGACGCGGTGCGCGCGCTGCGTGAGGAGCAGGACAAGGACCTCCAGGCGTTCGGCGTCCGGTTCGACGTCTACTATCTCGAGTCGTCGCTGTACACCGACGGCAAGGTCGAGGAGACGGTGCGCCGGCTCGTGGCCGGCGGCCACACCTACGAGCGGGACGGCGCGCTGTGGCTCCGCACCACCGATTTCGGCGACGACAAGGACCGGGTGATCCGCAAGAGCGCCGCCAAGGGCGGTGACTACACGTATTTCGTGCCCGACGTCGCGTACCACGTGACCAAGTGGGAGCGCGGGTTCCGGCGGGCGATCAACGTGCAGGGCGCCGATCATCACAGCACCGTGACGCGGGTCCGGGTCGGGCTCCAGGCGCTGGACGCGGGCATCCCGGCCGGCTACCCGGAGTACGTGCTGCACCAGATGGTGACGGTGATGAAGGGCGGCGAGGAGGTGAAGATCTCCAAGCGCGCCGGCAGCTACGTCACGGTGCGCGATCTGGTGGACGAGGTGGGCCGGGATGCGGTGCGCTATTTCCTCATCATGCGCAAGGGCGACTCGCACCTCGAGTTCGACATCGACCTGGCGCTGAAGCGCACCGAGGAAAATCCGATCTTCTACGTCCAGATGGCGCACGCCCGGATGTGCGGCATCTTCCGCGTGGGCGGCGTCACGGCGACGGACGTGATGCTGGCCGGCGTGGACGCCGCGCGGCTGAGCGACCCGCGGGAGGTCGAGCTGATCAAGCAGCTCGCGCGCTACCCCGACGTGGTCGCGCGCGCGGCGGAGGCGCTGGAGCCGCACCGCCTGACGACGTATCTGGAGGAGTTGGCGCGCGCCGCGCACCTGTGGTACCACCACTGCCGCGTGCTCGGCGAAGCGGACGGCGTGCAGCGCGCCCGCCTGGCGCTGGCGCGCGCCGCGCAGATCGTGCTGGCCAACGCGTTGACCCTGCTCGGGCTGTCGGCGCCCGAGCGCATGTAGCGAGGCGGACATGAGCCTGCTGGTCGTGGGCAGCATCGCACTCGACGCCGTGGAGACGCCGTTCGGGCGGACCGACGGCGCCCTCGGCGGCTCGGCCGTGTTCTTCGCGGCGGCCGGCTCGCTGCTCCACCCGGTGCAGATGGTCGGCGTGGTGGGCACCGACTATCCCATGGCCGATCTCGAGCGGATCGCGCGGCGCGGCATCGACCTGCGCGGCGTCACCACCGCCGAGGGCGAGAGCTTCCGGTGGGCCGGCCGCTACGGTTTCGACCTCTCGAGCCGCGAGACGCTCGAGACGCGGCTCGGCGTGTTCGCCAATTTCCGGCCGAAGATCCCGGACGCGTTCCGCAAGGCGCGCTACGTGTTCCTGGGGAACATCGATCCCGAGCTGCAGCTCGAGGTGCTCGATCAGGTGAGCGACCCGGCGCTGGTCGCCTGCGACACGATGAACTACTGGATCGAGAAGAAGCGCACCTCGCTGCTCAAGGTGATCGAGCGGGTGGACGTGCTGATGGTCAACGATTCGGAGATCCGCGAGCTGACGGGCGACTGGCACATCCACCGCGCCGCGCGCTGGGTGCTGGCGCGCGGGCCGAAGTTCGTCGTCGTGAAGCGCGGCGAGTACGGCGCCGTGCTGGCCGAGCAGGGCCGCACCTTCTTCGTGCCGGCGTTCCCGCTCGAGGACGTGTACGATCCCACCGGCGCCGGCGACGCCTTCGCCGGCGGATTCATGGCCCACCTGGCGCGCACCGACAACCTCACGCCGGGCAATCTCCGGGTGGCCATGGTGTACGGGTCGGCGCTGGGCGGGTTCGCCGTGGAGCGCTTCTCGGTCCAGCGGTTCGACGAAATCGGCAAGGCCGACGTGCAGCGCCGGGTGCAGGCGTACCACGACCTGGTGCATTTCGAGATCGATCCGGGTGGCTGACACCCGCGCCGCGCGCTACCGCGAGGCCGGCGTGGACCTCGCCGCCGCCGACCGCGCCAAGACGCGGATCGCCGAGCTGGTGCGCGGCACCCGCACCGACGCCTCGGTAGGCGCCGTCGGGGCGTTCGGCGGCCTGGTGCGGCTTCCGGCCGGCGTCGCGAACCCGGTGCTCGTCGCGTCCACCGACGGCGTCGGCACCAAATTGCTCGTGGCGATCCGGGCCGGCCGGCACGACACGGTCGGCGAGGACCTGGTGAACCACTGCGTCAACGACATTCTGGTGCACGGCGCCCGACCGATCGGCTTCCTCGACTATTTCGCGTCGGGCCGGCTCGACCCCGACGTGGCGGCCGACGTGGTGAGCGGTGTGGCGCGCGGCTGCCGGGCCCACGGCATGCCGCTGGTCGGCGGCGAGACGGCGGAGATGCCGGACGTCTACCGCGCGGGCGAGTACGACCTGGCCGGCACGATCCTCGGCGTCGTGGCCGAAGCCGAGGCGATTCACGGCGACCGCGTGGCGCCGGGCGACGTGCTGGTGGGGTACGAGGCGAGCGGTTTTCACACCAACGGCTACTCGCTGGTGCGCCGGGTCGTGTTCGACGACATGGGCCTGGACGTTGCCGACGAGTTGCCTGGCACCGGGCGGACGGTGGCCGACGCGCTGCTGGCCGTGCACCGCAGCTACTTCGCTGCGCTCTGGCCGGTGCGGGGCGTGGTGCACGGCCTGGCGCACATCACGGGCGGCGGGATTCCGGGCAACCTGAACCGGGTGCTGCCGGGCACCGTGGACGCGGTGGTGGACAGCGGCGCGTGGCCGTTACCGGCGTGGTGCCGGGCGGTGCAGGCGGGCGGCAGCGTGAGCGACGCGGAGACCTGGGAGGTGTTCAATCTCGGCCTCGGGATGATCGCGGTGTGCCCGCCGGGCGACGTGGCGGCGGTGCAGGGTGCCGCGCGGAGCGCCGGCATTCCCACCTGGATCGTCGGCGGCATCGTGCCCGGCACCGGGCGGGTGCGCCGGAACCCGGCGGCCTGAGTGGACGCCACGGCCGCCATGCGGCGCGCGGTCGCGCTGGCGTGGCGCGGGTGGGGCCGCGTCGGCGCCAATCCGCTGGTGGGCGCCGTGGCGCTCAAGGGCGGGCGCGTGCTCGCCGAGGCGTACCACGCCGAGTTCGGCGGACCGCACGCCGAGGCGGCGGTGATCGCCACGTTAGGCAGCCGGGCGCGCGGCGCGGAGCTGGTGGTGACGCTCGAGCCGTGCGCGCACCACGGCAAGACGCCGCCGTGCAGCGACGCGATCGTGCGGGCGGGATTCGCGCGCGTGACTTTCGGCGCGCTGGATCCGAATCCGCTCGCCGGCGGCGGCGCGGCGGCGCTCGAGGCCGCGCGCATCGCCGTGGCGGGCGGCCTGCTGGAACCCGAGATCGTCGACCAGAACGCCGCGTTCTTCCACCGGCACCGCTGCCCCGAGCGGCCGTACGTCGCGGTGAAGCTGGCCGTCTCGCTCGATGCCCGCATCGCCGACGCGGGGGGCCGGTCGCGCTGGGTGAGCGGGGAGGAGGCGCGCGACTACGCGCAGTGGCTGCGGGCCGGCTTCGAGGCCGTTGCGGTCGGTGCGGGCACCGCGCGCGCGGACGATCCGGCCCTGACCGTGCGCGGCACCGTGCAGCCGCCCGCGCCGCCGCTGCGCCTGGTGTTCGATGACCGCGCCGAGCTGCCCGAGACGCTCCAGATGTTCCGCACCGCGCGCGAAGCGCCCACGATGCTGGTGAGCCGGGTCGGCGGCACGGGGGCGCCGCTCGAGCGCTTCGCGGCACTCGGCGTGGCGACGCTGTCCGCGGCGGACGAGGCCGCCGCGCTCACCGAGTTGCGCGCGCGCGGCGTCGCCAGCGTGCTGGTCGAAGGCGGCGGCACGCTGGTGGCGCGGCTGCTCGCGGCCGGCCTGGTGGACCGGTTGTACCTGATCCAGGCGCCGCTCCTGCTCGGCGCGGGCGGCGTGGCCGCGTTTCCCGGCGCGGCCGACGCGCCGATCGACACGGCGCGGCGCTGGCGGGTGGTGGGGCGCAAGGCGCTCGGCGCCGACACCGTGCTCGTGCTGGACCGGCGCTGATGTTCACCGGGATCGTCACCGCGATGGGAACGGTGCGGCGCGCGCGCCGCGCGCGGGGCGTGCTCGAATTGGCGATCGCGGCGCCGTACCGCGGCGTGGCGATCGGCGAGAGCGTGGCGGTGGACGGTGTGTGCCTGACGGTCACCGGCAAGGAGCGCGGCGGCTTTCGCGTGCAGGTGGTCCCCGCGACGACCGACCGGACGAACCTGGCCGACTATCGGGCCGGCCGGCGGGTCAACCTGGAGCGGGCGCTCCGGGCGGGCGACCGCATGGGCGGCCACCTGGTGGCGGGGCACGTGGACGGCGTCGGCGCGGTGACGCGCGCGGTGCCGCGTG
>Ga0335085_10004837_pt1 | contig 22020 bp, 18 predicted proteins | sample Lox_Sample_45_FD_206712 | JGI IMG/M metagenome (GOLD analysis project Ga0335085, IMG submission 206712) | Soil microbial communities from Loxahatchee National Wildlife Refuge, Florida, United States - Lox_Sample_4.5 | ecosystem: Environmental > Terrestrial > Soil > Wetlands | place: USA...
GAAACGCCCCACGCGCCCGGCAGGATCGAGAAATCCAAGCCCGAACGCCGTTGCGCAGTGGTTCAGCGTCACCAGAACAAACGCGCAGAATGCCCAGAAGACCAGCGCGTGCGCAATGCCGGCCAGCGGCCGTTCGCGAATCACCTTGGCCTGAAGCAGCACCTCCCAGACAAAGTCCCGTACCCGCCTGCCAATAGGGAACAGATGAAAGCCGGGGTCCTTCTTCGATTGGAGAATCTTACGGGCGATGGGTCCGAATCGCCGCCAGAATCCGACGAGCGACAGAACCGCGAGAGCCGCAAACAGAATTCTCTCCCAGGCGAAAAAATGCTGGGGTTCCGCCAAAGTTGGGAGAAAAGCTGTCATGATCGAACTTATTCTCAAAGATAATCGATTCGCGTTGCCGATTTCGCAGCCTGTTCAGCGAATCGCTGGCTTCGAATAGTATCCTAGCCGGTGTTGGCGCCACTGATCGCGCCGCGCAGCATTCTTTCTTTTGGAGTACACGCTTGGTCAGGTATCTTGTCACCGGAGCCGCGGGCTTCATCGGCCGTTCAATCGCCGCCGCCTTGCTCAAACGCGGTGAGCCGGTCCGAGGCATCGACAGCTTCATCACCGGCAAACGCGCTAACCTCGCCGGCCTTGATGCCATGGAGTTCATCGAGGGCGACCTCGCCGATCCGGCAGTTTGCGCTCGCGCCTGCGCCGGGATCGAAATCGTCTTTCACGAAGCGGCGCTGGCCAGCGTTCCACGCTCGGTGGCCGATCCCGCCGCCACCAACCGCAACTGCGTCGACGCCACGCTCAACGTGCTCATTGCCGCCCGCGCCGCCGGAGTTCGCCGCGTCATCTACGCAGGTTCTTCGTCGGTCTACGGCGACACGCCCACGCTTCCCAAGCGCGAAGACATGCTGCCCAATCCCATCAGCCCCTACGCCGTGGCCAAACTGGCTGGCGAGCATTATTTGAGTTCGTTCACGCGTGTCTACGGGCTTGAAACGGTCACCTTGCGCTACTTCAATGTCTTTGGCCCGTTTCAGGACCCCACTTCGCACTACTCCGGCGTGTTGGCCATCTTTTGCCGCAAACTGCTCGCCGGTGAGCAGGTCACCATCTACGGCGATGGCGAGCAGAGCCGCGACTTCACGTTCATTGAGAATGTGGTCGCCGCCAATCTCCTCGCTGCCTCCGCGCCGGCAGAGAAAGTCTCCGGCAAAATGATGAACGTGGCTACCGGTTCCGCCATCGCGCTCAATCAGGTCGTCGAGATTCTCAGCGAATTCACCGGCTACCGCGGCAAGCCAGCCTACGCGGATCCGCGTTCGGGCGACATCAAACACTCTCTCGCCGACATCGGCCGGGCGAGGGAACTGCTGGGCTATGTTCCGCAGGTCGACTTCCGCGAGGGCCTCCGCCGCACCGTTGATTGGTACAGAACCTCGCAGAATTAGCCTCAAGCCACCGCTGCCCGCCGAGCTCCTGGCAGTTCGCTCCCGCAAAACGCACTCTCTGTTTTCGAGTTTCGCATCGCCGCGCAGCGATCACGCATTCACCGTGTGATGGCAGTCACGCCTGTGTGATGCAGACCATTGACGAATGGTGCTCGATGGACGAAACTGTCAGGGATTTTCCCCAGCATAGCTGTTCGTTCTGAACGCCAGGGCCATCGCTTTTGCCCCCATTGGCGTGGGCGAGAGAGAGGCTCATGACGAGTCTTCGCTGCGGTGCGCGGCGGCGCGTCCTCGCGTTCCTTTCCGGAAATCCGGGTGGAAACGCAGAGAGCGCAACCTCGAACGCGGCCTGTCGTCATTGAGGTCTCATTCCGTTGCCCAACGCTCTGTCGATTCACGAAGTCCTGGTCAGCGATTCTGCTGCGCCAGCTCCCGCAAACACAACTTTGCCCGCGTCCACCTCTCTCCGGGCTCTTTGGCGTCTCGTCTGGCGCCGCCGCCGTTTCATCATCCTTATCGAAGGTGCATTGCTCGTTGTGTGCGTCCTTTATTGCCTCATCGCGCCCAGCCAGTATGAAGCTGTTGGCCGCGTCGAGCTTCGCGCTGCGCCCGTCTCCTCGCTCAGCCTCGACGGCGCCGAAGTGCAGGTTCCCACTTCGATTCTTTCCGCGCCCATCGCGTTGGAGACCCTGGCCAGCGTTTTGCGCAGTGACCGTCTCGCATGGCGCGTGATTGTCGCGCTCAAGCTCTCAAACGCGCCTGCTTTTTGCGGCAACTTTGCCAGCCGTTTTCCAGGCTTCGATCTTGGCAAGCCCACGCCCGCTGCGCAGGCATGGCTACTCGATCGCTTCTCGCGCCGTCTCCAGGTGCAATCGGTTCCGCGCACCATGCTGGTCGAAATTCGCTTTCGCTCGCAGGATCCGGCGCTCTCGGCATCCGTCGTCAATACACTCATCGCCGCTTACGGCGAGCAGGAGACCGAATCGCAGATTCAGGCCACTGCGCAGGCATCCGGCTGGCTCAGCGCGCAGCTCTCCGATTTGAAGGCACGCGTTGATCGCGACCAGCAACGCCTGGCGGAGTTTGAAGATCAGCATGGCATCGTGAGCACGCCGGACGTGCTCGCCAACGGCCAGCCCGGAGAAACCGAACACAGCTCGGCGCTGCTTGAGATCGATGAATTGAGCCGCCAGCTTGTTGCCGCCACTACCGACCGCATTCTCGCTGAAGCCGAGTATCGCGCCGCTTCTCAAGGCGATCCTGAGACGGTCATCGCTTCCGATCCGCATCTACAGGCAGACAACACCAACTTTGCTACCGTGCTTCTTGAGCAGATTCATGCGCGCCGCAGCGATCTCGAGCAGGAGCAGGCCCAGCTCAGCGCCGAGCACGGTCCCAGCTTTCCGCGTGCCGTCGAGATCGGCCGCCAGTTGCAGGATCTCGACCGGCAAAAGCTGGCTGAGGATACGAAACTTGTTGAGCGCTTCCGCTCCCACTGGCGAACGTCTGTCGATCGCGAACAGTTGGTCCGCAACAGCCTGGCGCAGGCCACCGATCAAGGCATGAAGCTGAACGAGGCTGCCACTGAATACGCCGTCATGCGTCAGGAAGCAAACGCCAGCCACGACCTGTACCTCCGCGTGCAGGACAAAGCCGAAGAAGCCGGGCTCGCTGCCGGAGTGCGTGCCTCCAACATCTCCGTTGTCGATTACGCGCGCCAGCCGGTAAAACCCGTCGCTCCCGATCTTCCGCTCTATCTCGCCATCACGTTTTTCGCGGGGCTTTGGATCGCACTGGGCGCAGCGCTCCTGCGCGAGTCTCTCGGGTCGACAATTGGCCCGGCGCTGCTCGCCTTATTCTTTCTGTTCGGCGTTGGTGCATCCACACACGCGCAAGCGCCCACGCCGAACACATCAGGATTGCCTTCGGGCGTCGCCAGCTTTCCGCAAACGCCAGACACCAGGAGCGTTCCTAATCCCAGAAACGCCCCCGCAGTCTGGAACGACGCAGGCAGCGCTCCGGCCGTGACAGGCGTTTCATCCTCTGCGAACGCCCTGGCTTCCGCGCCGATGTCCGCTCCGATAGGTCCTGGAGACTTTCTCGACATCGCTGAGTACCACACGCCGGAATTTCACTCGACAGTTCGCGTTTCAAATGCAGGTACCGTCACGCTGCCCTTGATCGGCGAAGTCAAACTGACGGGGCTCGACGAGCAAGCAGCCGCGCGAGCGATTGAAGCAGCGCTCGTGGCCAGGGGCATGCTCTTGCATCCGCTTGTTTCCGTGCTCATCACTGCTTATGTCGGTCAGGACGTGAGCGTCCTCGGCGAGGTCACGCACCCCGGCGTCTATCCGTTCACCGTCCACCATCGGCTGCTCGATCTGCTCTCTGCCGCGTCCGGTCTTTCGCCCAACGCCGGCCGGCTCGTGAATGTATTTCATCAGGGCGACTCAAAAACTCCGCATGCCGTTGTACTCGATCCCAGCGGAACCGACACATCTTCCGACCACAATCCTGAACTGAGCCCCGGAGACACGGTCCAGGTAAGCCGCGCGGGCCTCGTCTATGTCGTCGGCGATGTGATCCGTCCCGGCGGATTCCCGGTCGATCCCGTGCAGGGTCTCACCGTGGTTCAGGCGCTTTCGCTGGCCTGGGGGCCCTCGCAAAATGCTGCTGTCGGCAAGGTGCTTCTCATTCGCGAACAAAAAGGCGGGCGCACCATGATTGCGCTCAACATTCGCCGCATGCTGCGGGGTCAGGATCCGGATCAGCCGGTCCAGGATCGCGACATTCTCTATGTTCCCGATTCCGTCGCAAAGAACCTCGTCAATCGCACCCTCGAGTCCGCCATCCAGTCCACTATTGGCGTCACCATCTACTCAGCATTGGTCTATTCGCAACGGTATTAGTGAGGGAAGATGAGACGCATTGCGTGGCTCCTGCTTCTCCTCTTCGTCTTTGCAATCCCGTGGGAATACTCCCTCGATCTCGGTGGACTCCTCGGCAACGCGGCACGCATCGCAGGCTTGCTGGTGCTTCTGGCCGCGGTTCCTGCTGTTTTACAGGCAGGCCGCATGCGCACTCCGGGCGCGTTCTGGGCCATCACTCTGGCACTCTTCCTCTGGTTTTGCTGCTCTTACTTCTGGACCGTCGATCCCGCTGCGACTCTCGAAAAGATCCGTGGCTATTTTCAGGAGATGATGATCGTCTGGTTGATGTGGGAGTTTGTCGATACGCCAGCGAATCTACGCTCCGTGCTGCGCGCGGCCGTCGCCGGCAGTTGGGTGCTCGCGCTGCTGACCTTGGCAGCCTTCAGCTCGCCTGAGGCGATCGCCTCCGGCCAGGTCCGATTCGCCGCGTACGGCCAGGACCCCAATGAAGTCGCGCGCTTCCTCGATCTTGGTTTTCCGTTGGCAGCGCTTCTCGTCAACTGCGAGCGCCGCTGGCCCGCGCGCCTCTTGGCGCTTGGCTTCTTCCCGCTGGGGATTCTTGCTGTTGTATTGACGGCTTCGCGCGAGGGCTTCCTGGCCGCCGTCATTGGGCTCTGCGGCTCTCTGGTGCTTCTTCTAGGGAGCCGCACTCGCCGCATCGCCTTCACAGCATTTGCGCTGCCGCCCTTTCTCGCCGCACTCTGGCTCATCGTTCCGAGCGGCACGCTGGCGCGACTCGCCACCATCCCCGAGCAGCTCCGCACCGGCGATCTGAATCAACGCTTCAACATCTGGTCCGCCGGCTGGCGTGCCTTCACTCACGCGCCAATCCTCGGTACGGGAGCAGGCTCATTCGTAGTCGCTGCACATCTATCGCCCATTGACACGGCACACAACACTGCTCTTTCAATTGCTGTCAGCGGAGGCCTGTGCGCACTGTTCCTGGCCGTAGCTCTCGTCGTGCTCGCTCTCCACTACGCGCTTCAGACCCGCGGCGCTCTGCGTCTCGCGCTCATCACTTCGCTGATGGTTTGGATTCTCACCTCACTCGTGGCCACGGTGGAAGAAAACCGGACTACGTGGTTGCTTTTGGCCATCATTGCCGTTGCCGGCCGTCTCGCAGCCGACGATCCCACCGGGCTCGCTGCGTGTTTCTCCGCGCGCCCGCTGCCTCATTCCGGTTCTTCTGCCTTGATTTCTGATCTTGCGGAGGTGTAACACATCATGTTACAGTATAAAAATTGATCAAAACCTTCCGGCATCGTGGGTTGGAGAGGTTCTTTAAGACAGGCTCGAAGACGGTAATTCAGCCGGCGCATGAAGCTCGCCTGCGCATCCTGCTCACGACTTTGAACCTGGCATCGGTACCACAGGATATGAACCGGCCGGGCTGGGATTGGCACCCGCTCAAAGGCGACCTTAAGGGGCATTGGGCCGTGACGGTCAATAGAAATTGGCGCCTCACATTCAGCTTCGAGGGCATGGACGCGATTCTGGTGGATTATCGGGATTATCACTGAGGAGGTCTGGAACATGGCGAAGATGTACAACCCGGCGAGCCCGGGTGAACTGCTGAAAGAGTTCCTCGGCACGACAACGGTCACCGCTCTTGCGCGTCAGATCGGCGTAGCCCGCGCCACCATTTCGCGCATCTTGAATGGCCGGACCTCCGTCACCGTGGACCTCAGCATTCGCTTGGGACAGGCGCTTGGACTTTCACCCGATTTCTTCTCCAAGGCTCAACTTCAATACGATCTTTGGATTGAATTACAAAAGAAGCGGCCGAAAATTAAGCGCCTCGCGGCGTGAGAAGCCTCAACCGATGGCTTGTTGCGATGATTCCGCGTTGATCGGCATGCGGATCGATGTAGACGGGAATGGAACCGTCGTGTCAGACCCGGTTGTCGTAGGAATGTACACGGATTGCCTGTAACTTCTCCCCGATTTGACGTTTGAGAAAATCCATGTCGACGCTTTCGCAAGCAGGCCGGGGTATCTTCTCGCCTGGTAAAGCTGTTGGGATCAATCGCGCCATCCTCCGCGCCGCCGTCTCCGTTGGTGCTGCTGGAATCCTTGTCAAGATCCTCGCCACCTTCAAGGAAGTTGCAGTCGCCTCCGTCTACGGCCGTTCTGACGCCATGGATGCATTTCTGGCCGCCGCTCTCATCCCCAGCCTGCTCGTCAATCTCATCTCGGAATCCATGAATCAGGCGCTCGTGCCCACCCTCGTCCGGGTGAGGGAACAGGAGGGCCGCGCACGTGCCCAGCAGCTTCTGTCGAGTTCCATGCTGTGGATGTGCCTACTTCTCACTGCCGCCAGCGCCGTGATGGCTCTCGCCGCTCGCGGCTTCTTCCCTCTCATCGCTTCGCATTTCGCGCCGGCCAAGCTCGACCTCGCCGTGCATCTGTTCTACGGTCTTCTGCCGATCGATCTCATCACGGGAATCGCCACGAATTGCACCGCGGTCCTCAATACAGTCGACCGATTCGCCATCCCGGCTCTCGTGCCCATTGTGATTTCGATCGCCATCATTCTGGGCGCGCTCTTATGTAGCGGCCGCTTGGGCATCTGGGCCATGGTGTGGTCCACGCTCGCCGGCTCGTTGCTCCACGCCATCATCGTCGCATGGATGATGCACCGTCGCGGCTATCGTTTCCGCCTGCGCTGGCACGGCATGGACGAGCCCACCCGCGAGGTCGCAGGCCAATACGGCCCGGTGCTGCTCTCGAGCGTAGTGTCATCAGGCGGCCTGCTCGTCGATCAGGCGATGGCGGCCATGCTCGTTGCCGGCAGCGTCTCCGCCCTGGTCTACGCCAACCGCTTCGTCGGTGTGGTGCTCACTCTCCTGGCCGGCGCAATCTCCACCGCCATCGTTCCATATCTTTCGCGCATGATCGCCTTCCACGATTGGAACGGCTGCCGCCAGACGCTTCGCACCTGGGTTCGGCTCACTGCTTTGATCTCTGTGCCCATTGCGGTTTTGTTGATCGCTGGCGCGCGGCCTCTCGTTCGCGTCGCACTCCAGCATGGCCGGTTTGGGCCGCGCGATACCGCGGTGGTTGCCTCCGCTCTCGCCATGTACGCCATCCAGATCCCGTTCTTCGTTATCAGCCGCGTCTATTACCGCTTTGTGGTCGCCATGCGCCGCACTGACCTGATCCTCTACTGCGGCATCCTCAACCTCGGACTCGACATCGCGCTGAACGCCGTTCTCATGCGCTGGTTTGGCGTCGCCGGAATCGCGCTGGCTACTTCGCTCTGGACAGTCAGCACATTTTTCTATCTCTGGTACTGGAACAGGAGACTGCTCGCGCGAGCTTTCGCTGCGGAGGCGACCACATGATTCCCGCACCGGCCGAGTATCTTCTGCGCTGCGACGACCTTTGTCCAGCCACCCCGCTCGAACGCTGGCGGCGCATCGAATCGCTTATCGAGGAATTCAGCCTTCGACCGATCCTGGCCGTCGTTCCCGATAACCGAGATCCGGAACTCGGTCTCTCCACTCCGGATCCGGCCTTTTGGCGGCGCATTCACGCGCTGGAGGTCTCGGGAGCTGTAATTGGCCTCCACGGCTACCGCCATGTTTGCGCGAGCTATGGCCGTAGCCTCATGCCACTGGCTCGCACTTCGGAGTTTGCTGGAGTGCCCGCCCAGACCCAGCGCACGTGGATCGTCGAGGGCCTGCGAATCTTGCGCTCACACGGCCTGAACCCGAGAATCTGGGTCGCGCCGCGTCACGGCTTCGACCGCAACACCCTCGACGCGCTTAACGCAGAAGGGATCGCGTTGCTCTCCGACGGCTTCGCGCGCATCCCATTCCGGCGCGGCGGCGCGACCTGGATTCCGCAGCAGCTTTGGGGCCCCGTCGAAAAACCGAAGGGCCTCTGGACCATTTGCGTGCACCCCAACACCGCCTCCGACTCGGACATCGCGTCCCTGCGCGCATTTCTAACCGTCCATGCCGATCAGTTCACCTCCGTCGATCGCGTCCTCTTTCACAGTCAGCCCACCACCTTGACCCTGGCTGAATATCTCTACGCTGAAGCGGCGCTCTGGCGGCTCAAAGCATCCCGAACCGTCAGGAGCGTTCTCCATTTCACGCTCTTCTGAACGAGCAACGTCTCGTAGAGTTGCTCCCAGCGGTTGAGCACGATGTCCATGCCGAACTCCTTGGCCACGCGCCGTCGTGCGCACTGGCCCATCGCGTATCGTTCTTCCAGCGGCATCTGCATCAACCTCGACATTGCCTCATTCAAGCTGTTTGGATCGGCCGCACGGGCCAACAATCCGTTCACGCCGTCGATGACGACCTCCCGTGTTCCCGGTACATCGGTAGCCACCGCAGGCACTCCGCACGCGCCTGCCTCCAGCAACACCATCGGCAACCCTTCATAGCGGGACGACAGAACGAACGCATCCGCGGCCTGCATCCAATGAGCGACGTCCGGCTCGAAACCGCCAAACCTGACGCGCTGCTTGAGCCCAAGATGCTCTGCCAGTTTTGTCAGCTCTGCTTCCAGCGGTCCAGTGCCCAGAATGAGAAGGCGTGCGTTCTCCGGCGTCCGCGCCATGGCCCGCAGAAGAGTCGGATAATCCTTCACTGCTTCCAGCCTGCCCACGGCCATCCAAAGGAACTCCTCAGTCAATCCAAGCTGCCGTCGGGCCGCAGCCCGAGCCTGAACATTCGGCTTCCATGCCTCCACTTCGATTCCGTTGCCGAGAATGGACAGGGTCTCTTCGCGCACCATCCCGGCAGCCAGATGCGCCGCCGCCGTTGCGTGGCTGACGGCGGTCACGTGGTCCGGCAGCCAGCGGCTGAATGCGTATCCGAAGTGCCGTCCCCTCTTGCCTGTGCTCGAACTGTGCAGCGTGTCGACCACAACCGGAACTGCCGCCGCCAGCCGCGACCATCGGCATAGCCATGCGGCATGCGGCAAATGCGCGTGCAGCACGTCGGGCCGTTCGCGCCTCAACCAGCGATGAAACCGAATCCATCCGCGAGGATCCGCTAGCCCCTTGCGCATCTCAAGGCTCGTGAATGTCACGCCTGATGCGCGCAGCTCCGCAGCCGCCGCGCCGCCATCGCCCGAAAGCGCTACCACGCTCACGCGCCAGCCGCGCTTGCGCAGCCCTTTGGCCAGCAGCATAGCCTGCCGTTCCGCCCCGCCGATGCGGTTCAGGCCCGGGATCGCAATCGCCGCGTGGCTCATGTTCGCCTCCACGCGTGCGCATCGATCAACTCTTCATACGCTTCGATCGCGCGCTCGAAGGCAAACTCGTTCGAGTGCCACTTCTTTTCGATCTCCGATGCGCGAGCCCTTTTCCGCTCGCGAAGCGGAGATCCTAGTGCAACCGTCGCCGTGCAGGCGCCTGCAATCAACATGGAGACGGCAATCAAAGGGAGCGACAGGGCACACAAAATCCCTGTGAGAGCAAAACCAAACCAAGGACGGAACACTGCATTTCTCCAGCGACACAACTGCGAAGTCCCAGGCCGCATCCGGCTCTGGAGACAGGCAAAAAGCCTCGTGATGGATCTGCCCCGAATCGGCGCAACTGGAACGGCTTGAGCCGCGGCGAATGCGGCCTCATCGTGCGCAGAAAACGAGACGACTGTCTTGTGAGTTGCTTGGGCGGGATTCTTTCTCGACGAATTCCGGCGATGCGCTAAATAAATAAAGCCCTAAAATTCGATGGCCCGGCACGCCCGATACTTCTTCGCCTGAGCAAAGCTCCCTCGACAACGCGAGAGTAACCCTGGTAACAGGTCCCTACATGGGTGTGGAAAAATGGTACGGAAACTGTACCCAAAGGAAACATCCAATCGAAAAAAATGTCAAGAGGTTAATTTCCACAGGAAAAAGTGTTCGGTTTATTACTTTTGTGCCGAACTCGAAGCCTCGACATCGCCCCTCGCTTTTTCCCCTGCCGCTTCACGCATCGTCTCGACAGCCGGCGAGAAGAATGCTTGAGAGAATCGTTCGCCTGGCCGCACCGCGTCGAGGGCCGCAATGATCGATGCGGCGAGCGCCTCAGCCGAGATTTCCGCCGCGAGCCATGCGCCGGGACGGCCGCGCAGCAGATCCACCACTCCTCCCGACGCAGGCGTTGCCACAATCGGCAAGCCGGCGGCCGCAGCCTCCAACAGCGCATTCGGCATGCCTTCATGCCGCGATGGAAGCACAAACAGTGTTGTGCGTGCGAAGAAAGCGTAAGGCGGATCGACACGGCCCGCGAAGCCCACTGCATCTTCCAGACCCAACCTGTGGCAAAGCGATTTGAGAGCCTGCTCTTCGCCTCCGTCTCCCACCAGGATCAGGGTGACCTTCGGGAATCGTTCTCGCACAATAGCCAGTGCCTCCAGCAATAGGTCGAAGCCCTTCTCCCGTGAAAGCCTTCCGATGGCAAGCAGTTGCAGACCGCCATTGCTTTCCGGCCCGGCCGCACGCAGCGTCCCTCGAATTCCCGCCAGATCCACGGGATTCGGCAGGACCGTGATTTGCTCCTCGCCGATCCGAGCCGCTTGCGCTAAATCCCTCGCCATGTCTCGCGACTGGCAGATCACCCGATCGGAGTTTCGATAGAGCAACTGATAGAGCAATCGCGTAAACCGCGGCAAACGTCCGAATGCCATCACCGATGTTGCCGTCGCATTCTGCCGCACCAGCACGGACGTCCCGGCCGGAAACAGTGGCCGCAGAATCAAGACCAGAAAAGTGACCTCCGCCGCTCCTGTGAGCACCACATCGGGTCGCAGCCGCCAAATCAGCCGCAGCAGGGGCAACGCTCCCGCGCGCGCTCGGCCCGCGCCCAGCGGATGAACACTCACCCATTCGGGCAGAGATTCTCTGCTTTCATCCCCTTGTCCCACGAGCCCCAGATGGACTTCGTACTTCTCCTGCGACAATCCGCGCGCCAGTAGAGCAATGACGTGTTCAGCTCCGCCTCCACCCAGATGCGAAAGCAGCAGCAGGATTTTTGTTCGTCGCGCCATCGCTCCCTTTGCCTGCCTTTCCAGAGAGGAAAACCATTCTCGCGCAACGCCACGCTCCTGCTGTGTGTTCACAGTCACTGACTGTGTATTGAATTGCTCTAATCTTGATGTTTCAGATTGATACACTGGCCCTCGAATCCCACCCGAATCTGCCCACCATCCCGCAAACGCGGGAAACTCCACGCGACGCAGGCGCTTAATGGCAGATTCAGGGACGCGTTCCTTCCAGTTCTCTCCAGGTTTCAACAGACAGCCCACCGTGGTCCTCGGCGTCACAACACAAGAGCTATGCCTGATTCTCGGGGCGCGCTTGCGCGTCCTGCGACGAGCTGGGTTCCGCGTCGTCCTCGTCTCCGGTCCCGGCGAACTGCTTGAGCGCACGGCCTCGCTCACTGGCGTCGAGTCTGTCGCGCTTCCCATGCGCCGCTGCATCGCTCCCTTTGCCGATCTTGTCGCGCTCGTCCGCCTCTGGTGGATCCTCGGCAAGTACAAGCCCGACCTCGTCGAATTCAGCACGCCGAAAGCGGGGCTCCTTGGAATGCTTGCTTCCTTGCTGCGTGGCGTTCCTCGTCGCGTCTATATGCTCCGTGGGCTCAAGCTCGAAAGGTCACGCGGCCTCAAGCGCTCAATTCTGCTCTCCGCCGAACGTGTCGCCTGCTCCTGCGCTCACGTCGTGCTTTGCAACAGCAAGAGTCTCCGTGCCGAGGCGCTCGCCCTCGGCCTTGCTCCCGCCGCCAAGTTGCTGGTGCTGGGGGAGGGAAGCAGCAACGGCGTCGACATCGACCGGTTCTCGCCCGGCCCCAGCGTCATTCGCGACCAGCTTTCGATTCCACGCGACGCGCCCGTCGTGGGCTTCGTCGGCCGGCTCACGCGCGACAAGGGCCTGCCCGAACTTGTCGAAGCCTTCGATCGCATTCTGCTAGCGGAGCCTGCAGCGCATCTGCTGCTCGTGGGCTGGTTTGACCGCGCAGAAGACGCGCTCGATGCCGACTCGCGCCATCGCATCCTCAACCATCCACGCATTCATTGTTCAAGATTCGTCAGCGATACCGCGCCTTATTACCGCAGCATGGACGTGATGGTTCTCCCGACCTGGCGCGAAGGATTCCCCAACGCGGTTCTGGAAGCCCAGGCCACCGGCATCCCCGTCGTCACAACCGAATCCACTGGCGCCCGCGATGCCGTCGTCGCCGAGGTGACCGGCCTTCTCATTCCACCCGGATACCCCGAAGCCATCGTTGAATCGGTCCTCAAGCTTCTTCGCGATCCGGCGCGCCGTCTCCAAATGGGCCGTGCCGCGCGAGCCTGGGTCACGGCGCATTACTCCGAGGAGCGCGTTCTGGGGTTGACCGCGGACTACTACCGAAGTTTGCTTGACGCGGAGCCCGTTGCGCAGCTTCAGAGCGCATAATTCCGCGATCTCCTCCCGGCCGTCTTCGCAAATCTAGAGGAAAGCGCTCTGTGAAGCGCGGGGCGCAGGTCGTTCGATTTTTCCCAGCAGGAAGATGTAGGCCGCGATGCCGATCACCAGGTAAACCGCCGCAACGCGAAAGACCCACACATACGAATGCGTCACCGCAACCAGATACCCGGTAATGATAGGCGCAGCGATTCCCGAGAGTTGGTTGGAAAAGTTGATGATCCCTCCCACTTTGCCAACGTCGTTTCGGGCGGCAATGAGAGAAGGCAATGACCACCCCACAGGCGACGCGGCAGACAGGCCGCCGATCGAGATGCTGATCCAGATCAGCGCCTGAGTTGTGCTGTGCGTGTGCCCGGCGCCGAAGATGCCAAGGCCGAGTGCAGTTCCACCGATGAGAACCGTCCGCCGCACAGCGCTTGAGCTCCATCCGTGCTTGATCAGCCGGTCCACAAGCCAGCCCCCGATGGCCAGATCGGCAAAAGTCGCGAAGAGCCACGGCACGCTTGTGTAGACAAACGAATGCATCTGGTCCAGGTGGAGACCGAACAAGAGATAGCTGGGCAGCCAGGTCAGCAGCAGATAGAAGACGTAATTGTAAGAGCCAAAACCAATGGCGAGCCCAAGCACTTTGCGATTGGCCAGAAGATGAAGAAGCGATGAAGCAGGTTCGTGGGCAGCTTTGTCCTTCGCGAATTCCAGGTTCGCGCCGTGGATATGGTGGCTTTCCACTTCGCTGAGGCGAGGCTCATCGTCGGGATCGCGGTACACCCGCCAGAAAAAGACGAAATAGAGCGCACTCATCAAACCGGTGAGGGCAAAGCTCCAGCGCCAGCCAGCCTCAATCAGCACGAAGCCCATCAGGGGAATGCCGACGACCGACGCAAATTTGGCAGCCGCATCGAATAATGAAGTCGCGAAGCTGCGCTCCTTCTCAGGAAACCACGCGCCGATGGCTTTGGCATTCGCTGGAAAAGTGGGAGCCTCGCCCACGCCAAGCAGGAATCGCGCCGCGAACAGACCGCCAATCGAAGGCGTTGCCGCCGCGCCGAATGTCGCCAGGCTCCATAGCAGCGTGCCAATTCGGCCCACTCGCTTCACGCCGAACTTGTCGAGGATGACGCCGATCGGCAACTGGAGTGCCGCATACGTGATGTTGTAAGCGCCGGAGAGATACCCGAATGCAATGTCGGAGATGCCAAACGAAGCAATCAGCGCGCTGTGAGCGACAGACAGATTCACTCGATCGAAGTAGTTGACGAGCACACCAATGCCCAGCAGCCATGCGATTCGCCAGCGATGCCGGGGAATCCGTTGTTGCAGCTGATTTGGTTCTCCGGCCAAGACGACCTCTTATACCGTCGCTCGAGTCGCGCCCGTCGATATACCGCCGTCCACCAGCAGAATCTGGCCCGTAATATAGGCGCTTGCGTCTGATGCCAGAAAAACCACCGCGCCATCCAGGTCGTTCGGCTGCCCCGGACGTTTTAGCGGAATGCGGTCTGTGATGTATTCGACCCACTTTTCATTCTCGTAGAGGACCGCGTTCTGTTTTGTTTTGAACCAACCGGGCGCCAGGCAGTTCACGGTGATACCCGACTGCCCCCATTCGTCTGCCAGGCTCATGGTCAGTTGCTTGATTCCTCCGCGGCTGGCGCAATACGGCGCGATTCCCGCGGATCCAAACACGCTCGTGACCGAACCAATGTTGATGATGCGCCCGTAACCTCGCTGCACCATATGCCGCGCAAATGCCTGTGCGACAAAAAACGCACCGCGCAGATTTGTCTCAAGCACCAGGTCCCAATCGTCGGGCGTAATCTTCAACGCTGGCTTCCTCACGTTGCAGCCGGCGTTGTTCACCAGAATGTCGATCCTGCCAAAGTGGTTCCACGCGCTCTCGGCCGCGCGTCCGATCCCTTCAACATCGCGCACGTCCAATGCGAGCGGCAGCACCTTTCGCCCCATCCCCTCAATTTCATCTTGAAAGGTCTTCAGGTCGGGCAAGTGCCGGCTGGTGATCACCAGATCGGCGCCGGCTCTTGCGAGCGCTCGGCCCAGGTATTGACCCAGTCCCCGGCTGGCGCCTGTCACCACTGCAGTCTTGCCCGTCAAATCGAATAAAGTCGTGCTCATCCACTTCTCCTCACGGCTCAAGAACCACCTTCATCAGCTCCGGTTCACGCGCATGGAGCCGTTCGAACCATCCAGGCGCATCGCTCAAAGGGGCCACCGCGGAGATCAACGGCTCAACGCGAATCGCACCTTTCTGCATGAGCGAAATGCACTCCGGATATTCTCCCGCTGATGCACACGATCCCAGCAGACGAAGCTGACGGCTGACGACTCTCTGCAGCGGAATCTCCACCTTGGGCGAGACGTTGCCGATCAGCGTCACGGTTCCTCCCGAGCATACACATTCGATCGCTGTGTTGATCGGCTCCTGCGCGCCCACAGCCTCAACCGCGATCTCTGCCCCGCGGCCATCTGTAAGGGCAAGAACCCGCGAAACAATCTCCGATGCCGATCCTGAAAATGTATCCGTCGCTCCGAGATCCCGCGCCATCTTCAACCGCGTCTCATCCACGTCAACGGCGAACACGCGCTCGCATCCATGATGGCGAAACGCCTGGACACTCAAAAGGCCGATCATGCCGGCTCCAATCACCACCGCCGTCGAGCCCGGCCGGATCCCGGTAATCTTCGCCGCATGAACCGCGACCGAGACGGCCTCGATTAGAGCCGCATGGGCAAACGAAAACTCGTCCGGCAGCGCATAAACAATCCGCGCCGGCACAGAAACGAATTCGGCGAACGCTCCATTTCGCCGGTATTCCCCGCACGAAACTCCCAGCACCTGCCGCTTCTCGCAAAGATTCACCGCGCCGGCCGCGCAAAACCGGCACGCGCCGCAAGAGACGGTCGAATCGAACGTCACGCGGTCGCCCGGCTTGAAACCTCGCACGTCGCGCCCTGTGCTGTGAACGATGCCGGCGGCCTCGTGGCCCATGATCAACGGCGGAATCCGTCGTCCGGTGCTTCCGTCGTACCCGTGCACATCGCTGCCACAAATACCGCACGCTCTCACCCGGATCAACACATCCTCACGCCCGAACTCGGGAACGGGGACATCCGTGAGCTTCAATTCGTTATATTTCTCAAGTAGTAACGCTCGCATCGTATGCGTTCCCTCAGATCGTCTCGCTGTCGCCGCCAAACAATTCGGGCTGTGCCTCTGTCTTCGCCGCGCGCTTTTGCGCCGCCGCTCCAATCAGGCTCAGCACTTCGAGTGTTTGAACCGCCTGCCGCGGCACATAAATCCGCTGCGTATTCGACCGTGTGTCCGGCGGAGTCAGCAGCAATCCTGCGCCGTCAACCAGGCTCCGGTCGTTGGCCGCCAGCCCCTCCAGCTCATCGCCATCCTGCAAGGTGAGCCGCATCCACAAGCCCGCCGTGCGCGGCCGCAGCGAAAATCGCTTGCGCACCATCCGCTCAGGGTCGGCCTGATCCGCCGAACCCGTTGGCAACGCGCGCACGTAGCACATCCACTTCACCTGTTCCCAGCCGATGCGCACCACTCGGCCAGTCAGGTCGAGAAACTCCAGCTCCGGCTTGCCTTGCCCGAATTCGCCCGTCGCGTATCCCGCGAGCCAGTCTCGGGAGAACTTGCGCACAATGACGGGTTTGCGTGCCGAGGCCATCGCTCTGGATTGTCGCACGAGCCGCCGCAATGCGCCTCTGCCTCTGTTGCACGATCTGGATACCCCGAACCGCGCCGCGGATGTGACAGAGCCGCCCTTCTCACTCCTGAAAAAGTTGCAGTCTCGGTGCAAGCTTGCTGGTCTTCCGTCTCAACTTGTGTTAATGTCTTTGTTTGCAAGTTGTTGTGTGTCATGCCATAACGGCAGCATCATCAGTCACTTGGGCTGCGGTCCAGACGGCGGAATCAGGTTAGAACATGCCCGACTATATCTACCTCCTGGAGAACAGGCTCTCGGCTGACCAGCGCAATGCCCTCGCGCAGTTAAGAACCGCCGTGCGCGAAGCGGGAACCATCCTTTTTCTCACTGGGGACGCCGTCCGCGACCTGACCAGCGGCCATGCCGTCCGCGAGCTTGAGGTGGCCATCCACGGCAACGCCCTTAAGCTCAAGAAACCATTGGAGAAACTCGGCGGAAAGATCTGGGGCGAGGACGAGGAATCTCGCAGCCTTTACCTCTGTTTCCCGGGCACTGTGCGGGTCAATGTCGTCAGCACGCACCGGCTTGAGTATCCCAAGCCAGGCAAGCCCGTCTTCTATCCCGCCTCCATTCACGAGGACCTCCGCCGCCGCGACTTCACAGTCAATTCCATGGCCATCTCTCTCAATGAGGGTTCTTACGGCCTTCTCATGGACCCGCTCAACGGTGCCGCCGACATCGAGTTGCGCGCCTTGCGCCTCGTCTCCAACTATGGCTTCATCGAAGATCCTTCGCTCCTCATCCGGGCTACGCGCCTCCGGGCTCGCCTGGGTTGGGAGATGGACCCCAGAACCCAAACCCGCTACGAAAATGCCAAGACCGAAGGCGTAATCGAGTTCCTTTCCGCCCACTCCCGCAAAGAGGAGTTGGAGCAAATCGGCCACGAAGACGAGGGCCTGAAGGTCCTGCGCGCTCTCGAGGCCGAAGGCTGGATGAAGGTTCTTTTTCCGGCATGGACCTCCGCCAAGGCCGACGAGGCCAAGCTGAATGCCCTTCACGATCTGGCAGTGCAGCTCATTCTGCAGGGCGTTCATCCTGACATGTCCGCTGCCCAGATGCAGCTGCTCACCGCCAAGCTTCCGTCGCGCGACCTGTCGGCTCTCAAAAAATCGCTGCTGCGGCCGGGCTTCGTCGAGGAGTGGAACAAACTGGATTCGCTGGCTTCAGGCTTCGCCAAAACGCTTCTCTCCAAGCAGAACGCCAAGCCTTCCGCCTGCTTCAAGTTGTTCATGAGCTATGATCCTGAAGCAATTCTCTGGCTTGGCTTTACAAGTAGAGACAAAGCCGTCCAGGAGCGCTTCAATAATTTCCTCAAGGTCTGGCCCGAGGCACATCAGCGCATTCCGTACGTCCTCATGCAGGAGATGCGCATTACCGCCGAACTCCCGATCTTTGAAGAACTCAAGCAGAAGATCTTCCTTGAGCTGATCGATGGCAAATTGACCACCCCCGAGGAGATGCGCGCCTTCCTCGAACCGTATTCGCCGCCCGCCCCGCCGCCCCAAGTCACCATCAAGCGTTCGCGCGCAAAGCGTGCCGGAGCACGGCTCAAGGAACAAGCAATCGAAGAAGAAGAGTCCGAAGACGCCTTGCCGGATGAGGATATCGAGATCGGCGGAGATGACGAAGAGCTCGATCTAGCCATCCTGCCCAAAGGCGCGTTGGCCGATGGGATCGAAGACGAATCGGAAGCCGACGAAGAAGAAGAATTGGACGCCGACGAGGAAGCGCCTTCAGGAAAGAAGCTGGCAGGGAAGAAGGGCCAAAAGCCGACCGCCCCCGGCAAACCGTCAGCCGGCGCCAAGCCTGCTCCGGCCAAGCCCGCCGCGGCAGCCGCTCCCGCAAAGTCGGTTCCGGCCAAGGCTCAACCCGCAGCTGCATCCAAAAAGCCCGTGGCCGCGCCGGCAAAGCCCATCGCCAAGCCGGCGGCCAAGGTTGCTGCCAAGCCAGTGAAAGTCGCCGCGAAAGCGCCTGCGAAGAAGTCCGCCCCGGCCAAGGCCGCCCATCCAAAACCCAAAGCGAAGCCGGCTCCAAAGCCAGTCAAAAAGGCAAAGCCCGCCAAACCCGCGGCAAAAAAGCCGGTTCCAAAGAAAGCAAAGAAGCGCTGATTAAGCGATCGCCTGAAGGGCCCCTCTTAAATCTTTTCCGGCTTAATCAGACCGGAACGGCGCGCGAATTCCTCCGTCGCTGCCCCTTGTTCGCTTAGCCCCCAAATTCATCAAACGTTTGCATTCTCTTTGCTTCCGTGCAGTACCCTGTTAATGATTCCAGCGGTCAATCTGTTCCCGAAAAATCCAAACGGCCGCGGAACGAGGACTGACGGTTTTGAGCCAATCCGTATTTGTTCTGGAAGACGACGCCGATATCGCAAGACTGGTGCAACATCACCTCGAGGCGGCGGGCTTTGAAGCGCGCCTGTTTCACACCCCCACCAATCTCATTCCCGACGCCGAGCGCAAGCCGCCCGCCTTGTTTCTTCTCGACATCATGGTTCCCGGCGGCGATGGTCTCGACGTTTGCCGTCGCCTGCGCAATCACGCCGGGCTTTCGACCGTTCCCATCATCTTTCTCACCGCCCGCGCCGGCGAAAACGATCGCGTTCTCGGCCTCGACCTGGGAGCCGACGACTACATCACCAAACCGTTTTCCACGCGCGAGCTTGTTGCCCGAGTCAAAGCCGTGCTGCGCCGCTTCGAGCGGCCAACGTCGCCATCCATCATCAGCTTTGAAGAGATCATCATCGACGCCGGCGCCATGCAGCTCAAGGTCCGCGGCGAGCTCACCACCACCACCGCTACCGAGTTCCGCCTCCTCGACTATCTCGCCCGCCATCCCGGCCGCGTCTTCAGCCGCGATCACCTCCTCGACTCAGTCTGGGGCGACGCGCGCTTCGTCACTCCTCGCTCTGTCGATGTTTATGTGCGCCGTATCCGTGAGAAAATCGAGATCGACCCCGAGAATCCGCGCTACCTCAAAACTGTGCGCGGCGCGGGCTATCGTTTCGAACTGCCCAAGAGCGAGTAAAAACGAACCCTCAGCTTTCAGCTCCTTCTTTCGGGAGCCGACATTGCTTCACGTCCCACGAACAAGCTGACGGCTGAAAGCTGATAGCTGAAAGCTGCTTTTTATGACCTCCAAAGTCTTTGCCAGACTCCTCGGTCTCTTCATCGTCCTTCTCGTGCTCTACACGTTGGCGAGCGCCCTGGCGTTTCGTGTGTTCGTGGATCATTCCGGCCAAACGTCCCTGAGCACGCTCGAGCGCGACACCCTCTTATTAGCCCTTATCGCCCTCGTCGTCGCTGTCCCCATGGCCGCTTTTGTTTCTAGCCGCTTCTCTGGCCGCTTGCGCCGCATTGTCGCGTTCGCTCGCCGCATTGCCGATGGCGACCTCACAGCCCGCATCAACGCCCTCGATACCACCACCGGCCCCTTCAGCGGAATTGCCGAGCTCTCCTCAATGGAAGCTGCGCTCAATGAAACCGCCGTCCGTCTCGGCCGCGATTTTGCCGAGCTTCAAAGCGGACGCGACGAGCTGGCCGTGATGCTCGATTCCATGCAGGAAGCGGTCGTCGCCATCACTTCTTCCGGCTTCGTTCGCTGGTCCAACTCCGTTATGCAGGGCATTCTTGGATCGCAAATTGCTCCCGGCCGTCCGCTCGTCCATTTTGTGCGCGATCCTGAATTGCTCGCTTGCGTGCGCGGCGCGCTCGAGCGCCGCGAGCTCTGCGTGGGCCGCGCCAGCCTGCTTGCACCGGGCCGCGTCTTCGAGGTCAACGCCGCTCCGTTGCCCGCGGGCGGCGCACTGGTCGTGCTCCACGACGTCACCAGCATCGAGGCCGCGCAAAAATCTCGCCGCGAATTCGTCGCCAACGTCAGCCACGAATTGCGCACTCCGCTTACGTCTATCCAGGGTTACGTTGAGACGCTCATCGAAGATCCAAATCCCAGCCCCGAAACCACACTCGAATTCCTCGGTGTGATTCTCAAGAACGCGAGCCGGATGAATCGCCTTACGGAAGATCTGTTGGCCCTTGCCAGCGTTGAAAGCCCCGACTACAAACTGAAACTCCAGCCCGTCCGCGCCGACGTGCTTCTTCAGGATGCGATCGACTCCATCGGCGGCATTGTGGTTGACTCCGGTGTTCAGCTTCAAACCACCGGCGCGCCCGACTCTCTCGTCATGGCCGATCCCGACGCCATGCACCAGGTCTTCGGCAATCTCATGGAGAACTCGCTCAAGTATGCCGGCTCCGGCAAGCGTATTTCAGCCGGCGCGCGCCTCCTCGCCTCCGAGGTGCAGTTCACTATTCAGGATTTCGGTCCCGGCATCGCCTTCGAGCATCTCGAGCGCATCTTCGAGCGCTTCTATCGCGTGGACAAAGCGCGCTCGCGCGAGTCCGGCGGTACCGGCCTCGGTCTCGCCATCGTCAAGCACATCATCCAGGCCCACGGCGGCCGCATCTGGGCCGAGAGCGAACTCGGCAAGGGCGCGTCCTTCCACTTCACGCTGCCCCTCGCCCCCGTACCGCAAAACGCCCCGCAGCCCTCGCCCGCGCAACCGACTCACGCCGGCGCATCTTTCTGACAAAGGTCCAGGAGTAGGGAAGTTGACTCCTCCCCACGCATGCGGCGAAGGACCAGTTTCACCTCAGCTGCCGGGGACTCTGCTCTCTAATCTCTGTTCTCTGATCTCTTTTCTCTTTTCTCTTCTCTCTGTTCTCTATTCTCTGATCTCTGTCTTCTATCCCCTTTTCCCTGTCTTTTTCAACTCCCCGTAACATTCGCCGTTGACAATAAACCTCGGTAGCAATCTTGAAGAGGGAGCTAATCGTGAAGAAATCGTTGCTCGTCCTTGCGTTGTTCGTGTGTGCGCTGAGCGCGGCCCAGGCCCAGAAAATTACCGCCGCCGGCGCCACGTTCCCATATCCCATCTATTCCAAGTGGTTCAGTGAGTACAGCGCCGCCCATCCCGGCGTCGAGGTCAACTATCAGTCCATCGGCTCGGGTGGCGGCATCAAACAGGTCTGCTCCGGTGTTGTCGACTTCGGCGCATCCGACATGCCCATGACCGACGATCTGCTCAAATCCTGCGGCGTCAAGCTCGTTCACATTCCAACGGTCCTCGGCGCAGTCGTTCCCATCTTCAACGTTCCCGGCGTCAACGATCTTCGCTTCAGCCCCGACGTTCTGGCCGACATCTATCTGGCCAAGATCACCACCTGGAACGATCCGCGCATCGCCAAGGACAATCCCGGCGTGAACTTGCCCGGCGACAAGATCATCGTGATTCATCGTTCCGATGGCAGCGGCACCACCTTTATCTTTACCGACTATCTCAGCAAGGTCAGTCCCGAATGGGCCAGCGGACCCAGCAAGGGAACCGCGATCAATTGGCCCACCGGCGTTGGCGGCAAGGGTAATGAGGGTGTGGCTGCGCAGGTTCGCGAGTTTCCCGGCGCAATCGGCTATGTAGAGCTCATTTAT
>Ga0335085_10004838_pt1 | contig 22019 bp, 21 predicted proteins | sample Lox_Sample_45_FD_206712 | JGI IMG/M metagenome (GOLD analysis project Ga0335085, IMG submission 206712) | Soil microbial communities from Loxahatchee National Wildlife Refuge, Florida, United States - Lox_Sample_4.5 | ecosystem: Environmental > Terrestrial > Soil > Wetlands | place: USA...
ACCGGCCGCCTCTCGTCCACCGACCCGAACCTGCAGAACATCCCGATCCGGACCGAGGAAGGCCGCCGGATCCGGCAGGGCTTCATCGTCGGCCCGGGCTACCAGACGCTGCTCACCGCCGACTACAGCCAGATCGAGCTGCGCATCATGGCCGACCTGTCCGGCGACACCGCGCTGCAGGAGGCGTTCACCTCCGGCCGGGACTTCCACGCCGAGACCGCGTCCCGGGTGTTCGGTGTGCCCGCCGACGAGGTCACCGTCGAGATGCGCAGCAAGATCAAGGCGATGAACTACGGGCTGGCCTACGGCCTGTCCGCCTACGGTCTCTCCCAGCAGCTGCGGATCTCCACCGACGAGGCCCGCGGCCTGATGGATGAATACTTCCAGCAGTTCGGCGGCATCCGGGACTACCTGAACGAGGTGGTGGCCCAGGCCCGCCGGGACGGCTACACGCAGACGATCATGGGCCGCCGCCGCTACCTGCCCGACCTGACGTCGGACAACCGGCAGCGCCGCGAGATGGCCGAGCGGATGGCGCTGAACGCGCCGATCCAGGGTTCGGCCGCCGACATCATCAAGGTCGCCATGCTCCGGGTGGACCAGGCGCTGCGGGCCCAGGACCTGCGCTCCCGGATGCTCCTGCAGGTGCACGACGAGCTGCTCTTCGAAGTCGCCGAGGGCGAGCTTGACACGCTGCGCACCCTGGTCAGCGACACCATGTGCAGCGCTTTTGAGCTGCGCGTTCCGCTCCAGGTCTCGGTCGGAACCGGGCGCAGCTGGGCCGACGCCGCCCACTAGGCCAGGGAATCTCAAGACCGCGCAAAGCGTGGCACAGCATGGGTAACGATCATGTGGCGATCGTTGCCTGAGATTGACCCACTGCCTGAGCTCTCATATCCTGAGCGCTGCGCCGTGTTCTGGTGCAGTCCCGCCATGGCCAGGCATGGCCGCGGTCGGCCGGCAGGCTGGCTGTGGCTCGCCAGGTCGGCCAGGCAAATCCAGTGCACTCCTGAAAGCCCAGCTGACGGGCTATCGGGTTAGCGCGTCCTAATTCTACTTCCCTGTCCGCCGGAGCCAACCAACACATGACGAGTAGCACAGAGGCCAGCCCGACCCCCAAGGTGGCGGTCAACGACATCGGGTCGCAGGAGGCCTTCCTCGCCGCGATCGACGAGACCATCAAGTACTTCAACGACGGTGACATCGTGGAGGGCACCGTCGTCAAGGTCGACCGAGACGAGGTCTTGCTCGACATCGGCTACAAGACGGAAGGGGTCATCCCCTCCCGCGAGCTGTCGATCAAGCACGATGTGGATCCACACGATGTGGTCAAGGTCAGCGATCACATCGAGGCTCTTGTCCTCCAGAAGGAGGACAAGGAAGGCCGCCTCATCCTGTCCAAGAAGCGCGCGCAGTACGAGCGGGCCTGGGGCACGATCGAAAAGATCAAGGATGACGACGGCGTGGTCACCGGCACCGTCATCGAGGTGGTCAAGGGCGGCCTGATCCTGGACATCGGGCTGCGCGGCTTCCTGCCGGCCTCGCTGGTCGAGATGCGCCGCGTCCGTGACCTGCAGCCGTACGTGGGCCGGGAGATCGAAGCCAAGATCATCGAGCTGGACAAGAACCGCAACAACGTGGTGCTGTCCCGCCGGGCCTGGCTCGAGCAGACCCAGTCCGAGGTGCGGCAGAACTTCCTCAACACGCTGCAGCGCGGCCAGATCCGCAAGGGCGTGGTGTCCTCCATCGTCAACTTCGGCGCGTTCGTGGACCTGGGCGGCGTAGACGGCCTGGTGCACGTGTCCGAGCTGTCCTGGAAGCACATCGACCACCCGGGTGAGGTCGTCGAGGTGGGCCAGGAAGTCACCGTCGAGGTGCTGGACGTCGACATGGACCGCGAGCGGGTGTCGCTGTCGCTCAAGTCGACCCAGGAAGACCCGTGGCAGCAGTTCGCCCGCACGCACCAGATCGGCCAGGTCGTGCCGGGCCGGGTGACCAAGCTGGTTCCGTTCGGCGCGTTCGTCCGGGTCGAGGAGGGCATCGAGGGCCTGGTGCACATCTCCGAGCTGGCCGACCGCCATGTGGAGATTCCCGAGCAGGTGGTGCAGGTCGGCGACGAGATCTTCGTCAAGATCATCGACATCGACCTGGACCGGCGCCGGATCAGCCTCTCGCTCAAGCAGGCCAACGAGGGCACGATCGGGGAGGCGGTCGGCGACGACTTCGACCCGACCCTGTACGGCATGCCGGCCACCTACGACGACCAGGGCAACTACGTCTACCCCGACGGCTTCGACGCCGAGACCGGCGAGTGGCTCGAGGGCTACGACACCCAGCGCGAAGAGTGGGAGCGGCAGTACGCCCAGGCGCGGTCCCGCTTCGAGGCGCACCGCCGCCAGATCGCCGAGGCCCGCAAGGCGGACACCGGTGACGAGGGCGACGGCGACAGCGGCTCCTCCGGCACGCACACCTCCGGTACCCCGGACCGCGGCGGCTCCGGTGGCGGGGCGCTGGCCTCCGACGAGGCCCTCGCCGCGCTCCGCGACAAGCTGTCCGGCGGGCAGAGCTAGCCTGATCACCCTGCAGCCCGTGCCCGCGGTGCCTCCGATGTCACCGCGGCCGGGCTGTGTACCACCACGGCCACCGGCCAGGAAGCGGCGGAGGCATGCTTAAGGTTGGCCTGACCGGCGGCATCGGCTCGGGCAAGAGCGAGGTGGCCCGGCGGCTGGCCGGCTACGGCGCGCTGCTCATCGATGCCGACCAGATCGCCCGCGAGGTGGTCGAGCCGGGCACACCAGGCCTGGCCCAGGTGGTCGGGCAGTTCGGCACCGCGGTGCTGGCCAGGGACGGCACGCTGGACCGGCAGGCGCTGGGCGAGATCGTGTTCACCGACGCGGAGCTGCGCGGCAAGCTGAACGGGATCATCCATCCCCTGGTCGGCGCCCGGATCCGGGACCTGGAGGAGGGCGCCGACCAGGATGCGATCGTGGTCGAGGACATCCCGCTGATCGCCGAGAACGACATGGCCGGCTTCTTTGACGTGGTCGTGGTGGTGGACGTGGCGCCGCGCGTACAGGAGGAACGGCTGGTACGGGACCGGGAGATGACCCGGGCCCAGGTGGCCGCCCGGATGGCCGCGCAGGCCAGCCGGGAGCAGCGGCTGGCCATCGCCGACATCGTGCTGGACAACTCCGGCTCGCTGGCCGAGCTGGACCGGCAGGTCGGCGAGCTGTGGGCCGAGCTGTCCCGGCAGGCCCGGTCGGCCCCGGGCAATCTGTCGGACCCAGGAAATACAGTGGGCGGGTAGCCGGGTTCAACCTCTGGAAGGGGGCAGTGCCGTGCGGCCAGTGAGTGATCTGCAGCGGCGGGTGGCGCCCTTCGAGGTGATCACCGACATGACGCCGGCCGGCGACCAGCCGCGCGCCATCGCCGAGATGGAGCGCCGGATCAGGAGCGGTGAGCGGGACACCGTGCTGCTCGGCGCCACCGGGACCGGCAAGACCGCGACCGTGGCCTGGCTGGCCGAGCGGCTGCAGCGCCCGGTCCTGGTCATGCTGCCGAACAAGACGCTGGCCGCGCAGTTCGCCAACGAGCTGCGTGAGATGCTGCCGCAGAACGCGGTCGAGTACTTCGTCTCGTACTACGACTACTACCAGCCCGAGGCGTACATCCCGCAGACCGACACCTACATCGAGAAGGACTCCTCGATCAACGATGAGGTGGAGCGGCTGCGGCACTCGGCCACCAATTCGCTGCTGACCCGCCGGGACACGATCGTGGTGGCCTCGGTGTCCTGTATCTACGGCCTGGGCACACCGCAGGAGTACGTGGACCGGATGGTCAAGCTGCGCGTCGGCGACACCACCGACCGGGACACCCTGCTGCGCCGCCTGGTGGGCATGCAGTACACCCGCAACGACCTGGCCTTCACCCGGGGCACGTTCCGGGTGCGCGGCGACACCATCGAGATCATCCCGGTGTACGAGGAACTGGCCGTCCGGATCGAGATGTTCGGCGACGAGGTCGAGCGGCTGATGACGCTGCACCCGCTGACCGGGGAAGTGATCAGCGAGGACGACGAGCTGTACATCTTCCCGGCCACGCACTACGTGGCAGGCCCGGCCCGGATGGAGCGGGCCATCGCCGGCATCGAGGCCGAGCTGGAAGAGCGGCTGGCCGAGCTGGAGCGGACGGGCAAGCTGCTCGAAGCGCAGCGGCTGCGCATGCGCACCACCTACGACGTCGAGATGCTCCGCCAGGTGGGCAGCTGCGCCGGCATCGAGAACTACTCGCGGCACATCGACGGCCGCGAGGCGGGCAGCCCGCCGAACACCCTGCTCGACTACTTCCCCGAGGACTTCCTGCTGGTCATCGACGAGTCGCACAACACCGTGCCGCAGATCGGCGCGATGTACGAAGGCGACGTGTCGCGCAAGCGCAATCTGGTCGAGCACGGCTTCCGGCTGCCCAGCGCGATCGACAACCGGCCGCTGACCTGGGACGAGTTCGGTGAGCGGATCGGCCAGACGGTATACCTGTCGGCCACCCCCGGCCCGTACGAGCTGCAGCAGGTCGGCGGCGAGGTGGTCGAGCAGGTGATCCGGCCGACCGGTCTGATCGACCCGCAGGTGATCGTCAAGCCGACCAAGGGCCAGATCGACGACCTGGTGGCCGAGATCCGGGATCGCGCCGAGCGCTCGGAACGGGTGCTGGTCACCACGCTGACCAAGAAGATGGCCGAGGATCTCACCGACTACCTGCTGGAGCTGGGCATCCGGGCGCGCTACCTGCACAGCGAGGTGGACACGCTACGCCGGGTGGAGCTGCTGCGCGAGCTGCGGGTGGGCGAGTACGACGTGCTGGTCGGCATCAACCTGCTGCGGGAGGGCCTGGACCTGCCCGAGGTGTCCCTGGTGTCCATCCTGGACGCGGACAAGGAAGGTTTCCTGCGCTCCGGCACCTCGCTGATCCAGACCATCGGCCGGGCCGCGCGGCACGTGTCCGGCCAGGTGCACATGTACGCCGACCAGGTCACCCCGTCCATGCAGCGGGCCATCGAGGAGACCGACCGGCGGCGGGCCAAGCAGGTCGCCTACAACACCGAGCACGGCATCGACCCCACGCCGCTGCGCAAGCGGATCGCGGACATCCTCGACCAGCTGATCCGCGAGGACGCGGACACCGAGAAGCTGATCGGCGGGGCTGGCCGGCAGCAGAGCCGGGGCAAGACCCCGGTGCCCGGGCTGTCCTCGCGGGTGCGGGCCTCGGCCAGCGGCGCCGGGGAAGGCGAGGGTGGCGGGGCCGCGCGGGGCGACCTCATCGCGCTGATCAGCCAGCTCACCGAGCAGATGCATGCGGCCGCGGCCGAGTTGCAGTTCGAGGTGGCGGCCCGGATCCGGGATGAGATCAAGGAGCTCAAGCACGAGCTGCGCGGCATGCAGGCCGCTGGCGTCTGACCCATCGCGGCGGCACCCGGCGGCGCCGGACGGAACCACTCACGCCCCCCGTACGTCCAAGCATTAGTTCAGGGCACTGAGCGGTCCAGGCCGCCGCTCAGTGCCCTGGCTCGCACTATCGGGAGCGGGGGGCGGGAATGAGGTGTGTCATGGGCATGCCCATGGTGCGTCGGGATGCTGCGCGTTGGGCCACAGTCGCACTGGCTGGCCTGGCCCTGGCCGCCTGCGGGACCGAGCAGGCCGCCACCACGTCCAGCGCCACCCAGCCCGCCAGCCCGGCCACGAGCCCGGCCAGCCCGGCGGCGGGCGGCGCGCTGTGCCGTGATACCGCCGCGGTGACCCGGCTGGTCGTCACCCGGGTCGACTCGCTGCCCCAGAACCACCTGCACTTCGCCGTCCCCGCCGGGATCACCATCACCGACCCGGCCACCGCCCGGAGCGTGGCCGAGGCCATCTGCGGGCTGCCGGTCAGGCCGAAGGGCCAGGTGATGAGCTGCCCGGCCGACTGGGGCGTCAGCTACCGGCTGAGCTTCGCGGCCGGCCGGAAGGCGTTCCCGGTGGTAACGATCACGGCCGGCGGCTGCGGCGGGGTCAGCGGGGCCGGGCCGGCCCGCCAGGCCACCACGAACGCGTTCTGGACCGATCTGGCCAAGGCCCTGGGCGCCCCCCACCCGAACCCCGCCGCCCTGCAAGGCACCTAGCGCCCCGGCACCCCGGGCCGCATTGCGGCCACCCCGGCATCGGCCGGGCCGCCACCCAGCCCGCCGGGCTGACTGACGGGCGCTGGTAGGTTCGCAGGGCCAGCCGCCGGCCAGGAAGGGTGCGCATGACCTGGGTGCTATTCGACTATGGCAACGTCATCTGCCAGCCACAGCCGGAGCGCGACGTGGCCCGGCTGGCCGAGGTGGCCGGCTGCACGGTGCCCGAGCTGCTCACCCCGTACTGGGCCTACCGGCTGGACTATGACCGGGCCGCGCTCGACGTGACCAGCTACTGGCAGCAGGTCGCGGCCGACCTCGGCGGCAGCTTCACCGGGCCGCAGATCGCCGAGCTGAGCACGGTGGACGCCGGGTCCTGGCTGCATCTGCGGCCCGCCAGCGTGGACCTGGTGACCGGGCTGGCCGCGGCCGGGGTCCGCCTGGCCGTGCTGTCCAACGCCCCCGAGGACACCGCCCAGGCAGTGGCCGCCCTCCCGGTGGCGGCGCACTTCGAGCACCTGATCTTCAGCTGTTACCTGAAGCTGGCCAAGCCCGATCCGGAGTGCTTCCGCGCCGCGCTGGCCGTGCTGCGGGCCGGCCCAGCCGACGTCATCTTCCTGGACGACCGCCCGGACAACGTGGCCGCCGCAGCCGCCCTGGGCATCCGCAGCACCCTCTTCACCACCCCCGCCGCCGCCCAGTCCGACCTAACCCACTTTGGGGTGATTCCCCGGTAAAGGTCCTGCGACCGGCCTGACGAGCGGGGAACGAAGGCTGCCCGCGCCGAAGGGGGGCACGCCACCAGCGGGACCGGCGAGCGAGCGTTACCCGACCGGGCCCGCAAGGGTTTGCGGCCGGACTGACGAGCGAGGGACGAGCGAGGAGGGGAGGCCGCCCGCGCCGAAGGGCGCGCGCCGCCGGCCTGGACTGAGGAGCGAACGAGCGAGGAACGAGCGATCGAGCGACGAGGGAAGCCCGGCGGATTCAGCGCGCCCGGAGGCGCAAAGCTAGCAGGGAAACCCGGCAGTGAAGAGGGAAGGGGAGGTGGGTGGGGGCGCCCGGAGGCGCAGGTAAGCACAGCGCCCCGGAGGCGCAACCAAATCTCCGGGTTTTCCCTGATCTTTCCCCTACTCGGGGGACCGAATTGGCCGTTCAGGAAATCCTCAGCGTAGTGTCATGACTGTGTTGGCCAGTCTGGTAGCCGCGGTTGTGGCCGCCCTCTGTTACGGCATCGCCTCCGTCATGCAGGCCATGGCGGTACGCGCGGCCAGCCGGCGCACGGCTCACCGAAGCAGCGGCGACCGGGGCACGGGCGACCGCACCCAGCCGGCCAGCCCGCTCGGCGAGGTCGACCCGAGCCTGATCGTCCGGCTGCTGGGCCAGTGGCGCTTCCTGATCAGCCTGGGCCTGGACATGCTGGGCTTCGTCGCCCAGCTGGTCGCGCTGCACCGGCTGCCGCTGTTCGCGGTGCAGGCCATCGTGGCCGGCAACCTGGCCGTCACCGCGGTTCTCGCCTCTCAGCTGATCCATGTTCAGCTGACCTGGCGGGAATGGCTGGCGGTCGGGGGCGTGGTGGTCGGCGTCGGCCTGCTCGGCGTCTCGGCCGGGGCCGAAGGGGCCACCGGGGTCAGCGAGGCCTTCAAGCTGGCGCTGCTGGTGGCCGTGGGCGGGGTGGCGGTGGCTGGGGTGGCCGCGTCCAAGCTCGGCAACCCGGCCCGGACCCTGGTGCTGGGCGCGGTGGCCGGGCTGGGCTACGGCATTGTCGCGGTGGCGGCCCGGGTGCTGCCCGGGTTCTCGCTGACCGAACTGGTCCGCGATCCGGCCGCCTACGCGCTGGCCGCGGCGGGCATCATCTCGTTCATGCTGTACGCCACCGCGCTGGAAGGCGGCAGCGTCACGGTGGCCACGGCCGCGGTGGTGCTGGCCGAGACCGCGCCGCCCGCCCTGATCGGGGTGCTGTTCCTCGGCGACCACACCCGGCACGGCCTGACCGGGGTGGCGATTCTGGCATTCATCCTGGCCGTGGCGTGCGCCGTGCTGCTGGCCCGGTTCGGTGAGGCGGGCGAGGACAGCCAGGCGTCGGAGCGTGACCGGCTCCGCTCTGCGGACGGTGAGCCCAGCACATCGACCGTCTGCTGATATTCTGAAGTTCCGTGGACCGGCGGATTCTCCGCGTCGCACCGACCACGGGAGCCTTCACTTGGCTGCGTCACCGTACGTAACACGGCAAACCCAACGGCACGCACCGACCAGGCACCTCTTTGTCACCGGGGGAGTCGCGTCCAGTCTGGGCAAAGGGCTGACCGCGTCCAGCCTGGGGAGGCTGCTCAAGCTGCGTGGGCTGAACGTCACCATGCAGAAGCTGGATCCCTATCTCAACGTGGATCCCGGCACGATGAACCCGTTCCAGCATGGCGAGGTGTTCGTCACCGACGACGGGACCGAGACGGACCTGGACGTCGGGCACTACGAGCGGTTCCTGGACACCAGGCTGCGCGGCTCGGCCAACGTCACCACCGGGCAGATCTACTCCAGCGTCATCGCCAAGGAGCGCCGTGGTGACTACCTGGGCGACACCGTCCAGGTCATCCCGCACATCACCAACGAGATCAAGGCCCGCATCATTGAGATGGGCGGGCCGGACGTCGACGTGGTCATCACCGAGGTCGGCGGCACGGTCGGGGACATCGAGTCCCAGCCGTTCCTGGAGGCGATCCGGCAGATCCGGCACGAGATCGGCCGGGACCACTGCTTCTTCCTGCATGTCTCGCTGCTGCCGTACATCGGCCCGTCCGGGGAACTGAAGACCAAGCCGACCCAGCACTCGGTGGCCGCGCTGCGCAGCATCGGTATCCAGCCGGACGCCATCGTGTGCCGCAGCGACCGGCCGATCAGCGACGGGCTGAAGCGGAAGATCAGCCTGATGTGCGACGTGGACGAGGAAGCCGTGGTGTCCGCGGTGGACGCCCCGTCCATCTACGACATCCCCAAGGTGCTGCACGCCGAAGGGCTGGACGCGTACGTGGTGCGGCGGCTCGGCCTGCCGTTCCGCGACGTGGACTGGAGCGACTGGGACGACCTGCTGCGCCGGGTGCACCGGCCCGCGCACAGCGTCACGATCGCGCTGGTCGGCAAGTACGTGGACCTGCCCGACGCCTACCTCTCGCCCGCCGAGGCCCTGCGGGCCGGCGGGTTCGCCAACGACGCCCGGGTGAACATCCGGTGGGTGACCAGCGACGACTGCCAGACCGCGGAGGGCGCGGCCCGGCATCTCGGCGACGTGGACGGCATCCTGATCCCGGGCGGGTTCGGGGTGCGCGGCATCGAGGGCAAGGTGGGCGCGATCCGGTACGCCCGGGAGAACGGCATCCCGCTGCTCGGCCTGTGCCTCGGCCTGCAGTGCCTGGCCATCGAGGTGGCCAGGGACGTGGCCGGGCTGGCCGACGCGAACAGCGCCGAGTTCGACCCGGACACCCCGCACCCGGTCATCGCCACCATGGCCGACCAGGAGGACGTGGTGGCCGGGGAGCGGGACATGGGCGGCACGATGCGGCTCGGGCTGTTCCCGGCCGTGCTGGCCGAGGGCTCCCTGGTGCGCGAGCTGTACGGCACCGATGTGGTCCAGGAGCGGCACCGGCACCGGTATGAGGTGAACAACGCCTACCGCCCGGCGCTGGAGGAGGCCGGGCTGACCGCCTCCGGGCTGTCGCCGGACGGCCGGCTGGTCGAGTTCGTCGAGCTGCCGCGTGACGTGCACCCGTTCTTCGTGGCCACCCAGGCTCACCCGGAATTCCTGTCCCGGCCGACCCGGGCGCACCCGCTGTTCGCCGGCCTGGTCGCGGCGGCCCGTGAGCGCGCACGGGCGGTGCGCAGGACCGAGGCGGCCCTCGGCCAGGCCGCCGCGGCCACCGCGTGACCTCCGCGGTCGGCCAGCCCGGCCAGGTCCCGCTGCGTGACGTGGCCGAAGGCTGGCCGGTGGTGTCTTCCACCGAGCAGGTGCGCGGGCCCATTGTGACGGTGCGTAACGACCTGGTTCAGATGCCCGACGGTGACGTGGTCCCGCGGCAGGTGGTGCAGCACCCCGGCGCGGTCGCCGTGGTCGCCCTGGACGAGGCCGGCCAGGTGCTGCTGATCCGGCAGTACCGGCATCCGGTCGGCCGCCTGCTCTGGGAGGTCCCGGCCGGGCTGCGCGACGTGGCCGGGGAGCCGCTGCACGAGACCGCGGCCCGTGAACTGCTCGAGGAGACCGGGTACGCCGCGGCTGACTGGGGGGTGCTGGCCGACTACTACTCGTCTCCGGGGATCAGTACCGAGCGAATCCGGGTATTTCTGGCCCGTGAGCTGCGCGTGGTTCCAGAGGAGGAGCGGGACTACGTGGCGTCGCACGAAGAGGCGCAGCTCATGCTCCGCTGGGTGGACCTGGATACCGCGGTGCACCGGCTCATGGCGGGTGACCTGCACAATGGCGTCACGGCAGTGGGTATCTTGTCCGCGTATGCCGCTCGTTGTGGTGGGTTCGCCGGGCTCCGGCCCGCGGGCGCGCCGGAGGAGTGATCAGCCAGCGGCGGCGGGTCCGGCAGGACTCGGCGCGCCCGGCAACGGGGCCGGGTGCAGGAGTTACGGAGAAGGGGCTTGCGGCCGATGAAGGTAGGCGTTCCCAAGGAAGTCAAGAACCACGAGTACCGGGTGGCGATCACCCCGGCGGGCGTGCACGAGCTGGTGCGCGGCGGCCATGAGGTGGTCATCCAGGCCGATGCCGGTACCGGGTCGTCCATCCCGGACGGGGACTTCGTCGCGGCCGGCGCGCAGATCCTGCCGGCCGCGGATGACGTGTGGCAGGCCGCTGACCTGATCCTCAAGGTCAAGGAACCGGTGGCCGAGGAGTACCACCGGATGCGCAAGGGACAGGTGCTGTTCACGTACCTGCACCTGGCCGCGTCCCGGCCGTGCACCGATGCGCTGCTCGACTCGGGCATCACCTCGATCGCCTACGAGACGGTGCAGCTGCCGGACCGGACGCTGCCGCTGCTCGCGCCGATGTCCGAGGTGGCCGGCCGGATGGCGCCCCAGGTCGGCGCGCACCACCTGCAGCGCGACGGCGGCGGGCGGGGCGTGCTGATGGGCGGGGTGTCCGGCGTCTACGCGGCCAAGTGCGTGGTGCTCGGCGCGGGCGTGTCCGGCATGAACGCCGCCGCCATCGCGCTCGGCATGCAGGCCGAGGTGCTGCTGGTGGACAAGAATGTCGCCCGGCTGCGCCAGGCCGACGCGATCTACCAGGGGCACTGCCAGACGGTCGCGTCCAACAGCTACGAGGTCGAGCGCGCGGTGATCGACGCGGACCTGGTCATCGGCGCGGTCCTGGTGCCCGGGGCCAAGGCGCCCATGCTGGTGTCCAACGAGCTGGTGTCCCGGATGAAGCCCGGGTCTGTGCTGGTGGACATCTCGATCGACCAGGGCGGCTGTTTCGAGGACTCGCACGCCACCACGCACGCCGAGCCCACCTACCGGGTGCACGGGTCGGTGTTCTACTGCGTGGCCAACATGCCCGGCGCGGTGCCGCACACGTCCACCTACGCGCTGACCAACGTCACGCTGCCCTACGTGATCGAGCTGGCCAACCTGGGCTGGCGGGATGCGCTCCGCGCCGACCCCGCGCTGGCTCAGGGGCTGCACACCCACGAGGGCGTGCTGACCTGCCAGCCGGTCGCGGACGCGCATGGGCTGCCGGCCACGTCGGTGAGCGAGGTGCTGAGCTGACCGCACTGGCGGGTGCCGTAGACCGTTACCTTGATCACCTGACCGTGGAGCGGGGCCTGGCCGAGCACACGCTCCAGGCCTACCGCCGGGACCTGGTCCGGTACCAGGCCGTGCTGGCCAGCCGCGGCCGGACCATGATCGGCGAGGTGACCACCGAGGATGTGGCGGCGTTCGTGGCCGGGCTGCGCGAGGGGGACGGCGACCACCTCCCGCTGGCCGCCAGCTCGGCCGGCCGGGCGGTGGTCGCGGTGCGCGGCCTGCACGCGTTCGCCGTGGCCGAGGGGCTGGCCGGGGCCGACCCGGCCAGCGCCGTGCACCCGCCCACGTCGCCACGGAAGCTGCCGCGGGCCATCGGCGTGCCGGAGGTGGAGCGGCTGATCGCCGCGGCGGCCGCGGGCGACGGCACCGACCGGATGCGCCCGCTGCGCGACCGCGCCCTGCTGGAGCTGCTGTACGGGACCGGGGCCCGGATCTCCGAGGCGGTCGGTCTTGATGTCGACGATCTCGGCTTCACCACCGTGCCGCCGGGCCGCCGCCCCGGCCACCAGGAGCCGCCGGCCACGGTCCGGCTGTCCGGCAAGGGTGGCCGGGACCGGCTGGTCCCGGTGGGCCGGTACGCCCGGGAGGCGCTGGAGGCCTACCTGGTGCGGGCGCGGCCGGCCCTGGCCGCCGCGTCGCGCCGGGTATCGGCCAGCCCGGCCGTGTTCCTGAACGCCCGCGGCGGGCGGCTCACCCGGCAGGGCGCATGGGCGGTGCTGAAGGCGGCGGCGGGCCGGGCCGGGCTGGGCGGGGTGTCACCGCACACGCTGCGGCACTCCTACGCGACGCACCTGCTGGACGGCGGGGCTGACGTGCGTGTGGTGCAGGAACTGCTCGGCCACGCCTCGGTCACGACCACGCAGATCTACACCATGGTCACGGTGGACAAGCTGCGTGAGGTCTATTCGGCCGCGCACCCGCGGGCCCTCGGTTAAGGTGGCTGCCATTCCTGGCCGATTAGCTGGGCTTACGGTGAGTCGGCTTGAAGGCCGGCAGGGCAGGGCCTAGTGTCCTGATTCCAGCGGAGGCATTTTTGCCGAGTCCGCCGGGGAGGTGCGGCGCATGGCAGCAGGGACGCAGGTGATGGAGCTAGAGCCCGGCATGATCGGGCCTACCGGCCGGCCGCTGCCGGCTTTTCCCGATCCCGAGCCCTTGCTCAGCCACGGTCCCGCCCGCATTGTCGCGGTGTGCAACCAGAAGGGCGGGGTCGGCAAGACCACCACCACGATCAACCTGGGCGCCGCCCTGGCCGAGCAGGGCCGCCGTGTGCTGCTGGTGGACTTCGACCCGCAGGGCGCGCTGTCGGTAGGCCTGGGCATCCAGCCGCATGAGCTGGAGGCCACCATCTACAACCTGCTGATGGAACGCGGTCTCAGCGCACCTGAGGTGGTGTTCAAGACCAGCGTGGACGGCATGGACCTGCTGCCCAGCAACATCGATCTGTCCGGCGCCGAGGTCCAGCTGGTGCACGAGGTCGGCCGCGAGTTCGTGCTCGGCGGGGTGCTGCAGCCGGTGCTGCCCGAGTACGACATCGTGCTCATCGACTGCCAGCCGTCGCTCGGCCTGCTCACGGTCAACGCGCTGGCCTGTGCCGCCGGTGTGCTGGTCCCGCTGGAGTGCGAGTACTTCGCGATGCGCGGTGTGGCCCTGCTGCTGGAGACGATCGACAAGGTGTCCACCCGGCTTAACCCGCGGCTGGGCATCGACGGGCTGCTCGCCACCATGTACGACTCCCGGACCCTGCACTCACGCGAGGTCCTGGCCGAGGTGGTGAAGGGGTTCGGGGACAAGGTCTTCCACACCGTGATCAACCGCACCGTGCGCTTCCCCGACGCCACCGTGGCGGGTGAGCCGATCACCCGCTTCGACCCCACGTCCACCGGGGCCAGCTCGTACCGTGAGCTGGCCAAAGAGGTGCTGGACCGGTGGCAGAAGCAGTGATCAGGGACGTGCGGCTGGGCCTGGTGTGGGGCGGTCCCGTCCGCGCCGGGTGAGCCTGCCGGGGGTCGCAGAACTCCTCCGGCCGGCCACGCCAGGGCCGCCCACCGGAGCGGGCCGCCAGGCCAGTGGCCGCGAGGCGCATCCGCAGAAGATCACCGTGTACCTGTCCGCGGCCGAGCTGCTGGACCTGGAACGCGCCCGGCTCGCGCTGCGCGCGTATGGGATTAGTGTTGATCGTGGCAGGCTGGTCCGCGAGGCCATCGCCGTGCTGCTCGCCGATCTCGATGCTGAGGGTGAGGCGAGCCTGCTGGCCGGGCGGCTGCGGGACATGATACGAGGCGGCGGGTAACGGGGTGACGGGTGCGGTGACAGCGGAGCCAGGCGACGCGGCTGCGCCGGGCACCGGCAGCTCCGCCGCGTTCGAGGTGCACCTCGACGTGTTCGAGGGCCCGTTCGACCTGCTGCTCGGCCTGATCTCCAAGCACAAGCTGGACATCACCGAGGTCGCGCTGTCCCAGGTGACCGATGAGTTCATCGCCTACATCCGGGCCCGCGCCGATGGCTGGGACCTGGATCAGGCCAGCTACTTCCTGCTGGTCGCGGCGACCCTGCTCGACCTCAAGGCGGCCCGGCTGCTGCCCAGCGGGGAGGTCGAGGACGAGGAGGACCTGGCCCTGCTGGAGGCCAGAGACCTGCTGTTCGCCCGGCTGCTGCAGTACCGGGCGTACAAGGAGGTCGCGGCGGTGTTCGCGGGCCGGATGACGGTCCAGGGCCGCCGATTCGCCCGCCGGGTCCCGATGGAACCGCAGTTCGCCGAGTTGCTGCCCGAGGTCCTGCTCGGCCTCGGGCCGGCCGAGTTCGCCTTGATCGCGGCCCGCACACTGGCCCCCCGGCCGGTGCCCGAGGTGTCCACCGAGCACCTGCACATGCCGCAGACCACGGTCCGCGAGCAGGCGGCTATCCTGGCCAGCCAGCTCACCCGGCTGGGCCGGGCCACGTTCCGGCGGCTGGCCGCGGACTGCGCCGGGACGTACGAGGTGGTGGCCAGGTTCCTGGCCCTGCTCGAGCTGTACCGGGAGGGCAGCGTCAGCTTCGACCAGGTCACACCGCTCGGCGAGCTGTACGTCACCTGGGTCGCGGATCAGCCCGTCGTCCCGCACCAGCCACCGGCCACCGAAGAAGGAAACGAGTGATCATGAGCGGGGAGAACGGACCCGGGCCGGACGGCGAGCAGCCCGTGCCGGCCGAGGCGCCCGAGGCGCCCGCCGGGCCGGGGCTGCGGGCCAGCCTGGAGGCCATCTTGCTGGTGGTGGACGAGCCGGTGCCCGAGGTCGTCATCGCCCAGGTGCTGGAGCGGCCGCGCGGCGAGGTGACGGCCGCGCTGCACGAGCTGGCCGCGTCCTACGACGCCGAGGGGCGCGGCTTCGACCTGCGCGAGGTGGCTGGCGGCTGGCGCTACTACACCCGGGCCGAGTGCGCGCCCGTGGTGGAGCGGTTCGTCCGGGACGGGCAGGAGGTGCGGCTGACCCAGGCGGCCCTGGAGACGCTGGCCGTGGTGGCTTACCGGCAGCCGGTGAGCCGGGCCCGGGTGTCCGCGGTGCGCGGCGTCAACTGCGACAGCGTGCTGCGTACACTCACCCTGCGCGGCTTGGTCGAGGAAGCGGGGACCGATACCGAGACCGGGGCTATCCTCTACCGCACGACGGGATACTTCCTGGAGCGGCTCGGCCTGGCCGGCCTGGAGGAGCTGCCGGAACTCGCGCCGTTCCTGCCCGAGCATGTCGAGGACGTTGAGGATGCCGTCGATGAACCCCAGGGATCCTGAATTCGACGACGATGAGCGGGACAGCCTGACCGACGTGCCGGGTGGGGTCCGGCTGCAGAAGGTGCTGGCCGCGGCGGGGGTGGGCAGCCGCCGGCACTGCGAGGAGCTGATCGGCGCGGGCCGGGTCGAGGTGGACGGCGAGACCGTGCGCCGGTATGGCGCCCGGGTCGACCCCCAGCACCAGATCATCCGGGTCGACGGCCGGCGTATCCCCTCCCGGCAGGACCTGGTCTACCTGGCGCTGAACAAGCCCGCCGGGGTGCTCACCACGATGTCGGACGACCGGGGCCGGCCCACCATCGCCGACTTCCTCGGCGACCAGGCCCAGCGGCTCTATCACGTGGGCCGGCTGGACTACGACACCGAGGGCCTGATGCTGCTGACCAACGACGGCGAGCTGGCCCACCGGCTGACCCACCCCAGCTACGGGGTGCTCAAGACCTACCTGGCCGACGTGCCCGGGCCGGTGTCCCGTGATACCGGCCGGCGGCTGCTCAGCGGCATCGAGCTGGACGACGGCGTGGCCAGCGCGGACAAGTTCCGGGTGGTGGAGCGGGCCGGCTCGCGGGCGCTGGTGGAGATCACCCTGCACGAGGGGCGCAAGCACGTCGTGCGCCGGATGCTGGCCGAGGTGGGCCACCCGGTCAGCCGGCTGGTCCGTACTCACGTCGGGCCGATCGTGCTGGGCTCGCTCCGGCCGGGCACCACCCGCGCGCTCAGCACCCGGGAAATAGGCGAGCTGTATTCCGCGGTTGGACTGTAACCAGGCCCGGCACGATCACGCAGTTGGACTGTGACCTGGTGTGACAAGATCGTGCCTGATAACTCGCCGGAGCTGACGGCAAGAAGGAGCAGGCAGGTGGCGGTCAGGGCAATCCGCGGTGCGGTCCAGGTGGACGCGAACGACCGGGAGTCCATCCTGGAAGGCACCACCGAACTGGTCACCGAGGTGATGGAGCGCAACGGGCTGCACACCGACGACGTGATCAGCGTGGTGTTCACCGGGACGGCGGACCTGAACGCGGAGTTCCCGGCGCTGGCCGCCCGCAAGATCGGGTTCCAGGACGTGCCACTGCTGTGCACCACCGAGATCGCGGTGCCGCACGGGATGCCCCGGGTGGTCCGGCTGCTCATGCACGTGGAGACGGCCCAGCCGCGCTCCGCGATGCAGCACGTCTACCTGCGCGGCGCGGCCGCGCTGCGGCTGGATATAGCCCAGTGAGCGAACCAGTGAGCCAGCCACCGGGGCGCCCGCCTGACGGCCAGGCCCCGGCCAGCGCGGTCATCGTCGGGACCGGCCTGATCGGCACCTCGGTGGCGCTGGCCCTGCGCGCCCGCGGGGTGACCGTCTGGCTGACGGACGCGGACCCGGCCGCGGCCCGGCTGGCCGCCGACATCGGCGCTGGCCAGGTGCTGCCGGACGGCGCTGAGGCCCTTCCAGAGGGCCCGGCGGACATCGCCGTGCTGGCCGTGCCGCCGGCCGCGGTGGCGGCCACGCTGGCCGCTGTGCAGCCCCGCGGCCTGGCCCGGTGGTACACCGACGTGGCCAGCGTCAAGAGCCAGCCGCTGCGCCAGGCCGCCGAGCTGGGCTGCGACCTGGCGTCGTTCGTGCCCGGGCACCCGCTCGCCGGGCGGGAGCGGTCCGGCCCGGCGGCGGCGCGGGCGGACCTGTTCCTGGGCCGTCCGTGGGTGGTCTGCCCTGGCGGCGGCAACCCCGTCCCTGGGGTGGGCGCGGTCGCGGCGCTGGCCCGGGCCTGTGGCGCGGAGCCGGTGCTGGCCAGCCCGGCCGAGCACGACGCCTGGGTGGCGCTGGTCTCGCATGCGCCGCACGTGGTGTCGGCCGCGATGGCCGCCCGGCTGACCGAGGCGCGGGATGGCGCCCTGGCCGTGGCCGGCCAGGGGCTGCGCGATGTGACCCGGATAGCGGCCGGTGACACCCGGCTGTGGCTGCAGATCCTGGCGGCCAACGCGGCGCCCGCCGCGGACGTGCTGGCCGCGGTGGGCGCGGATCTGATCGCCGTGGCCGAGGAACTGGCCGAAACGGCGGCCGGCGCCGGGCCGGCCCCCGAGCTGAAGCTGCTGGCCGCGCTGCTGGACCAGGGAGTCACCGGGGTGGCCCGGCTGCCCGGCAAGCGCGGCGCGCCGGCCCGGTCCGAGACCCAGGTCCAGGTGGTGATCCGCGACCAGCCCGGTGAGCTGGCCCGGCTGTTCCAGGCGGCCGGCGAGGCCGGGGTCAACATCGAGGACGTCGGCATCGAGCATTCGCCCGGGCTGCCGGTCGGTGTGGCCGAGCTGACCGTCCGCCCGGACGCCGTCGGGCGGCTGACCGACGCGCTGGCGGCCAATGGATGGCCAGTCCGCCGGTAGCATCACCTGCGTGACCGACTGCCTCATCATCGCCGTGGACGGCCCGTCCGGATCCGGCAAATCCACCGCCGCCCGGGGGGTGGCCAGCAACCTCGGGCTGCGTTACCTGGACACCGGGGCCATGTACCGCGCGCTGACCTGGTGGATGCTGCACAACGGGATAGCGGTGGACGACGCGCAGGCGGTGGCCGCGCAGGCCGGCCGGCCGGCCCTCGAGGTAGGCACCGACCCGGGCCAGCCCTGGGTCACGGTGGACGGCACCGACGTGTCCGGGCTGATCCGCACCCGGCAGGTGTCCAACAACGTCAGCGCGGTGGCCTCGGTCCCGGCCGTCCGGGCCCGGCTGGTGGCCATGCAGCAGGCCATCATCGCGCAGACCTGCGCGGGCGGGTCCGGGATCGTGGCCGAGGGCCGGGATATCGGCACGGTGGTCGCACCGGACGCCGCGGTCAAGGTGTTCCTGGTCGCCAGCGAGACGGCCCGGGCCCAGCGGCGCAGCGCCGACCTGGCCACCGACCCCGGCGCCACCCCGGCGGTCACCCAGGCCGAGCAGGAGCGCCGTGACCGCGCGGATGCCCCGCAGACGGGCAAGGCCGCGGACGCGGTGCAGATCGACTCGACCCAGGTGGACCTGGCCGGGGTGATCAGCATGATCATGGACCTGGCCCGGCAGCAGGCCGGTGCCGCGAGGTCGGCATGACCGAATGGGCGCCGGACGCGGACGGCGCGCTGGACGAGCAGCTGGACGTCCCGGTGGTCGCGGTGGTCGGCCGGCCCAACGTGGGCAAGTCGACCCTGGTCAACCGGATTCTCGGCAGCCGGCAGGCGGTCGTGGAGGACGTCCCGGGGGTGACCAGGGACCGGGTGGCCTACGACGCCACCTGGCGCGGCCGGGCGTTCACCCTGGTCGACACCGGCGGCTGGGAGCCGTCACCGGGCAGCGAAGAGGGCCAGTCCAGCCGGGCGCTGGCCGAGCAGGTCACGGCCCAGGCCCGGATCGCGGTGGACGCCGCGGACGCGGTGCTGTTCGTGGTGGACGCGGTGGTCGGGGTCACCGACGCGGATGACGCGGTGGCCGCGGTGCTGCGCCGGTCGGGGAAGCCGGTGGTGCTGGCGGCCAACAAGGTGGACAGCGAGATCGCCGAGCCGGCCGCGCACGCGCTGTGGTCGCTAGGCCTGGGCGAGCCGCAGCCGGTCAGCGCGCTGCACGGCCGGGGCAGCGGCGACCTGCTCGACGCGGTGCTCGACGCGCTGCCCGAGGCGCCCCGGGAGCAGATCGGCGCCGAGGGCGGCCCGCGCCGGGTCGCGCTCATCGGCCGCCCCAACGTGGGCAAGTCCAGCCTGCTGAACAAGCTGGCCGGGCAGGACCGGGTGCTGGTGGACGCGGTGGCCGGGACGACCAGGGACCCGGTGGACGAGCTGATCGAACTGGGCGGCACCACCTGGCGTTTCGTGGACACGGCGGGCATCCGGCGGCGGGCCAGCCACAGCCAGGGCGCGGACTTCTACGCCGCGCTGCGCACCAGCGGGGCGCTGGACCGGGCCGAGGTGGCCGTGGTCCTGGTGGACGCCAGCGAGCCGCTGACCGAGCAGGACCTGCGCATCGTGTCCATGGTCATCGAGGCCGGGCGGGCGCTGGTCATCGCGTACAACAAGTGGGACCTGGTGGACGAGGACCGGCGGCTGCAGCTGGACCGGGAGATCGACCGCCAGCTGCACACCGCGCGCTGGGCGCCGCGGGTGAACATCTCGGCCAGGACCGGGCGGCATGTGGAGAAGCTGGTGCCCGCCATCGAGCTGGCCCTGGACAGCTGGGAGACCCGGGTGCCCACCGGCCGGCTGAACGCCTGGCTCAGCGAGGTCGTCGCGGCCACCCCGCCGCCGTCCCGCGGTGGCCGCCAGCCGAAGATCCTGTTCGCCACGCAGGCCGGTATCCGGCCGCCGCACATCGTGCTGTTCAGCACGGGCTTCCTGGAGGCGGGCTACCGGCGGTTCGTCGAGCGGCGGCTGCGCGAGGAGTTCGGCTTCGAGGGCAGCCCGCTCCGGGTGTCGCTGCGGCTGCGTGAGCGGCGGGCGGCCAAGCGGACGGGCTGATCAGGACCCGGTCATAAACCGGCCGCCCTCCCCCGGGGGCCGCGCGACTGCGCAATCGGGGAGGGCGGCCGGTGGCTGGTGGGTGGCTCAGCCGGTGAGCCGGAACCACACCGTGGTGCCGACCTGGTCCAGGACGTAGCCCCAGCTGTCCGCGAGCTGATCGACCAGGAACAGGCCGTGCCCGTCGGGGGCGAGCACCTCGCCCTTCACCACCGGGGTGCTGGCCGTGGAGCCGTGGTCGATGACCTCGACCCGCACCGCGCCGTCCAGGCGCAGGACCACGATCGTGACCGTCCCGCCGGGCAGCCCCGAGGCGCTGTGCACGACCGCGTTGGTGACCAGCTCAGAGCACAGTAAAACGGCGGTGTCGCGGCAGGGATGGTCCGGGCCGAGCGTCTTGGCCACGAACGCGCGGGCCTCGGCCACCTTCCGGGTCTGGCCGGGGATGGTGAGGCTGCCTGCGATGACCGGGGTGGCGTCAGCCCGGGGGGAAGATCGCTTCGCGCCGAGGCTCACGCCGGGAGTGGTCGCTGCCATCGCTGCTGCGCTCCTTCGGGGCCCGTCCACGTGCGCGGAGGCCATGCATCATCCCGCTCGGTCCCCGCAGGGCCCCCCCACAGCGCCGGTACCCAGATGTCTCAGTCCGCTTAGTAGCGGGTCAGATACGGCCTGTCAGATCCATGATGGTGTGGGCGTGCACCTCACGCAAGTGCGTAGCACAAATTGAAGGTACGAAATTTCAGATGAGATCTCATCCTCTTCGCAAGTCCAGTATCGTTACTTCGCATACCGCAGCCTGCGGTTGCGCGTGCCCGGAACGCCGGACCGCGCCCAGGTCTGCCCGCCGGGGAGGGGGAGGCGCTCGTGTCGATCGGCCCAACGGTCCGGCGGCGCCGGCTCGGCTCCGAGTTAAGACGGCTGCGCGAGGCGCATTCCTTCAAGCTGGAGGAGGCCGCGGACAAGCTGGGGCTGGCCGCGTCCACCCTGTCGCGCATCGAGACTGGCAAGGCGCCGACCCGGACCGCCTACCTGGCCACGATGTTCGAGATGTACGGCGTCGACGACCCGGCGATGCGCACGGTGCTCACCGAGATGGCCCGGGAGGGGCACCGCAAAGGCTGGTGGGCGGTCTATGACGATGTGCTGCCGACCGGTTTCGACGTCTACGTCGGCCTGGAGGCCGAGGCGGCCGCGCTGCGCGTGTTCGAGGACCAGGTCGTGCACGGCCTGCTGCAGACCGAAGACTACGCCCGGACCGTCATGAACTCGGTGCGGCTGCGGAAGCAGCAGCCCGAGCGGATCGGCCGGGCGGTGGAACTGCGGATGCAACGGCAGCGGGTGCTCACCCGCGCCGATCCGGTGAAGCTGTGGTGCATCCTGAACGAGCCGGTGATCACCCGGCTGATTGGCGGCCCGGGCGTCATGCGCGGCCAACTGGACCGGCTGCTCGAGGTGAGTGAGTGGCCGCACGTGACTCTGCAGGTGCTGCCGCTTTCCAGCGGCGTGCACCCCGCGCTGAACGGCCCGTTCTGCATTCTGGAGTTTCCCGAGCGGAGCGATCCAGACGTGGTCTACTCGGAAGGCGTTGCTGGTCACGCCTATCTGGAAAGAGAATCCGAGGTCCGGGTCTGCGCGGAGGTTTTTGACCTGCTGAGGGCCGCCGCCCTGTCTCCGGCTGATACCGTGAAATTCATCGGCAGAATGGCCGATGGGCTCGCCTGACCAGAATTCCGCAACGGTAGTCCTGCAAATTGCACAGAAAGGACATGGGGATGTCCCCTGATTTCGCCAATGCGCGCTGGGTCAAGAGCAGCGCTTCTAGCGTCACCGGCTGCGTGGAAG
>Ga0335085_10004840_pt1 | contig 22016 bp, 19 predicted proteins | sample Lox_Sample_45_FD_206712 | JGI IMG/M metagenome (GOLD analysis project Ga0335085, IMG submission 206712) | Soil microbial communities from Loxahatchee National Wildlife Refuge, Florida, United States - Lox_Sample_4.5 | ecosystem: Environmental > Terrestrial > Soil > Wetlands | place: USA...
GGCGTGGTTTGCGATTTACCTGCTGTTCATGCTGGTGTTCGCGATCTTTCTAGCGGCAGGTGTTTTCGCGGCCCTGCAGGTCAACGCTGGCGCGCCGGTCACGATGCGCCAGGCCTACGCGAAAGCCATGCACAAGGCCGGCCGCTACATCTGGCTGATGATTTTGTGCTGCGTGATGATTGTGGGCCCGATCATGGTGCTGGCCGTGGTGGCCGGCGGTGGAATGATTCTGGCCTTTGCGCACGGGGGCAATCCCAGTTCCGGCCAACTCCTGCTGATCCCGCTGATAATCGTGTTCTACATCGTGGTGATGATTTATGGAGTCCTGATGGGGCTGTGGCTGGCGCTTGCCTGCCCCGCATGCATTGCTGAGGATCTGACGGCGTGGGCGGCGATCCGGCGCAGCTTCAGGCTGACTCAGGGCGCAAAGGGCCGGATCTTTCTGCTGTTGCTCGTGATCTATGCGCTTGTCTACGCCGGCATGATGGTGGTGGAGATTGCGCTGGGAATCGTTGGCTCGCTGGTGTTTCTCGTAGGATTGCTGCTGCATCTGGCGCTGAATCCGTGGGGATTTATCGGGATCGGGGTGGCGGCAATCCTTCTGCTGGCCGCCATGTTCGCGATGATGGCGTTGAGTTGGGGCGGGTATAGCACGACATTCGCCGTGGTGTATCACGACCAGCGGCTGCGGAAAGATGGCGTGGGGGCGGCGCCCGTGCCGGTGTCCTGAATCTCAGACCCAGGCGTTTTATACTGGCGCGTGGTCGAAGCGCGGCGGCTCGCGCCGTTTTCGGCTGCCTGGAGGTGGTATGCCGATTCATCGCGCCCTTGTGTCGTACGCCGTCGTGGCATTGTTTTCCGGGTTGCTTGCTGCGCAAACGCTCGAGGGCACAGGTGCGGCAGCTACCGTGACCTCGCCGAACAGGCAAATCACGCTGGAGCTTTTCGAGAAGAGCGGGCCTGGGCCAGCGTTGAGCTATCGCATAGATTTTCACGGGAAGCGGCTGATCGAGCAGTCGGCGCTGGGTCTTGGATTGGCCGGCCAGGGCGAAGCGGGGCCCCTCAATTTGCCGGGGCTGGGCGTGCGCAAAACCGGCGAGCAGCGGGAGAGCGTAGACGAGACTTATACGATTCCCGTGGGCAAGACGCGCGCGGTGCGCGATCACTACAACGGCGCGCGCGTGGACTTCAGCGACGCGAGGGGCGGCCGGCTGTCGATCGAAGCGCGAGTGTTTGATGATGGTTTGGCATTTCGGTACTTAGTGCCGGATCAGCCAGGGCTGAAGAGTGTGCGGATCGAAAAAGAGGAGACCGAATTCAAATATGCGAAGGATGCGGTGACATACCCGCTGATCCTGAATGGATTTGAATCCTCCTATGAAGACGAGTACCAGCTTCGCAACGTGTCGGGGCTGCATCCCGACTGGCTGATCGCGCTGCCGTTCCTGGCGAATGTGCCGGGCGTGGGGTGGGTGGCGATTACCGAGGCGGACATTGAGAATTACGCGGGGATGTATCTGAAGAAGCGCGCCCAGGGCACATTCGGTGTGGGCGCGGAGGTGGCGCCGCACCGCGATGCCGCCGGCCAACCCGATGGAGATTTTGCTGTGGAGACCGCAACGCCGTTCCAGAGCCCGTGGCGCGTGCTGATGATTGCGGACGAGGCGGCAAATCTGATCGAGTCGAATATCGTTCTAAATCTGAATCCGCCGTCGAAGATTGCGGACACTTCGTGGATCGCGGCGGGGAAATCGGCGTGGGATTGGTGGAGCGGGGAAGCCGCGCCGAGCCTGACGGTGAAGCCCGGCATGAACACGGCGACCATGAAGCACTACATCGATTTCGCGTCGGCGTCGGGATTCCCGTACATGTTGATCGACGCGGGATGGGAGGCGAGAGACCCGGCTTCAACAGACGCGGCGCCGAGGCAGTCGGACATTCTGCATACCTCGCCGAATATCGACATGCCGGAGCTGTTGCGCTATGCGAAAGAAAAGCATGTGAAGCTTTGGCTGTGGGCGCATTGGACGTCAGTGGACAAGTACATGGACGAGGCGTTTCCGTTGTTTGAGAAGTGGGGAATTGCGGGCGTGAAGATCGATTTCATGAACCGCGACGATCAGTGGATGGTGGACTGGTACAGGCGCGTAGTGGCGAAGGCGGCCGAGTGCCATTTGATGATCGATTATCACGGAGCGTTCAAGCCGGATGGACTGCGGCGCACTTATCCCAATCTGATGACCCGCGAAGGCGTGATGGGCAAGGAGTATCTGAAGGGGAGCGCGCGAGTGACGCCGGCGCATAATGCGACACTGCCGTTCACGCGCATGCTGGCCGGGCCGATGGACTATACACCGGGGGCATTTGGGAACAGCAACCTGAAGAATTTTGTGCCGCGCAACGTGATGCCCATGGGGCTGGGAACCCGCGCTCACGAGCTCGCGCTGTTCGTCGTCTTCGAAAGCGAACTCGAGATGGTCTCCGACTATCCGGAACACTACGCGGGACAAAAGGAATTCGATTTCATCAAGCGGGTCCCATGCACATGGGACGAGGTGCATGCGATTGGCGGCGAACCGATGCAGTGGATCGCGCTGGCGCGCCGCAGCGAAAACGACTGGTATGTGGGATCGCTGACGAATTGGGAGGAGCGCGACGTGAAAGTGCCGCTGAGTTTTCTGGGCGAGGGCAAGTATGTCGCGGAAATCTATGCGGACGCGCCGGACTCGGCCCAGGAAGCCACGCACACGGTGCTGACGCATCAGGCAGTGGACAAGCATACCGTGCTCGACGTGCACATGTTCTCAGGCGGCGGGAACGCGATGTGGATTCATCCAGCGGAGTAAACGCGGCGAATTTGGGGTGATGGGGGGATGGCCGCTGGCGCAGAGCCTGCAACTTCGGCATGAGCCGTCCTTTGCTGGTTATTCTCTTGTCCTCTCAAGCAAAGCGCAGCACAGGTGAATCCCCAGTGAGCGTCAGATCATCTGAGAGAATGATGGAAGTGAGTCAACGGGATCATCTTGCGTTCCGGCGGGCCGAGCCGGGAGTTTTCGCCTTCATTGTTTTTTTATGCGGCATGGCGCTGGGGTTTTTCCCCGGTGCGAGGGCATGCGCGCAGTCCACGAATGCGACGTCGGCTGAAAATCCTTTCTGGGGCAGCGTGACCGCGGAGCCGGTGACCTACCAGCCGCTCAAGCTTACGCTGGACGATGCTGTGCAAAGAGGGTTGAAGAACAACCTTGGTCTGAAAGAGGCGGAGAACGCCGAGAAGATCCTCCACGGCGAAAAGAACGTCGCGCTGCAGGAGTTTTTGCCCACCATGGTGCTGGAGGGCGACACCGGCTATTACATGCACAACCTGGCGGCGCAGGGGTTCAGTCCCAAAGAGGTGGATAAGTTCACGGCGCTGTTTCCGGGCGGCAAGCCCCCGGCCAACCTGTCGCTGATTACGCGCGATGATCTGACGCAAGGGCAGATTCGCTACAGCCAGATCCTGTTTTCAGGGCCCGTGATTCAAGGATGGAAGGCCGCCGGCGCGGCGGAGCGTTCGGCCTATTTCGCCAAGATGAGCGCGCGCGGCGAAGTGGTGCAACAGGTAGCGACTGCCTACCTGCGCGCGGTAGCCGACGCGAGCCACGTGCAGAACGCCAATGCCCTGGTGGCGCAGGCGCAGGTGCTGCTGAACCACGCGCATGAGGCGCACGTGGCTGGAACGGCGGCGAATCTTGAGGAGTTGCGCGCGCGAGTGCAGCTGCAGGCGCAGCAGCAGGCATTGATTGCCGCGCAAAATCAGCAGGCGAAGGACCTGATTCTGCTCAAGCGCGAGATCGGCATCGATCCCGACCAGGCCATCGAGCTGACGGATTCTGCTCCATACAGCGAACTGGAAAATCAAACTCCCGAAGAGCTGCGGGCGCTGGCCTACCAGAGCCGCCAGGACTACCAGAATCTGCAGAATCAGGTTATCGAATACAAAGCCGCTTACTCGGTGTACCGCAGCGAGCGGCTGCCCACGCTAAGCTTCTTTGGCAATTACGCGGTGAGCGACGTGAACGGCGCCGGCACGCATGGCAACTTTATCGCCGCCGGCCAGCTGAATTTTCCCATCTTCCGCGAAGCGAAACTACGCGGCGATGAAGATGTAGCCAAAGAGAAGATGCGCTCAGTGAATGCGCAGCTCGACGATTTGCGCAATCACATCGACGAGCAAGTTCGCGCGGCGCTGCTTGACGTGAACGCCAATAAGCAGCTGGTAGACGTGGCTCGCTCGAACGTGGAGATGTCCACGCAGGCGCTGAGCGATGAGACCGACCGGGTGAATGCGGGCGTCGACAATAATCTGCCGCTTGTGACGGCGCAGGCTGCGCTGGCCACCGCGGAGAGCAACCTGGTGGAGAGCCTGTACCAGTACAACGTGTCGAAGCTGTTGCTGGCCCGTGCGGCTGGCGTACTGGAGACGCAGTACCGGGCGTACCTGGGACGCTAGAAACAGCATCAGGGATCAGAAGACTGGGATCGTCCCCCAAAAGGCGATTTCTCGAATCGAAATCCGGGTCGATGTAACGTAGAAGGTGGAGGATTCCCTTTGCCTGAAAAGCTGAAGATCGTCTACCACGTTGAGCCGGATGCGGGTTCGCTGGCACAGAAGGCGGCGCAATACTTTGTGGAGAAAGTGGAACAGGCAGCGGCAGCGCGGGGGCGGGCGCGCATCGCCATCAGCGGCGGTTCGACACCGAAAGCCGCTTTCAAGCTGCTGGGTGATGCGGGCCAGCCGTGGCGCGCGCGCATGCCGTGGGACAAGCTGGATTTGTGGTGGGTTGACGAGCGATGCGTGCCGCCCAACGATGCCGATAGCAACTTTCGCATGACCAGCGAGGCGCTGCTGCAGTATGTGCCGCTGAAGTCGGACCAGATTCACCGCATGGAGGGCGAACTGGAGCCGGAGATTGCGGCGGCGCGCTATGAATCGGAGTTGCGGAACCGGTTCAGGCTGGAGGGGGCGGAGACGCCGCGGTTCGACCTGGTGCAGTTAGGGATGGGGCCGGATGGACACACTGCGTCTCTTTTTCCCCACACCCAGGCCCTTAACGAACTGGGGCGGCTGGCGGTTGCCAATCACGTTCCGGCAGCGAAAGACACCTGGAGGATCACCCTGACCTGGCCGGTGATCAACCAGGCGGTGGAGGTGTTCTTCCTCATCAGCGGCGAGGACAAGGCAAAGATTCTAAAGGAAGTATTCACAGGCCAGCGCGACCCGGACCGGCTACCGAGCCAGTTGATCAGGCCGGCGGGCGGTATACTGACCTTGTTGCTGGACCGCGGTGCGGCCGCGCAGCTGCCGGCTCCAGACGCAAAGGGGCTAGGCGTGCTGGAACGGGATTCATAGCCGATTGCGCACAGGCTGGCGACCTCCAAATCGGCACGTTTTTTGAGCAAACTCTACACGCGTGCCCTTTCAAAGCAAAGGCATTGACGATGGCTGCGGATGTGCCCGGACGGTGAGCAGCCGATGGGCAAGAGAGGACTGAATGATTCTGGCTGGGGATGTAGGCGGCACCAAGGTTCACCTGGCGCTGTTTGATTTTACTGACGGCAACCTGAAACACGCGCGCGACAAAATCTTCCCGGCGAAGGAGTATGGCGGACTGGAAGAGATCGTGAAGGAATTTGTCGTCTCGGAGAAGGTGACGGCGGCATGTTTTGGCGTACCGGGGCCGGTGCGGGATGGAAGGCTGCGACTGACCAACCTGCCGTGGACGCTGGACAGCCGGGAACTGGCGCGCGATTTGAAGATTGACTATGTGTTTCTGATTAATGATTTGCAGGCCAATGGATACGGCATTGCCGAGTTGGATGCCGACCAGATTTACACACTGAGCGAGGGCGACGCGCGGCAGGTAGGAAACCGGGCGCTCATCTCGGCGGGGACCGGGCTGGGCGAGGCTTTTCTGATTTGGGACGGCCGGGATTATGTCCCCTACCCATCGGAGGGCGGGCACTCCGACTTTGCGCCTCGCAACGAGGACGAGATCGATTTGCTCCAGTTTTTGCGGCAGAAGTATAACGGGCGCATCAGCTTTGAGCGCGTCGTGAGCGGGCAGGGCCTGACGAATGTTTACGAATTTCTGCGCGATGTGCGCGGGCTGGACGAGCCGGCATGGCTGGCCGAACGGATGGCGAATGAAGATCCCAATGCGGTCATTACCGAGTCGGCGCTGAAGGCAAAAAGCCAACTGTGCGAAAAGGCGCTGGACATGTTTGTTGCGGCGTACGGCGCGGAGGCGGGCAACCTGGCGCTGAAGGTGCTGTCGGTCGGCGGCATGTATGTCGGCGGAGGCATTGCGCCGCGGATTCTGGAGAAGTTGAAGGACGGAACATTCCTGAAGGCATTTACCGACAAGGGCCGAATGATGCAGTTGCTGGTGAATATTCCGGTGAGGGTGATATTGGAGAGCCGCACCGCACTGATTGGAGCAGCGGCATATGCTGAGGCGCGAGCCGCGGAGTTGAGCGGAATATCGCCACGGGCGGCGAGCGTGAAGTTCTGAAGCACGGAGCAGTAGCAGAAAGACCTTCCGGCAAGATGCTGGAAGGTCTTCGCGTTTTGAGGTCTGCTACTGGACGAGCGCGATATCGATGGTGCGGACGATCTGATGTGGCTCAGGCGGATCACACTGCGTGAGGGCCTTATCGGTACAGGTCCGCGCGATCGTCTTGACGACATTCTCCATATGAGCGGAGAGAATCTTTCCGTCGGCAAGACTCACGGTAAGTTCAACCGTGAAGGTTTCCTTTCCCACGCCGCCCATAAATTTTCCGTCGGGCTGCTGGACGAGCTCGACCCAGTTGTTCGGAGTATCTGCAACCGGGGCCTGCATCCACGGTGCCGGGAGAGGAATCTGGGATTGTTCCGGTGGGACATGGCGGACCACCAGGACCGCCGTTCCGGCGGAGGTGTCGAGGGACTTGAGTGTCATGTCAAAATCGATAGAACTCAGACCGACCAGCACATGAGAGCCATCGGCCCACGAAGCAGGTGTACCGGCCTTCATATAGAAATGATCGCCGGCATGCGTGAGCTGGCCCGTCTTCACTGCGAGCCAAAGGTCGGTGTAGACTGTCATGAAATCGGTGATGGGGCCAATGAGTTTGGGATTGACCTTGGTGAGATCGGGAACCGAAGCCATCACATCGGGATCGAGCGAAAGGCGCTGGCGAAACGCATCAGTCTGCGGCGTAGGGGCGACTGGCTGGCCATCGGAAACGAAACCAGTCCAACGGAATTCCTCGAAGAATTTTCCACTCGCGTCCTTCTCTACGGCGCCTTCGGCGCGCACCGAGTAATGCCATGACTCATTGACCGCATTCATCCGGTAGACGAGCGTCTCGCCTTCGCGGTAGTGGCGCTGCAGCGGATTCTTCGCTGGCGATTGGGCAAGGGCGAGTGATACGGCATCGAGAACCAAAATGACGGTGAGGATTTGGGCCTTCATTTGTTTTCCTCGCTGCAGCAGCCTGAGCGCCTGACCATATCCGTGCGGTTATGAGATTCCGGATGTGGTCATGCGATTTCGTTCGCTGTTGTAATCGTATGCGCTTTTGCCGCAGAAGATGTAAATAGCAGCACCAGCAATCCCGTATACGCGAATGCGTCGCAGGTCATTTCGATGGAATGGGTGATGCGCAGGACCGGCGGCAGGAACGTGGCGCCCACAATGCCGTAAAGTCCGATGGTGCAGGTGTGCGCGAAGCCAAGCATGAGCCAGAGGCCGCGCCGTGAACCTCTCCAGAGCGCGATGAAGAAAAGCGTACTGCCGAGGAAGAGCACGCTGCGGATCAGCTGCGTTTGAATGACGACGTGCATGGGCGGAATGCGCAGGCCGGCAACACCGGCGTTGTAATAGGGAACCACGATGGGCGTAATGCACATGCCGAAGATCAGGTAGACAACAGGCCAGCCAAGCCAGGCGCAGACAATGCGCCATGCAGTCGCGAATACGCTGCGATGCGCGAGGCCTTCCGGGCGCCTGGCGCTGCCGAAAAGGAGCCCCATGGCGGTTCCGAGGATCGTCGCAACGCAGATATAGAAGACGACCGCGGTGCCGATGCCCTGGTCGAGAAAATTTGTGAATTTGCGCGCCTCGATGATTCCGTTGACGCCCAGCGCCAGGAAAAGGAACGCGATGAAAGCCGCGGCGCGTATCAGGCCGCGAGCGGCAAGCGACCGGGCCAGGGGCCACAAGCCAACGACGAGTACGACGCCGGCGAGCAATTGCACAAAAAAGAAGGATTGGGGCGAGGCGCCGCCCGGCATCGGCCCGGCGTGGAGGTGCAAGGCGCCGTCGACAAAGCCACAGAACATCAATGCAACGATAAAGGCGATCCAGCAAACGAAGAGACGAAATACGGTTTTCATGAAACGTGCTCCGCGAGCCGGGCGGGAGCAGTTGGAGCCCAGCCGGGTTGGGCCTCGATCGCAAGCGGGAGAATAGGCTCAGCAATTGAGGACGGCCTCGACCTCTGTAAATGTGTTTGGGAAAGAGTAGCACGAGGCGGTGCAACGCGTGGTGAGGCCGAGTGCCGGCAGGTACAGTGCAGGCTACTGGCCCTGCTTCATTTGTCCCGCGAGGACTGTGCGATAGAGATCGCACTGAGGACCACGCAGGGGAGCGGCGCTGACGACGGCCGTGCCATCCACCGTGAAGCGGAGAAAGGCCTGGGATTGATCGAGCGCGGGCCAGTGCGGCAGACCGGGTGAGGCAGGCAAATTGGGGTCCCCGGTCTTCGCGAAGTTGGTCCAGTAGGTTTGTATCTGATCGGCGAGTTGCATGTCGACGGCGTTGAAGTTGCCGCCAATGTTGCCGGATTTGGGGAAGAAGCCGAAGACGTAAGGCAGCTCTGCGGAGTGAAGGGCGCCCTTCGCCTCCTGGCCCGGGATGGGGCGGTCGAATTCATATTCAAAAGCCGGATGGTGCGCTGCAGTGTGCCAGAGAGCTTCCGTGGTGACCGGGCAATGGAAAACATCGTCTGCCGACCATTGCACTGAAGCAGAACCGTAGAGCGGATCGGGATCGGCCGGCTGGCCGCCGGAGAGACCGTAGAGCGCGAGCTCCTGGGGCGCGAGATCGCCTGCCCGTTGATCGATGGTGGCACGCACTTCGTCCAGAGGCGGGCCGCCGCCGAATTCGCGCGAAGTTGTGCCCAGAAGTAGAGGGATTGCGGCCTCCTGACCTGCCGCAAAGACCTGCTGGGGCGAGATGGGCAGAACCCAGCCGTCGACGTCGGGCGTAAATCCGCCGGGCCATTTTGACGCGCGAGAGCCCAGTCGTGCGAGCAGATCGGCGGCGGGGATTTTGCGAAGGAAGGCGATGGCATGAGACCCGGCGGGAGCGTTCAGAGCTACAGCAGAGTCTTCCCCGAATTTCTCAGCGTCGGCCAGACGCACGACGGGCGGAGAAAACGCCGCACCGCTTTCGCCGATGGCTTTTTGAAACAGTCCGGCAGCAAGAGGCGAGGTCATCAGCATGCCGGTGTCCATGGAGCCGGCGGATTGACCGGCAACGGTGATGTTATTGGGATCACCGCCGAAACTCGCAATGTTATCGCGCACCCATTGCAGCGCGAGGATCTGGTCCATCAGGCCGTAGTCGCCGGAAGCGTGATGCGGCGACTCGCGGGTGAGCGCCGGATGCGCGAAGAAGCCGAAGACGCCGAGACGGTAGTTGAATGTGACGATGAGAATGCCGTGATCGAGCAGAGTGCCGGTGTTGTAGAGATCGCCCGATCCGGAGCCGCCGAGGTTGGCGCCGCCATGAATCCAGAAGAGTACGGGGAGCGGTTTCGCGACCGGCCAGGCAGGCGTGATGACGTTCAGATAAAGGCAGTCTTCGCGGCCGTGTTCCACGTCGTAGCGGTTCCAGTCGTTGTTGAGCATCGGCTGCATGCAGGAGGCGCTAAATGCCGTGGCATTGCGAACACCGGACCAGTGTTTGGCGGGCAGCGGCGGGCGCCAGCGCAGTTTACCGACAGGAGGCTGCGCGTAAGGAATGCCGAGGAACTGTGCGCCGCCGTGGGCGCGAGCCGCGCCGCGGATCAGCCCTCCGGTGGTAGAGACGACAAGATCTTCCTGGGAGTTGGCTGGAAAGAATGCAATCAAAAGCAGCAGCGCGGCGAAGGCAATCGCGCACGGTCTGGCGGAGAGCGGTTTGGCGGAGAATCGATGCGAAATGGGGTTGCAGGGCGAGTCTTGCACCTATCCTCCTGCGGATGGATCGACGACACAGAATTCTAACAGGAGCGCGATCTGTGAAGCCGCGTGCCATCCCATTGCCCGTCATTGCGAACCCGCCATGTATCCTGTCTGGAGCGTAGGAGATGCGCGGCCGGCGTAAACGGGCCGGCGGCGCGTTCGGGAAGAGCTTGATGATGCGCTGGCTTGGCAGGTGGTTTCTGCGGGTGCTGGTGACAGTGGCTGCCATCACGCTCGTGGCCTATGCCGTGGACTGGATTGTGTACCACGCACGTGGAAGTCCGCAGTCCAGTGTTGCCGTGAGCCGGCTGCTGGCGATTCCACTTAAAGGACAGAAGACTGAATTCGATTATCTGGGCACCGCAAATGTGCCGTGTGCAGTGGCGCTGTTCCCGCACGGGGGTGAAGATCCGTGCTGGTATCTCAGGCGGAATCGCAACCAATCCGAAAACGCAGGGGCGCCGGCGTATTGAGGATCCGATCGAACAGCCGTAAACATGGGTGAGTGACGGGAGTCACGGGAAACAGTTTTGAAATGACGCTAGGATACCGGGGTATTTCTCCAATGGAATGCCATGTATAGCCGTACACAAAACGAGAATGGCAGCTACAACTCGCGGTGCCTCGATTGCCTGCTGACGATCGCGTCGTGTGTGGAGACCGAGAAGGAACTGGAAGCGCGCGAGATACACCACATGTGCCCGGAAAAGGCGCTGGCGCAACTGATGGCCATGGAGAGAGCCGCCGCGTTGCACGCGATGCGCAATTAGGCCCCGACCGGGAAAATCATCCGCCGCGCCGGTAGCTGCCGATGCAGAAATACTTGCGTTAGTAGATTTCTGCGCCCGATTTTACGATTCAGCAAAATAGGCGCATACTTCCAGCATGGCGCTCCCACACTGTTGGACTGATTGGTGCGGAGTCTTCCCCTTTTCGAGCCATTCCTATGCAGCACTTGCAATTCAATAAGATCCGGCCCGTCAAGTAGCCGACCGCGCGCCCGGCACAGTAGCCAGGGCTTTACTGCACCATTTGAGGGCGGGGCGCGTCTTACTGAACACATAAGGCTCCCGGCAGGGAGCCTGACAATCGGAGGTCAAAGAGATGCCTGCAGCATCTTCTCTTCCCCAGACCCTGGGCGAACTGCGGAACAGCAAGCAATTCAACGAATCGCGATTGAGATCGCGTAGCGCGAAAGACGAGATGCGCGAAAACCTGATCGCGCGGATGAAGGCACGGGAGACGATTTTTCCCGGAATTGTGGGCTACGAAGACACGGTCATACCGCAGATTGTGAATGCCGTGTTATCAAAACAGAACTTCATCTTGCTGGGCCTGCGCGGGCAGGCGAAGAGCCGGATCCTGCGCGCGCTCACCGCGCTGCTCGACGAACAGATGCCGTGCGTGAAGGGATGCGAAATCCGCGACAATCCCTATCGGCCGCTCTGTGTGCGTTGCCGCGAGCTGATTGCCAGCTGCGGCGATGCCACTCCAATTGCATGGGTGGCGCGTGAAGATCGCTACGTTGAAAAGCTCGCGACTCCCGATGTGACGGTAGCCGATCTGATCGGTGACCTGGATCCGATCAAGGCCGCGCGGGCCGGCGAGAACCTTTCGAGTGAGCTGACGATGCACTACGGGCTGCTGCCGCGCGCGAATCGCGGGCTGTTCGCCATCAACGAGCTGCCTGACCTGGCTGGGAAGATTCAGGTGGCGCTGTTCAACATCATGCAGGAAGGCGATGTGCAGATCAAGGGCTACCCGGTGCGGATGGAACTGGACGTGGTGCTGGTATTCAGCGCCAACCCCGAGGACTACACGGCTCGCGGCAAGATCATCACGCCGCTGAAAGACCGCATCGGGTCAGAGATTCGCACGCATTATCCGGAGACTCTGGAAGAAGGCATTGCCATCACGGCGCAGGAGGCCTGGCAGCAGCGCGAAACATCCATCGAGGTGCCGCAGTATCTGCGCGAGGTGGTGGAACAGGTTGCCTTCTCGGCGCGCGAGGACAAACGGGTCGATAAGCGCAGCGGTGTAAGCCAGCGACTGCCGATTTCGACGCTGGAGCTCGTGGTATCGAATGCGGAGCGGAGAGCGCTGCTGACAGGCGATGCGCCTGTGCTGCCCCGCGTAAGCGATATTTATGCCGCCATGCCGGGGATCACCGGCAAACTGGAGCTGGAATACGAGGGTGAGATGCGGGGCGCGGATACGGTGGTGCGAGAGCTGATCCGCGCGGCCGTAGGCAAAATCTTCGATCGGTACTTCGCGGGCGTCGACACGGAACAAATTGAGCAATGGTTCAATTTGGGCGGAACGGTGAAGCTGGAAGAAACGGAACCGGCTGCCTCGACATTAAAAGAATTGAAGGCGATCCAGGGACTGCTGGAAAAACTTACGCCTCTCGAAGTGAAGGCGGGCGATGCAGCGCCCAGGGTCGTCGCCGCAGCCGAATTCCTGCTGGAGGGATTGGTGGCGCATCGTAAGCTGAGCCGCAATGAGCTGCATGGATTTGCGGCACAGGAAGGCTTGCGCAAGCGCGATCTCGAGGTGCAGGAAAAGGAACGCGGAGAACGCAGCCGGGAGCGCGAGGAGATGGAGATTGATTACGAAGATTGGGAGAGAGCGCGTCGCAGACGCCGCGGAGGCGGACTGAATTGAAACACGCGCAAAGGGACCAGGGACGCAAGAAGAGCGGGAACTGAGGGACAACGAGGCACGGAGCGGGATGAAGCGGGTTCACTACACGAAATACAACGGCGATCTGGCTTCAGAGATCGATCTGGAGGGCCTGCTGCAGGCGCTCTCGGACTACTTGCTCGACTCGGGCTTCTACGATCCGTTCACGGGCTTTCAAGATCTGGATCACAATCTCGACGATTTACGCGAAGCGTTGCGGCGCGTGCTTGAGAGCGGCGATTTTCTCGACGGCCAGATGCGCGAGCAGCTCGAACAGCTGGCAGCCGAAGGCAGGCTCGACGAATTGATTGACAAGCTGATGGAGAGGATGGAGCGGGAGAACTACATCTCTTCGCAGCCGCAACGCGGGCCATCGCGCATTGACAAAGCGAATGGGCGCGCGGGAAATGCAGAAGGCCGGGTGCGGTTTGAAGTAACTGACAAAAGCCTGGACTTTCTTGGCTACAAAACGCTGCGCGACCTGATGGGGTCATTGGGCAAGTCGAGCTTTGGGCGGCACGACACGCGATATTGGGCTACGGGCATTGAATCGAGCGGCGGGTCAAGACGTTACGAGTTCGGCGACACGCTCAACCTGGATGTGACGGCGACACTGAGCTCGGCAATCTCACGGGAGGGTCTGGGATTGCCGCTGAATCTGGAATACGAAGATTTGCAGGTGCACCAGTGCGACTACCAGAGCTCATGCGCGACCGTGATGATGCTCGATTGCTCGCACTCGATGATTCTTTACGGTGAGGACCGCTTTACTCCGGCGAAACGCGTGGCGATGGCGCTATCGCATCTGGTTCGCACGCAGTTTCCGGGCGATTCCCTCTCGCTGGTGCTGTTTCACGATTCGGCGGAGGAGATGCCCGTTTCGCAACTGGCGCGCGTAAAAGTCGGCCCATGGCATACCAATACGCGCGAAGGTCTGCGCGTGGCACAACGCGTTCTGGCGCGCGAGCGCAAAGACATGAAGCAGATTGTGATGATCACCGACGGGAAGCCGTCGGCGCTGACGCTGTCTGACGGCAGGATTTACAAGAATCCGTACGGGCTTGATCCGCTCGTGGTCACCCAGACCCTCGAAGAAGTAGCGCGCTGCAAGCGATCAAACGTGATGATCAATACATTCATGCTGGCCAGCGATTACGGGCTGGTGCAGTTTGTGCACAAAGTCTCAGAGATGTGCCGCGGCAAGGCGTATTTCACCACGCCCGATACCCTGGGCCAGTACCTGATGATGGATTACACGCAGCGCAAATCAAAGACGATCCACTAGAAATCGAATCCCCATGGCAGCGGCAGCTATTTCCCAGTCAGACGCGCAATGCGTCGCCCGTTGCGGCGAACAGCCTCGATCTTTTTCTTGGCCCCCTTTTGCGCTCTGGTGACACGTCTCCCAAACACCTGGTGCCCGCGGCCGCCTTTCTCATATTGGAAATATCCTCCAGGGCGGACACCAAAGGCCACAAGTGGCAGATCAAGGAAGTTCGTCTTACCACTGCCGCCCGTCATGCCGAAGTATCTCTTCCCAACAAAATTTGATACTTCAACGCCGTTGATTGAATAATGATCGCCTTGCGTAGGATCGCAGACTTCCAGATCGTAGTGGACCGTTCCGCGAACGCGCTTTGGCGCCGGACCTGTTACGGTCATAACGGCATCCGGGTCGCCCAAAAGCTCAAGCACCTCATGCGACAGCGTGCACGACCACGATTCCTTGCTCTGGTCGCAGATGTCGAGGTACACGAACCCATAAGGAATCTTCTTGTTATTTGCGGCGTGATAGCCGTACGCATTCGACACTCCGGTCGTAGGATCTTGAGATGAGTCGCCAAGATAGATGATGGCGTCTGCGTCCTTTTGAACGGGAGCCTTCTTTCCGCCGAGTGGAAAAGCAGTGCCTTTGAGCTTGGCGCCAAGATGCCACTCGGGCTCGAAGTGCCGATTAACCTGCTTCTGGATCGCAGCCACAACCGAAAGAAATTTTGCCTGAGGCACGTGTGAGGAAAGATTGGCAAGGGTCAGACGCATCGCTCTTCTCCGAGTGCCAGGAGTGTAGCATCAGGTAAGAAAAAGTCAATGAATCTCAATAGCAAGCTGCCGATCAGACGCCCTTAGCTCTTGCCGGTTTCCAGAAAGACAAACAGATTGCCGTCGGGATCGTGGGCGAAGACGAGCCCGCTGGTGCGATCGGCATCGACGCCCGCGCTTTTCAATTGGGATCCGGCTTTGCGCGCGTCGGGAACCGCAAACAGAAACTCGGGCAGGGCGTTGGCCGCGGCCGGGCGCAACTCGATGTGCAGGTCAGGTGCTGCGGGCGCGGTAAGGCGCACATTGCCATTGACGTTTTCCGCCTCAAATCCGAGATCGGTGTAGAACTCTTTCATGGCAGCGCCATCGCGCACCGGCAGGTCGAAGCCCAGCAGCTCAGTTGAGACCCGGTTTGAGCCGAGGTGCTGCCCGCGGTCGAGAGTGTGCCGCGAGCCGGGCATGTACTGCGTAAACTCGGTGACACGGCCCTCGGGATCGTTGACTGCGGAGATGAGATTGCCAGCGGCAGCTTTTTGTACGGGGCGAAGTTTGAGGCCCATTGAATCGTAGAACTTGTAGAGCAGATTGAGGTCGCCGACTTCGTAGCAGACGTGCATCCAGCCGAGAGGCTGTGTGGGACTGGTGCGTGGATAGAGCTCGATAAATTGGCGGTCGTTCACCTTGATGAAGACTTCGTTGGTCCTTCCCCCGTTGGTCATGGCGAAGGCTTCTTCGTAGCCGAGCTTGCCCAGGAAGGCAATTTCGCGATCGAGGTCGCTGACGCGAAAGGCAATGTGCGCAATGCCGATGATGCCGGAGTCGGCGGCAGGCGGCTGCGCAAGCACGTTGATTGAGCCGGCGCAAAGCAGGGCCAATGCTCCCATCCAACGCAACGTCGATATCATTTCCTATCCTCCAATGCCCGCAGGCTCGATGCACCAGGCAATACAATGGCCGGACCGCAATCGCTACGCATAGTCCTGACGATAAGGGGTAAAGATGTCGAGCACTTCTGAGGCTTCAAAGGCCGACGCTTCGTGCTCAATATCGCCATCTACAACAATACTGTCGCCGGCGCGTAGCTCCCAGGACTTGCCCTGTGCCTGGAAGAGAATGTGGCCGCGCACGACATAGACCATTTGATGATGGGGATGACTGTGACGGGCGCCCTTCCAACCTTTGTCAAATGTATGACGGATCAGCATGAGATGCGGGTTGTATGAGAGGACCTGGCGCAGCATGCCCGGCTCGGGCGTGGTTACCTTGGTTGCATCCGTTGCCGTGTAAACTACCCTGCTATCTGTCATGCTTTCTCCCCGCAGAAACCGCCAGATCCTAGCTTCCAGCTTCAGGCGCCTGTCGTGCAAATGCGAACGGATGAGGATTCTTGCCTGACCCCTGACCCTGTCTTCTTGCTCTCTCGTTCCCTTGGTCCCTTGTTCCCTGTCTTTCTCACCGGTTCAGCCAGCCGCCATCAACGACCAGCACATGGCCGTGGATGTAGTTGCTGGCGGCCGAGGCCAGAAAGACTGCGGCGCCGGCAAGATCGTCGGGGTGGCCCCAGCGCCCGGCAGGAATGCGCTCCAGGATCTGGCGCGCGCGTTCGGGGTTCTTTCTGAGCGCCTCGGTATTGTCGGTATCCATGTAGCCGGGGGCGATAGCGTTCACATTGATGCCCTTGGAGGCCCACTCGTTGGCGAAGGCCTTGGTGAGCTGGCCAACTCCGCCCTTGGCTGCCGCATAGGCGGGAACCAGGATGCCGCCCTGAAACGTGAGCAGCGAGGCAATGTTGATGATCTTGCCGGAGCCGCGCTGCAGCATGTTGCGCCCGGCAAGCTGCGTAAGGCGAAAGACGCTGGAGAGATTCACGTCGATCAGAGCCTTCCAGTCTTCTTCCGGGTATTCGGCGGCGGGGGCGCGGCGAATGATGCCGGCATTGTTGACGAGGATGTCGATGCTGCCGAGGTGATGAACGGTTTCTTCAACGAGCCGCGCGCAGACAGCGGCATCGGCTACGTCGCCGATAAGGGCAGCGGATTTTACGCCGAGGGCATCGATCTTGTGTTGGGTGGCTTTGGGCGCTGATGTCGATCCATGAACGGCCACATTGGCGCCCGCCTGAGCGAAAGCGACTGCAATCGCCGCGCCGAGCCCTCGTGAAGAGCCGGTGACAAGAGCGGATTTGCCGTGGAGATTGAATTTGTCGAGGATTGTCTTCTCTGAGGTCAGGGGAATGGGGTCCTTTCAGGCAATCGCCAGTGCGTCAATCTGTCTCCATTTATTATGGCTGAGCCATTTGCGGCAAGGTCCATAACGTAGTTCTCCGAAACGTGTTAGATTTTTCAGCAAACTCTGATTCGTGCAGAATTTCGATTCTCCGTGGTATGACGCGTTGCCCCAATCGAGGCAAATTCTGCTGAGGTCGAGAAAGGCTTGCTGCAATGGCGAGCGAAAGCAAGTTGGAGATCGTGAATCCGGCCGCAATCCTGGCGCGCCGCACCCTGAAAATCACAACTCTCGCCACAATCATGGCGTTGGGCCTGCTGCGCGCGCCGGTGCTTGCGCAGAGCGCGCCCGATCTTACGGGCAACTGGCAAGGTACTGTCGAGGCGGGGCGGGGGTTCCGGGTCATTGTGCAAATTTCGCGGGCCGATGAAAGCCATGCCGTAAAAGGCGCGTGGCAGGGCGTTTTCTATACAATCGGCCCCTCTGGAGTACGAGAGTCGGATGTGTCGTTGATGACACTCGACGCAACCACGCTGCGCTTTGCGATTCCCGATGGCAGCTTTGAGGGCAAACTCAGCGCCGACGGGAAAACCGTAGCCGGAATACTGAAACAGGGCGCGGCTTCCTACGCGCTAACTTTGACGCGCGCTACCGCCGATACCGCGTGGGCCGTTCCCAAACCGACGGACCAGATGCCGCCGGATGCCAAACCGGAATTTGAGGTGGCAACCATCAAGCCGAGCCCTCCCGAATGGAACAGCAGTGGATTCAAAAATGAGGGCAGGCGCATCTGGTGCGAAAACGAGACAGTGGACGAAATCATCGCATTTGCCTATGGAATTCACCCGAAGCAGATTGTCGGCGGGCCTGCGTGGCTTGGAACTAGTTTCTACACTGCGGACGGCTTTCCTGACATCGCCGGCGAACCCAACTACCGGCAGATGCAGAACATGTATCGCGGCCTGCTGGCGTCGCGGTTCAATCTTGCGTTTCACCACGAAACGCGGGAGCTGTCCGCTTACGTCATCCGCCTCGGAAAGGGCGAACCCAAGCTCGCCAAGAGCCTGGCCGATCCCGCCAGGTTGCCCGACACCACCTTTACGGAGTGGAATTCGCAGGCGATTACGTTTCGAGGTACGAATGCGACCATGGCCGACGTTGCGTGGAACATGGGTCTGGCGCTGGACAAACCGTTTGTAGACCAGACAGGCCTGACCGGAAGGTATGACTTTGTCCTGCGCTGGTCGCCCGATACAGCCCGCCCCGACAATCCGAATGCGCCGCCGAATGTTTTCACAGCGATGCAGGAACAACTCGGGCTGAAGCTCGAAGCGACAAAAGCGCCCGTCGATGTGCTGGTGATCGACCACGTCGACAGACCGTCAGAGAATTAGGCGATGACGAGTCTACGCCGATGTGGTTGGTTGCTTCGCGACCAGCGGCTCCGGCACAAATCCGCGCTCAATGGCCATCAGCCCCGCTTTTAAAAATCCCAACGTATGCGCCATGCCCGCGTGCCACGGAGCAGAGCACGTCATCTGCGGTGCGTGATCGGGAATCACCACGCCGTCGAAGCCGTTCTTGTGCAGTATCCAGAGAATGCGCAGCATGTCGACTTCGCCATCGTCGATAAACGTCTCGTGATAGTGCGGAGCCTTTCCTGCAATGTTGCGGAAGTGCACGTAGGCAATGCGATGCTGGCCGCTGTAGCGCTCGACCGTCTGATAGATGTCGCCCTCGGTCATTTCGGCCAGCGTGCCCAGGCAGAATTCCAGCATATTGCTCGGGCTGGGTGAAATATCGATGAGCCGCTGATACATCGCCTGCTGGTAGACGAGCCGCGGCTGCTGCCGCATGGTCGGCGTGGGCGGATCGTCAGGATGCGCGGCCAGCCGCACGCCAGCTTTTTCGGCGACAGGCAATGCTTCTTCAAGAAATCGCTGCAGACGGCGCCAAAGTTCCTCGTGCGTGATGGAGGGCAGCGTGCCGGGAGGCGCAGCCGGATCGTAGATCATGTTCCAGACCATGCCGTTGGGAATGGGCGTGTCGACATTGCCGTCCATGCCGACTGACTCCGCGCCGCCGCGCGCGAATGGCCCGCTGGTGCGGCCACCGACACCGGCAATCGAGAAGTTGTAGCCGAGCGTATGGATACCGGCCTCACCCATGGCGCGCAGAATAGCGTGCACGTTCTGCATGTGCTGCGCGCGCTTGGGGCCGTCGAGCAGAATGTCGTGCCAGAAGGCAGGGTCGAGATTTTCGATAGCTTCAAGCTTCAGCCCCGCGGCTTCGATCCGCTTACGCAGCGCGACCAGCTCGGCGGCTGTCCAGAGTTTGTTGGGATCGCCGGCCATGCCCCACGGCTTGTCTTTACCGCCGGTAGGCTGGTTGTGCGCGGGGTTCGCTTCGCCCTGCCGGAAGTAGTCGACCAGGTGCACGATCACATGCGTGCATCCGGCCTGCACGGCGAAGGCGTAGTACTCGTCGTTGAGCATGTGCCGGTAGAGTCCGAGGCCGAGTTTCATAGGCATCATGCGCCAGTGTAATTGAAGACAGCGAACAAGGGGCCGAGGGAACAAGAGACCGAGAAAGCAGGGAGCAAGGAAGCAAGAGAGCAGTCAGCGAGTCTGCGAGTTAGCGGCTTGCGCAAGCATCGCCTCGACCTGCTTCTCGATGGCGTGCAGATCCGTTTCTCCCTGGAAGCGGGCGCGGATGACGCCGCGCCGGTCAATGAGAAAAGTAAGCGGCAGACCGAGCACACCGCCATAATTCGCGCCAAGACGCGCGGTTCCCATGGCCACCGGATAGTTGAGTTTGAGGCGGTCGACGGCCCGGCGAGCTAACGCAGAATCATCGTCCATCGAAATGCCGATGATTTGCAGCCCTTGCGGACCGTACCGGCCCTGCCATCCGGCGAAGACTGGCATCTCGATCTCACACGGCGCGCACCACGTGGCCCAGAAATTCAGCAGCACGACTTTTCCTCTCAACTGAGCCAGCGAAAGCGGCCGGCCATCGAGTGTCTTCAGCGAGAATCCCGGCGCGGGCTTGTTGAGCAGATCCTTTGGCGCCGCGCTTTGCGCGCCAGCTGCAACCAGGCACACCGCGCCCAGCGCAGCTGCCAGCGCCATCCTGCAGACTCTGCGCCGCACAAGCCGCACGACCCTATTGGCCGCTCGCAACCGGATATCCCTTGCTGGCCCAGTCGGCGCCAAAGTTGTTGGGCAGGTAGAGGACTTTCACGTTCGTAAATCCCATCTGGCGGAGCAGATCATACGCGGGACCGACGTTGGGGCAGCGGCTCCACGGGCAGCAGCCGCAATACAGCACGATGAACTGGCTGTGCGCCAGCTTCGCCACCCGGCCGCGCAACTGCTGCGTCCCTTCAGATTGCGACCCCGGCCCAACGTACTCCGAACCAGGAATGTGCGCCTGCGCAAACATCATGCGCGAGCCCACCTGCAGAATGAGCGGTTTCTCCGCGCTGCTTGCTTTCAGGAGCCGACTCAGATCTTCGGCTTGAATGAGCTGCGCATTGGGAATGGTAGACGCGCTCGCCGGCGCAGGCGCCGCCCATTGTGCGGTGGCGTGTGCCGCCGCAAAAACGAAACACAACGACGCAACAGCTACAACAGCTGCCGTAGTTTTACTGATCAAGCCCGAGATCATGCAGAATTCTCCGCGCTCATTGTAATGCGCGGCAACCTCGGGCTGACGCGGCACCGGTCACAGCCGAAAACCTGCTGCAACAGATCGGTCGATATTCAAATTACGCCGTGAATCTCGAAAATCCGCCCCAAATTGAAAACGCCAGAGACCGAAGCCTCTGGCGTTCCAATCTTGATAACTCGTAGTACAACCGGTTGTCGCGTCCTTCGGCTACCCCTGAAGCTGACCATTCAGCTTTCGCCGCACGTCACATCTTCTGGCTGCGCCGGCACTGGACATTCAGCTTTCGCTTCCTGCCCTGCACTCCGGCTCGACCGCAGGCCGACTTCCCCGGCTCGGATCGGTGTTCCTTCTCCGGCTCGACCGGTGGCCAGAACCTCCGACTTTCATCGGCTGCCCCGCACTTCCAATCGACTCTCGGCTGACCTTCCAGCTTGCGCTGGCGTCCCTCCTTGAGCAAGGCCGGCGATTAACTGCCGACTCACACCTGGCGCTGATCCTTCAGCTCGGCTGGTTCAACGGCCTTCGGCTTTCACCGCTTGCCGTCCGCAGCATTTCAGCTTGCGCTTCGTGCTGCTGCAGCATTCAGCTTGCGCCGTTTGCTGCTGCAACCTCCAGTTCGCACTGGCTGTTGCTCCTCTGCCAGACCGGCGGCGAACTACCGACTCGCATCGGCTGTTCCCCTCCGGCTTCACCGGTTTCGATTCACTCAGCTTGCGCTGAATGTTTCTACCTCCGGCTGGGCCTTTGATGCGCCCCTAATTTCAACCGAACCTTGCATCGCCGGCTGAGCCGTCGATGAGTATTCCGCATCCACCGGTTCGCGCATCTTCCGGATCTACCAGTTAAAAACATCTTCCGACTTGCGTCGGCTTTTGCAATCTCTGGCGCGGCCAGCGATCCCTCTGCGGCTTTCGCCTCAGGTTTCACCCTCTGGCTGGGCTTGCGGCGATCTTCCGGTTCTCACCGGCTTTTCGTTCCGCCTGCCGTTCCGGCAATCAACTCCTAATGCCCTACTGGGTCATCAGTTGAATGAGACGTTACTAGCGCTCAATCTGTGGATGCAAGTGCAAAAATCAAATAAAACTGTGGATTTCACCAGGTATGGTGCAGATGCGCAGGATTTGTGAACGCCGCGCCGCAAAAA
>Ga0335085_10004841_pt1 | contig 22016 bp, 20 predicted proteins | sample Lox_Sample_45_FD_206712 | JGI IMG/M metagenome (GOLD analysis project Ga0335085, IMG submission 206712) | Soil microbial communities from Loxahatchee National Wildlife Refuge, Florida, United States - Lox_Sample_4.5 | ecosystem: Environmental > Terrestrial > Soil > Wetlands | place: USA...
GTCAAAAGCCAACCAGCCTGTTGCGAGAGTGGGTAAAAGGAAAGCAGGGACGCCAATATGGCCGCCCAGAGAAGGGCCATTTCACCCAGGGCCAGCCAAGGCTTCTGCAACCCGAAAAAAAAGTAGGACCAGAGGGTGTTGAGGAAAAGCTGCAGGACGAAAAAGGACATGGCCATGGTCCGGCCGGGCAGATCCTCGGGCTCACGCCAAACCAGGTAGAGGGCGTAACCCATGAGCAAATAAAGAAGGGTCCAGACCGGCCCGAAGACCCAAGAGGGAGGATTAAAAGAAGGCTTCACCAACCCCGCGTACCAGGTCGGGATTTTGCGGGCCGTGAAAAAGCCACCGATCGCCCCAGCGGCCTGGCAGGCCAGGAGGCTTACTATCAGTTTCGTCCAGTCCATGGCAAATCCTTTCGACCCCACCGGATCATCACGCCTTCCAAGAACGGAGAAGTTCGTTTAATTGAGAGAAACTCTTGACCCGGTGGCCATACGGGGGTGGTTCGGGCCAGGCGGCCCGGCCACCCACCACCAACTGAATGCGGGCTTTTTGGCAGGCGCCGCCGACCTTTTCGACCCAATCGGAAAGGCTTTGGGGATCGTTCAGGTAAGCCGTGGCGGACGAGGCCACCAGATCCACCTTGCCTTCCAGGATCATCGCCGTCAATTCCTCCACCGGCGTGCGCCGTCCGGCCCAAACCGTCTTCCAGCCGCATTCCCTCACGACGATCTCCAATAAGGAAAGCCCCAGGGTGTGGTCCTCGCCGTCGGGCGCCACCAGCAGGGCCTTGGGCGCCCGGTAGGGAAGTTCCAGGGTTTCCCCGGCTTTCAGGAGGGAACGAACCAGGCGTTCGGACGCCAGGTGCTCCTGCAAAACGGTCCATTCGCCCCGGCTCCAACAGAGGCCCACCTGTTCCATTACTTGTCCCACGTGGTCGGCCACCGCGGCCCAGGAGCCCCGGCGGGCCCTCTCCGTCAGTAAAAGGCCCTCCAGGGCGTAGGAAAGGTCTTCACTTACAAGTATTTCAAGCCATCGTTCCATTTCAGGGTTTTCGGCCGGGAGCGGGGAAACCTCAGCTGGGGCTTGGGAGGCCAGGCCTCCCCGCATGAATTTTTCCGCGTCCGCCCGCAGGATTCGGCGGTGGCCTCCAGCAGTTTTGATGCAGGGGAGGAGGCCCTCGTCGGCCCACCGTTTGACGGCGGTGGGGCCAACCCCCAGCAACTGAGCCACTTCTTGGGTTGTCATCAGGTCTTGGGTCATAGGTGAATTATAGAGACGAATTAGACGAATTTCAACGGTTAGTATTGACAATTCGTCTAATTCGTCTTAATTATACTTCATGGACCTTTCATTCGACCAATTCGCCATCAATCTAGCTGAAAAAGGCTTGGTCCCAGAGCCGTTTTTGAGGCGGGGGATTATCCATCTTTTAGGTCGCCGCCTCCACCAGGAAAAAGAACGGTACCGGGACCCGGAACAGCGTTGGCGGGAATGGCTTCGCCATATGGCGTCCGCTCCTATCGCCCTGGTCCCGGAGGAAGCGAACGCCCAGCATTACGAAATCCCTTCCGCTTTTTACCAGAAGGTCCTGGGCCCCCATTTGAAATACAGCTCGGGCTACTGGGAAAGCGCCGATTCCACATTAGTCGAATCGGAGGAAGCCATGCTTCAACGCACCTGCGACATGGCCCAACTGGCGGACGGCCAAGAGGTTTTGGAGTTGGGCTGCGGGTGGGGAAGCCTGAGCCTTTGGATGGCCTCCCATTTTCCCCAGAGCCGTATCACCGCCGTTTCCAATTCCGGTTCACAAAGGGAATTCATCCTGGCCCGGGCCATGCGCCGGGGGATAGGCAACCTCCAGGTGCTGACCGCCGACATGAACCAATTCCAAACCGAGGGACGGTTCGACCGGGTGGTGTCGGTGGAAATGTTCGAGCACATGCGCAACTGGGAAAAACTGCTCACCCGGGCCAAGGGCTGGCTCAAGCCCGGCGGCAAGCTGTTCCTCCACGTTTTCGCCCATTCCACCTACGCCTATCCCTTCGAGGAGGAAGGCGGTGACGACTGGATGTCCCGCCACTTCTTCTCGGGCGGCATGATGCCCTCGGTGGACCTGCCCTTGCGGCTCCATATCCCTTTCCACCTGGAGGAAACCCGGGTGATCCCCGGCACCCATTACGCCCGCACTTCGGAAGCCTGGCACTCTCATTTGCTCTCCAGGCGCGCCGAGATCGAGGCGCTTTTCGGCCGGACCCTTGCCCCGGCCGAGGCCAAACGACAGGTGGAAAGATGGCGGCTTTTTTTCCTGGCCTGCGCCGAGCTGTTCGGCTACCGCCAGGGCCGCGAATGGGTGGTGGCGCACCACCGCCTCTCGCCCAAGGAGAAACCATGAAGATCGCCGTCATCGGATCGGGCATATCGGGACTTACCGCCGCTTATTACCTGCAAAGGGCCCATGAGGTAACGCTCTTCGAGTCGGAGGGACGGCCCGGGGGACACACAAACACACTCGAGGTCCGGGAAAGGAATCGGGCGATCCCGGTCGATACGGGGTTCATTGTCTTCAACGCCCGCACCTATCCCCATTTCATCCGGCTCTTGGGCGAACTGGGCGTGGCCTGGACCGGGAGCGAAATGAGTTTCTCGGTTCGCAGCGAGGCGCGGAACTTCGAGTACTCGGGGTCGGGGCTCACCACGCTTTATGGCCAGGCCCGGAACCTCTTGGATCCCTCCTACCACCGCATGGTCTTGGAAATCATCCGCTTTTATAAAGAGGCCCGCGAGTTGTTGGCGGAAGGCTCAGAGGAAACCCTGGGCAGCTATCTTGAACGACGGGGTTATTCCAAGCGGTTCCGGGAAGACCACTTGATGCCCATGGTAAGGGCGGTCTGGTCCGCCGACCAGGAGGGCGCGGACCGCTTCCCGGCCCGGTTCCTGGTGCGCTTCTTTGAGAACCACGGTTTCCTGGAAACGGGCCGCCGCCCCCAGTGGCTGACGATTCCCGGGGGAAGCCGCACCTACGTGAAGGCCCTGCTTGGGAAATTCCAGGGCCGGGTTCGATTGGGGTCCGCCGTCCAGCTTGTACGCCGTACGCAGGGCAAGGTGGAAGTGAAAACCCCTGTGGATTCAGGGGTTTTTGACCATGCCGTCCTAGCCTGCCATTCGGATCAGGCCCTAAAACTGGTGGAAAACCCCACACAAGCTGAGCGCGAGGTGTTAGGCAAAATTCCATACCAAGCCAACGAAGCGGTCCTCCACACCGACGAATCGGTCATGCCCCGCCGCAAGCGGCTTTGGTCCTCCTGGAACGTTCACCTGGATGACTCCCAAGGGGCGCACCGCCCGGTGGCCATGACTTATTGGATGAACCGGCTCCAGCCCCTGGAGGCCCAAAAGAATTATTTTGTCACTTTAAACGCCACCCGCCGAATCCATACCGATTCCATCCTCCGCACCATCCCCTACGAACATCCCGTCTTCACCCCCGAAGGGGTGGAGGCCCAGAAAAGGCGGGGCGAATTCCTCAATTACCAGGGGCTCTCCTACTGCGGCGCCTATTGGCGCAACGGTTTCCATGAGGACGGGGTGGTCAGCGCCCTAGATGTGGCCCGGGCCTTGGGGGTGGTCTTGTGAGAGCCCTCCATTCTTTCCTATATGAAGGCCAGGTAAGCCACGCCCGGCTGGATTCGGTGTCCCACGCTTTCACCTACGGGCTCTATATGCTCTACCTGGACCTGGATGAACTTCCCAAGCTTTCCCTGGGACCCCTTTTCGGGGTAGAACGGGCCCGGCCCCTTTCTTTCCGCCGCAAGGATTACCTGGGCGCCTCCACGGGGAAATCCCTGGACCGAGTGGTGCGGGACAAGGTGGAGGAGAGCCTGGGGCGCCGCCCCCAGGGAGCCATCCGAATGCTCACCCAGGTGCGGTCCTTCGGCTACGCCTTCAACCCGGTGACCTTTTATTACTGTTTCGGCCGGGATGAAAAGCTGGAGGCCGTCGCGGCCGAGATCATCAACACTCCCTGGAAAGAGCGCCATACCTACGTGCTGTCCGCTGGGGGCCAGGGGGCACGGGCTTCTTTCGCCAAGGCCTTCCACATCTCCCCCTTCCAGCCCATGGACCAGGATTACCGCTGGCGCTTCAACGCCCCGGGGGAGGAACTGCGGGTGGAGATGGCAAACCAAAAGGATGGTCGGGATGTTTTCCACGCCTCCCTTCGCCTCAAGCGCCAACCCCTGACGGCGAAAAGCCTGGCCCTCGCGGCCCTTCACCATCCCCTGATAGGTTGGAAAGTCCCTTTTTCGATCTATTTTCAAGCCCTCCGCCTTTGGGTCAAGAGGGCGCCCTTTTATACCCATCCAACCAAAATCGAAAGGAGAGGCGACCATGCCAAGCTTGCTTGAAAAAACCGGCCTGAGGGAACTGCCTTCGGCGGGGTTCTGGGAAAGGGCGGTGCTGGGCCGGCTTTCCCTCCTGAAGGAGGGGGAACTGACGGTGGAAACGTCCCGGGGCATCCAGCGCTTCGGCCAGCCCGTGCCGGACGGCTTGAAGGCCCGCCTCAAAGTGAATTCTCATGAGGCTTGGGAACAAATGGCCCTGGGCGGGTCCCTGGGCGCGGCGGAAGGCTATATGGCGGGGTGGTGGGAGACGGAAGACTTGACCTCCCTTATAAGGCTGTTCATCCGTAACCAAGGGGCCTTGGAAAGCCTGGAATCGGGCCTGGCCCGCTGGGGCCAGGCGGCGGCCAGGCTCTACCATCTTTTTCGGGCCAACACCCGGTCCGGAAGCAAAAGGAACATCTCGGCCCATTACGACTTGGGAAACGACTTTTACCAACTCATGTTGGACCCCACGATGTCCTATTCCTCCGCCTATTTCGAGCCCGGCGACAGCCTGGAGAAGGCCAGTATCCGCAAGGTGGACCGTATCCTGGGCCTCCTGGGGCTTGAGCCCGGACAAAATCTCTTGGAAATCGGAACGGGTTGGGGCTTCCTCAGCCGCCGGGCGGCTTCGGCCTTCGGCGCCCGGGTGACCACCACCACCCTCTCCAAGGAACAGCACGCCTACGCGGTGAAAAAGCTCCGCGAGGAAGGATTGGAGGGCCGGGTGACCCAGCTCTTGACCGACTACCGGGACCTCTCGGGAACCTTTGACCACCTGGTCTCGGTGGAGATGATCGAGGCGGTGGGGGCCGAATATTACGGCACTTTCTTTAAGAAATGCGCCGGTCTTCTCAAAGCCGGGGGGCGCCTGGCCCTGCAAGCCATCACCATCGAGGAACCTTTCTATGAATCGGCCCGAAAGGAAGCGGACTTCATCAAGCGTTACGTTTTTCCCGGGAGCAACATTCCCTCGGTCTCGGCCCTGGTGGGGGCCGCCAGCCCAGCCGGGCTGATCCCGACACACCTGGAGGAATGGGGAATCCATTACGCCACGACCCTCGCCGCTTGGCGCGACAACCTGCGCCCCCACAAGGATTGGGTGGTGAAGACCTATGGTGAAAGGTTTTGGCGCCTCTGGGACTACTACCTGGGTTACTGCGAGGGCGGCTTTCGGGAGGGCCATATCCGGGTGGGTCACCTGGTATTTGAGAAGTCCAAAAACGGGCCGGAGGGAGGCGACCGGTCATGAACCCATCCCAGGCCGTCCTGGATCGCCGGGCCTCCGCCCTTTGTGCCATGGCCGCGGTGGCGGGAAATATTTTGGGGGTGGTGCTATTGGGGCCGGTTCGCCTGCCCTACCGGCTCTCGGGATTGGAGCAGGGGACCTGGTGGCTGGACGGCCTGGCCCACCCTGGGGCCGTCACTGCCAGCGCCTGGTTTTTCGTGGCGGGGTTGACCGCTCTGGGCCTTTGGGCCCTGCGGGCGGCCCAGAGGTTTGGCCCGGGGCCGGCTTGGTACGGTTCGGTCCTTTTGGCTTTCGGCTCCTTCGCCGATGCCTTGGGAAGCCTGCTGCCTTGGGTGGCGGCCAGCCGCTTGGGGCCGGGGGACGCGGCCCTTGGCGGCGCCCTGCTTTCCACCGCCTTGGCGGTCGATTCCTTTTTCAATGTCACCCTGGCCCTCGGGCTTCCCTTGATCGCCTGGGGTTTGCGGCGGCAGTTCCGGGTCCCCGCCGGCCTTTGGGTTTTGGCCCTCCTGGGCGGCTTTTTTTCACTGGTCCCTTCGTTCGAAATAATTTGGGACTTTGCCGCCCTGGGGCTTTTGATTTCCAGCCCCTGTTGGCTGGCTTTCTTCCTTTGGGTGGGTATCCGGCAGGTGAACCATGATTTTTAATAACACTTGGATAAAATTCGTGGATTTCCTCCTCGGCCAGGCGGCTTGGTGGGGTTGCTTGCTCTCGGCCCGGGCGGGCTGGGAGGGGATTGCCCCCCTCCCACCCCTTTTTTACGCCGCCCTCCACTTGGTTTTGCGCCGGGGTGAAAGATCGGCTGTGCTTCGGGCGGCCCTATTGGCGGCTTTATTTGGGGCCCTCGCGGACAGCTCCCTGGCTTTTGGAGGTTTGATTTCCTTCCCGGGTTCGCTTCCCTGTACCCGGCCCTGGATGGTTTCCCTTTGGGCGGCTTTTGGGGTCCAACTCACCTTTTCACTAAGGGCCTGGGCCACTGCATCCCTTTGGGCAAGGGTTCTTTCGGGCGCCCTGGCGGGCCCCTTGGCCTATCGGGCGGGGGCGGCCCTCTCAGCTCTTTTCCTGCCCAGGGGCCTTTCATCCTTGGCGGCGATCAGCGTGGTTTGGGCGCTGGCCCTGGGAATCCTTCCGGTCATTTCCAAGGCCAGGACGGATAAAGGAGAAGAACCATGAACGCTTTTCATCCCCTCACCCTGGCGGCCCCGGCCCTGCTCATGTTCCTGGCTTGGGCTATCAGCGTTCCAACCCGCAACGCCGCGGTGGCGGACCTCTTTTGGGGCCCGGCCCTGGCCGCCTCGGGTTTGGCGGCCTACCTGATCCACCCCGGTCCAACGGGGCGGGGGTTGCTGGTCCTGGGGCTCGCTTGGGCCTGGGCCCTTCGCCTTTCCCTTTACCTTTTCCTGCGCAACCGGGGCAAGGGCGAGGATTCCCGCTATGCCGCCATGCGCAAGGCCCATCCCCGAAACTTTCCCCTTTGGAGCCTGGTGATGGTTTTCGGTTTGCAGTCCCTCCTGGCCTGGATCATTGCCTGGCCCTTGAGGGCCGCCATCGGACCAGCCGGGTCTTGGAACCTTTTCGACCTTTTCGGAGCCGCCCTTTCCGGGTTGGGCCTGGCCTTGGAAGCCCTGGCTGACGGGCAGTTGGCAACCTTCAAATCCGACCCCCGGAACAAGGGGAAGGTGATGGACCGGGGCTTATGGCGATATTCCCGGCACCCCAATTACTTCGGCGAGAGCCTGGTTTGGTGGGGCTTCGGCTTTTTAGCCCTGGCGGCGGGCTCCCCCTGGGCCCTCCTGGGCTCGGCCTTGATCACCTTCCTGCTGCTGAGGGTTTCGGGGGTTCCCATGCTCGAACAACTGTTGAGGAAAAGGGGTCCCGCTTACGCCGACTATATCCGCAGGACCAGCGCTTTCATCCCCTGGCCACCCCAGTGGGGAAAGGAGAAACGGTGAAAATTCGCTTCGAAAGAGAGATCAATTGTTAAAAGGAGGATGCCATGGATAGTGAAGGGAAATTGAGGGTTTTGGTTTCGGGGGCCTCGGGGTTGATTGGGAGCGCCCTTTCGGGATTACTGAAAAAGGAAGGACACGAGGTCTGGACCCTGGTCCGGCGCAAGGCGGGGGAGCGGGAGATCGCCTGGGACCCGAAGGCTGGAATCCTGAGCCCGGATGACCTGGTGGGGCTGGACGCGGTGGTGCATTTGGCAGGGGCGACCATCGCCTCCCGCTGGACATCGGAGCGAAAACGCGAGATCCGTGAGAGCCGGGTGACAGGGACCCGCCTCTTGGCCGAATCCTTGGCGGGCCTGGAGAAAAAACCTTCCGTGTTCCTTTCGGCCTCCGCCATTGGGTTCTACGGAAACCGGGGGGAAGAGGAGATTGGCGAGGATTCGGCCCCCGGAGAGGGGTTCTTGCCGGAAGTATGCCGGGAATGGGAGGCCGCCGCATCACCCGCCCGGGAAGCGGGCATCCGCACCGTGAACCTGCGCACCGGAATCGTGCTCACGCCCCGGGGAGGCGCCTTGGCCCAAATGCTTTTGCCTTTCAAGTTGGGGCTGGGCGGGCCCACGGGCAACGGCCGCCAATGGATGAGCTGGATTTCGCTGACCGACGAGGTTTTCGCCATCCGGCACGCGTTGTTGAACCCCCGCCTGGAGGGCCCCGTCAACCTGACAGCGCCCAAACCGGTAAGGAACTCCGTGTTCGCCCAAGTGTTGGGGAAGGCGCTGGCCAGGCCGGCCTTCATGCCCCTCCCGGCCTTCGCGGTCAAGGCGATCTTCGGCGAGATGGGGCAAAACCTGCTTTTGGACGGGCAAAAGGTCCTGCCCCACAAATTGACTGAATCGGGTTATGTTTTCTCCCACCCCGACTTGGCCTCAGCCCTGCGTTTCGAGCTGGGGAAGGGGGAATTGCTTTCGGAAAGGATGGCCGTGGAAGATGGAATCTGAATTTAAGGTTATTGTCCCGAGGGACCGGCGGGACCTCAGGGCTTGGCTGAAAAAACACCATGGGCAAAAGCAGAGCGTTTGGGTGACCCTTTTCAAGAAGGGAACGGGGAAGGAAAACCTGACCAACGCGGACCTGACGGAAGAGGCGCTTTGTTTCGGTTGGATCGACAGTGTGCCGCGGAAAGTGGACTCGATCCGGTTCCAAATGCTCCTTTCGCCCCGGAAGCCCAAAAGCGCCTGGTCCAAGATCAACAAGGGGCGGGTGGAAAAGCTGATCCGGGAAGGGTTGATGACCGGCGCGGGACTTGAGAAGGTCAGGGCCGCCAAGGCCGACGGTTCCTGGTCGGCCCTGGAGAAATCCGACCGATTGGAAGCCCCCCACGAACTTACCACCGCCCTTCGGAAAAATAAAAAAGCGGAAGCCTTCTACCATTCCATCACTCCGGGCTCCAAGAAAGTGATCCTGGAATGGATCGGATCCGCCAAAACGGAGGAAACCCGCCAAAAGCGGATCGCTGAGACGGTTCGCCTGGCGGCTAAGGGCCTTCGGGCCAACCATTACGTCGATTTGAAAAAACGGGTATAGGCTCTTGTTTTTGCGTTTCCTGAGATTAAATGGAAGAGATCGGCCTTAATTCGGTGGCGGCTCTTTCCCGGCTTCGCTCAGAAAGGAATAACAAAATGGAAATCAACCCGAAAGCCCCGCTCGTTACCCGACGGGAGATATTCATCCAAGCCTCCCCGGAAATCGTTTGGAAACTCCAAACGGAGATCAATGAATGGAAGAACTGGCAGCCCGGGGTGACAAGGTCGGAACTTATGGGCAAACTTGCCCCCGGCTCGGCCTTTCAATGGACCTCCGGGGGATTTGCCGTGACCTCGACCCTCCAGGAAGTCGTACCAGGCCAACGGATTTCCTGGACCGGGAAAGCGTTCGGCTCCCGAGCCCGGCATTTATGGACTTTCAAGTTGGAAAGAGGTGGAACCTTGGTCCTTTCGGAAGAGTCCATGGAAGGATGGCTGGTCGTTCTTTTGAAACCCTTGATGCCCGGTTTTCTGGAGAAGGCCCTTGATGCCCGGCTTAAAAATCTAAAAACCAAAGCGGAAGAAATTCAAAACAAAAGCTTATAACCTCCACCGATCGTTGGTGTCATTTAGGTTCCCCTTCGATTCCTTCCAGTGACTATTGTCACTTCGGTTTTTCCCCGCCGTTAAATCCTTTTTTATTATGAGAAGCGTCATAGAGTTGTCTCCACCCTCAACCTAGGATAGCCTCGGTTCGGAAGGTTCAGGTTCCAGGAGAAAGCCATGAAACTGGTAGTGGGCTACGGCAACCCCAAATGTGGGGACGACGGGATAGGGGTTTACGCCGCCGAGAAGGTGGCGGAAGCCGATTTGCCCAACGTGGAAACCCGCATTTTCAACAACCTGCCCCTGGAACTGGTGCCCGACATCCACCGCTACAGCCCCGTGATCTTCATTGACGCGGGCGTCCAGGTCGCGGATGTGCAAATGATCCCGGTCCAACCGGTGTTGGGTGACGTTTCCATCGCCATGTCCCACGCCCTGGTGCCCGGATTGGTGACACACCTGTCCGAAATGCTTTATGGAATCAAAACCAATGCCTTCGTCTGTACCATCCTGGGGGAGGATTTCACCCCGGGAAAGGGTATAACCGAGGGGGCCCGCCACCGGGCGGACCAAGCCGTTGAGGAAATACTGAAGAAACTGGCTTGAAAGGATTTGGTAACAGGCCTGAAAGCTTGTTGCCGTAGTAATAGGCCGTAAGTAAAGAAAACTTAGAGAGGAGATGGGGTCATGGAAACGGGAAAAAAGGGGTTTTTGAAATGGGTTGGAGCCGCCGCATTGGCGCTCCTGGCGGGGGCGCCCGCCATGGCCAGTGAGGCCGATTTGACCATCCCGGACCTGGGGTCGGTCCCCTTCCTGGGGGTACCCGGCAACCGCCTTCTGGCGGTGGGCATCCTGATCTGCCTGGCGGGTATGCTCTTCGGGGCCCTTATGTACCGCTCCATCAAGAACCTGCCGGTGCACAAGTCCATGCTGGAAATTTCCGAGCTCATCTATGAGACCTGCAAGACCTACCTCAAGACCCAGCTCAAGTTCATCATGGTTCTCTGGCTTTTCATCGGCGCCATCATAGCGGTTTACTTCGGGTTCCTCCGGCCCGTGGGCGCCGCCAACGTGGCGATCATCCTCTTCTGTAGCCTGGTGGGCATCGCGGGCGCGGTGACCGTGGCCTGGTTCGGCATCCGCATCAACACTTTCGCCAATTCCCGCACCGCCTTCGCGGCCCTGAAGGGCAAACCCTACCCGGCCTATGACATTCCCTTGCGGGCGGGCATCTCCATCGGCATGCTGCTTATTTCCATCGAGCTCATCCTCCTCTTGGCCATCCTTTTGATGGTGCCGGGCAATTTGGCCGGCTACTGCTTCATCGGCTTCGCCATCGGCGAGTCCCTGGGCGCGGCGGCCCTGCGCATCGCGGGCGGCATCTTCACCAAGATCGCCGACATCGGCTCCGACCTCATGAAGATCGTGTTCAACGTCAAGGAAGACGACGCGAGGAACCCGGGCGTCATCGCCGACTGCACGGGCGACAACGCGGGCGACTCGGTGGGCCCCACGGCCGACGGATTCGAGACCTACGGCGTGACGGGCGTGGCCCTGATCACTTTCATCCTTTTGGCCGTGACCGATCCCAAGGTGCAGGTTCAGCTCCTGGTTTGGATCTTCGTCATGCGCATCATGATGATCATCACCTCGGGGTTCTCCTACGGCGTCAACTGCATCCTGTCCCATTCGCTCTACGGAAAATCCGACAAGTTCAACTTCGAGACGCCGCTGACCACCCTGGTGTGGATTACCTCCATCGTCTCCATCGGCGCCACCTACCTGGTCTCCGATATGCTCATCGGCAACGTGGGCGACGGGACCTTGTGGTGGAAACTGGCCTCCATCATCACCTGCGGCACCCTGGCGGGCGCCGTCATCCCCGAAGTGGTGAAGGTCTTCACCTCCGTCGGCTCGGGCCACGTCCGGGAAGTGGTTTATTCCTCCCGGGAGGGCGGGGCTTCGCTCAACATCCTTTCGGGTTTCGTGGCGGGGAACTTCTCGGCCTATTGGATGGGGCTTTGCATCGTCCTTCTCATGGGGGCGGCTTATGCCGTTTCCCTGATGGGCCTGGGCGGCCTCATGGTGGCCCCCTCGGTCTTCGCCTTCGGCTTGGTGGCCTTCGGCTTCCTGGGCATGGGCCCGGTTACGATCGCGGTCGATTCCTACGGCCCGGTGACGGACAACGCCCAGTCGGTCTTCGAGCTTTCCACCATTGAGTCCATCAAGGGCATTTCGCAGGAGTTGGACCACGACTTCGGCTTCAAGCCCGACTTCGAGGGGGGGAAGGCCATCCTGGAGGAGAACGACGGCTGCGGCAACACCTTCAAGGCGACGGCCAAGCCGGTCTTGATCGGGACTGCGGTCGTGGGCGCCACCACCCTGGTTTTCTCCATCATCGTGCTTTTGGCCCGTGCCGGTTCCACCGACGCGGGGATGATCACCCAGGCCCAGCTGGATCTCGTGGCCGGGCGCTTCTCCCTTTTGAACCCCATGTTCCTCCTGGGCCTCATCTCGGGCGGGGCCATGATCTACTGGTTCACGGGCGCCGCCACCCAGGCGGTTTCCACGGGCGCCTTCCGGGCCGTGGAATTCATCAAACGCAACATGAAGGTGGACGGCACCGCCACCAAGGCTTCCATCGAGGATTCCAAGAAGGTGGTTCAGATCTGCACGGTTTACGCCCAGAAGGGGATGTTCAACATCTTCCTGGCCATCTTCTCCGCCACCCTGGCCTTCGCCTTCCTGGACCCCGATTACTTCATCGGCTACCTCATCTCCATCGCGGTCTTTGGGCTTTACCAGGCCATCTTCATGGCCAACGCGGGCGGGGCCTGGGACAACGCCAAGAAGATCGTGGAAACCGAATTGAAGCAAAAGGGCACCCCGCTTCACGTGGCCGCCGTGGTGGGCGACACGGTGGGTGATCCTTTCAAGGACACCTCCTCGGTGGCCATGAACCCGGTCATTAAGTTCACCACCCTCTTCGGCCTCCTGGCCGTGGAACTGGCGATCAGCCCCATCGTGACCCCCGCGGCGCGGTTTCTGGTTTTCGCCGTCGCTTTGGCCATATCGATCGTCTTCGTGTGGAGGTCCTTCTACCTCATGCGGATCAACGACGGCAAGGAGAAGGAGGAAGTGGTCCCCCTCAAGACCCCCGTCCTGGTCGAGAAGGGAACCCTCATCAGCCCCCGCAAAGCCATCAACTTGGAAGCGGAGAAGAAAAAGAAATAAGCCGGTTACTGAAGAGGTGAATCGAGGGCTCCGCGGTTGATTCCGCGGGGCCCTTTTTTTAAGGGGGAGACATGCCGCTGACCCAAGACCAGTCAAAACGCTACGCCCGGCACATCCTTTTGCCCGAAGTGGGGGAAGAGGGGCAGGACAAGCTCCTGAAGGCCCGGGTGTTGGTGGCGGGAACGGGCGGGCTGGGCTGTCCTGTTTCCCTTTACCTGGCCGCGGCGGGCGTGGGGACCTTAGGGCTTGTGGATTTCGACCGGGTGGATACGTCCAACCTCCAACGCCAAGTGCTCTTTCGGACGGCCGACGTGGGCCAACCCAAGGCCGAGGTAGCCGCCCAACGCCTGAGGGAACTGAACCCGACGTTACGGTTAATACTTACACGACCGCCCTTTCACCCGCCAATATCATGGGCTTCCTCCAAGATTACGACCTTATCGTCACCGCGCCGGATAATTTTCCCACCCGCTACCTCATCAACGATGCCGCGGTCCTTTTGGGCAAGCCCAACATCTACAGTGCGGTGTTCCGTTTCGAGGGCCAGGTGACGGTCTTTAAGCCCAAGGAAGGCCCCTGCTACCGCTGTCTTTACCCGGAACCGCCCCCGCCCGGCACCCTGCCGCCCGCTTCCCAGGTCGGGGTGATGGGGGCCATGGTGGGCACCCTGGGCACGCTCCAGGCCACCGAGGCCATCAAGCTCATCACCGGGGCGGGCGAACCCCTGGTCGGGAAGATGGTGCTTTACGATTCGATGGACATGAGTTTTAAGAAGCTCAGGGTCCGCAAGGATCCGGCCTGCCCGATCTGCGGGGAGAACCCCACCATCCACGAACTCCAGGACTACGAAAAATTCTGCGGCGTCCAGGTGGCCGCCACTCAGACGCCCCTTTTGGGCCCGAATTAACGGAAGATCCTGGTTGAAACGGTTTAACCTGACGCGAGTCATAAGTCCCCCGGCAAAACCGTCCTAACCTAAATAGGACTTTTGTTTTGGAGGAGGATGAAGATGAAAAAAATATTATTTCTTTTGGCGGTGGTCCTTCCGGTTTTGCCCGTCCTGGCGGACGAACTTCGGCCGGTAAGCCAGGACCAGGCTATCCAGCAATACGAGGGTTTTTTGAAAACCGAGAATCCCGATCCCGCCAACCACGTGGTGTGGAAACTCTACGTCTTCCGGGCGGTGCCCCAACACACCATGCCCAACGGTTCTATGCAATACTTCATCACGGGACTGACCTCTTATTCCAAGAAAAGCTACTACGTGGGCATCCGGATTAACCAGTTGTACAACTACCTTACTTCGATGCCCAAACGGGGGGATGTCATCGTGGTGAGCGGGCGCATCCTCCAACGCCGCCATGGCCCGGTGATCCTCCCCTCGGGAACCCGGGAACTGGATTTTTTGACCCTCGATATGGATGGGGCCTCCATTCTCCCCGACGAGCATTTCGATCCGCTGGCCACCCCTGTGCCAAGCCCGGGAACATCTTCCCCGACTCCGGGAGCCCCGACTGGAGTGAGTTCTAAATAAGGTTATGGATAGAAAGGGCTATTTGAAATTAGTTGCCGGTGAATTCGCCCGCATCGCGGTCATGGTGGCGGTCCTGTTCCTCGTCGCCGGGCGGCTTTCCTACTGGCAGGGCTGGCTTTTTGCGGCCTTAAGTTTTTGGCTTCCCATTTCCACCCTGCTTTGGTCCTTGAAAAGCCCCAAGATGGCCGACCTTCTGCAGGAAAGGATGAAACCCGCCAAACCCTCGACCAAGGGTGACAAGGCCCTGGTTGGGATCATGACCTTGGGTTACCTGGGGGTGCTGGTGGTGGGAGCCCTGGACGGCGGCCGGTTCCACTGGACGGCGGGCCTGCCCGTTTCCGCCTACGCCGCCGGGGCCGTCGCTTCGGTGATTTCCGCTTCTACCTTGCTCTGGGCCATGGTGGTGAACCGCTTTTTTTCCACGGTGGTGCGCATCCAAACCGACCGGGGCCACGAAGTTTGCAAGGAAGGCCCCTATCGGTTCGTGCGGCACCCGGCCTATATGGCCATGATCCTGGGCGCGGTATCGATGCCGCTGGTACTGGGCGCGCTTTGGGCCTATCTCCCCGCCGCCGTCATGGTGCTGGCCATCCTGGTTCGTACCGGCAGGGAAGATGCAACGTTGAAGAGCGAACTGCCGGGATACCAAGATTATTCAACCCAAGTCCGCTACCGGCTTGTCCCCTACCTTTGGTAGGCCAGGGAAGGGTTTATTCGCCGACGATCGTGAATGACGAAATGATTTTGACGCCGGGCTTGAGCATGGTCCAAACCGGGCAAATCAATTCTTCGGATTGCTTTATGGCTTTCTCGACCTTCGCCGGGTCCACGTTTTTTCCCCGCACGAGGAATTCCAGGGCGATCTGCGTGAAGACCGTCGGGTGTTCCTCGCGGCGGGTACCTTTAACCCTTACTTCCAAGCCGGTATAAGGCTGGCCGAGTTTCTTGAGGAGAATCGCCAGACTATTGCCCGCGCAGCCCGCCAAGGCGGCCAAGAGGACCTCCAAGGGTTTCAAACCGGCCACAGGCTCCCCGGCTTTCAAGGGATAATCCATCGGCAGGGAATAGGTCCCGTTGGAGGCGGTAATGCGCATATTGCCCTGGTGGATGGCGTGTACGGAAAGCTCAGTGGGCATTACTTCTCCCCGAACGGTCAGGCGCCGACTGTGGCCAAAGTTTCGGAGATGCGTTTCTGGACTTCTTCCACGCAACAGTCGCAGGAAACGCGTTTGAGCAGCCCCTTTTCCTCGTAGTAACGGATGAGGGGGGCGGTATCCTTGGTGTAAACCGCCAGGCGGTTTGTGATTGTCTCGGGCTTGTCGTCGGTCCTTTGGATGAGTTCCTTGCCGCATTTGTCGCAGATGCCATCGACCTTGGGTTTCAATGTCTCCACGTTGAAGACCGCCCCGCAGCCGGTACAAACCCGGCGGCCCGTCAGGCGTTTGATCAAGGTTTCCCGGGGTACCTCGATCTTCAAGACCACCGTTAGGGGTATGCGCATGCCCTTCAACATGATTTCCAGGCTTTCGGCCTGGGGCACGGTGCGGGGGAAGCCGTCCAGGATGAAGCCCTTGGCCGCATCGGGCTGCTGGAGGCGTTCCCGGATCAGGCCGATCACCACTACATCGGGGACCAGCTCGCCCTTTTTCATGAAACCCTGGGCTTCAATCCCCAAAGGTGTTTGGGCCTTCACCGCCGCCCGCAGCATGTCGCCGGTGGAGATTTGGGGGATGCCGTATTTCCCCACCAACCCGATGGAACAGGTACCCTTACCCGAACCCGGCTCGCCTAAAAGGATGATTCTCATGACACTCTCCTATTTTAAGAATTTAAAAAAAACCAAAATTGAACCACGGAGTACACAGAGGTCACAGAGTTTAAGATTTATCTCCGAAAAAACGAAATATTTACTCTGTGTACTCCGTGACCTCTGTGGTGAAAATCCTTTTGTCGTCGTATTAGAAATACAAATCGCTTTCACCCCGACCCAAGCGGTCGTAGGAAGCCTTGAAGACCGGGTAAAACTGAGGCATTTTCTCCTCCAGGAAGGCGTTGGCCCGGCGAAGGGCCTCCTCGGCGGCGGGTTTTAATTCCGCCGGCCCAAAGTCGTCCAGCCATTCCTTGAAGGTCAGGATGGAGTTGAAAAGGCAGTAGGGCTTCTCCAGGCCCAACTGGCGGCGCTCGGTGAAGCATTGGCCCGTGCGGCCGCAGCGGAATCCCGCCGTGCAGAAGGAGGGCATCCGCCCCGTTTTCAAGAGGTCCGCGATGAACTGGGGGAGTGTCCGGTCGTCCGAAAGACGGAACTGCTGGGGCTTGGCGCCCTTGCCGTCCGCGCTCTGGGCGTAAGCGCCGACCCCGCACTGGGTCGAGGCGTCCATCTGGGTGACGCCCCAGTCCAAGGCTTGGTCGCGGATGCCCGCGCTTTCCCGCGCGGTGACGATGATGCCCGCGTAGGGGACGGCCAGCCGCAGGAGGGTCACCAGCCGCTTGAAGTCCCCGTCGGAGACCCGGGCGGGGGGATTGTCGGAAAAAGGCGTGTTCAGGGCCGGCTCGATCCGGGGGACGGAAATATTGTGGGGCCCCGCGCCGAAGCGGGCTTCCAAGTCGCGCACATGGGCCAGCAGGCCCATTAATTCGAAGCGCCAGTCGTAAAGGCCGAAAAGGGCCCCCAATCCCACGTCCGACAACCCGGCGGCTAGGGCCCGGTGTTGGGCGTAAAGGCGCCAGTGATAGTCGCTCTTGGGCGTCGCCAGGGGATGGAGCTTCTTGTAGGTCGGCCGGTGATAGGTTTCCTGGAAGACCTGGTAGGCCCCGATCTCCGCCTCTTTCAGGCGTCCCAGTTCCTCGCCGCTCATGGGCGCGGCGGTAACGCTGACGCGGCGGATGACGGCCTTCCTCCCGGTGCGGGTTTTGACCTCGACGCCGTAAAGGGTCCGGATGGATTCGATGAGATAGTCCACGTCCGTCTCGGGATGCTCGCCCGCCACCACCGTCACCCGGCGGTGGCCCAGGGTCCCGGCCAGCACCCGGCCCTCCTCCCGCACCTGGTCCTGGGAGAGGACGGTCCTCTCGACGGCGGGGTTGGTTTCCCTGAAGCCGCAATAGACGCAGGCGTTGACGCATTTGCTGCCCAGGTAAAGGGGCGCGAAGACCACGATGCGGTTGCCGTAAACTTCCCGCTTGATATGGCCCGCAGTTTCGGCGAAGTGGGCGTTCCATTCGGGGGTGTCGGCCTGCAGCAACACCGCCAGCTCTTCCGGATCCAGGGTTTGGTGTTCCAGCGACTTGGCCAGGATCTCCTCAATGCGCTTGGGATCGGGTTCAGGAGGGTCGGCCATGATTTCCAGGATTCTTTGGGAAGCGATGAAGTCCCTGCCGTCCTGGAGAAAGGGGGCGACCTCCTCCCCCTTCACCCTTTGGGCGGCCCAGTCCTTCACGGCGGTCTGCGTTTCCATGTCCACACCTCGATTCATTTGAACCACCCAGGTCACCAAGAAAGCGAAACCTTTTAGTTAAAAAATCTAAATCTTTACTTTGTCTCTCTTGGTGCCCTTGGTGACCTTGGTGGTTGAACGCCTTTCGGTTATCCCACCACGGGCACGGGGGAGGGTTGTCCGGCCTGGGGCCGCCCGTAAGCCATCTCCTTGTAGCGCTTGTACCTCTCGTCCACCCACTTTTGGGCCTGGCCCACCAGCTGCTGGGCGGCCTCCGGATGGCTGTCCAGGAGCACCCGGAACCGGTTCTCGCTCCTGAGGAACTGCTCCAGGGGGATGTTGGGGTCGGGGGAATCCAGCTGCAGGGGACTCTTGCCCTGGGCCTTCAGGCGCGGGTCGAAGCGGTAGAGCAGCCATTGGCCGGACTGTACGGCCATCTTCTGGCGCTTGAGGCCGTCCTCCATCTTGATGCCGTGGGCGATGCAATGGCTGTAGGCGATGATGAGCGAGGGCCCGTCGTAAGAGAGGGCCTCCTGGAAGGCCCTTAAGGTTTGGGCGTCATTGGCGCCCAGGGCCACCGAGGCCACGTAAACCGAGCCGTATTCCATGGCCAAAAGCCCCAGGTCCTTCTTGGGCGTCTGCTTGCCTCCCGCGGCGAAGCGCGCCACCGCCGAGAGGGGCGTGGCCTTGGACATCTGGCCGCCGGTGTTGGAATAGACCTCCGTGTCCAGCACCAGCACCTTCACGTTGCGGCCCGAGGCCAGCACGTGGTCCAGCCCGCCGTAACCGATGTCGTAGGCCCAGCCGTCGCCGCCCATGATCCAGACGGTTTTATCCACCAGGTAGTCGGCCAGGAGGAGGAGCTCCGCCGAAGCCGGGTTGGCGTTGCGGGACAGGAGGTCCTTGAGCTTCTTGACGCGCTGGCGCTGGGATTCGATTCCGGCGGGCGTGGCTTGGTCCCCCGTGGCCAGGGCCGTGGCGGCTTCCTTGCCCACCACCGGCTCCAGGTTCTTCAAAAGCTGGATCGCCCGTTTTTTCATGAGATCCACCGAGAGCCTCAGGCCCAGGCCGAATTCGGCGTTGTCCTCGAAGAGGGAGTTGGACCAGGCCGGACCCCGTCCTTCCTTGTCGAAGGTCCAGGGGGTGGTGGGCAGGTTGCCTCCGTAGATGGAGGAGCAGCCCGTGGCGTTGGCCACCAGCATGCGGTCCCCGGTCAATTGGGAAGCCAGTTTCACATAGGGCGTTTCTCCGCAACCCGAGCAGGCCCCGGAGAATTCGAAATAAGGCGGCAGGGTCTGCTGGTGCATGACCAGCTTGGGATTCAGCGTGGCCGGGTTGGGCGTGGGCAGGGTGAGGAAATAATCCCAGTTCACCTTTTCCTGCTCCAAGACCAGGTGTTGGGGCACCATCTGCAGGGCCCGGACCTCAGGGCCTTCCTTGCTCTTGCCCGGGCAGATGTCCACGCAAAGGCTGCAGCCCGTGCAATCCTCGGGGGCGACTTGGACGGTGAACTTCCAGCCCTTCCAGTCCTTGTGTTTGGCGTCCATGGACTTGAAGGCCGCCGGAGCGGTGGCGCCGGCTTTCGGGTCATAGGCGTTCACCCGCACGGCCGCGTGGGGGCAGACCAGGGCGCAGCGGGCGCATTGGATGCAGAAGTCCGGCGTCCAAGAGGGAACCTCGCGGGCGATGTTGCGCTTCTCGTAACGGGCAGTGCCCGTGGGGAAGGTGCCGTCCACCGGCATGACGGAAACCGGCAGGTCGTCGCCTTTTCCCTCGATGATGCGGCCCAGGACGTTCCTCACGAAGTCGGGGGCATCCGCCGAAACGGCGTGGCGCCAGGGGGTTCCGTTGAAGGAAAGGTTTGAAACATCCACCTGGTGAAGGTGGGCCAGGGTGGTGTCCACGGCCTTCAGGTTGGCCGCGACCACCTTCTCGCCCTTCTTCTGGTAGGTCTTGCGGATGGCCTTACGGATGGCCTCCAGGGCGGCCTCCTTGGGCAGCACGCCCGAGATGGCGAAGAAGCAGGCCTGCATGATGGTGTTGATGCGCCCGCTCATGCCGGCTTCCTCCGCCACCTTGTCGGCGTCGATCACGTAGAACTTAGCCTTCTTCCTCTGCAGCTGTTCCTGTACGTGCCGGGGAAGGCTGCTCCAGACCTTTTCCGGGGGCTCGGGGGTGTTGTAAAGGAAGGTGCCGCCCTCCAGGAGGCTGGCGAGCATGTCGTAGCGGTCGATGAACTGCGGCTGGTGGCAGCCGATGAAATGGGCCTGGCTGATGAGATAGGAGGAGCGGATGGGCTTGGGGCCGAATCGAAGGTGCGAGACGGTCATGGCGCCGGATTTCTTCGAGTCATAAACGAAATACCCTTGCGCGTAGTTGGGGGTGTTTTCCCCGATGATCTTGATGGTGTTCTTGTTGGCCCCTACCGTGCCGTCGGCGCCCAGGCCGTAGAAGAGGGCCCGGAAGACGTCGTCGGTCTCGGTCGTGTACTTGGGTTCGTAGGGCAGGGAGGTGTGGGTGACATCGTCCTTGATGCCGACCGTGAAATGGTTCTTAGGGCTTGGTTTCTTGAGGTTGTCGAAGACCGCCTTGACCATGGCGGGGGTGAATTCCTTGGAGGAAAGGCCGTAGCGGCCGCCCACCACCTTGGGCCGGTAGCGCAGCAGGCCCGAATCGTCGGTTTCCTCCAGCGCGGTCAGGATGTCCTGGTAGAGGGGCTCGCCCATGGCGCCGGGTTCCTTGGTGCGGTCCAAAACCGCGATGGAACGAACCGTGGGGGGCAGGGCCTCCACGAAATGCCGGGCGGAGAAAGGCCTGAACAGCCGGACCTTTAATACTCCCACCCTTTCACCGGCCGCGTTCAAGGCGTCCACGGTCTCGTGGGCCACTTCGGCCCCAGACCCCATGATGACGATGACGTTGCGGGCATCGGGCGCGCCGTGGTACTCGAAAAGTTTGTATTCCCGCCCGCAAGCCACCGCCAGGCGGTCCATGACTTCCTGCACCTTCTGGGGCACAACTTGATAGAAGGGATTGCCGGCCTCGCGGGCCTGGAAAAAGACGTCGGGGTTCTGGGCCGTGCCCCGCAGTTTGGGGTGGTCGGGGGTCAGGGCCCGCAGGCGGTGCTCCCGGATGCCGCTTTCCGAAACCACGGCCGAAATCTCCTCGTCCGAGGGCAGGGCGGCCTTGGCCACCTCGTGGGAGGTGCGGAACCCGTCGAAGAAGTGCAGGAAGGGCACGCGGGTTTCCAGCGTGGCGGCATGGGCCACTAGGGCCATGTCGGCGGCTTCCTGCACCGAATTGGAAGCCAGCAGGGCGAAGCCGGTGCCGCGCACGGCCATCACGTCCGAATGGTCGCCGAAGATGGAAAGGGCGTGGGTGGCCAGGGTGCGGGCGGTGACGTGAAAGACACTGGGGGTCAGCTCGCCGGCGATCTTGTACATGTCGGGGATCATCAGCAGCAATCCCTGGGAGGCCGTGAAGGTGGCGGCTAGGGCGCCCCCCTGCAGGGCGCCGTGCAGGGCGCCAGCGGCCCCGCCTTCGCTTTGCATTTCCATGACCGAGGGGGCTACACCCCAGAGGTTGGTTTTTCCGGCGGCGGTCCAGTCGTCCACCCACTCCGCCATGGGGGAGGAGGGGGTAATCGGAAAGATGCAGAAAATCTCGCTCAAGCGGAAAGCGACATAGGCGGCGGCTTCATTGGCATCCAAAGTGCGGGTTATCGAAGCGGACATGACGGAGTTCCTCCTAAAGGTAGTTGTGTCTCAGGGCAGCTCTTCAGGGCTTACGATAGGAGGAAGGTGCGCTTCAAAATATGACCTGCGTCACCAAAATCACGGGATTTTTGGCGAAAACAAAGGGATTTAACAAGAGGCTCTTGCGTAAGACGAAAGTTCCCAGGAATGCCCCATGCAATCCATGAGCTTAGATTAGATGCGTAACCTCACGCTGGCCCTTAAGCCCAACGGTTCCACCGGGTGGACCATGAGGTTGTTCACCGGCGCCGGTTCCCCTTTCAACTGGGTCGCGTAGTAATAGGTAATATCGTCGGCCTGGACATTGAAAAGATTGAAAACCTCCAGCGCGAGGGTGGCGTCACCCCGGCTGT
>Ga0335085_10004842_pt1 | contig 22008 bp, 24 predicted proteins | sample Lox_Sample_45_FD_206712 | JGI IMG/M metagenome (GOLD analysis project Ga0335085, IMG submission 206712) | Soil microbial communities from Loxahatchee National Wildlife Refuge, Florida, United States - Lox_Sample_4.5 | ecosystem: Environmental > Terrestrial > Soil > Wetlands | place: USA...
CGCCGCTCCGGCGCACGCGCGCGCAGGCGCCCGCGCTCGACGACGCTCTCGACTGGAAGCTGATCTCGGCGGCGCGCACGGCGATCGACGGCGGCGACCCGGTCGAGGCCGAGCTGGCGATCGCGAACACGAACCGGACCGTCGGCGGGCTGCTCTCGAACGCCGTCACGCGCGCGCACGGCGCGGCGGGACTGCCGGCGGGGACGATCCGCTTCACGTTCCGCGGCTCCGCCGGCCAGTCGTTCGGCGCGTGGCTCGCGCCGGGGATCGAGCTGACGCTCGTCGGCGACGCGAACGACTACGTCGGCAAGGGCCTTTCCGGCGGCGTGCTCGCGCTGCGCCCGGCCGAGGACGCGGGCTTCCGCGCCGAGGAGAACGTCATCGCCGGCAACACGATCCTCTACGGCGCCACCGGGGGCCGCGCCTTCTTCCGCGGCGTCGTCGGCGAGCGCTTCGCAGTCCGCAACTCGGGCGCGAGCGCCGTCGTCGAGGGCGTCGGCGACCACGGCTGCGAGTACATGACGGGCGGCGTCGCCGTCGTGCTCGGCCGCACCGGCCGCAACTTCGCCGCCGGGATGAGCGGCGGCGTCGCGTACGTGCTTGACGAGGACGGGACGTTCGCGTCGCGCTGCAACCACGAGCTCGTCGGTCTCGAGCCGGTGGGCCGGGACGACGCGGAGGCGCTGCGCGCGCTCGTCGCCGAGCACGAGGAGCGCACCGGCTCGCCAGTCGCGGCGCGCGTGCTCGCCGGCTGGGACGCGGCGCTCGAGCTGTTCGTGAAGGTGATGCCGCACGACTACAAGCGCGCGCTCGGGCTCCATCGCGACCATCCGGTCTCGACCGGCGGGGACGGCTTCTACATCACCGAGTCCGAAGGCGCGGAGGCCGCGGCGTAGTGGGCGAGCTCGGCGCCTTCATGAAGCTGCAGCGGGCGGAGACGCCGGAGCGCCCGCCGGGCGAGCGCGTCCGGGACCACCGCGAGTTCGTGAAGACGCTGCCGCTCGTCCAGCTCCAGGAGCAGGGCGCCCGCTGCATGGAGTGCGGCGTCCCGTTCTGCCACAGCGGCTGCCCGCTCGGGAACCTGATCCCGGACTGGAACGACCTCGTCTACCGCGACCGCTTCCGCGAGGCGCTCGACCAGCTGCACCGCACGAACAACTTCCCCGAGTTCACCGGCCGCCTCTGCCCCGCGCCGTGCGAGGCCGCGTGCGTGCTCGAGATCGACGAGGGCAACGCCGTCGCGATCAAGCAGATCGAGCTGTCGATCGTGACCCGCGCGTGGGAGGAGGGCTGGATCGTCCCGCAGCCGCCGGCCGAGCGCACCGGGCGCACGGTCGCCGTCGTCGGCTCCGGCCCGGCCGGGCTCGCCTGCGCACAGCAGCTGAACCGCGCCGGCCATCTCGTCACCGTCCTCGAGCGCGACGAGACCGGCGGCGGGCTGCTCCGCTTCGGCGTGCCGGACTTCAAGATCGAGAAGCAGGTCGTCGAGCGGCGGCTCGGGCAGCTGCGCGCCGAGGGCGTCGAGCTCCGCTTCGGCGTCGAGGTCGGCGTCGACGTCGACGCGGCGGAGCTCCTCTCGGAGTTCGACGCGGTCGTGCTCGCCACCGGCTCGCGCGTCCCGCGCGACCTGCCGGTGCCGGGGCGGGAGCTCGGCGGCGTCCACTTCGCGATGGAGTACCTGTACGGGCAGAACCGCGTCACGGCGGGGACGCTCGCGGTGCCGCCGGTGAGCGCCGCGGGCAAGCACGTGATCGTGATCGGCGGCGGCGACACCGGCGCCGACTGCGTCGCGAGCGCGCACCGCGAGCAGGCCGCGTCGGTGACGCAGATCGAGCTGCTCGGCGAGCCGCCCCCGTCTCGGCCCGACGAGCTGACGCCGTGGCCGCTCTGGCCGATGAAGCTCCGCACCTCGTACGCCCTGAAGGAGGGCGGCGAGCGCAGCTTCGCGATCTCGACGACGGAGCTCTCCGGCGGCCTCGGCTCGGTCGAGCAGATCCACTGGAGCCGCAACAGCGGCGTGCCGCCGTTCGAGCTCGTTCCCGACACCGAGGAGACGCATCCGGCGGGGCTCGTGCTGCTGGCGATGGGCTTCGTCGGCCCCGAGACCGGGCTGCTCGAGCAGCTCGGCGTCGAGCGGAACGGACGCGGGTCGATCGAGGCCGAGGCGTTCGCAACGTCCGTGCCCGGCGTGTTCGCGGCGGGCGACGCACGTCGCGGCCAGTCGCTGATCGTCTGGGCGATCGACGAGGGCCGCCGCTGCGCGAAGGCCGTCGACGCGTGGCTTGCCGTCGACGGGGAGCGCGCCGCGACGCCTGCGGCGGCTGCCGGCCGGTAGCTACGCTCAGCGCATGGCGAAGGTCGAGAAGACCGAGGCGGAGTGGCGCGCCGAACTCAGCCCGGAGCAGTACCGCGTGCTGCGGCAGAAGGGCACCGAGCGTCCGTTCACCGGCGAGTACGACCACACCTTCGAGCCCGGCATCTACCGGTGCGCGGGGTGCGGCGCCGAGCTGTTCGCTTCTGACGCGAAGTACGACTCCGGCTGCGGCTGGCCCGCGTTCTTCACGCCCGCCGACGCCTCCGCCGTCGACGCGGAGGTCGACACGACCCACGGGATGATCCGCACGGAGGTGCTGTGCGCCGACTGCGGCGGCCATCTCGGCCACGTCTTCCCGGACGGCCCCGCGCCGACGGGGCTCCGCTACTGCATCAACTCCGCCGCGCTGAAGCACGATCAGCCGTAGGTGACCGCGAGCGCGCCGGCGAGCGTGAGCGGCACGAGCAGCGCGCCGAGCTTCGAGTACGTCGCGACCGAGGCGTCGGCGCGGACGGCGCGCGCGGCCTGGAGCCAGAGCACCGCGGAGAGCGAGCCGGTGACGGCGAGGTTCGGCCCGAGATCGAGACCGAGCAGGAGCGCACGCGGATGCGGCGGCGCGTGCGCGGAGAGCAGCACCGCCGCCGGCAGGTTGTTGAGGCCGACCGAGACCGCGGCGGCCGCGGCGGCGGTCGTCCAGCGGCCGCTCGACGCGAGCAGCCGCGACGGGAGGCTCCACTCGCGCGCAAGCGTCCCGAGCGCGACGGCGAGCGCGAACAGGAGCGTGAGCGCGCGCGCGTCGAGGCGCGGGCGCACGCGCGCGAGCGCGGTCGCGACGAGACCGATCGCGAGCACGGGCAGCGCCGGATCGCGGAGTGCGACGACGGCGACGGCCGCGGCGAGCGTCGCCGCCGCGCCGGTGGCGAGCCGGAGCGGCGGCGCGTCGTCGTCCGCGGGCTCGCCGCCGCGCAGGGGGTACGCGACGAGGAGGAACGCCGCGGTCAGGGCGCACGCCGCGAGCCACGCCGGAAGCATCGAGGCCGCGAACCGCCCGCCGCCGACCGGGTCCCGGTCGAGCACGAGCAGGTTCGTCAGGTTCGAGCCGGGCAGGAGCAGCGAGCCGGCGTTCGCCATGAAGACGGCGCCGTACAGGAACGGCCGCTCGTCGAGCCCGCGCCGCCGCGCGGCGTGGACGAGCACAGGAGTGAGGAAGACGACGGCGGTGTCGAGGTTGAGGACCGCCGTGACGAGAGCGACGAGACCGAGCAGCGCGACGAGCAGGCCGCGCGGGCCGGCGCGCGCCCGCGCGACGTGCGCGCCCGTGGCCTCGAACAGGCCGTCCGCGGCGGCGACCGCTCCGATCAGGAGCAGTCCGGCGACGAGGACGAACGGCGGCCACGACTGTCTCGCGGCGGATACGATCGCATCGGCAACCACGCTTAACAGTTAAGCTTACTTAACTTCAAAGGTGCCCGGCCCCCACCATCACGCGAGCAGCCGCGACGCCGCCGAGGCGCTCGCGCGCACCGCGCCGCTCGTCGGCCGCTGGATCGAGCGCCTGCTCGCCGGCCACGAGCCGCCGCTGACGGTGGCGCAGTACCTCGCGCTGCAGGCGGTCGCGGAGGGCGACGTCGTCGGCTCGGAGCTGGCGCGGCGCGCGGCGGTGTCGCCGGCGGCCGTGTCTCAGCTCCTTGCCGGGCTCGAGGCGGCCGGCTACGTGCGGCGCGAGCGGCTCGCCGGCGACCGCCGCCGCCAGCCGCTCGCGCTCACCCCGGACGGCGAGCGGGCGCTGCGCTCGGCGCACGCGCTGCTGCGGGACCGGCTCGCCGAGCTCCTCGTCGACCTCCCGGGACCGGAGGCCGATGCGCTCGGGCGGCTGCTGCGCCGTCTCGAGCACGTGCTCGGGGGCACCGCGCCGCCGCCGCGACCGCCCCGGCCGCCGCACGGGCCGAAGCACCGGCGTCGGCCGAGGGACTAGGCGTCGACCTCGATCTCGACCGTCCGGTCACGACCGGCGACGTCGACGATCGTCGAGGCGAGCCGCAGCTCCTGCAGCCATTCGCGCACCTGCGCCTCGACCTCCTCGAGGCCGCACGCCGTGCTCTCGAGCTCGACCGTCCAGACGTCGTGCGCGCCGGCCGCGAAGCCGTCCCGAACGAGGCGGATCTCGAGCGCGTGAGCCGCCTCGGCGTCCGGCGCGTGGATCCTGATCCGTGCGGGTGCGATCGCGACCGTCTTCACGTCAGCCTCCTCGTCGCTGCAGCTGGACCGTCCGGCGGCGCTCCCGCGCGCCCATCGGCCGCCGCCCCGATCGAGCCTGCGCGCAACTACCGAGGGACGAGATACTGACGCGATGTCAGCCTCGGCCGAAGCGGCGCTCGAGCTCCTCGACTGGAAGCGCCGCGTCTTCGCGCTCTACGCCGACGTGCGCGCCGACGCCGACCCCGCCGCGGCGTGGCGGCGGTGGCGCGAGACGCGCGACGAGCTGTTCCGGACGCACCCGCAGTCCCCGCTGCCGGCCGGCGCGCGCGCGACATTTGCGGGGCTCGACTACTTCGACTACGACCCCCGGTGCCGCGTCACGGCCGCGCTCGGCGATCTGGACGCGCCGCCGCATCCGGTCGAGGCGAGCGGCGGAGGCTCGCTCCTGTTCCGGCCGTTCGCGTGCGCGTCCTTCGAGCTCGGCGGCGTGCCGCGCGCGCTCGAGCTCTACTGGCTCGAAGGCTACGGCGGCGGCGTCTTCCTCCCGTTCCGCGACGGGACGAGCGGCAGCGAGACGTACGGCGGCGGGAGGTACATCCTCGATACGGTCAAGGGCGCCGACCTCGGAGGCGGCAAGGACGCACTCGTGCTCGACTTCAACTTCGCCTACAACCCTTCGTGCTCGTACGACCCGGGCTGGGTCTGCCCGCTCGCGCCGCCGGCGAATCGCCTGGCGGTCCGGGTCGAGGCCGGCGAGCGCCACGCCGCATGAGCGAGCCGACTCCCGAGCTGCGCGGGCTCCGATCGGAGATCGACGAGATCGACCGGGCGCTGCTCGAGGCGCTGAACCGGCGGCTCGAGCTCGTCCGGCGCGTGCGCGAGCAGAAGCAGGCGGTGGGGACGCGCGTCGTCGACGCGGAGCGCGAGGCGGAGCTGCTGAAGGAGCTGACGGCGATCAACCGCGGCCCGCTGTCGGAGCGCGCGGTCACGTCGCTGTTCTCGGCGGTGCTCGACGTGATGAAGCAGGAGGCGGTCGAGGAGCCGCGGCGCGAGGGCTCGGAGGCTGCGGCCGCGCCGGCGCTCGGCGTCGCGCGGGTCGCGGTCGTCGGCACCGGGCTCGTCGGGACGTCGGTCGCGCTCGCGGCGAAGCGCGCCGGCGCGACGTCGGTGACCGGCTTCGACGTGGATCCCGCGACGCTGCGCGAGGCGGCGGCGCGGGGCGCGTTCGACGTGCAAGCGGCGTCGCTCGCGGACGCGCTCCGGGATGCGGAGCTCGTCGTCGTCGCGGTCCCGGTCGGCGCCGTCGTCGAGACGACGCGCGCGGCGCTGGCGGCGGCCGGTCCCGACGCGACGGTGACGGACGTCGCCTCGACGAAGCGCTCGCTCGTCGCGGCGATCGACGACCCGCGCTACGTCCCCGGGCATCCGGTCGCCGGCGGCGAGACCGGCGGGCCGGGACGCGCCGCGGCCGATCTCTTCGACGGCGCGACGTGGTTCCTGACGCCGACGGCGTCGAGCGACGCTGCGCGGCTCGGTGTCGTGGAGCGGTTCGTCGCGGCGGTCGGCGCGCGGCCGGTGCGGCAGGGCGCGGACGAGCACGACCGGCTGCTCGCGCTCACGAGCCATCTCCCGCACGCGCTCGCGAACCTGCTCATAGGCCGCGTCGCGGCCGCCGCCGCGGGCGACGAGGCGCCGCTCGAGCACGCGGGCGCGTCGCTGCGCGACATGACGCGGATCGCAGGCGCGAATCCGGCGGTGTGGATCGACATCTTCGTGGAGAACGGCGACCTGATCGCCGACGCGCTCGCGTCGTACGGCGCCGATCTCGCGGGTCTCGAGGAGGCGCTGCGCGCCGGCGACCGCTCGTTCTTCGAGGCGGCGATCTCGTCGGCCGCGGAGACGCGGAGCCGGATGCTCGCGCACGCGTACCGCACCGAGGCGACGCAGATCAACCGCATCCGGATCCGCATTCCGGACCGGCCCGGCGAGCTGGCGCGGATCACGCAGATCCTCGGCGCGGACGGGATCAACATCGAGGACTTCGAGCTCCGCCACGTCTCCCCCGAGTACGGCGGCGTGCTCGTCATCCTCGTGAACGGCGCCGACCCGGCGAACCGCGCCCGCGCCCTGCTCCGCCGCACGGGGTACTCCGCGGCCTAGCCCCGCCGCGACACCTCCCGGTGTCGGACACGGGCCGGAGATTCGCGCAGCCATGCGGCTTCGTCGCCCCCCGGGCCGTGTCCCTGCGGGCCACGGCCCGGTGTCAGACACGCGTAACGCGAGTGTCACGACTTCCCGGCGGAAGTGTCACGAAAAACCGGTCGGGGGCCATGGCCGTAGAAGGCCCAGAGACCCCCGCTCGAAAGGAGCAGAGATGCGGAGTCGCGCGATTCGGTGGATCCTGCCGTTGCTCCTCGTGCTCGTCGCGGGTGTCGGCGTGGCGATGGCGGCGACGGCGTCGATGTCCTCGAACGGCACGGTGAAGACGGCGCACAGCAGCAAGTACGGGACGATCCTCGTCGCCTCGAACGGAATGACGCTGTATCGCTACACGCCGGACAAGAAGAACGTCAGCACGTGCAGCGGCGCGTGCGCCGCATACTGGCCGCCGCTCGTCCTCAAGGCGGGCGCGAAGCCGACGGCCGGCTCCGGCGTCACGGCGTCGCTGCTCGGCACGACGAAGCGCTCGAACGGCGCGATGCAAGTCACGTACGCCGGCTGGCCGCTCTACACCTACGCGGGCGACAAGAAGACCGGCCAGACGAACGGCCAGGGCTTCGAGAAGAAGTGGTACGTCGTCGGCACGACCGGCGCGCTCGTGAAGAGCGCCGTCTCGAGCTCCGGCGGCACCACGACGAAGAAGAGCGCCTGGGGCTAGACGACGGTCAGGCCCGTGTAGTTCTCGGCGAGCGAGCGCGCCGCCGTCTCCGACGTCGTGACGTAGCGCAGCTGCGACAGCTGCAGCTTCAGGTCGAACGGATCGTCGCCGACGCGGTGCAGCATCGTCGTCATCCAATAGGAGAAGTGCTCCGCGCGCCACACGCGCCGGAGGCACGCGTCGGAGTAGCCGGCGAGGCGCGACGCGTCGCCGTCGCGGTACCACGCGACGAGCGCGTCGGCGAGCACCGCGACGTCGTGGACGGCGAGGTTCAGTCCCTTCGCACCCGTCGGCGGGACGATGTGCGCCGCGTCCCCGGCGAGGAAGAGCCGCCCGTGCTGCATCGGCTCGGCGACGAAGCTCCGCATGCCGGTCACGAGCTTCTCGAGGACCGGGCCGTCCGCCAGCGTCCAGCCGTCGAGTGCCGTCCGTGTGCGCAGCTCCCCCCAGATGCGGTCGTCGGGCCACTCGTCGACGTCCTCGTCGTGCCGCACCTGCACGTAGTACCGCGACAGCTCCGGCGAGCGGAGCGAGAGCAGCGCGAACCCGCGCTCGTGGTGCGCGTAGATCAGCTCGTCCATCGACGGCGGCACCTGCGCGAGGATCCCGAGCCAGCCGAACGGATACTCGCGCTCGAACGTGCGCAGCACCCCGGCGGGGATGCTCGGCCGGCAGACGCCGTGGAAGCCGTCACAGCCGGCGATCACGTCGCACTCGAGCTCGCCGCCGGCCCACCGGATCCGCGGCCGCTCCGAGTCGAGGTCGTGGACGCTCACGTCGTCCACCTCGAAGTGCAGGGGCAGACCGCTCTCGATCCGCGCCGCGATCAGGTCCTTCACGACCTCGGTCTGCCCGTAGATCATGATCCCGCGGCCCGTCAGCTCCTGCATGGGAATGTGATGGCGCTCGCCGTCGAACTGGAGATGGATCCCGCCGTGCGGGATGCCCTCGCGGTCCATCCGCCCGCCGACTCCGGCGTCGCGGAGGAGATCGACGACGCCCTGCTCGAGCACGCCGGCGCGGATGCGCGCCTCGCAGTACTCGCGGCTGCGGTTCTCGACGATGACGTTCTCGATCCCCGCCCGCTCCAAGAGCCGTCCGAGCGTCAACCCCGCTGGTCCCGCGCCGACGATACCGACCTGCGTCCGCGTCACGCGCGGCCCTCCTCGTTCAGCACCTCCTGCGCGATCGCGAACGCGCGGTTCGCCGCCGGCACGCCGCAGTAGACCGCCGAGTGGAGCAGGACCTCCTTTATCTCGTCGGGCGTCAACCCGTTGCGCAGCGCTGCCCGCACGTGCATCGCGAGCTCGTGATGGTGGTTGAGCGCGACGAGTGCGGTCAGCGTGATGCAGCTGCGCGTACGCCGGTCGAGGCCTGGCCGCGACCAGATCTCGCCCCACGCGTAGCGCGTGATCAGCTCCTGGAACTCCGCGGTGAACGGCGTCGTCCGCGCGATCGCCGCGTCGACGTGCGCGTCGCCGAGCACCTCGCGGCGCGTCGTCATCCCTCGCTCGTGCGTCTCGTCGCTCATGCCGCCTCCAGATGGGAGAGAACTGCGTGCTTGAACGCCTCCGGCTGGGGGACGTTCGCGAGATGCGCGACGCCGTCGATCACGCGCAGGCTCGCGTCGGGGATCCGCTCGAACAGCACCTCCCCGTCGACGATCGACGCGACGGGATCGAGCTCGCCGACGATCACGAGCGTCGGCGGCGCGACGCTCCCCAGCATGTCGCGGAAGTCCCACTCGCGGAGCGCCTCGCAGCAGCCGGCGTAGCCCTCGTCGGACGTCGCCGCCACCATCTCCCGGAAGCGCCGGACGACCCCGGGGTTCTCGGCCGCGAACGCAGCCGTGAACCAGCGCGACATCACCGCGTCGGCGATCGCCTCCGTGCCCTCCGCGCGTACGGTGGCCGCACGCTCGATCCACGTCTCCGCCGTCCCGAAGCGGGCGGACGAGCACGCGACGACGAGCCGGTCGAGCCGCTCCGGTGCATTCGCGCCGAGCCACATGCCGACGGCGCCGCCGATCGACAGCCCGCAGAACGAGACGCGGTCGAGCTCGAGCCTGTCGAGGAGCTCGAGCACGTCGCCCGCGAGCTCCGCGATCGTGTACGGGCCCGGCGGGACCGACGAGCCGCCGTGGCCCCGATGGTCGTAGCGGAGGACGCGATGCGTGCGGGCGAAGCCGCGCACCTGGAGCTCCCAGAGGTCGAGCGTCGTCCCGAGGGAGTTCGAGAGCACGAGGACCGGCGCGTCCTCGGTCCCGTCGAAGCGGTGGTTCAGGTTCACGCCGTGCTCCGGTAGAGCGCGAGCGCGCGGTCGACGAACGCCTTCGCCGAGCCGAGGTACGTCGTCGGGTCGAGCAGCTCGTCGAGCTGCGCCGCGTCGAGGTGCGCGGCCAGCGCCGCGCGCGGGTCGCCGCCGGCGAACGCCTCGCCGACGAGCTCGTGCGCGCGCTCGCGCCCGAGCGTCCCGGCGAGCGCGAATGAGACGCGCTCCGCGACGAGCGCCGGGCTCATGTTGGCGTGCATCCGCTCCGCGTGCACCTCGAGCCCGTCGAGGCACTCGCGGATCGCCGCCGCCGCGCCGCCGGCGAGCGCGAGCGCGTCGGAGAGCGCGCCCCACTCGGCGTGCCACGCGCCCGCGGCGCGCTCGTGCTCGTGCTCGCCGGCCGCGAGCACGCCCGCGTGCGCGTGCACGCCGCGCGCGCACGCGCGCGCGATCGCCGCACGCGTCGCGTTCCGCTTCTGCGGCATCGTCGACGAGCCGCCGCCCCGCGCCTCCGAGACCTCGCCGACCTCCGTCTGCGCGAGGAGCGAGACGTCGAGCCCGATCTTGTCGCACGCCTGCGCCGCAGCGGCGAGCGCGGCGCCGAGCTCCGCCACGCGCACGCGACGCGCATGCCACGGGAGCACCGGCTCCTCGAGCCCGAGCTCGGCCGCGAAGGCGCGCAGCACGTCGAGCCCCTTGTCGCCGAGCGGCGCGAGCGTTCCCGCCGCGCCGCCGAGCTGCGCCTTCAGCGGCACCGCCGCGAGCGCGACGCGCGCGTCGACGACGCCGACGAGCCAGCCCGCCGCCTTCAGCCCGAACGTCGTCGGCACCGCCTGCTGCAGCAGCGTCCTCCCCGCCATCGGCGTCGAGCGGTGCTCCTCGGCGAGGCGAGCACACGCGGCCGCGACGCCGTCGAGCTCCGCGAGGACGAGCGCGGCCGCCCGCTTTGCGACGAGCATCGACGCGCTGTCCATCACGTCCTGGCTCGTCGCGCCGTGATGCACGAATCGCGCGGCGTCGCCCCCCACCCGCGCGCGCAGCGCCCGCACGAGCGGCTCCGCCGGATTCCCCGTCGCGCGGCCGTCGCGGGCGAGCTCCGCCACATCGAGCTCGCCCGCGCGGCACGCGCCCGCGATCTCGGCCGCCGCAGCCGCCGGGATCACGCCCGTCGCCGCCTCCGCCGCCGCGAGCGCGGCCTCCACCTCGAGCATCGCCGCCGTCCACGCGCCGTCGGACACCGCCTCGGCGAGCCTGTCCGGCACGAAGATCGCGGCGAAGACGGTCAATGCGTGAAGAAGACCGTCGCCTGCTCGCCCTGCATGTGGATGTCCCAGTGGAGCGCACCGTCCTCCGGCACGGCGACGAGCGAGGCGCGCTGCTCGTCGTCGAGCGCCGACAGGACCGGATCCGCAGCGTTCGCCTCCGCCTCGTCCGGGAAGTAGACGCGCGTCACCTGGTGGCGAAGGAGCCCGCGGGCGAAGACGAGGACGTCGAGGCGCGGCGCCTCGCCCGGCCGCGCCTCCGGCTTCGCGACGACGAAGGAGAACCGCCCCTCGCCGTCGGTGCCGCTGCGGCCCCACCGCTTGCCGACCGAGTCCCACGCCTCGATCATCCCGTCGCTGATCGGCGACCCCTGGCCGTCGACGAGCTGGCCGACGAGCACGGTCGCGGCCGGGTCGGAGCGGTCGACGAGCTCGTTCTGCGGCGCGCGCGGCGCGCGCGTCAGCCCGATCGCGTAGTACGGGCCGACCGTCTGCGAGGGCGTGCGGGGCATGCTCACGTCTGGTTCTCCATCGGCGTCGTGCCCGAGCCGCCGCGGCCGAGGACGACGTCCCACTGGTACGCGAGCGCCCAGTCCGGCTGCGTCGTCTCGATGTCGAAGCGCGAGACGAGCAGCTCGCGCGCCTTCGGGTCGCGGACCGAGTGGAAGATCGGGTCGAACTCGAACAGCGGGTCGCCGGGGAAGTACATCTGCGTGACGAGCCGCCGCGTGAACTCGGGACCGAAGAGCGAGAAGTGGATGTGGTTCGGCCGCCACGCGTTCGGGTGGTTGCCCCACGGATACGAGCCGGGCTTGATCGTGACGAATCGGTACCGGCCCTCGTCGTCCGTAAAGCAGCGGCCGGCGCCGGAGAAGTTCGGGTCGAGCGGCGCGGGATGCTGGTCGACCTCGTGGCGGTAGCGGCCGCACGCGTTCGCCTGCCAGATCTCGACGAGGGTGCTGCGGATCGGCCGGCCGTCCTCGTCGAGCACGCGGCCGGTGACGACGATGCGCTCGCCGAGCGGCTCGCCCTCGTGCTGCCGCGTCAGGTCGTCGTCGTGCTCCTGGACCGCGTCATGGCCGAAGACGGGACCCTCGAGATCGTGGAACTCCTCGGCGATGGTGACGAGCGGCCGGTCCGGCGCGCGCCAGCGGGTCGAGCGGTAGCCCGGGTAGTCCACCTGCACCTCGGGGCCGAAGTCCGGATCGTCCGGGAGGACGATCGGCGAGTCCTCAAGCTGTGCCACTGCTCCTTCCTTTCGTCTCGAGCGCGCGCAGCGCCGCGAGCTCCTCGTCGGTCGGGGGAACTGTCTCACGGATCTCGTCGGCGACGCGAAGCTCCCAGCCGGTCGCCGCCCGGGCCTCGTCCACGGTGGTGCCCGGATGCACCGCGACGAGCGTCAGCTCGCCGTCGCCCGGCTCGAGGATCCCGAGGTCGGTGACGACGACGCGGACGTTGTCGCCGAGGCTCGTGGTGAAGTCGAGACGCTCGACGAAGGCGCGCGGCGACTGGCGGAGCATGACGAACACGTCGCGCACGCCGAGCGCGATCTCCGGCGCGCCGCCGCCGCCGGGGAGGCGCACCGAGGGATGGTCGTAGTCGCCGATGACGGTGCTGTTGAGGTTGCCGTGCCGGTCGAGCTGCGCCGCGCCGAGGAAGCCGACGTCGATCCGCCCGCCCTGGAGCCAGTACGCGAACATCTCCGGCACCGAGACGACGGCGTCGGCCGTCTCCGCGAGCTCGCCGTCGCCGATCGAGAGCGGCAGCCTCATCGGCTTCGCCCCGATCGTCCCGCTCTCGTAGATGAGCGTGCACCCCGGCGCGTGCGTCCGCCGCGCGAGATTCGCCGCGAGGCTCGGGAGCCCGATCCCGACGAAGCAGACGGTCGAGTCGTCGAGCCGCCGCGCCGCCTCCACCGCCATCATCTCGTCCGCGGTGTACGGGCGGTCGCCGTTGACGCTCACGCGGCCGTCACCTCGGCGGCGAGGCTCGCCCGGTACTCGGCGGCGTCCGCGGTGTCGAGCACGTGGCGCTTCATCCACGCCGCGAACGTCTCGCGGTCGCGGCTGATCGGGTCCCATGCGACGTAGAACTCGTTGTCGCGGTCGTAGTAGCCGGCGGCGTACGACGGGTGCGCGCCGCCCGGGACGAGCGAGATCGCGTCGACCGTCCACCCCGGGAGCACCACCGCGTTCGGCCGCGGCTCGAACTCGTCGACGATCTCCTCGACGGTGACGATCGACCGCGCCGACGCGAGCACCGTCTCCTTCTGCACGCCGGCGATCCCCCAGAGCTGGACGTTGCCGTGCCGGTCCGCCTGCTGCGCGTGGACGATGCCGACGTCGGGCCGGTGCGCGGGCACCGCCGCGAGCGCCTCGCCGGTGAACGGGCAGACGACGACGCCGACGCGCGTCCGGCTCGGGAGGTCGCCGCCGCGGTAGCCGCGGAGCACGCCGAACGGGAGGTTCGCCGCGCCCGCCGCGTACGCCGCCGCCATCCCGGCGTGCGAGTGCTCCTCGAGCTCGAGCGGCTGGGGCCAGCCATGTTCCACGGCATCCCGAAGCCGATGCAGCGAACCGACGCCGGGGTTGCCGCCCCACGAGAAGACGAGCTTGCGCGCGCAGCCCATCCCGATCAGCTGGTCGTAGATCACGTCGGGCGTCATCCGGATCAGCGTCAGGTCGCGGCGCCGCTGGCGCACGATCTCGTGCCCGGCCGCGTTCGGGATGAGGTGCGTGAAGCCCTCGAGCGCGACGACGTCGCCGTCGCGGACGAGCTCGGAGACGGCCTCGCGGAGCGAAACGACGCTCAAAACGGGAACGGATGGGTCCCGCTGCGGATCGTCACCCAGCGCAGCTCGGTGAACTCGTCGACGACGGCCTGGCCGCCGAACCGGCCGAAGCCGCTGTCCTTCACGCCTCCGAACGGCATCTGCGGCTCGTCCGCGACCGTCTGGTCGTTGACGTGGACGATCCCCGAGTCGATCGCCTGCGCGAGCGTGAAGCCGCGGTCGCGGTCGCTCGTGAGGATCCCCGCGCTGAGCCCGTAGGTCGTCGCGTTCGCGCGCGCGACCGCCTCCTCCGCGCTGTCCACGACCTCGACCGAGGCGACGGGCCCGAAGGTCTCGTACCGCGCGAAGTCGCAGTCGGCGGGGACGTTCGCGAGCAGCGTCGCGCGGTAGCACGGCCCCACGGCCTCGCCGCCGGCGAGCACGGTCGCGCCGCCCCGCACCGCTTCCTCGACGCGGTCCCGCACGAGGTTCAGCGCCGACTCGCTGATGAGCGGGCCGATCACCGTGTCGTGCTCCTTCGGGTCGCCGGCCTTGAGCCCCGCCGTCTTGGCCGCGAGCCTTGCGATGAACTCGTCCGCGACCGGCCGCTCGACGTAGATCCTCCGCGTCGACATGCAGATCTGGCCCTGATGGAGATACGCGCCGAAGGCGGTCGCGTTCACCGCGTACTCGAGGTCCGCGTCGTCGAGCACGATCAGCGGGTTCGAGCCGCCGAGCTCGAGGACGACGCGCTTCAGCTGACGGCCCGCGGCGACCGCGATCTCCCGGCCGACGGCCGTCGAGCCGGTGAAGTTGAGCCGCCGCACGGCCGGATGCTCGATCAGCGCGTCGCCGATCGCCGCCGCCGCGCCGGGCGCGTGCGTGACGACGTTGAGCGCGCCCGCCGGCAGCCCGGCCTCCTCGAAGATCTCGCCCCAGAGCAGGCCCCCGGAGTACGGCGACCACTCGGAGGGCTTCAGCACGACGGTGTTGCCGAGCGCGAGCGGCGCCGCGATCGAGCGGGCGGAGAGGATCAGCGCCGCGTTCCACGGCGCGAGCGCGCCGACGACCCCGACCGGCTTGCGGATCCCCATCGCGAACGTGCCGGTGTCCGACGGAATGATCTGCCCCATCGGCGCGTAGGCGAGTGCGGCCGCCTGCCGGAACAGGTTCGGCACGAACATCGTCTGGAACATCCCGAAGCCGAAGCTCGCGCCGGTCTCGCGCGCGAGCACGTCGACGACCTCCATCTGCCGCGCCTCGAGCAGGTCGGCGGCCTTGAGGAAGATCCGCTGGCGCTCGGCCGGCGGCGTCTGCGCCCAGCCCGCGAGCGCCGCCGCGGCCGCGCCGACGGCGAGCTCCGCGTCCTCCTCGTCCGCCGCCGCGACGTGCGCGACGACGTCGCCGGTGTACGGGTCGAGATCCTCGAACGTCCCGCCGTCGGCCGCGTCGACCCACTCGCCGCCGATGAACTGCCTGCTCTCCCGGACGCCGGTCGCCGTCGTCGCCATCTCCCTCTCCTCTGGTCGGAATGCTCGCCGCGTTCCTATCGAGGCGGTATCGAACTGTCAATACGGTGTTTTACTATGCGGAACATGGTGGCGGATCGAGCCCGTGACCGCGAGAGCGGCTACTCCCAGTCCCTCGAGCGCGGCCTCGCCGTCCTCTCGGCCTTCGGCACCGGCCGGCCGCTGCTCGGGATCAGCGACCTCGCCCGCGAGCTCGGCCTCAGCCGCAGCACGACGCACCGCTACGTCGCCACGCTCGCCTCGCTCCGCTACCTGACGCAGGACCCGCTGACGCGGAAGTACCGGCTCGGGCCGCGCGTCCTCGACCTCGGCTTCTCGGCGATCAACTCGATGGAGATCCGCGAGATCTCGGCACCGCATCTCCAGGCGCTGAGCGACGAGACGGGCTACACGGTGAACATGGGCGTGCTCGACGGCGTCGACGTCCTGTACGTGGAGCGCAGCCGGAGCGCGCGGCAGGGGCAGCGCGAGATCGACCTCAACCTCCACGTCGGCTCGCGGCTGCCCGCGTACTGCACGTCGCTCGGGAAGGTCCTGCTCGCGTACCTGCCGGCGGTGGAGCAGCGCGCTGCGATCGCCCGCGTCGAGCTCGTGCGCCGCGGCCCGAACACGATCACGTCGCGACGGGAGCTCGCGCGTGAGCTCGAGCGCGTGCGCGACGCGGGCCTCGCCGTCAGCAACGAGGAGCTCGCGTTCGGGCTGCGCTCGATCGCCGCACCGGTGCGCGCGCAGACGGGAGATGTCGTGGCGGCGATCAACCTCGCCGTGCACCGCTCGATGGTCTCGCTCGAGGACCTCGTCGCGAACCTCGCGCCGGCGCTCCAGCGGACGGCGGCCGAGATCTCCGGCCACCTCGGCGTCGGCCAGGTGCGCGTCTGAAAAGGTCCCCTTACGTGCCTAGTCCCCGTGAACCCGAGGGCCCACAGGGACTTGGCGAGAGCTAATCTCCCACACCGCCGCCGTCGTGTCAAGCGCGAAGCGGACGCACGCGCAGGCTGACCGCCCACGCGAGCGCGACGAGGAGCAGCCCGATCCCGAACGCGGACCACACAGCGGGCGGCGTCGCGCGAGGCGGCGCCGCCGCGACCGGCGCGACGGTCGGCACTGCGAGCTCGTGCCCGTCGGCGGCGGCGATCCGTCGGACCGCCGTCACGGCGGCGGCCGCGAGATCGCCACGGCCGATCGCGACGCCGCGGAGCGCCGCCTCCTCGCGCGTCACCGGCCGCCCGTGGTGGTAGACGCCGATCCCGTCCGGCATCACCGTCACGAGCCGGCCGCGGTAGAGGAGCGACAGCTCGAGACCGAGGAAGCGGGCGTACAGCTGCGGCTTCCGCCAGAGCGCGGTGACGGAGCCGAGGTCGTACGTCGACGCGACGATCGCCACCTTCACGGGATAGCCGGCGCGGCGCGCCTCGCGGACGAGCGCCGCGAGCCGGGCCGCGTCGCCGGGCGCGGCGCCCGCGTCCGCCGGCACGAACACGGACTGCGCGTAGAGGACGTCGCTCGCCGGGTCGCCGTCGGCGCGCGCGCTCCCCGCGGCGAGCGCGAGGACGAGCACTGCACAGGCTGCGACCCGGAGGCGGGACATACGGCGCCCCCGATGCTACGCGGATTCCGCCATACTCACGGTGGAGTCGTGGCCACCCAGGAGCCGACAGCCGCCCATCAGCCGGCCGCCGCCGGGGGCCCGCCGCGGTATCTCCGCTGGGCGCTGTGGGCGTCGGTCGCGCTCCTCGGCATCATCGGCGGCCTGGTGATCGGACTCGTCCTCTCGTCGCGGAGCTCCACACCCGCGGTCGCGAACGGTCCCGTCGGCCCGGTCGGCCCCGCCGCGAGCTGGGCGGCCGGCGCGAAGCTCGCGCCCGGGTTCACGCTCACCGACCAGAACGGGAAGCCGGTGTCGCTCGCGGCCTACCGCGGCCGGCCGGTGATCGTCACCTTCATCGACCCGCTCTGCCGGAACTTCTGCCCGCTCGAGGCGAAGGTGCTGAACGACGTCGAGACCCGCCTGCCCGCGGCGCAGCGGCCGGCGATCGTCGCGGTCAGCGTCAACCTGTGGGGGAACAAGCGCCGCTACCTCCTCCAGGACGTCCGCAAGTGGCGGCTGACGCCGGAGTGGCGCTGGGGCGTCGGCGACGGGCCGCGGCTGTCGAAGGTGTGGAGCGCATATCAGATCGCCGTGCTCGCGCAGACGCGGAAGATCGCCGGCGTGACCGTGCACGAGATCACGCACACCGAGGGCGCGTTCGTCGTCGACCCGACCGGTCACCAGCGGGCGCTGTTCCTCTGGCCGTTCCGCGCCGTCGACGTGATGCGCACGCTCCGGCAGCTCTCGCGTGCGTAGCGCCGCCCGGGCGGCGGCCGTCCTCGCGTCGATCGCCCTGGCCGCCGGCGCGCTGCCGGGCCGCGCGTCCGCGCACGCAGGACTGACCCCGCCCGCGGCGACGAGCTTCGTCGCGCGGATCTCCTCCGTGCCCGCGGGCCTCGAGGCCCGCGTCGTCGACGGCGACCAGCGGCTGTGGCTCCGCGCAGCGCCGAACCTGACGGCGTATGTCCTCGGCTTCGAGGGCGAGGCGTACCTCCGCTTCTCGCCGGGCGGCGTCGCCGTCAACGTCCACTCGCCGGCCTACTACGTGAACCGGCCGCGGCCGCTCGCGGTGCCGGCGGGCCTCGGGCCGGCGACGGTGCCGCTCTGGAAGCAGGTCTCGCGCGGCCACGTCTACGAGTGGCACGACGGCCGGCTCCACTCGCTGGCCGCCGCCGCACGGACTCCAGGCTCGTCCTACGTCGGACGCTGGACGATCCCCGTCCTCGCCGACGGGCGGATGACGAGCATCGCCGGCGGGCTCTGGCACACGAACGACCCGTCGCTCGTCTGGTTCTGGCCGGTCCTCGTCGTGCTCGCCTGCCTCGCCGCCGTGCTGCGGCTGCGCGAGCCGAGGCTCGACGCGGCCGCTGCCGCCGTGCTCGCCGCGGCCGGCCTCGGCGCCGCGACGCTCGGCCGGCTCGGCCGCGAGCTGTACGGCAGGCCGACGGTGTCGACGGAGCAGCTCGTGCTCGTCGCGTTGACGTGTGCGGTCGCGGCGGCGCTCGCGCTCCTCTATCTGCGTCCCGGCTGGCGCGCGGTCGCCGGCGCGGTGATCGCCGCGCTCGCGCTCTACCAGGGGCTCGCGCTCGCCGGGACGCTGCTGCACGGATTCGTGCTGTCCGTGCTGCCGGCATGGCTCGAGCGTGTCGCCGCGGCCACGTCGCTCGCCGCGGGCGCGGGCCTGCTCGTCGTCGTCATCGTGGGGACCGCGTTCCGCGGCGGCGAAGCGCGAGACGAAGAAGCCACGCCAGCGCGAGCGCGACCGCAGCCGCAACGATGATCACGACCCGGTCGTGCGAGTTCCGCTGCGCGGGCGTCTCGACGTGCGTCGGCGCGGCGAGCTTCACGCCGCCGCCGGCGGCGAGCGCCTGGACTCCGGAGATCGCCGCCTGCACCAGCCCGTCGTCGCCGGGGGCGATCGGGATCTTCGCCAGCGTCGCGTACTCCGCGTCGACCGGGTGGCCCGGGCGATAGAAGCCGAACCCGTTCGGCATCACGATCAGCAGCCGCTGCTTGAAGAACGCCGCGTCCTCCTCGCCGAGGAAGCGTGCGTACAGCTTCGGCCTGCGCCACAGCACCGTGATCGAGCCGAGGTCGTAGCTGTCCGGGATGAGTGCGACCTTGATCGGGAAGCCCTGCGCCTTCGCCTCGCGCACGAGCGCGAGCAGCCGGCCCTCGAGCTCCGGGGAGAACCTCCCGTCGTACGGGAAGTAGATCGGCTGCGTGATCAGATAGTCGCTCGCGGGGTCGCCGTCGGCGCGCGCGACCGCTGCGAGCGCGCCCCCGAGCGCGAGGGTGCAGACGAGCAGGGCGGCCCGCCTCACGAGACCTTCAGCGTGAACGGCGCCGTCAGGATCCGGCCGTCGACCTGCGTCTGGAGGAAGAGCCGCCAGGTCCCGGGCACCGGCACGAGGACGCCGACCTTCAGGTGCCCGGGCGTCGCCGACGTCCCGGTCACCTTCGTCGCGCCGAGGATGCTCGCGCAGCCGGAGACGCCGGGCGCACACACGTGCGTGTGGAAGTAGTCGAGCGACCCCCGGCGGAAGAAGATCGCGTGCGCGAGCGCCCCGAACCACGGCGTGAACGTCGCCGGCTTCCCGTCCGGCCCGGTGACGGTGAAGTCGAGCAGCGCCGGGTCGATCGCTCGGAGGAGCGGCTTCCCGTGGAGGACGAAGCGGTAGCCGTCCACGGTCTGGGTCGGCGAGAAGGCCGGCAGCGGCTTCGGCACGTACTTCCCGGCGACCGTGATGGTCGTGAACAGCTGGTAGTTGAGGAGCGACGCGGGGCCCGTCGGCTTCGGGTAGACGTCGATCACGACCTTGTACGGCCCCGGCGCCGGGAAGGTGACCTTCGTCGCGACGCGACCGTTCGGCGCGACCGGCGGATGCATGTGGATGATCGTGCTGAGGTCGCGGCGGACGATGATCAGGTGGACGCCGTTGTGCGGGCCTGCGCCGTGCTTGTACTGGGTCAGCGGCTCGCCGTCGGGCTGGATCACGGTGAACGCGACCGTCGTCGGGACGCCCGCGCGAACCGGCCCCGCAGGCCGGAAGCCGCCGAGCCGGTACGTCCGGGCCGCGCCGACGGTGATCGTCGGCGCGCCGGACGAGCCGCCTCCGCAGCCGGCCGCCGCGAGCAGGGCAGCGGCGGCGAATGCGACCGCGGCGAGCCGGGTACCGTGGCGCCGATGCGGACGATCCCGCTCCTCGCGGCCGCGGCCCTGGCCGCCCCGGTGCCGACGCCGATCGGCGTCGGCCCGCTCTACCACCCGCCCGCGCACGGGCCGGCCGCGGCTGCCGTCGCGTGCCGCGCCGCGCCGCTGCGACACGGGCTCCGGATCCATCTCGAGCTGTTCGCGCACAAGCGCGTCGTGATCGTCCCCGCCGGTCTCGGCGTCCGCGGCGCCACGCTCGACCTCGGCAACGTCGTCGGCGCGCGCTGCCGCGCGGCCGTCTGGACGGTCGACCCGACCGGCGTCGTCTGGCTCGGCCGCGCCGCCACGCGCCTCGGGACGGTCTTCTCCGTCTGGGGCGAACCGCTCTCGCCGGCGCGGCTCGCGGGCTTCCGCGGCGCCGTCTCCGTCTTCGTCAACGGCGTGCGCCGGGGCGGCGACCCGCGGCGCCTCGCGCTGCACGACGGCGACGAGATCGTCCTCGAGGTCGGCGGCTACGTCCCGCCGCACGAGAGCTTCCGGTTCCCGCCTCGCGGTTGACACCGCGGTCATCGTAGTGGGACTCATGCGCCGAGCACCGCGAGGAGGACGCGGAGAGCGACGATCGCCGCGGCGACGCCGCAGACGAGCGCGACGACGGCGGCGAGCAGGATCAGCTGCGGGCTCGTCCTCATCCCGTTCAGCCGGTTGCGTGGTCGACGACGACGGCCGTGAAGGGCTGCCCGCCCTTCGGGGCGATCGCAAAGGAGAGAGCCCAGTGGCCGACCATGACGAGCGCGTTCGTCTTGCGCGTGTAGATGCCCGGAGCGGTCTCGGCGAGCTGGAACTCCTGGGTCGGCATCTGCATGTCGAGCATCGAGAAGGTGAGCGTGACGTCCGCGCCGCTGACCGGCTTGCCGCCGCGCGTCAGGCGGAGCGCGAACGAGTTCGGCTGCACGGCCCTGTTCGGGCCGACGAGCACCTGCAGCGTGTAGCCGCCCTGCCTCACGGCCTCGGCCACGCGGCCTGGCCCGACCTGCGCGAGCGCCTCTCCCTCCTTGGCAAACGCGGGCGGCGGCGGCGCGAGACTCGAGAGGATCGCGGCGACGAGCACGGCGCCCGCGACGAGCACGGCCTCCACCGTGACGAGCCGGCGCAGCAGCCGCGCCGAGCCCTCGCCCTCCTCGGGGCGCGAGAGACCGGGCGTCGTGCGCAGGAGGTTGACGGAGGCGACGAGCATGGCGGCGAGCAGGATCCCCGACTTGACGAGGATCGCCTTGCCGTACGACGTGAGCCAGAGCGCGTCGAGCGTCGGCAGGTGGAGGATCGAGGCGCCGACCCCCGTCCCGAGCAGCAGCAGCACGGAGAAGAACGCGACGTTCGAGAATCGCGGCACGCAGACGGCGAGGCCGGCGACGCGGTGGGCGGCGGGCAGGCTCGCCCAGACCACGAGCAGCCCGACGAGGCCGCCGATCCAGATCGAGCCCGAGACGAGGTGGAGCCAGTCGAAGGCGACGGAGAGCCCGCGCGGCGCGGTCTGGCCCGCGTGGCCGATCGCGCCGGGAAGGACGAGCGTCGCAGCGGCTCCGGCGAGCGCTCCGCTCAGCGCGAGCATCGCCGCGATCGAGCGGTGCTCCCGCCGTGGACGGTCGACCCGGATCGCGAGCGCCGCCGCCGCGACGAAGAGCGCGAAGCAGATCTCGACGTCTACCCAGCCGCGGCCGTTCGCGGTCACGCGCCACAGCGGCACGAGGGCGCCGACGTCGGCGAACGACTTCAGCGAGTCGATCGCCGTCGCTTCCTCGAGATACGTCGGCACGGCAATGAGGCCGAGCGCCGCGACCAGGCCGAACGCGATCGACAGCGGGCGGAGGCTCGTCCCCTCGACGCGGCGGACGAGCGGCTGCGCGATCAGCGCACGAAGGACGAACAGTCCGGCCGCGATCATCAGCGTCAGGAAGGCGATCCACTTCGCGATCACGAGCGGCGTCGACGTCGCCGTTCCCGAGATGTGCGGGACGGGAAACTGCGGCAACGGGCCCGGAT
>Ga0335085_10004843_pt1 | contig 22008 bp, 18 predicted proteins | sample Lox_Sample_45_FD_206712 | JGI IMG/M metagenome (GOLD analysis project Ga0335085, IMG submission 206712) | Soil microbial communities from Loxahatchee National Wildlife Refuge, Florida, United States - Lox_Sample_4.5 | ecosystem: Environmental > Terrestrial > Soil > Wetlands | place: USA...
GATTTTTTGAAGTACATTCACGCTCGTGACGTTGGGCGCGGCGAGGCCCGATTCTTTCTGCGAGACCAATTCTGGGTCGCGACGAACATCATTACCGTGCCCATCTGGATCGCGGGCCTGTATTTTTGTCTCGTCGCGCCGGATGGCAAGCGCTATCGCATGATCGCCTGGATGTATCTGGCGCCGCTGCTGCTGTTCCTGTTCGCTCGCGGCCGCCAGTATTACCTCGCTCCGGCCTACCCTATGCTGTTGGCCGCGGGTTCAGCATGGGGAGAGCAGTGGGTCAATACGTTATCTGTGAATCGTGCTCGCGTCGTTCGCAGGACTACGTATCGCTCATTGGCAGTGGCGGCGGTGTTGGTCGGCGTGGTGGTGCTACCCATCGCACCCGCCGGCTCCGCGTGGTGGAAGTTTGCCGACAAGGCAAACGGGAACTTCAACGAAGAGTTCGATTGGCCGGAGATGGCCGAGGCCGCCGCCCAGATCCGCGACTCCCTATCCGCCGCGGACCGCAGCCATCTGGGAATTCTCACGGGCGACTCAGGAGGTACGGGCGCGATCGCGATCTTCGGCGCGCGCTATGGTCTGCCGGCGGCCATCAGCGGCTCCGATAGCGACTGGCTGCGCGGATACGGAAATCCCCCGCCATCCACCCTCATTGTCATTGGTTTTCCGCCCATCGTCACTGGGGCATTTGAGTCCTGCAACGTCGCGGGCCACGTGGCAAACCGCTACGGCATCGAGAACTCTGCCATTGGCGACTACACCACCATTTGGGTCTGCAGAAACCTTCGCGAACCCTGGCCGGAATTCTGGCTCCAGGTTCATTCGTTCGGCTAACGCGGCATCTTATGCGATAGACTGAGCGCGTTGTTCTGCGGCGCACTTTTTCCATTTACCGCAAATTCACGCGGGCCGCGTTTGATCGACTCGAGGTGTGTTACTCCATGGGCCCTCGGATTTCCTTCGCGATTATTCTTGCGCTGTCTGTCGGATCGGCTTTCGTTTCGGCGCAAACCGCTCAAACCGGCCTGACCATCGACTTGCCTTCGAGCAAGCAGCTGATTGGCGATGTCCCGGGCAATCCCCAGCGCATCAACAGCGAGCCCATCTCGATGGCCGTCTCTCCCGATGGCCGCTACGTGGTCACGGTGAATGCTGGCTACGGAACCTTCGAATCGAAATATGACCAGTCGTTTTCGGTGCTGGACACGACGACCGGCGCACTCACCGACTTTCCCGATGAGCGAACCTACTATCGCGCGCACCAGACGCTCTATTCCGGACTCGCGTTCAGCCACGACGGCACCCACGTCTACGCAAGCATGGCCTCGCTCACCGATGCGAAAGGCGACAACAAAGACGATGTGGGCAGCGGGATCGCCGTGTATAGCGTTGCAGACGGAAAGATCGCTCCCGAGCGCCTGATTCATCTGCCGGTCGCGCCGCTCCCGCCGGGAAGAAAAACGCGACTGCCCGAGGGGATCGACAACCATGAGGGCGTACCATATCCCGCTGCAATTGCGGTTCTCGGCGAAACTGGCCACGAGAAGCTGCTCGTCGCCGAAAATCTCTCCGATGATGTTGTCCTGCTTGATGTCGCGACCGGCGCGATCGAGAAGCGCTTCGACCTCTCCGAAAACAACATCGTGCCGTCCACCTACCCCGTCGCTCTTGCCGTCACCAGCGATGGCAAGCGCGCATTTGTTGCGCTTTGGAACGCCTCGGAAATTGCTGAACTCGACCTGACGCGCGGCACTGTGGCGCGCAAACTCGCGCTGCTCAAGCCGTCCAGCCCCATCGCTCCGGGGACGCATCCCTGCGCGTTTGATTTTTCGCCCTCCGAGAAGATGCTCTACGTCGCACTCGCCAATCGCGACGCCGTCGCCGCCGTAAATGTTGGCTCCGGCCAGTTCCAGCTGAAAGGCTACTTCGACACCCGTCTGCCGGGGCAAAGCTATATCGGCGCAGAGCCGGTTGCTCTGGCCATCAACCCCGACGGCACACGGCTCTACGTGGCTAACATGGCCACCGATGCCGTCGCCGTGATCGACCCGCGCAAGTTAACGCCGAAGGCCGCGAAGGCAGGAATGGTCGAGCCGGACGGATTCATTCCCACCGAATGGATGCCGATGTCGATGGCGTTCGTCGCGACGCCTTCCGGCGGCAGACTATACGTCGCCACCGACAAGGGCAAGGGAACCGGGCCGAACAACTTCCCGCAGAAGATTGCCGATTCTCAACCGCATCAGCGCAGGGGCAGCAGCACCTACATCGCCACTTTGCTTTACGGTTCACTGGCCGCGATCGATGCGTCCGAGATCGACAGCCACCTTGCCGATTGGACCACGACCGTGCTCGCCTCGAACCGCATGAAAGCCGCGCAGCAGCAGATCGCATTTGCCGGCGGCTCCAGGCACCGCATTCGTCACGTCATCTACATCATCAAAGAGAACCGCACCTACGACCAGATTCTTGGGGATCTCGCGCAGGATGGCAAGCAAGTGGGCAACGGCGACCCGAGCCTTGCCATGTATGGCCAGGCGGTCACTCCCAACGAGCACAAGCTGGCGCTTCAATTCGGCGTGCTCGACAATTTCTTTGACTCCGGCGAGGTTTCCGGCGACGGACACGTCTGGTCTACGGCGGCCATTGGCACGGATTACCTGGAGAAGACCTGGCAGCAGAATTATCGCGGCGAGCAGCGCCCGTACGACTATGAAGGCGTCGTGGCCGACGGTTATCCGCTGCTGCAGAAGATTCCCGACGTGAACCAACCGGCCAGCGGATATCTGTGGGGCGACTTGGCGGCGCACGGCAAAACTTACTATCACTTTGGCGAATTCATTTCCTCGACGTTTTGCGATCAGGCTGCGGTCGCCGACGCCACGCTGGGCGCCATGCAGGCCGGTCCAGTGTGCGCGCATAAGGCATTTGCACCGGGCGAGGCGCTGCCCGCCGAGTGGGGCGGCGGCACAAACAAGTGGCCTTGGCCTATTCCGCGGCTGGCCACCAACATCGCTACAAAGCCCGAGTTGGTCGGCCACTTCGCGCCCGAGTCCCCCGACTTCAATCTCATGGTTCCCGACCAGATCCGAGTGGACATTTTTCTTCGCCACCTCAAGCAGTGGGTCGCCGATCGCGAGCGCGGCCACGACACCATGCCGGACTTTGTGATGCTGCGCCTGCCCAACGATCACACCGCGGGAACGCGCCCCGGCGGTCCGTCGCCAAAGTCCAGTGTGGCCGATAACGACCTTGCCGTAGGCCGCGCCGTGGAGGCCATCTCGCACTCGCCTTATTGGGACGACACAGCCTTCTTCATTCTCGAGGATGACGCGCAGAACGGCGCCGACCACGTGGATGCGCACCGCAGTATCGCGCTCGTCATCAGCAAATACTCGCCGCACGGCCCGAGTGGCGCACCGTTTGTCGACAGCCGCTTCTACTCCACTGTGAGTGTCATCCGCACCATGGAGGCTTTGCTGGGGTTGCCCCCGATGAACAATAACGATGCGTTCTGCTCGATGATCGCCTCACTCTTCACAGGGCCAGGTGATCAGCCGCCCTACACGGCGGACTACACAAACCGCGACAACGGCCTCATCTACACCGCGAACCCCAAAAATGCTGTCGGAGCTCGGGCCAGCATGAAAATGGATTTCAGCCATGCCGACCGCGCCCCTGCCGAGAAACTCAATGTCATCCTGTGGAAAGACGCGATGGGCTCGGCGCCAATTCCGCCCATGCTGAATGTCCGGGCGAAAAGGTCGCGCGCGAAAAAAGCCGCCGACGGCGACGACGATTGAGCCGCCCTTCGACCCGCGTCCAGCCAACGGTTCACCTGATGGGATAAGTGGGGCAAAAACCACCCTGAATGGCGCTGCCAGGCGCCAACTCCTTCGCCAAAACCTACCCCAAACTGGTAGCTTGAGAGTGTAGGAATTTCTTTTCGCGATGGCTTCCAGTCCCTACTTTTCATTGACGATTTTGTTCCTGGCGGCACTTGGCTTTGGCCTTGCACCGCTGGGGCTGGCTTGGCTCTGGTCGCGGGTGTTTTCGCCGGCCAAACCGAACGCGGTCAAGAACGCCATCTATGAATGCGGTCTGGAGTCGAAGGGCGACGCGTGGATGCAATTCCGCTCGGCCTACTACCTTTACGGCATCATTTTTCTCATCTTCGACGTGGAAGCCGTTTTTCTGCTGCCGTTTGCGGTGGCATTCACAGGTTTGGGCGCGGCGGCCTGCGCGTCCATGCTGGTTTTTGTACTCCTGTTAGTTGAAGGGCTGGCCTGGGCCTGGGCCAAGGGCGTACTGACGTGGCAGTGAGAATGCAGTGATCAGTGAACCGTGGTGAGGGTCGGTTTATGCAAGCCAGCGCGTACGAATATGGTATCGGCAAGGCCCTTTCTGACCACTGATCACTGATCACTGACAATTGACAACTGGAGCGAATGAATGGCGGTTGATCAAAACTTGAAAATCGAGCTCGGCAAGCAGGGCATCTTCGTCACCACGATCGAGGAGCTCTACAACTGGGGCCGCCGCAGCTCGGTTTGGCCCATGCAGTTTGGCCTGGCCTGCTGCGCCATCGAGATGATCGCCACCACCATGGCGCGCTACGATCTGGCCCGCTTCGGCGCGGAAGTCTTTCGGCCCTCGCCGCGGCAGGCCGACCTGATGATCGTCTCCGGCACCGTGACCAAAAAGATGGCGCCGCAGGTGGTGCGCCTTTACAACCAGATGGCCGAGCCGCGCTACGTAATCGCCATGGGCGCATGCGCCATCTCCGGCGGTCCGTTCAAGCAGGGATATAACGTGCTCAAGGGGATCGATCGCTACATTCCTGTGGACGTGCACATTCCCGGCTGCCCGCCGCGTCCTGAGGCTCTCATCCAGGCTTTCATGACATTGCAAAAGAAGATCGACGGCCAGCACTTGACCGGCGAGGATCGCCCCCGCCATCTCGACGCCAACGCGCAGGGCGAGTTTCCCGTGCCGGAGCAGGGCGAACACGATCTGGAGCCGACGTCGAACCCGGGCGTTTGGCCGGTGCCGATCACGATTCGCTAGAAAGTTGTGAACGGGATGAAGAACAGGAAGAGGCTCGCGGTAGAAATAATTTGCTGAGGGCTGATGGCTGAAGGCTGAAAGCTGATGAAGACGGTCGAAGAAATCAAAACGGCGATTGAGGCGGCGGTTCCCGGCGCGGAAGTGGAGTTCGTGTCGAATCCCAGCCCCTCCGCGCAGCACTCGCTTCGCCTCGCGCCCGAGTCCGCCGTAGCCGTCGCCACGTTTCTTCGCGACGACGCGGAGCTGGCCTTCGATTTTCTCTCCAACGTCTCCGGTGTGGACTGGCCCGACAAGGAAGTCACCGAAAAAGTGAAGGTCACGCGCACGGTGACCAAAACCGTCGACGGCCCCGACGGCCAGAAAGTCGAACAACCGGTCGAGGAGACCGTTGAAGAGCCCCGCAAGCACGTCGAGCCCGGCTTTCTTGAAGCGGTCTATCATCTTTTTTCGGTCGAGAAAAAGCAGGCACCACTTGTGATTCGCATGCGCACGGCAAATAGATCAGATCAGACCGAGCTACCATCGCTCACGCCTGTCTGGCGCGCGGCGGAGTTTCAGGAACGCGAAGTCTTCGATCTCTACGGAATTATCTTCAACGGCCATCCCGATCTGCGCCGCATTTTAATGTGGCCGGAGTTCAAAGATTTTCCGATGCGCAAAGATTACGTGGAGCCTGACGACTTTGAATACGAGCCGACCGCGCACGATGAAGTGCTGAAGAGGGCGCAAGAGCATCGCGCAGCAGAAGGCGTGCAAGGGAATAGCCAATAGGGAGCCGGGAGCAGGCAATCAAAGAATGAGCGTCGTGGAAACCAAATCGGAGAAAGTCGCGGGCTGGAACCGGCCGCCTGTCTGTGAGCCGGACGGCGAAGGCGAGCTGCTTGAAGTCGCCATGGGGCCGCATCATCCTTCGACACACGGCGTCTTCCGCATGGACGTGGCGCTGGACGGCGAGCGCGTGGTTCGCCTCAAGCCCGTCTTCGGCTACCTGCACCGCAATCACGAAAAGATTGCGGAGGGCGCAGCATATCTGGCGTCGATGCCATACACGGACCGCCTCGACTACTTCTGCTCGCTCACCAACAACTGGGCCTATGCGCTGGCGGTTGAAAAGCTCGCCGGCCAGCCGGTACCCGAGCGCGCCGAATACATTCGCGTCATTCTCGCCGAGCTCACGCGCGTCCAGAATCACGCCTCGTCCATCGGCTTTCTCATTCAGGAGATGGGTGCCAGCGGCACGCCGCTGATGTACGCGTTCAAGGAGCGCGAAAAAATCCTCGACCTCTTTGAGTCGCTTACCGGCTCGCGCATGATGTGCAACTACATGCGCTTCGGCGGCTGCCGCGTGGATGTTTCTGCGGCGTGGCTCGACGCCACGCGCAAAGTGGTCGCCGGGCTGCCTGCGTTCGTCGACGAATTCGAAGCGTTGCTCTCAACCAACGAAATCCTGATGGCGCGCTGCCAGGGCGTCGGCATTCTGCGGCCCGAGCTTGCCGTCAACGCCGGAGTCTCCGGGCCCATGCTGCGCGCGTCGGGCGTGAACTACGACATTCGCAAAGTGGACCACTACGGCATCTACGACCGGTTCCAGTTCCGCATCCCGCTCGGCGATCACGGCGATATCTACGACCGTTATATGGTGCGCGTGCTCGAGATGCGCGAGTCGATCAAGATTCTCGAGCAGGCGCTTAAGGACATTCCCGCCGGGCCGATTATGGACGCGAAAGCGAAGATTCGCGGCTTCCGTCCCAAGCCTGGCGAAGCCTACGGCCGCATTGAAGCGCCCAAGGGCGAGCTTGGCTTTTATCTCATCAGCGACGGCGGGCCAAATCCGTACCGATATCGCGTGCGCCCGCCCAGCCTCATCAATCTCACGATTCTTGAAGACATGTGCCTGGGTCACAACGTCGCCGACGTGGTACTGATCTTTGGCAGCGTGGATATTGTTTTGGGAGAAGTGGACAGATAGTAGTCAGTTGTTAGTTGTCAGTTGTCTGAATTTCATCTCCGGGGATGCGTGGAAAGAGGAAGAGACGATGGTAGAGAAGTTGAAAGCGCAGTCCTTTCGAGATCTATTGGTTTGGCAGCGGGCGATGCAACTAACTGTAAAAATCTACAAATTAACCGGAGGATTTCCGCGAGAAGAAAAATATGGCCTCACAAATCAAGTCCGGCGCTCGGCAGTGTCGGTTCCAAGCAACATCGCTGAGGGCCAAGGACGATTGAACATCGGAGAGTTCAAGTATTTCTTGGGAATCGCACGTGGATCGAATTTTGAGGTGCAGACGCAACTCGAAATTGCCCGTTCACTGAATTTCGGAAATCCGGCTTTGATTGACGAGGCCGAAAAGGTGTCCCATGAAGTTGGCAAGATGATTTATGGGCTATTGGCGTCAATTTAGTTGCAGATCGTTAACTGGCAACTGGCAACTGGCAACTGATAACTGACAACTGATAACTGATAACTGATAACTGATAACTGGAGTGCAACATTGCTGGGTGACGGAATTCTAAAAGGGATGGCGGAGACGGCGCGGAACTTCTTCGGAAGTTACGTCTCCAAAGAGCGCCTAACAACGGTCGAGTATCCGGAGCAGCGGATCCCCACCGCCGAGAATGCGCGCGTCTTTCCTTTTCTCGTCTACGACGGTGCCGATTGGGAAGCCGGCATGCGCTGCGTTGCCTGCCAGATCTGCGAGAAAGAGTGCCCGCCCAAGTGCATCTACATTGAAAAAAGCGCCGACAAAAAGCCGGACTACGTCGGCAAGCCGCAGTTTTATCCTGCGCGCTTTGATATCGACATTTCCGTTTGCATGAGCTGCCAGATCTGCGTTGAAGTTTGCCCGTTCGAGGCCATCAAGATGGACACGCAGTTTGAGCTGGCCACAGACGATCGCTTCGGCGGCCTGCTTGAAGATCGCAAGCAGTTGGCCAAATCGAACGAGTATTACCACTCCATCCATCCCACTGAAGCGGCTGAAGTGGACGCGCGCCTCGCAGAGGAAAAGGCCAAGGTGGAAGCGCGCGCCAAAGCTGCGGCAGAAGCTGCCGCCGCCAAAGCTGCCGCAGCACCAAAACCGGCGCCGCCCGCTTCACCGCCTGCGAAGACCGAAGGGGGAAGCTAGCCCATGATCACGACACCTGGGTCTGCGAATCCCATCTTCGTAAATCTCGACCAGATCTTCGTTCTTCTGCGCAACTGGCTTATCGGCTTTCTGCCTGTCGCGCTGCGTCCTGCGGGGGCCGCCGTGCTCGGCGTCATCGCGATCGTCTGCGTTTTCCCCGGCCTCTTTGCGCTCACCACCATCTTCGAGCGCAAGGGCCTGGGACGCATCCAGAACCGCATCGGCCCCAACCGCGTCGGCCCTTATGGCCTCTTCCAGCCACTCGCCGACGGCATCAAGTCGCTTACCAAGGAAGATATCGTTCCACTCAGCGCCAACGCCGTCGTCCATTTTCTCGCGCCGCTCGTTCTTGTCGTCACGGTCTTCATGGGATTCGCCGTACTGCCCATGGGCCGTAACATGGTGCTGGTCGACATGGACTCCGGCCTGCTCTTCTTCTTCGCCATGGGCGCGGCTACAGAACTCTCCGTCTTCATGGCTGGCTGGTCGAGCCGTAACAAATACTCGCTGCTGGGCGCCATGCGCGCCGTGGCGCAGATGATCAGCTACGAGGTTGTGCTGCTGCTCTCGAGCGTCGCCGTCGTCATGATCACCGGCTCGCTCTCGCTGCCCAAGATCGTCGCGGCACAGGATCAGTACACCGGCATTTTCCCGCACTGGTACATCTTCACGCCGTGGGGCCTGGCCGGCTTTCTCATGTACGCCATCGCCGCGACAGCTGAAACCAATCGCTCGCCCTTCGATCTGCCCGAAGGCGAATCGGAACTGGTTGCCGGCTACCACACGGAATACTCCGGCTTCAAATTCGCGCTTTTTTTTCTCGGCGAGTATCTCGCCATGTTTTCCATCTCCGGCCTCGGAACTACTCTCTTTCTTGGCGGGTGGTCGGCACCGCTTTCATTCCTCCAGTTCATTCCGTCGTGGTTCTGGTTCTTCGGCAAAGTCATGATGTCGATCTTCGTCTTTATCTGGATGCGCGGCACGCTGCCCCGCCTGCGCCAGGACCAGCTGATGAACTTCGCCTGGAAATTTGTTTTGCCCTTCACGTTGCTTAACCTGCTCGTGACCGCGCTATGGCGATTCATGGGCGAGGGCTGGCAGCGATGGGTGGTCTGCACCATCATTCTCGCGGCGGCGTACGTCGCCATGGGCCGGCTGGGTATGCGCGGCCAGCACTTCGGCCGCAGGAGCTACCGCTATGCTGAATAGGGAGCTTGAACGTTGACTCCGATCTTCTATCTGCTTGCGGCCCTAACGCTGGCCGGTGGCCTGGCCTCGGTGCTGCTCAAGCATCTTGTGCACTGCGCGCTCGCCGTCACGGTGGCATTCGCCGGGCTGGCCCTGCTATTCCTCCAGCTCGACGCGCAGTTTGCGGGCTTCGCGCAGATCCTTGTTTACATCGGCGCAGTCGCCATCCTGATTGTCTTCGCGATTCTGCTCACGCGCGGCTCCGATCTCCCCAAAGGCGGCGTCTTCAGCAAGACGTGGTTCCTGGGTTTGATCATCGCAGCCGCCGTGTTTGCCGTCATGGGATGGGCGGTTCTTGCCAGCGTCAGCGCAATTCCGCAGCAGAATACCGTTCCCTCCGTCACCGTGCACGACATCGGCAGCGCACTCGTGGGCCGCTACGTGCTCCCGCTCGAAATTCTTGCGCTGCTGCTCACTGCGGCCACCATCGGCGCGGTCATCGTGGCCATGCACGAGAAAGCGAGGCCCAGATGACGAGTATGATGACGACGCCACTCGCGGGCTACCTTCTTGTCGCGGCGCTGCTCTTCGCCATCGGCCTCGGCGGCGCGCTTGTCCGCCGCAACGCCATCCTCGTGCTCATTGGAATCGAGTTGATGCTCAACGCAGCGAACCTGAACCTCATCGCCTTCTGGCGCTATGGGCCGCATCCCGAAGCGCTCACCGGCATGATGTTCGCCATCTTCTCGATCGCCGTGGCCGCAGCCGAGGCAGCCGTCGGTTTAGGCCTCGTGATCGCCATCTATCGCCACACCAACACGACCGAACTCGACAAAATCGACAGGATGAAGGGGTGAACGCTTGATCCAGGAATCCACTTCATTCGTACCGCAGTTCGCCGCGTCCTCCATCACGCGCCTGTTGTGGCTCATTCCGGCAGTGCCTATCGTCGCTGCTGGATTCATCGCGTTGCTCAAGCAGCCGCATCGCAAACTCGCGTCCGCCCTGGCCACCGGCTCGCTGGGCTTCTCGCTCTTCCTTTCGCTCGTCGCTTTTGTGCATGTTGTCAGCGGCTGGGCTCACGGCTCGGTAGTTCGCGAAACAGTCAGCTTTACCTGGCTTCACTTCGGCGCATCGCGTGTCGATCTTGGCTGGGTGCTCGATCCACTCGCCGCCATCATGCTCGTGATGGTCAGCTTCGTCGGGCTGCTCATCTTCATTTACTCCGTCGGCTACATGGCGCACGACGAAAACTTTACGCGCTTCTTCTGCTTCCTCTCGCTCTTTGCCGGAGCCATGCTCGGGGTCGTCATCTCCAACAGCCTGCTGTTGCTCTTCATGTGCTGGGAGATCGTCGGCCTCACCTCGTATCTGCTCATTGGCTTCTGGTATCAAAAGCCTTCCGCCGCGGCTGCTGCAAAAAAAGCCTTCGTCACCACGCGCGTCGGCGATATTTTCTTTTTCCTCGGTATTGTCTGGCTGTTTTCTTCCACCGGCACGCTGCTTTTGTATAACCACGGAGTTGGTTCCATCGAGCCGCTTTCACTGGCCATCCTCTCAACACAGCATGCGGGCCTCGGCCTCAGTGCTGCCGGCGCCATCGCTCTGCTCATCTTTGCCGGGGCTGTCGGCAAAAGCGGCCAGCTTCCGCTGCACGTGTGGCTCCCCGATGCTATGGAAGGTCCCACGCCGGTCTCCGCGCTCATTCACGCGGCCACCATGGTCGCCGCCGGCGTTTATCTCGTCGCGCGCGTTTATCCGCTGATGTCGGCCGGCATGCCGCTCACCGCATCGGGCGATCCGGCAGGCACCACCGTTGCACTTACCGTTGTCACCTGGGTCGGCGCCGCCACCGCAGTCTTCGCCGCGCTCATCGCCATCGCGCAGAATGACATCAAGCGCATCCTCGCCTACTCCACCGTCTCGCAACTCGGCTACATGATGGCCGGCCTCGGCGTCGGCGGCGTCGCGGTCGGCATGTTCCACCTCATCACGCACGCGTTTTTCAAAGCGCTGCTTTTCCTCGGCGCAGGTTCGGTCATTCACGGCTGTCACGAGGAGCAGGATATCCGCCGCATGGGCGGCCTCAAGGTCGACATGCCGCTCACCTTCATCACTTACACAATCGGCATGCTGGCGCTGTGCGGATTTCCCATCTTCTTCTCCGGCTTCTGGTCGAAGGACGGAATTCTGGAAGCCGCGCAGCATTGGAGCGTCGCAAAGGGCCCATTCTATCTGCTCGTTTTTGGCGCGCTGCTCACCGCCTTTTATATGACGCGCCAGGTCTGCTACGTATTCCTCGGCTACTGGCGCGGCCACCAAGCGGCGCACGAAAGCCCGAAGATCATGACGGTTCCGCTCGCTATCCTGGCCTTCTTCGCCATCGCGCTCGGCGTGATTGGAACTCCGGCCTGGCCGTGGTTCCGCTCATTCCTCGAGAATCGCGCAGCCACTTTCAGTTGGCACGGTTTTGCCGAGCCGGGTCTGGGCCTGCTCATGCTCTCTTCGTCGCTGGTGGTTTTTCTCGGCCTCGGCTTGGGTTGGCGATTCTATGGCAACAAATCGCCTCGGCCGGAAGAGCCGGATGCGCTCGAGAAATCCGTGCCCTGGCTCTGGGCACCGCCGCGCGACCGCCTCTACGTCGACGAATTCTACGGCGTCACGGTGATTGCCTTCTATAAATGGTGGGCAAGCGTGGCCGATTGGCTCGACCGCCGCGTCTGGGGCGGCATTGTTGCGCTTGTCGCGTGGGTCTTCGCTCTCTGGGCGCAGCTCAACCGTCTGCTCGATATCAATTGGGTCGATGGCGGCTTTGACAAAACCTGCGAGGAGCTCTCTGAAGGTGGCGGCCTTCTCGCGAGCATCGAGAGTGGACGCGTGCAGAATTATCTTCGCATCCTCGCCGTGGCCGTGGTCGCTCTCGTCGTCATTCTTTTCTGGAGCAGCCGCCCATGAACGCAATCGCCAGCGGCTTTCCGATCCTCACGCTCCTCACGGTGCTGCCGCTTGTTGGCGCGGCAATCGCGCTTTTCGTTGGCAAGCATGCGCGCGGCATCGCGTTGGTCACTTCGTTCGCTTGCCTCGTTGTCGCGCTTTTCGTGTGGATCAGTCTTCCCGCGAACGGAAGCATTGGCTTGGTCGAGATCCACCCATGGGCGCCTTCGCTGGGCATCGAGTATCATCTTGGCGTCGATGGCCTCGGCGCGCTCATGCTCCTGCTCTCCGCCATCGTCACGCTCATGTCGGTCGACGCGTCGCATCGCGTGCACCACATGCCGGGCCTCTTCTACGGCCTCATCCTGATTCTCGAATCGGGTCTCTTCGGCTCCTTCACCGCGCTCAACTTCTTCCACTGGTTTTTGTTTTGGGAGCTGAGCCTCATCCCCGCATTCTTCCTCATCAAATTGTGGGGCGGCCCGCGCCGCGGTCCTGCGGCTACGCAATTCTTCGTCTACACCATGGCCGGATCGGTCGCGCTGCTGCTCTCGTTTCTCGCCGTCTTTCTATCCACCGGCTCCATGGACTTCGGCGCACTCACCGCCATGGCCGCATCCGGCGCACTTGCGCAGATGGTCACTGCGCATCTGGGCGCGGTCATGCCGTGGCTCGCCATCGGCGTGCTCGCCGGCTTCGCGGTCAAAGTGCCGCTCGTGCCATTCCACACCTGGCTGCCTGCGGCGTATGCTGAGGCGCCTTCGCCCGTCACCATGCTGCTCACCGGCGCCATGTCAAAGATGGGCGTCTACGGCCTGCTTCGCATCGCGCTGCCCATCTTTGGTGTGCAGATCGCTGCCATGCGCACGTCGCTTCTCGTTCTCGCCGTCATCACCGTCGTCATGGGCGCATGGGCCGCCGCCGCGCAAAACGATTTGAAGCGCGTCTTTGCGTATTCTTCGGTCAATCACCTCGGCTACTGCCTGCTCGCAATCTTCGCGCTCGCCATTCCCGTTTCCGGCGCGGCTCAGCAAGCCAGTCAGGCTGCCGCGCTCAACGGCGTCATCCTGCAAATGTTCAATCACGGCATCACCGCCGCCGCCATCTTCTGGTTCATCGCCATGATTCAGTTCCGCACCGGGGGCCTGCGCGGCATCAATGATTTCGGCGGCCTCCGCAAGCCTGCGCCGGTCTTCGCCGGACTCATGGGCATCGTGCTCTTTTCGTCGCTCGGCCTGCCCGGCCTTAACAGCTTCGTCAGCGAGTTCCTCATCTTCCGCGGCGTTTTTCCGATTGCCTGGGTCGCGGCGACAGTTTCGATCCTCGGCCTGCTCGTTACGGCGATCGTGATCCTCACCGTCATTCAGAAAGTTTTCACCGGGCCCGTGCCCGAGCGTTGGGCCAGCTTTCCTGACTTGCATCACAGTGAGCGAATCGCACTCGCTCCCGTGATCGGACTCATGTTTCTCATCGGGCTCGCGCCGCGGCTGATTCTCGACACTATCAATCCCACGGTTCTGAACCTGTTGTCGCACTGGAGATTTTAGAGAATGGCCTGGGCGATCTACATTTCGTTTGCAGGCGCGCTGATCTCGGCGCTGCTGCCCAAAGCCAGGCCCGAACTGGCGCGCTTGTGGGCGCTCCTGGTCGGCGCGGCCGGGCTCGCTATCGGCATTGCGGATTATGCCGCCGCCATGGGCCAGGGCCGTCAGGTATTTGTTGACGTGCTCTGGGTGCCCTCCATGGGCATTCATTATCTGCTCGCTGCAGACGGCATCAGCCGCGTGCTCGTTCTGCTTACCGGCATCGCTTCTGTGGCCGGCGTTCTCTTTAGTTGGAACATTGAGCTGCGCACCAATCAGTTCTTCGCGTTCTATCTCGCGCTCATCGGCGGCGTTTACGGTGTGTTTCTTAGCGGCGATCTGTTCCTGCTATTCGTGTTTTACGAGATCGCCATCGTTCCAAAATATTTCCTCATCTCCATCTGGGGATCCACGCGCCGCGAATACGGCGCCATGAAGCTCGCGCTCTACTCCTTCGTCGGTTCGGCCATGGTGCTCATCGGCCTGCTGGCGGCCTACACTACTGCGGGCAGCCACTCCACCACGCTCGGCTATCTCGCGCACGCTGGCTTGCCTGTCGATTTTCAGATGTGGTGTTTTCCGCTGGTCTTTGTCGGATTCGCGATCCTAGCCGGCATGTGGCCGTTCCACACCTGGGCGCCCACCGGCCACGTGGCCGCGCCCACCGCCGCGTCGATGTTGCTCGCAGGCGTCGTCATGAAGCTCGGCGCATACGGCTGTCTGCGCGTCGGCATCGGACTCTTTCCCCATGGCCTCGACCCCTGGGGATTTTCGTTCGTCGGCATCGGCTCCTGGCGCGACGTCTTTGGCTGGCTCGCTGTCATCGGCATCGTTTATGGCGCGCTCGTCGCCTTGGCGCAAACCGACTTCAAATTCGTCATCGGCTACTCCAGCGTCAGCCATATGGGCTTTGTCCTCCTTGGCCTCATGACGCTCAACCAGATCGGCGTCGACGGCGCGGTCCTGCAAATGTTTTCGCACGGTGTCATCGCCGGCCTTTTGTTCGCCATCGTCGGCCGCATCGTCTACGACCGCACGCATACTCGACAATTCGCCGAGCTCGAACCCATGCACCTTTCGCGGCGGCTGCCATTCGCGGCCTGGGCCTTCGTCTTTGCCGGTGTTGCGTCGATGGGCCTTCCCGGCTTTTCCGGATTCGTCGCCGAGCTTCAAGTTCTGGTCGGCGCGTGGCAGGCCAATCCCTGGTGGACCATCGTTTCCGGCATCGGCATTATCGTCGGCGTCGCCTACATTTGGCGCGCGCTGCAAAAGGCGTTCTTCAGCGACGCGCTTCCCACCCCGCACGAGCTGGAATCTGAACACCTGCACAAATTCGCGCCCATCACCTGGCCGGAATATGCAGGCGTCGCGCTGCTCGGCATCTCCACGCTCCTCGTCGGTCTCTACCCGCGCATTCTCCTCGATCAAATTGAGCCCGCCGTGAAGGCCCTGCTCGCGGGAGGCGCGCAATGAACTACGCCGCACTATTTCACGCGACCCTGCCTGAAACGGCTCTCGAAATCGCCGCGCTGCTTGTGATCGTTGTCGATCTCGGATTCCTGCGCAAAAAAGCTCTCGAAATTCGCACCGCCGTCGCTGCATTCATCGGTGTCGCTGGCTGCATTGCGGCCATCTGGGCCGTTTGTGCGGTCGATTGGGCAGGATTCAGCGCCGGAAGCGATGTCTTACTCGCAGCAGGCGGCTCCGCGGGTGTCGCGCAGGTTGCCATCCTCGTGCTCACCGCGCTCACCTTGTTGCTGCTCATCGATTCTGCCTTCACGCGCCACGCCGGCGAGTACGTTTCCGTCGTGCTGATGGCTGCGGCGGGCGGCCTGATCATCTCTGCCGCGCAGGATCTGCTGGTGATCTTCGTAGGCCTCGAGCTGCTTTCGCTCGGCCTCTACATCCTTACGGCATTTAACAAACAATCTGAAAAAAGCGCCGAGGCCGCCATCAAGTATTACCTCTTCGGCGGAATGTCGGCGGCGTTCCTGCTCTTCGGCTTCAGCTATCTCTACGGGCTTTCGGGCTCAACCTACCTGCCCAAGGTTGTGCTCGGAACCTATATAGCGTCGGCCAATGGAGGCGCGCCGCTCCTCTACATTGCGCTGGTCATGATTGCCGCCGGGCTTGGCTTCAAGATCGCCGCAGTGCCTTTCCATCTCTGGGCGCCCGACACCTACGAAGGCGCACCCGCTCCCGCCGCCGCATTCATCGCTTCGGTATCGAAAGTGACCAGCTTCGCCCTGCTCATCTCGATTAGCTCGGCAATCCTCCGGTGGATGGGGATGCTGCACTTGCGAGGCCGCGTCATGTTCGGCACGCACATCTCAGCTGGCTCGCCGCTCCCGCACTACGCTCCCGGCATTGTCACCACGTGGCCGATGATCCTGATGGATCTCTCCGTCCTTTCGATGATCTTCGGCAACCTGGCCGCCCTCGCGCAGTCCAGCGTGCGCCGTCTGCTTGCCTACTCGGCCATCGCGCACGCCGGCTACATTCTGCTCGGCCTCGCGTTCTTCTCCTGGACCAACGCCAGCGCGCAGGCCATCCTTTACTACATCGTCACGTACGGCCTCACCACCATCGGAGCATTCGGCGTTGTCGGTGTCGTCGAGCGCGCCACCGGCAGCGACAAGCTGGACTCTTTCCTTGGCCTGCACAAGCGCAATCCGCTGCTCGCGGCCGTGCTGCTCGTGCTCTTCCTCTCGCTCGCCGGAATTCCGCCGCTCGTCGGCTTCTGGGCCAAATTCAACCTCTTCGCCGCCGTGCTCAACGGAGGCTGGGCTGGCTTTACCCGAGGTCCCTTGACCTCGCTGCCGGCCGAGCAACTCACGCTCGTTGCCCTCGCCATCGCCTTCAGCGCCGTCTCGCTCTACTACTATCTGCAGGTTCTCAAGCGCGCTTACGTCATGCCTGCCAGCGATGAATTGCCGATTCGCGTTCAGCCCGTCACATTGGTTGTGTTGGTGGCCATCGCCGGCGCAGTCCTCGTGCTCGGCTGCTTCCCGGCGCTGCTCCAGAACTGGATCGCCGCGTTTTATCCAGCCATGTAGGGGATTCATCTTTGCGACAAAGAAGCTGTTCAAATCTTTCACTTCGCGCAACCGAGCGAGTCGCGAACCTGCCAACTCGCCAACTCCGCGAAGCGGAGGCCAGCTCGCCTCTCACTCAAACTAAAAAGCCGCCCGAAGCTGATTCGCTCCGGACGGCATCCTCAATTGCTGACTCAGTGACTCGGCGGGTGGCCCGTCCTAGCTTTGCTAGGGCGGGGAATAACTCCGCTAGCCCCGCTAACCCCGCCAGCTCCGCTGCTTTTTCAGTACTTCACAATCGCCGCAAACGAATCGGGCTTAAGGCTCGCGCCGCCCACCAGCGCGCCATCAATCTCTTCGAGGCTGATCAAGGCGGTCGCATTCTCCGGCTTCACGCTGCCCCCGTAGAGAATCCGCATCGCCGCAGCCACATCTGCTCCCAGCAGCTTTGACACTTCTGCGCGAATAATGCGGTGCGCATCGGCAGCAATCTCCGGCGTCGCCGTCTTGCCTGTCCCAATGGCCCACACAGGCTCGTATGCAATCACAATCGGCTTTGCAGCCTCGGGCGTGATGCCCGCGAATGCGCCCGTCACCTGCGTCTTCAGCACGCTCGCCGTTTTGCCGGCCTCACGCTCTTCCAGAACTTCGCCAATGCAAACGATGGGGATCACTCCATGCTTGAGCGCGGTATGCAGCTTCTTGTTCACAATCTCGTCGGTCTCCGCAAAGTATTGCCGCCGCTCAGAGTGGCCGATCAGCGTGTGCGTCCCGCCTACCGCTTTTAGTTGCCCGATCGAGGTCTCACCGGTGTACGCACCCTCCTCGGCGAAGTGAATATTCTGCGCGCCCACGGCTACGTTCGAACCCTTGCACCCCTCAACCACGGTCGGCAGCAGCACCGGTGAAGGAAACAGCGCAATCTCGTCACGCGTGTGCCAGGCAACAAGCGGCAAAAAAGCATCGACAAACGCCTTGGCTTCAGCCGGCGTTTTATACATCTTCCAATTAGCGGCAATGAGTGCTTTACGCGGCATTTTCCAGTCCCTCGAAAGTAAAGGTTTTGAATCTTCATTTTAGAGGATCGGTCTACGCGATCGGGTGACGGCGGGCACGTTACAAAAGGGTGTCGCTTCGAACGGATCGCATGGACTCAACAATCCCATTTAGGATTCCGCCTTGATAGCATTCATTTGGTTTGCCGTGAATCGCGGCTGGAGGTCGAATTGAAGCGTACTTGGATTGTTCCTGCTTTTTCTCTGATGTTTGTGCTGGCGGCACACAACGCCTTCGCTGGGGCGCCCCTGAAAGGCATTGACGTCAAGCTCGGAAAGAATCCGGGCGGAGGCTGCGCCGCCAAGACGACCGACAACACCGGCGAGGTCCACTTCGGAGTATGGCCGGCCGGCAGCTACACCGTAAGCATTGACAACGCCAGCCTCCAGGGCTCAAAGCCGGCCAATCTGCACGTCGAGATTCACGGCGCGGCAGAAGGCATCATCACGCATGTTTTGGCTGCGTCTTCCGCGGACAGAGTGGAACCGATTGTCTTTACGTCGGACGGCAAAAGGCCGCTCGTCGTGAGAGTGCTCGACGGCACCAGCGAGCCGGTCGACTGGGTGGTCAGAGTGAAGAGCCACTCGAACTCGACCAACAACTAGTGAATGTCTTCGGCTAACTCGGCGCTTACCAAGGCTTGCAGGACAGGCAAAATCGCATCCGGCTTCGTCTGCTGGATGCGATTCTTTGACGGGTGACAATGGTTCTATTTGCCTGTCAAGGCTTCTACGCCGGCAGCCTCTTGCCTTCGAGAAATTCGAGCAAAGCCCATGACGATCGCGCGAATCCCGGTCAGCGAAGTCTCGCCCTATGTGCCTGATCCCAGCACCGACGTTAAATCGTCGGGCACTGTACCCTTCAGGAAAGCATCCCGGTGATCGGGATCTCCCAGGTCCATCGAAAAGTGGCGCCAGACGCCGTCCTGAAGCACGCCCATCTTCCATGGCCCTGAAACCGAATCGGAAAACTGCCAGATAATGTGGTAGCCCTCCTCGTTTGTGAAACCTTCTCCGTCGGCCTGAATAATCGCGTCGCCCCGCTCCCAAAGTGCCGCGCGCAGCGCATGGAGCGCGTTGCTCCCATCCGCGGTTTCCGAGCCCTGCAGGTGTTGAAACGCGTAGATCGTCTTCACGGAGGCCAGATAATTCTCAAGCCACTGAACGCCGCTCTTCGGCCTGCAATCCTGAATATCTTCGATGAATTCCGCAACCTCATCCTGGCCGATTGAACCATTCATCACTGGATTGCGCTCCAGCAGTGCGACTTCGACTTCATCGATTCCTGAAAGCAGAAGAGTATTCCATCCATCTTCGTCTTCTTCTTCGATGGTCAGCCGATACTCAGGATGCTCGGCGCGGATCGCCTGCGCGAGTTCCTCGAAGGAAGGGAACTCCGCATCCTTTGACAGCACGCGCGTGTAATACGCCATAGCACTTCTCATCCTCTGGGAGAGCGGGTTTCATAAAAAGAATCGCATCCCGCTCCTTCGAGCCGGATGCGATTTCAACTGACCACTGACAACTGATCACTGACCACTGACCACTGATCACTGTTTTTCCGTCAGCGCTTCCACGCCGGGCAGCTTTTTCCCTTCCAGGAATTCGAGCGATGCCCCGCCGCCGGTCGAGATGTGCGTGATCTGGTCGGCCACGCCCGCCTGGTTGATCGCCGAAACCGAATCGCCGCCGCCGATGATCGACGTCGCCGTCCGATTTGCCGCCACCGCCCGCGCAATCGCGTTGGTTCCCACGGCAAAGCGGGGAAACTCAAACACTCCCGCGGGCCCATTCCACACGATCGTCTTCGCCGTCTCAATCATGTCTTCGATCGCCTTGACGGACTTCGGCCCGATGTCGAGCCCCTGCCAGTCATCTGGAAAATCAACGGAGCAGTCCCATACCTGCGTCTTTGCGTCGGGGGCAAAATTGTCGGCCAGAATATTGTCCACCGGAAGTAGCAACTTGACGCCCTTGGCTTTCGCCTTGGCAAGCGCATCCTTCGCCATCTCGATTTTGTCTTCCTCGACGAGGCTCTTGCCAGTCTTTATTCCCAGCGCGCGCTGAAAGGTGTACGCCATGCCACCCACGATCACCAGCGTGTCCACTTTGTCCAGCAGGTTCTGGATCACGTCGATTTTGCCGGAGATTTTTGACCCTCCGATGATGGCCACAAACGGCTTCTCGGGATTTTCAAGCGCCTTGCCGAGATAAGTAATTTCCTTTTCCATCAGCAGACCGGCCACGGCGGGCTTTAAATAGTGTGTAATTCCTTCCGTTGATGCGTGCGCCCTATGCGCGGACCCGAACGCGTCGTTCACATACACCTCAGCCAGCGCGGCCAGCTGCTTGGCAAACGCCGGATCGTTGGCCTCTTCTTCCGCGTGGAAGCGCAGATTCTCAAGCAGCAATACCTGGCCCGACTCAAGCTGCCGCGCCATCTCCTCGGCAATCTCGCCCTCGCAATCCGGCGAGAAAGCCACATTCACGCCCTCGCCCAGCTTCTTGTCGAGCAGTTCGCGCAGCCGCTTCACCACCGGCTTCAGCGAATACTTTGGATTCGGCTTGCCCTTAGGCCGGCCCAGGTGCGAAGCCAGAATCACTTTTGCATGATGCCGCAGTGCGTATTCAATGGTCGGCAGCGTCGCCACAATCCGCGTGTCGTCGGTAATGGTCGTGCCGTCTTCGGTGAGCGGGACGTTGAAATCGACGCGGATGAACAGCCGCTTGTTGGTCAGTTCGATGTCTTGAATCGACAGCTTGGCCATGGGAGGATGCCTTTCTTCGGTTGTCAGTTTTCAGTTTTCGGTTGTCAGTCGCTCGTGGTCAGCGGCCAGTTTCGGCAAACCCTCTGCATCCGTGTCGGGCTTGGCAGGGAGTGGCTTATCGCCGGAACTGACCACTGACAACTGATCACTGACAACTGTTCTTACAGCCCCTTCTTGGCCAGGAAGCCGACCAGGTCGACGACGCGGTTCGAGTAGCCCCACTCGTTGTCGTACCAGCTCAGTACCTTCACGCTGTCGCCGACCACCTTGGTCAGCGGCGCGTCCACAATCGAGCTGCGCCTGTCGCCCTTGAAGTCCGAGCTGACCAGCAGGTTCGAATCGACGCCCAGAATTCCCTTCAGTTTCCCCTCTGAGGCAGCCTTGAAAGCAGCGTTCAAGGCATCCACTGTCGTGGGCTTCTCGGCGATGTAGGTCAGGTCCACGATCGAGACGTTCGGCGTTGGAACGCGAATCGCAAAGCCGTCCAGCTTGCCGGCGGTCTCGGGGATCACCAACTTCAGCGCTTTTGCTGCGCCGGTCGAGCTGGGAATCATGTTGAGCGCGGCGGCGCGGGCGCGGCGCAGGTCCTTGTGCGGAAAGTCGAGGATGACCTGGTCGTTCGTGTAGCTATGAATGGTGGTCATGATGCCGGAGACGAGGCCCGTGGTTTCCAAAATCACCTTCACGACCGGCGCCAGGCAATTGGTGGTGCAGCTGGCGTTCGAAATCACGTTGTGCTTCGCCGGATCGTACTTCTCCTCGTTCACGCCCAGCACGATGGTGATGTCTTCGTTGGTGGCAGGCGCCGAGATGATGACCTTCTTCACCGTTGCGCCCAGGTGAGCCTTGGCCTTCTCCGCGTCGGTAAAGTGGCCGGTCGACTCGATCACCACCTGCGCGCCCACGTCCGCCCAGGGCAGTTTGGCTGGATCGCGCTCGGCCCATACCTTGATCTTCTTGCCGTCAACCGAGATGTAGTCTTCGCCCGATTGGATTTCGTTGGGCAAATTGCCCAGGATCGAGTCGTATTTGAGCAGGTGAGCCAGCGTTGCCGGGCTGGTCAAGTCGTTGACGGCGACGAAATCGATGTCCTTATTACCAAGCGCGGCCCGCAAAACGTTGCGTCCGATGCGGCCGAAACCGTTGATTCCAACTTTTACTGCCATTTTTCCATTCTCCTTCGTGGTCTTTGTGGCGTGGGTGTTCAAAACCCCGGTCGTGCGGCGTCTGAAGGGTGCACAAAATGC
>Ga0335085_10004844_pt1 | contig 22006 bp, 18 predicted proteins | sample Lox_Sample_45_FD_206712 | JGI IMG/M metagenome (GOLD analysis project Ga0335085, IMG submission 206712) | Soil microbial communities from Loxahatchee National Wildlife Refuge, Florida, United States - Lox_Sample_4.5 | ecosystem: Environmental > Terrestrial > Soil > Wetlands | place: USA...
TACGCGATCGGCGGCCTCTGCGTGGGCGAGCCGAAGGAGCAGACCCATCTCGCCATCGAAGAATCGACGGCCGTCCTGCCTGAAGGCTCGCCGCGCTATCTGATGGGCGTCGGGTTGCCGGAAGATGTGGTGGAAGGCGTCTGGCGCGGGGCCGATCTGTTCGATTGCGTGATGCCGACCCGCCATGCCCGGACGGGGTGGCTCTTCACCTCGACCGGCCGGCTGCTCATTAAACATGCGCGCTACGCGAACGATGGCGCGCCGATCGACGCGGCCTGCGGCTGCGACACCTGCTCGACCTATTCCCGCGCCTATCTGCGCCATCTCTTCCTGGCGAACGAGCCGCTGGCGGCCCGCTTGCATACGGTGCACAATCTCTATTATTATCTGTCGCTCATGCGCCGGCTCCGTGAGGCGATCGGAGCCGGACGGCTGGCGGAGTTTCGGAAGGACTTTTACCGGATAAGGGAGGGCGGGGAGGCATGATCGATCATGTGACAAATCTGTTTGCGGCGTCGGCCTGGGCGCAGACGACATCGAATGGCGCCGGCGGTCCGGCGGGACCCGCCTCGGGCGCGGCCGGATTTCTGGGGCTGGTTCCCTTTATCCTGATCTTCGTGCTGTTTTACGTCATGATGATTCTGCCCCAGCAGCGCCAGCGGAAACAACACCGGCAGATGCTCGATGCGCTCAAGAAGGGCGACCGGGTCGTCACCACCGGCGGTTTAGTCGGCGCCGTCACGAACATCCACAACGATCTGGTGACGCTGCAGGTGGCCGAGGACGTCAAGGTCAAGGTCCTCCGCAGCGCCGTCGCGTCGCTGCGCGGCGAGGACGACGGCGGGAGCGACTGATGACCGGTCAGAACGTGCTGTTGTCTGCCGCTGTTTTTCCCCTTTCCCCCGGTGAGGGGGAGAGGGTGGGGCGAGGGGGTGTGATCAAATGAACGGCGAGATGAGGTTCTGCTCTCTTGTAGTTTTCTGCCTCTCCCCCGGTGAGGGGGAGAGGGTGGGGCGAGGGGGTGTGATCAAATGAACGGCACGATTGATTGGTGTCCTTTGATTGTTTTTTCTCTCCCCTCTCCCCCGGCGGGAAGGGAAGAGGGGCGGTGTGACAGAGTGAATGAGACGATGATGTTTTGCTCTCAAGCAGTTTTTCTCCTCTCCCCCGGCGGGAAGGGGAGAGGGTAGGGAGAGGGGTGGTGCTCAATTGAAACGCCGCATCGGCATTCGCCTGGCCATCATTGCCGCGACCATCGTCGTCTCGATCATCCTCTGCCTGCCGTCGACGCCCCTCTATTCCTCCATGCCCGACTGGTGGAAGCATTATCTGCCGAGCCAGGGCGTGACGCTGGGCCTCGACCTGCTGGGCGGGATGCACGTCGTGCTGCACGTGGAATCGGAGAAGGCGGTCGAGGGCATCGTCGACCGGACCCTGGCGACCATTCCCTCGGCGCTTGTCAACAAGAAACTGGCCGGCGTGACGACCAAGCGGACCGGTCCGCTGGAGCTGGAGCTCGACTTCACCGGCCAGGAGACGGACGAGGCGACCGGCAAACTCAAAGACGGCCTCCTCAAGCTGATGGACGACAGCTATCCGACACTGAACAATACCGATCGCGAGATTCCAAAGACGAAGGGGCAGCCGGGCCGCCTTGTCTACCGCGTCCGGGAGAGCGACGCGGCGCGGATCAAGGAGAGCGCGGTCTCCCAGGCGCTGGAGACGATCCGCAGCCGGGTCGATCAATTCGGCGTCGCCGAGCCGCTGATCCAGCGCCAGGAGGCGGACCAGATTCTCATCCAGTTGCCGGGGATCAAGGACCCCCAGCGCGCGCTCGATCTGATCGGCAAGACGGCCCAGCTGGAGTTTACACTCGTCAGCGAGGACAGCCCCGCCTGGAGCAAGCTGCCGGCCTTCGTGCCGGCCGGCCAGGAGGAGGAGATCGCCAAGGAGTTCGCGCCCCAGCTCAAGCCGGATGAAGAGCTGCTCTACGAACGGGAGACGGTGAAAGACACGGGCGAGGTGAGAAAACGGCCCTACATCGTCAAGAGAATCCCCGCGCTGACGGGCGACATGCTGACCGACGCGCGCGTGTCGATCGGCCAGCTCAACGAATCGTTCGTCTCGATCACCTTCAACAGCGCCGGCGCGGAGTTGTTCAAAAAGGTGACGACCGAAAACGTCAAAAAGCGGCTGGCGATCGTCCTGGACAAGGCGGTCTATTCGGCGCCCGTCATCCAGGAGCCGATCAACAACGGCCGCGCGCAGATCAGCGGCAGCTTCACGACGCAGCAGGCGAACGACCTTGCCATCGTCCTGCGGGCCGGCGCGCTGCCGGCGCCGGTGACGATCATCCAGAACGTCACGGTCGGCCCGACGCTGGGGCGCGATTCGATCGCCGCGGGCATCAAGGCGGCGTTGGTCGGCGCGGGGCTGGTGCTGCTCTTCATGCTGGTCTACTACCGGTTGTCGGGCCTCATCGCCGACGTCGCGCTCCTGCTCAACGTCGTCCTGCTCGTCGGCGCGCTCGCGATGTTCGGCGCGACGCTGACCCTGCCCGGGATCGCCGGCATCATCCTGACCATCGGCATGTCGGTCGATTCGAACATCCTGATCTTCGAGCGTATCCGCGAGGAGCTGCGCCAGCAGCGGCCGGTGCGCCTGGCGATCGACGCGGGATACGACAAGGCGTGGGTCACCATCATCGATTCGCATGTGACGGCGCTGATCACGGCCGGGGTGCTGTTCATGTTGGGCACCGGGCCGATCAAGGGCTTCGCCGTGACATTGAGCCTGGGCGTATCGATCAACCTGTTCACCTCGATTGTCGGCACGCGCGTGATCTTCGACTGGATCAGCGGCCGGCGGAAACTGAACACCCTGAGCATCTAGGGGCACCCCACCGGAGACGACGACGTGCTGGAACTGCTGGGCAAGACCAAGATCGATTTCATGGCGAAGCGCTACGTCGCGTTCGCGGTATCGGGGCTGCTGATCCTGTCCGGTTTCCTGGCGCTGGTCCAGATCTCCCGCGGCCACGCGAAACTTGGCATCGATTTTTCCGGCGGCACGGCGCTGCAGGTGCGGTTTGCGCAGCCGGTCCCGCTGGCCGAGGCGCGCGACGCGCTGGCGAAGGGCGGGTTCGCCGACGCCGAGCTGCAGGAGATCACTGCGACATCGGGTGGCGGCACCGCGCTCCTGGTCAGGGTCAAGCGGCAGACGAGCATCGAGGAAAAAGCCGCGGAGCGGATCGGGGCGCTCCTGCAGCAGCGGTTTCCCGGCAACGCGCTGACGGTGGAGAGCTCGACCGAGGTCGGGCCGACCATCGGCCGGAAGCTGCGCGACGACACGGTGCTGGCGACGACGATCGCGCTGGTCGGAATCATGATCTACGTCGCGCTGCGGTTTGAATTCCGGTTCGGCGTGGCGGCGGCGGTCGCGACCGTCCACGACGTGCTGGCCGTGCTGGGCATTCTCTATCTGCTGGACAAGGAATTCACCTTGTTGATTGTCACAGCGTTGATGACGCTGGCCGGCTACTCACTGACCGACAAGGTGGTGGTGTTCGACCGGATCCGGGAGAATCTGCGCCGCAGGCGGCAGGAATCGATCACGGAGACGATCAACGCCAGCGTCAACCAAGTGCTCTCCCGGACGGTGGTGGTGTCGCTGTGCATGGTGCTGGCGGTCTCGGCGCTCTTCTGGTGGGGGGGGGAGGTGCTGCACGATTTTTCCCTCGCCATGCTGTTGGGCGTTGTGATCGGCAACTATTCGTCGATCTTTGTGGCCAGCCCGCTCCTGATGTTGTGGCGGAGCGCCATCCGGGTGTAGGGCGCCGCGCGCCGCCGCCGGCGTCGTCGTCGGCTGATCGGCGAAGTGATCGACTGACGGGATCTCAAGGAGGGGTGCGGTGACGTTTGCCGTTCCAACAGTCGGCCGGCTCAGCGAAACCCCGTTGCCCACCCTGCTGCGGGCCCTGCAGCACGGCCAGGCGACCGGCACCCTGACGATTACCCGCAACGATCAGACCAAGCTGATCTATTTCAAGCAGGGCGACATCATCTGCGCCGCCTCCCGCTATGAGGACGACCGGCTGGGCGAAATGCTCCTGAAATGGGGCAAGATCAGCTACGCCCAGTATGAGACCTCCGTCCGCCTGATGAAGACCGCGAAGAAGCGCCAGGGAGCGGTCCTGGTCGAGCAGGGTTTTCTGAGCCCCAAGGAGCTGTTCCAGGCGGTCACCGCGCAGGTCAAGGAGATCATCCTCAGCCTGTTCACCTGGCTCGACGGCGACTATCGGTTCGATGCGGGACCGCTGCCGGCGAACGAGGTGATCACGCTTCGCATCAGTTCCGGCATGCTGATCTACGAAGGCATCCGCCGGATGAACGATTTCACCAAGCTCTGCGGGTTGCTGCCGTCCTTTGACACCCTGGTGGCCATGAACACCGATCCCCGCGACCTGTTTCAGCCTGTCACGATCCGGCCCGAGGAACGGCAGCTGCTGCTGCTGATCGACGGCAGCCGGACGATCCGCGAGCTGGTCTATTCGTCGACCCTGCCGTCGCTCCACGCCTTTCAGATGATCTATTTCCTGCTGGCCGCCGGCATCATCCGGACGAAATCGGCCGAGGCGCCGGAGGAACAGACGGAGGATTCCCGCCGGCGCATCCAGGAGGAGCTGGAGGCGTTCATCACCGAGGCGATCAGCCGGAAAAAACAGGAGGAGCTGGAGCTGAGCCGGGTCGAGCTGTTCGAGCCGGCCGCGGACGAGGAGGCGGGCACGGGACCCGAGGCGATCAGACGCGCCTACGAGGAGCTGGAAGGGAAGGATCATTATGCCGTGCTGGGCGTGGGCCGGGACGCGTCGCCGATCGAGATCAAGAAGGCCTATTTCCGTTTAGCCAAAACCTATCATCCTGACCGCCACCACGAAGCGGGGATGGAGGCGCTCCACGAGATGCTTGAAGCGCTGTTCGACCGGCTGACCCAGGCCTACGACGCCCTGAGCCATCCGCAGTCCCGTCGCGGGTATGACGAGTCGCAGGCGTTCCAGCGTCACCCCCCGTCGAAGGTCAAACCGGCCGAGGCCAAGCAACGGACCCAGCAGGCGTCCGAGCAGGGCAAGCGGGGCGAGGCGGCGCTCCTGGCCGGCAATCTCAAGGAGGCGATCTATTGCCTGGAATGGGCGGTGAAGCAGGATGAGTCGAAGGCGCGCTATCACGCGTTGTTGGGTCAGGCCATGGCCGGCGTGTCCGAACGGCGGAAGGAGGCGGAGGCCGAGCTGAAGCGCGCGATCGAGCTGGAACCGTCCAACTCCGACTATTACGTGATCCTGGGGCTGCTCTACCTGAAGTTCAGGTCAACGGGCAAGGCGCTCGTGCAGTTCGAAGAGGCGCTCCGCTGGGATCCCGGCAATGTCAAGGCGAAGGAGCAAATGGAAAAACTGAGACGAAAGGGGTAATGGGGAAAAGGCGGATTAATGAGGCAAAGGCGGATTATAAAAGAAAAAGCGGATTAAGGGGTAAGGGGGAAAACATCCTGGGAGAGAAAATCTTGTCGTTGCATTCGCGCTTGTTTTCTTTAACCCTGCCCCTTAATCCGCTTTTTCTCTATTAATCCTTAATCCGCATTTTCTCCACTAATCCGCATTTTTCCCATTAATCCCAACGACGCCGGCTGACGTCCGATGCCTGTCCGGCATACCGGGACGTCGACCCGAGCGGAAACGGGCTTGTTGGAAGGCGTGCGCATTCGCGCACTAAGCGGGTTCGATCACGCACCGCAACGGAAACCCCGCCGCCCGGGCGGCCTCGTGCACCTGCTGCTGCCGCAGCTCCGCCTCCTCCAGCGGCAGGACGGCGACGACCGCGGCGCCCGTGTGGTGGACCTCCAGCATGATCCGAACCGCCGTCGCCTGGTCCAGTTGAAACAGCGCCATCAAAATTTTGACGACGAACTCCATCGTCGTGACATCGTCGTTGAGAAAAAGAATCTTGTAGGGCGGGGCGAGGTCGGCCCGCGACTTGCCGCCGGTCTCGATTTCTTCAATCGTTTCCGGAACCGCCGTGGTCGTGGAGCTCCACGGGCTTGCCCGCCGTGGAGCGAAATCCTGCCTCGCACCGAGGCTCGGCGCGAGGTGAGCAAGGCTGAGCTTGGGGAAGCCGCGCCGAAGGGTCATGGCAAGCGTTGTAGCAAAGGGCCGACCCGCGGATCAAGCGGCGCCTGCCGCGCCAGCGCCCGGGCCCGCCCGCTCATTTTCATCCAGCTGCCGTGCAGAATGCGGGCGAGCTGTTCCTCATCCCATCGATCGAGGTAATCGATCAGCTTCAGCTCGAGAAACGCCAGACAATCGGCGTCTTCCAAGAGTTGCGCGTCGGAGTCGAGGGGAAAATCTTTCCGCCGGATGAGCCGGCCCACCCGCAGGATCAGCTCATCCGGATAACCGATCGGCCGGAGCAGCGCCTCGGCCGCCCCGGCCGAGTGGGCGGCGGTCGCGTCGCGCCAGGCGTGATAGCCGGCGGTGTCGCCGGGATAGCGGTCGCGCGGGATCTCCCATCGCCGGAGCGTGTGGCCCCGCGCCGCGAGTCGCGCCGTGTCGGAGGCGTCCGGCGCCAGCCGGAGCAGCCAGTGCGTCACGCGCTCGGAAAAGATCAGCTCACGCGGCTGTTCACGCCCCTCGAACCGCTGCCGGCGGGGATCCAGGCCGTTGACCCGATCGAACGCGTCGATCGCCCGAAGGAGGCGTGTGTCGGATGAAGGGTCGGGCATTGGATGGGACCGGGGATGGAGCCGGCCGTCGATGTCCCCACTGTGCCAAAGGCGGGGTGAGGTGTCAAGTTGATAGCCAAGGCATAGAAAACGCATTCTTCGCGCAGGCCGGTCAAAAAGCTCCAACTCAAGGCCGCAGGGAGTAAGAAACCCGGAGTCCGACCATCCCGCAGAGCGGTGGTCGGATGAGGATTTCGAACGACCGGGCTTGTACCGAGAATCGAATGTTCCTCTCATCTTCGATTCGAGGTAAACGCCACAGATGGACCTTTTCAACGGCCCGCTAATATTCAAACGCGAGGCCGACGTTATACCGGTAGGCGGCCTCGCCGGTGTCATCCCGCCACCGTTCCAGATCGGCCTTGAGGGCGACGTCGGGATGGGGAAAGAAGGCGACGCCGGCAATGAGAATCTGCCGTTCGGTCCCCGGCGTGCGCGACGCCGCGGCCACGTCCGCCTGCGTGTCCACCATCTCAAAGCGGACGAAGGGCACCAAATCCCATTCCGACTCGGTCAACTGGTTCAGGTGATACGCGCCCTCCACGTCCCAGCCGTATTGTCTGGCGCCGATGGTCTCTCCGACGGCCGCGCTGATCCGATCCGCGTCGCCCACGTGGGTTTTGGCGTAAAGGCCGCTCAGATCGACTCCCATCTTGCGATACCGGATATCCACATCCCAGAGGGTCACCTGCGCCTTGCCGATGGCGGGATCACCCTGTCCGGCGCCCGCGCTGTACACTGATGCCCCGACGGCGACGCCGGGCAGACCGGCATATTCCAGCCGGCCGACGCCGCCGAAGTTCTGGGCAATGTTGGAATCCTCGAATAGGACCTGCTGGCTTTCAAAGATCCCGCCGGCCGCCGTGAATTTCATCGCGTCCAGTCCTTCGACAATGTAGAGCCGGTAGCGGAGCCCGGGAATCAACTGCCCCAGCAGGCCCGCGCCGCCCGCCTGCCACGATGTCGGGATGATGAATCGCTCGACGTACGGCCGCTCGACGCTGTAAAAATGCGTCGGTTCGTGAAACTCGTTCAACGGCCCCACCGGCAACAGCATGCTGCCCGCCCGGACGTGGACGACGTCGTTGAACGCGTACTCGATATAGGCGAACTCCAGCTCGATCTCCTGCGCCGCATGCTCGAAGTCGATCTCGACATGCAGACTCAAACGATCGGTGAACGTGTAATCCCATCCGAGGACCAATCGATGAAAGTCGAGCGTCGGCGATTCGTCATGGGCCGGGAAGCCGGAATCCTCGATCCGGGGCTGGTTGTAATGCAGCTCCCCGTAGCCGTGGAACGACAATGCGCTCCCCTGTTCTTCGGACTCGCCGGCCGTCTTCTGCGTCAGATCCTGTTTGAGATCCGCAATCGCTTCTTCGGCCCGCTTCAGCCGTTCCTCCACCGTGTCGTCCGCCGACGCGGGGCGGGGCAGACAGGTCGACAGGAGCAAGAGCGGCAATAATACGTGAAACGGGAATCGGGTCATGCAGGGCCTCCCTGTGATGTCGTGTCAGGTCGTACCCGTAGACTGTACGCAGGCCGATGCCGCGGCGCCAATCCCTCAAAGCGGGGTGATTCGGGGGAGGGGGACTCACCCGATTGGTGCAATGGCGGGTGCGGGACTGGCGGTCAAGGCGACGTGAGAGTGCCGGAAGAAGGGGATCGATCAGATTCAGCGGTCGTTGAACCCGGACAACGAGCGCAGCCCCCGCCTCCGCAAGCGGAGGCGGAGAGCGTGAGGCATGGGGGGCGGGGGCATCGCCGGCCCCAAGGCATGGCTTTTGGGGAATTTATCTCATGATCGTGCGGAGGCGAACCGCACGGGCCCAGAGTCATTCAGGGGCGACTTGTGGCCGATGGCGGACAATTACCGGCTCGGGGCGTGGGGGCATGGCCCGCCACGAGTGGTTCGGCAGGCCCGCCCTGAGTCCGTTCATCCTTCGACACGCTCAGGATCAACGGAAATGGCGAAGGGTGCCGCACGGGCCCCCACGGTCTATGATCAACCACGCGCCGGTTACGACGGCGCCTTGAAGGTCGAGGGAATCGGCTTGGGCAGCTCCTGCGCGGTGCCGTAGGTGATGACGATCTCCTGATTGTCCTGCAACTCGATCTCCCTCGGATTCGAGGTCACGGGCGCGCCGTTCACGTAGACGCGCAGGAGCTGCGCGCCCGTGTTGCAGTAGCCGCCCAGGCAGGTCGGCGTGAACCGCACGCCCCAGATGTCAAAGAATTGCCCCAGCGTGTAGCGACTGACGATCGCCGACTCGATGTGGATCACGCCGGTTCCGTCGTGCGTGTGAACCGGGGCGATGAAGCCGGCCACCATGTTGATCCCGATCATGGGCGGAACGGAAACCGCCTTGCCGTTGATGAACAGATCCAGGTGTTGGTGCAGGTGGAGCGCGGTTCCCTCCCGGCGCAACGCCGGCAGACCGATTGCCTGCAACCGATCCTCAAGGTGCGACAGTTGCGGCGCCCACGGCGCCTCCGACGTCTGCAGCCCCGGCAATGCCGACGCGTCGTCCGCGGCGAGGGCGGCGGTCGCCGCCTGAAGGGGGATCCATGTGTCGTCCCCCCCGCTCAAGACGGCCAGGGTCGGAAGAGCGATGACCAGCAGGGCGATGATGATCTGCGAAGCTCGTTTCATGATGGCTCCTTGGGGTGTTGTCCCGGGGGTGCGCCGTTTCCGATCCGGCCGGTTCACTTGATCGCGCCCCAGCACTTGGCGGTGCCGTCCTGTTTGATAAGGATGCAGCTGAAGCGGTCGCCGACGGCGATCGCCTTGGCCCGGGGAATGCCGTCGATGGTCAGGGGCGTGGACGAGCCGGTCGGCGGTCCGGTCCCGAGCTCGCCGTTGGTGTTGCTGCCCCAGCAGGCGACCCGCCCGTTTTTGAGCAGCGCGCAACTGTGAAAGTGGCCCGCGGCCACGTGCATGACCCGGGTGATGCCCTTGACGAAGACCGGCGAGGCCGAGTCATCGGTGGTGCCGTTTCCCAATTGCCCCGTCGCATTCCAGCCCCAGCAGGCGACGCGGCCGTCTTTGAGGACCGCGCAGGTGTGGGAGGTGCCGGCCGACACCGACCGGGCGGGGGGAAGACCGGCCACGTCGACCGGTTTGGCGCTGCCGGTGTGGGTGCCGTCGCCGAGCTGGCCGAGATTGTTGCCGCCCCAGCATTGGACCGCGCCGCCCTGTTTCACCGCGCAGGTGTGCGCGGTGCCGGCCGACAGCGCGATGGCGCGGGTGAGGCCCGGCACTTCCACCGGCACCGGCGATTGCGGTTCCGTCGTGCCGCCGAGCTGGCCCGATTCATTGTAGCCCCAGCAGCGGATCTTCCCGCCGGTCACGAGCGCGCAGCTGTGATAGGCCCCGGTCGTCACGCCGGCGGCGCGGCTGATCGTCTCCACCTGGACGGGCTCGGGCGAGCTGGGCAACGCGCCGGAGAGCTGATTGTAGCGGTTGCCGCCCCAGCACCAGACCGAGCCGTTGCGCAACAACGCGCAGGTGTGATTGTCCCCGCCCGCCACCGTGATCGCCGTGGCGAGGCCGGTGACGGCGGCCGGTTTGTCGAGGTCCTGATCAAGTTGGGTGCCGTTGCCGAGCTGGCCCATCATGTCGTTGCCCCAGCAGGAGATCGTTCCGTCGGAGACCGTCGCGCAGACGTGATGAGCACCCGCGGCGAGAAAGGTGAACGTGGTGTGCTTCTTATTCGGCGTCAGCACGTAGGCGTCGGGTTCGCGGGCGTCGGCGAAGCGCGCCAGGGCGAGCAGTCCCGTCAGGACCAGGAGCGGGATCAGGACCGGCCGGGCGGTCGCGATGATCCGGCCGCGCGGCCGGTCTGTTCCTCGCATAAGGTCGGTCACATTCATGGCATGCCGAACGAAGACAACGGGCGACATTGTAACATACCCGCATTGAAAAAGCGGGCGTCTCCCCGCGTTGAAACATGGTGTTGGATACGCTACAATCATGCGGCAGGAGGCCCCGATGCAGATTCTCGACACCACGCTCACGATCGTCCTGGCCGGCGGGGCGGGATCGCGGCTGCATCCCCTCACGATCGACCGCGCCAAGCCGGCCGTCCCCTTCGGCGGGATTTACCGGATCATCGATTTCACCCTGTCGAATTGTCTGCATTCCGGCCTCCGCCGCGTGCTGGTGCTCACGCAGTACAAATCCCACTCGCTCCAGAAGCACCTGCGCGACGGCTGGTCGATCTTCAGTCCGGAGATCGGCGAGTTCATCACCGCCGTGCCGGCCCAGATGCGGGTCGGGGAGAGCTGGTACGCGGGCACGGCCGACGCGATCCACCAGAACAGCTTTCTCCTGGAACGGAGCCGGGCCACGCACGTCCTTGTCCTGTCCGGCGATCACATCTACCGGATGGATTACGCCCGGATGCTGGAGGAGCACGTCCGACGGAAGTGCGACGTGACCGTCGCCTGCGTGCCCGTGCCGCTCGAGCAGGCCCGCGCATTCGGCGTGGTGGAAATCGACGGGGATCAGGTCATCAAAAAGTTTGTGGAAAAATCGGACCGCCCGCCGTCCATGCCCGATGACCCGGGCCGGGCGCTTGCATCGATGGGCATTTATGTCTTCACGCTCCGTTTTCTGCTCGACGTGCTGGCGCAGACCAAGCATGCCGCCGAGCCGCGGGACGATTTCGGGCGGGACATTCTGCCCGCGATCATCGGCCGGCACGCCGTCTGCGCCTACCGGTTCGGGGGCGTGGAGGGGCGGGTCACCCCCGACGGCTATTGGCGGGACGTCGGCACGCTGGATGCCTATTATGAAGCCAACATGGATCTGCTCAAACCGATCCCGCCCATGAATCTGTATCAGCCGGACTGGCCGATCCGCACCTACCACGCCCAGCATCCGCCGGCCCGCAGCGTGCCCTCCTCATCGGACGTTGCGGGGGGGGGCGAGGGGGCGGTGACGAACACCTTGCTGGCGGGCGGCGACGTGATCATCGGCGCGACCGTGCGCCATTCGATCCTCTCCCCGGACGTCTGGATCAACCCGGGCGCGGTCGTCGAAGGCGCCATTCTGTTTGAAGATGTCAGGGTCGGCGCCGGCACCCGATTGAAGCGCTGCATCATCGACAAGTCCGTGACCATTCCCCCGAACGAGACGATCGGCTGGGATCTGGAGCGCGACCGGAGCCGGTTCACGCTCTCGGAAGGGGGCGTGGTCATCGTGCCCAAGGGCTATCGCTTCGACGGCTCCTAATGATCTCGCCGACCGCCGGCGCGTCGCGACGGCCCGGCGACGTCGCCGGCTCATTCCGTTTTGAGCCGGTAGCCCACGCCCAGTTCCGTGATCAGATAACGGGGTTGGGCCGGTTTGACCTCCAGCTTGTTTCGTAAATGCTGCATGTAGACCCGCACGTAGTGGGATTCATTGACGTGCAGGGGCCCCCAGACTTCTTTCAGCAATTGGCGGTAGGTCAGCACTTTGCCCGCATGTTTGACCAGGACGGCCAGCAATTTGTATTCAATCGGCGTCAAGCGAACCTCTTTGCCGGACAGGCGGACCTGTCTGTGTTCCAGATCGACCCTCAACGCGCCGAGCGTGAACACGGTCTCTCCGCCGGTGTCCGATCGGCGCGCCGCGTGCCGCAACACGACCCGCATCCGCGCCAGCAGCTCATCGATGCCGAAGGGTTTGGTGACGTAGTCGTCGGCGCCCGAGTCGAGCGCGGCGACCTTGACCGTCTCCTGGCCTCTGGCCGACAGGACAATAATCGGGATGGCGGCCCACGTCCGCGTCTTCCTGATCACCTCCAGGCCGTCGATGTCCGGCAGGCCGAGGTCGAGGAGGATCAGATCGGGATTCCTGGCGGCCGCCTGCGCGAGGCCCTCCTGGCCTGTCGGGGCCTCATGAACGTGATACCCATGCTGCGTCAATGCGGTGCGAAGCACGCGCCGGATTTCCTGCTCGTCCTCAATGATGAGGATGGAGATGGCCGTATGGGGTTTTGAGCGCACCTTACTCGGGTTCAACGCCGGGGGGGTGTTCGTCCAGCGGCAGGGTGAAGCGAAAGAGGGCGCCGCCTCCCGGCCGGTTTTCCGCCCAGATGCGGCCGCCGTGCGCGTCGATGATCCCGCGACAGATCGTCAGCCCCAGCCCCACGCCGCCCTCGCGCGTCGGGTCGGCCCGGTAGAACTTGTCGAAAATCCGTTCTTCGTCGCCGGGCGGGATGCCGGGTCCCCGGTCTGCGATTTCGACCAGGAGCGTCCGATCCGACACCGAGGCCGACAGCTCGATGGCGGTCTTGGGCGGCGCGTATTTGAGCGCGTTGTCGAAGAGGTTCAGCAGGACCTGTTCCATCAGGACGCCGTCGACGTGCACCAGGGGCAGGTTCGGGGGGCAATGGGTCGCCATCGTGCGGTCCCCCAGTCGGCTCTCCAGCCGGCCGAGCGTCGCGCCGACGATTTCCTCGAATGGGTGCCACTCCCTGTTCAGGCGCGTCGCGCCGGCTTCGAGCCGCATCATCTCCAGCAGGTTTTTCACGAGCCGGTCCAGGCGGCCGGCTTCGCCGGCGATGGCGCGGGCCAGTTCCTGCCGGGCTGTGTCGCTCAACGCCTCCCGGCCGTCGAGCAGGCTGCCGGCCGCGCCGGTGATCGTCGCGAGCGGCGTGCGCAGATCGTGCGAGACCGCGCTGAGGATGGCGTTCCGGGTCCGTTCCGTTTCCGCCAGCACGTGCGCCTGCTGCGCCTCGGCGGCCAGGAGCGTGCGGCCGATCGCCAGCGCGGTCTGGTTGGCCAGCATGTCGAGCAGATGGATCTGGTCCGGATCGAGCAGCTGTCCTTTCTGCGCGTGCCGGATGGCCAGCACGCCGATCGGCCCTTTCACGCCGATCAGGGGCAGATAGAGCGCGCCCGCGCCGGGGAGCGTGTTGGTGCCGGCGCCGGCCCGCTCGCCGTGATCGAAGACCCATTGCACGATCCCGGACTCCTTGGGATTGAATTCGAACCGTCGATGGGGCTCGTGGTGGAGCGCGAGATGGCCCTCCGCATCGGCGATGAACGCGGCGACCTGGCCGCCGAAGATCTCGGTGACGTGCTGCAGCGTCACCCGGACCACGTTCTCCAGCCCCCGCTGCGTCGCCAGATCGCGGCTCAGCGCATAGAGCAGGGCCGTGCGCCGCTCGCTCTGCCGGGCCAGTTCCGCCTGCTGCCGGCTCCTGACGGTAAAGCCGCTGATGACCAGCGCGACGATCAGCATGACCGAGAACGTCAGCAAGTATTGCACTGCGGCGATGTGGAAGGTGAAGCGGGGGGTGATGAAGAAAAAGTCGAATGCCGCGACGCTGAGGAACGACGCCAGGATGGACGGGCCCCGCCCGTAGCGGGTGGCGATGACGACCACCCCCAACAGATAGACCATGATCAGGTTGGCGATGTCGAAAAAGGGGGCCATCAGCCAGGCGACGGCGGTGCAGGCGGCGATACCCGTCGTCGCGAAGGTATAGGCCGGCCACCGGTTTGTGCGCGCGAGCGCCGGGGCGATCAGGGGGCGGCTCTCGCCGGTCTCGCCGGTGATGACGTAGACGTCGATCTCGCCGCTGTTCCGGACCAGCTCGGCCACGACCGAGCCGAACACCCACTCCTTCCACCGGGCGCGCAGCGGCTTGCCGACGATGATCTTCGTCACGTTCCGGCTGCGTGCGTAGGCCAGGAGCTCCTGCGCCACTTTTTCTCCGGTCAGGGTCGCCGTCTCGGCGCCCAGCTCCTCGGCAAGCCGCAACGTCTGGTTCACCCGTTCCCGCTCGGCGTCGGACAGCCGCAGATGGCGCGGCGTCTGGACGTAGACGGCGAGCCACTTGGCGTGCAGGCCCGCCGCCATCCGCCGGGCGGCCCGGACGAGCCGGGGGCCGCGGGGCTTGATGTTGACGCAGACCATGATCGTCTCGCCCGCCGGCCACGTCCGCTGCACGGCGTGGTCGCGTCGGTAGACCTCCATCTGCTGGTCCACCCGTTCGGCCGTCCGGCGCAGAGCCAGTTCCCTCAGCGCGATCAGATTCCCTTTGCGGAAAAAATTCTCGATGGCGTGCTGGGCCTGCTCCGGGATGTAGACCTTCCCCTCCTTGAGGCGCTGGAGCAGGTCGTCCGGCGGCAGGTCGATCAGCTCAACGTCGTCGGCCTGTTCCATGACCGAATCGGGCACCGTCTCGGCGATCCGGACGCCGGTGATCTGGGTGACGACGTCGTTGAGGCTTTCCAGGTGCTGGACGTTCACCGTCGTGTAGACGGTGATGCCGGCGTTGAGCAGTTCGACGACGTCCTGCCACCGCTTGGGATGGCGCGACCCCGGGGCGTTGGTGTGGGCCAGCTCATCCATCAGGATGATCTGCGGGCGGCGGGCTAACGCCGCGTCAAGATCGAACTCGCGGAGCGTGGCGCCCCGATACTCCGTGACGCGGGGCGGCAGGATCTCCAACCCCTTGACCAGCGCTTCCGTTTCCGCGCGGCGGTGGGTTTCGACCCAGCCGACGACGACGTCCACCCCGTCGTCCTGCTGCTCGTGGGCGGCCTCCAGCATGGCATAGGTCTTTCCCACGCCGGCCGTGGCGCCGAAGAAGATCTTGAGCTTGCCGCGCGTCTCCCGGGCCGCTTCCTCTTGGACCCGTTTCAGCAGCTCTTCCGGTTTGGGTCGTCGATCATCCATCATGCGTGTCCCCACCCAGGGCGTTCCAATAACCCTGTAGTGTACGCCCTTTAGTGTCCAATTGGAAAGTAGGGGGGAGATCGATCACTGCAGAAAAAAGAACGCCGCCCTATCGGCGGCGTTCTCTTGCTATGATGGAAGGGGAGGGGTGTTGATGGTGTCTTGTGAAGGATCGTGCTAAAAATTAATATCGAGCTGGGTGGACCATTTCCACCGGCCGTTGATGTCCTGGTCATTGAAGATCACCGGACCGGTCAAGACCGAGACATCCTTCGTGAAGTAATAGGCCACGCCCACGCCGTAGCCGCCGATTAAGTTCTTGCCGCTGGCATAGTCCGCGCCGAGGGACAGTTTGTTATATTCATTGCCCTCTTTGTCTTTGACCGGCAGAAAGCCCCGATCATACGCCGCCATGAAGCCCATGTTCTTCCGCGCATTGGCCAGGTCGCCGCCTTCATGCAACAGGGCCGAGTTGGAGTTCCCCAGGTAGCCGCCCACATGGACCCGGCCCACGACCGGAATCGTCTTGCCGATAATGAAATCGCCGATGTCCATGTTGGTCACCTCGTTCACGCCCCCGATATTGAACATCCCCGCGGCAATCCCGGGCGACCCGTCAAAGAGCGCGCCTTCGGGGATGCCAAACTTGAAGTTGCCCAAAATGGAGGAACCCACGTCGCCGCAGTGCGCAATCACGGCCCCATTCTGCAAGCCCCCGGCGCACACCATGGAGTCAATCGGCTGTAACATGTCAAGCCCCACCTCGAGGTTCAGTTTTGAAAAGGGCAGCACGCCGACGGTGAGCCCCACATCCGTGGCAAACGCCCCAGTCCCAATCTGGCTCCCGGCACCCCGGCCAATGGTAAAGTAGTTGTCAATGCCCAGATGCCAGACGTTAAACGGTTGCACGTCGATGGTTGCCGGCGTCCAGAACTCCGTTGACGGCGTGGCGTGAGCCAACTGCGCATCAGCCTCAAGAACGAACATCACCAAGACCAACACAATCAAACACATCCGCTTCATTCACTTTCTCCTTTTCGGATTTTCTTTCTTCACATGCCCATGGGACGAGAGGCGCCTGCCGATCACATCGGGAACATGGCGCTTCCTATCCCAGCTTGTCCAGCGCGAGATTCAACTCAAGGACGTTGACGCGAGGCTCGCCGAGAATGCCGAGCTGTCTTCCTTCGGTGTGGGCCTCGACCAGGATGCGGATTTTCGTTTCGTCCAGTCCGCGAGCTTTTGCCACACGCCGGACTTGATAGTCGGCCGCGGCCGGGCTGATGTGGGGATCGAGCCCGCTTCCCGACGCTGTCACCAGATCGACCGGCACCGGCGCCGTGTTGCCGGGGTCAGCCGCCTTGAGCGCGGCGATGCGGTCCTGCACGGTTTTGACCAAGGCATCGTTAGTCGGTCCGAGATTCGATCCTGATGACGCCGCGGCGTTGTCTGGATAGGGTGATGTCGCCGACAATCGGCCCCAGAAATATTTCGGGTCGTCAAACGGCTGGCCGATCAGCTCGGAACCGAGGGCCCGGCCGTTCCGCACGATCTGGCTTCCGTTCGCCTGTCGGGGAAAGAGCCATTGGGCGATGCCCGTCACGGCGAGTGGATAGAGCGCGCCGGTCAGTATGGTGAGAAGGCCCAGAGAAATGAACGCGGCTCGTAGATGGGTCATCATGAGATTCTCCTTACGCCAGATGAAGCGCGACCAGCAGCAGATCAATCAACTTGATCCCGACGAATGGGACGATGATCCCGCCCACTCCGTAGATCCAGAGATGACGCTTGAGCAGGGAGGAGGCGCCGATCGGCAGGTACCGGATGCCTCGAAGGGCCAACGGCACCAGGGCGAGAATGATCAGCGCATTGAAGATCACCGCCGAGAGGACCGCGCTTTGCGGCGTCGCCAGCCCCATGATGTTCAACACGCCCAGGGCCGGGTAGGTGGTGATGAAGGCCGCCGGGATGATGGCGAAATATTTGGCGACATCGTTGGCGATGCTGAAGGTCGTCAGGGCGCCCCGGGTCATCAGCAACTGCTTGCCGATCGCCACCACCTCGATCAGTTTGGTCGGATTGGAGTCGAGATCGACGAGATTCCCGGCTTCCTTCGCGGCCTGCGTGCCGGTGTTCATGGCGACGGCCACGTCGGCCTGCGCCAGCGCCGGCGCGTCGTTGGTGCCGTCGCCGGTCATCGCCACCAGCCGCCCTCCCGCCTGCAGCTTGCGGATGAGCGCCAGCTTCGCTTCCGGCGTGGCCTGGGCCAGGAAATCATCCACGCCCGATTCGGCCGCCACGGCGGCGGCCGTTAAAGGATTGTCCCCCGTGATCATGACGGTCTTGATCCCCATGAGCCGCAGTTCGGCAAAGCGTTCTTTAATGCCGCCTTTGATGATGTCTTTGAGGTGAATGACGCCCAGGACATTCGCCTCCTCCGCCACCACCAGCGGCGTCCCGCCCTGTTTGGCGACTGTGTCGACCGCCGCGCGCACGTCCGACGGGAACTCCCCGCCCCGTTCCTTGACGAACGCTTCGATCGCCTCGGCCGCGCCCTTTCGAATCTGCCGGCCGTCCAGATTCACCCCGCTCATCCGCGACTGCGCGGAAAAGGGGATGAAGGTCGCCCCCAGTTCATGTATGTGCCGCTCGCGCAGTTGGTAGCGCTCCTTCGCCAGGACGACAATGCTCCGCCCCTCGGGGGTTTCGTCGGAGAGCGACGCCAGTTGCGCCGCATCCCCCAGCCGGTCGAAGCTCACGCCCTGCGCGGGGATGAACTCGGTGGCATGGCGATTGCCCAGCGTGATCGTGCCGGTCTTATCGAGCAGCAGGACGTCCACATCGCCCGCCGCTTCCACAGCGCGGCCCGACATGGCGATGACGTTGGCCTGGACCATCCGGTCCATGCCGGCGATGCCGATCGCGGAAAGGAGCCCGCCGATCGTCGTGGGGATCAGGCAGACCAGTAATGCGACGAGGACCGTCACGGTCACCGGCGTGCCAAGTTTCACGGCGGCGACGCTGTAGAGGGAATAGGGCAGCAGCGTGACGGTGGCCAGCAGAAAGATGACGGTCAAGGCCGCCAGAAGAATGTTCAGCGCGATTTCATTCGGCGTTTTCTGCCGCTTGGCGCCTTCAACCAGCGAGATCATCCGGTCCAGAAAGGTTTCGCCGGGGTTGGTGGTCACCCGGACCACCAGCCAGTCGGAGAGCACCCGCGTGCCGCCGGTCACGGCGCTCCGGTCGCCGCTTTCCCGGATCACCGGCGCGCTCTCGCCGGTAATGGCGCTCTCATCGACCGAGGCCACGCCTTCGATCACGTCGCCATCGGCCGGAATCATGTCGCCGGCCTGCACCAGGACGACGTCGCCCTTTCTGAGCTGCCCCCCGGCCACCATCGAGTAGTTCAGGCCGTATTTCGGCCGCGGCAGCTTTTTCGCGGTCAGTTCGCGCCGCGATTTCCGCAGGGCGTCGGCCTGCGCCTTGCCGCGCCCTTCGGCCATCGCCTCGGCAAAATTGGCGAAGAGCACGGTGAACCAGAGCCAGAGCGTGATCTGGAGGATGAACCCGGCCGGCGCTTCGCCATGGCCCAGCAGCGCCTGCAGAAAGAGGAGCGTGGTCAGAATGCTGCCGACGTAGACCACAAACATCACCGGATTGCGGAGCTGATGTCTGGGACCGAGTTTTCGGAACGAATCGACGACCGCCTGACGGATGATGGACAGGTCGAATAACCGATGTTTTTTCGCGTGTGCCATGATGTGTGCTCCTTGCGATCAGTAGAGTTATTGACCGATCATTAACAGATGTTCGACAATCGGCCCCAGCGCGAGGGCGGGGACAAACGTCAGCGCGCCGACCAGGACGACGGTGCCGATCAGCAGGATGATGAAGAGCGGCGTGTGGGTGGGCAGCGTGCCCAGGCCGGCGGGGACGGCTTTCTTCCGCGCCAGCGATCCCGCCAGCGCCAGCGTGGGGACGATCCACCAGAAGCGTCCGATCAGCATCACGATGCCGCCGGTGAAATTGTAGAAGGGCGTGTTGGCGCCGAAGCCCGCGAAGGCGCTGCCGTTGTTGTTCCCCTGGGACGTATACGCATAGAGGATCTCGCTGAATCCATGGGGGCCGGGATTGAAGACGCCGGCCTTGCCGGCATCGGTCACCGTGGCCAGGGCGGTGAATCCCAGGACGATCATCGGCATGATCAGAATGAGCAGCGAGGCCATCTTCATCTCGTACGCTTCGATCTTTTTGCCGAGATATTCCGGCGTCCGGCCGACCATCAAGCCGGCGACGAAGACGGCGATGATCGCGAAGACCAGCATGCCGTAGAGGCCCGAGCCGACGCCGCCGAAGATCACCTCGCCGAACTGCATCAGGAAGATGGGCACGAGCCCGCCCAGCGGGGTGAAGGAATCGTGCATCGAGTTGACCGAGCCGTTGGAAGCGCCGGTGGTGGTCGAGGCCCACAGGACCGAGTTGGCGATGCCGAACCGGACCTCCTTCCCTTCCATATTGCCGCCCGATTGCAGGGCGCTTGCCGTTTGATCGGCGCCGATCTTGGCGAGCAGGGGATTGCCGGCCGATTCAGCCCAGTAGGCCGTTGCCACAAAGACAACCATCACAATCGTCATGGCCGCCAGGACGGCCCAGCCCTGCCTGGTGTCGCCGACCATTGCGCCGAAGGTGTAGCAGAGCGCGGCCGGGATCAGGAGAATCGCCAGGAGTTCCAAAAAGTTTGAGAGCGGCGTCGGATTTTCAAACGGGTGGGCGGAGTTGACGTTGAAAAAGCCGCCGCCGTTCGTGCCGAGCTGCTTGATGGCGACCTGGGACGCGGCCGGGCCGACCGCCAGCACCTGCTCGGTCACCGTGACTTTTTCGGTCTTCGGTTGGCCCTTTTCATCCAGGACCGGTTTGCCGTTGGCATCGGTGACGGCTTGGTCATAGGCGACCGGTTGAAGCAGCGTGACCTTCTGGTAGTCGCTGAACGTCTGGACCATTCCCTGGGAGACCAGCGCGATCGAAAGGACGAACGACAGCGGCAGCAGAATATAGAGCGTGGTGCGGACGAGATCAACCCAGAAGTTGCCGATCGTCTCCGCGCTTTTTCGGGCCAATCCCCTGATCAGCGCAACCAGGACGGCCATGCCGGTCGCGGCCGAGACGAAGTTCTGGACGGTCAGGCCGATCATCTGGGTCAGGTAGCTCAGGGTCGTCTCGCCGCCGTAGGCCTGCCAGTTCGTGTTGGTGACAAAGCTGACGGCCGTGTTGAAGGAAAGATCGGGCGTGACGGCGCCGAAGCCCGGGGGGTTGAGCGGCAGCAAGCCCTGAAGCCGCTGCAAGGCATAGAGAAAGACAAAGCCCGCCGCGCTGAACCAGAGCACCGCCATGCCGTATGCCTTCCACCCCATTTCGACGTGTTCTTTGACGCCGCAGAGTCGGTAGATGGCCCGCTCCATCGGGCCGAGCAGGCGATCGAGCCAGAACGACCGGCCCTCATACACCCGGGCCATGTACCAGCCCAGCGGCTTGGCCAGCGCCAGCAGAACGACGAAATAGAGACCGATTTGCAGCCAGCCGTTGGTCGTCATGAGAAGAGCTCCGGTTTGAGGAGCGCGATCAACAGATAGATCAGCAGCCCCAGTGAAAGAATCCCTCCAATAATGTAGAACCCGTTCATCTCATCTCTCCTTCTTGATGGGGCGTGTGAGGCTACTGCCATATCTCCTCGAGCCTGCGTGATGCCTCCCGCTCTGATTCGCATTGTGCGTCAATGTCGCGAGGAGCCATGTCGAAGACACAACCACGGTCCAGGCCAAAATAAATGTGAGAAAAGTCATCGCTGGTCCATTATTCTTAGAGAGTTCATGCCTGCGTCAACGCCGATCAAGCTGGGCCCTGGATCCCCAGGAGCATCATGCACGCCCTATAACCGCTCCAATGCTGCGAGTAGCCAGATCGAGATCACGAAAAACAGTCCCGCGATGCACAAGCTGAGAAGATCCATCGTTGCCTCCCTGTCTGAAATAATGGCAATCCTAGCACCGGCGGTATCAAAACGGTGTAAAAAAACGGCCCGGATGAATATCTGCATGCAGAACGAGGGTGTCCAGGTGTGCCGGGAAGCAAAGAGATTCGTTCAACGCACTGAATGATGAGCGTCAGCCGAGGCGCCGGAGCGCGAGCCGCGCGCGCCAGAACCATCGCCGCTCCTGCCGCCGTCTGTAGCCGGGCGACTGTTTGAAGGCGGCCACGCTCCGCTCATAGGCGTCCCTGGCCTGCGCGGCGTCGCCCATCCGGCGGTAGGTCTCCCCCAGTAGATACAGCCCCTCCACGCTGGAGGTGTGGATCTCCCCCTGCTGTTTCAGCATCGCCAGGGCGTCCTGATAGCGGCCATTGTTGAGATAGTGCTCACCCAGCCGCAGATAGGGCTCGCCGTAGCGAAAACGGGGATTGATCGCCAGCGCCTTCTCGATCCGCGCCACGCCGTCCCGCTCCCGGCCCGTCTTCAGATAGGCCAGTCCCAGGTAATAATTGGTCTCATCGAGATCGTCCAGC
>Ga0335085_10004846_pt1 | contig 22003 bp, 16 predicted proteins | sample Lox_Sample_45_FD_206712 | JGI IMG/M metagenome (GOLD analysis project Ga0335085, IMG submission 206712) | Soil microbial communities from Loxahatchee National Wildlife Refuge, Florida, United States - Lox_Sample_4.5 | ecosystem: Environmental > Terrestrial > Soil > Wetlands | place: USA...
CGCTTTACCAGGGAGAATATCCCGGATGCGCTCAAACTGTTCTTCCGTCAGTTCATATCGCTTGGCCATCCCACCCGCTTACCAAATTCCTTGTTTTCGTACAATCCTGAATGTCGATTGGCCCTAGTACGGATGGCGACTTTGCGCGAGCACGCGAGCGGAAACGCCAAAGCGGGGTCCCTGGCGGAAATAAGACAATTAAAACCAAACTATGAAAAGACTAACAACGACAATTCTGGCTTGTAGTGCGATGGCATTCGCTACCTACCGGGCCGGAGCAACGGCGCAGCTGCGTATATCCGATGGAACGGTCGCAGGAACGATTACAATTACAGACAATGATCCGAACGATCTGAGTCCCCTGACCGGATTGGTGGAGTACAGCGGGCCGGTCGGTGCGAATTGGTCCGTTACCGTGACTATCGGAACGTCCTACCCGTTTGACGGCAGCCCTGCAATGCCGACGATGGACATCTCCACTAAAAACACATCCGCGGACGCCGGGACTTTAACTATAGATTTTTCAGACACTGATTTCACGTCAGGTGGACCCACGACGCTGGGAATTGGCGGGACTTCAGCGGGCACGGTGACGTTCCAGGCCTGGACGGACCCCGGTAATGCCAACTTTGCGAAAACCGCATTGGTCGGCACGGTGGGGCCTTTGACGCCGGCCTTCAGCGGAGGCTCGTTCAACGGCAGTGTTAATGGGACTGTGGCGTCAACGATTCCGTACTCGATCACTTTGGAAACGGTGATTCAACATCCTGGCCCTGGCTCCACGGGCTTTGATGCGCAAATCATCGTGACACCGCCGGCCTGCAACTGCACGCTCAGCTTCACCTCGCCTTCCAGCATCACGAATTGTCAAGGTGACGTGATTCCGGCCGCCACGGCGGTTGAGAGCTGCAGCCCTGGCGTGTCCAACAGCGTGCCGGTTGTTTTGATCGGCGCCTCGACCAATGGCACCTGCCCGCAAATCATCACGCTCACCAACGTGGCGCAGGATGATTGCGGTGACGTTTTCACGAACCTGCAGACCGTCACGGTCAATTGCCGCGGCAGCATCTGCGGTCACATCTTTGCCGACTGCGACGGCAGCGGCGACTTGACCGCCGGCGACGTCGGCCTCTCGAACGTGGTGGTGACTCTCCTGAATTCCAACAACACGACGGTCGGGACAATCACGACCGACGCGAATGGCGGTTATTGCTTCACCAATTTGTCCGGTGGCAATTACACTGTCTCGGTCGCTGCGCCTTCCGGTTACAGCCAGACGGCGGCGACGACCAGCTACCACTGGAAAGATTGCTACGGACGCGTTTGCTGGCAGGAAAATGACGGATACATCCATTGCACGAGCAGCGGCACGGAATGCTGGTGGGACAAGAGCAATACCTGCCACTGGAAAGACAGCTACGGCCGCGATTGCTGGAAGGATAACTACGGCAATACCCATTGCCAGCCGTGCGGCTACCAGACCTGCAATGCAACAAGCTATAACAACAAGATCACGGTCTCTCTGACCAATTGCACCAGCAAGACGGACGTTGACTTCGCCTACACCGGCTCCAAGTCCTGCGTGTCGGTGACGTGCAGCACGCCGAGCTATGTGAAGTGCGGCCAGTCCTACACCTACACCTGCACTGTCGTGAATAACGGCAACGTCTGCTTCACCGGCGGCACGGTTTGCCACACCATCGGCAACTGCGGCGGCTGGGGCTGGAATAACTGCACCACCATCACCGACCAATGCCCGCCGTTGAGCCCGGGCCAGAAATGCACGTTCACGCACAAGTGCAGCACCAGCTCCTGGAATTGCGGCACGATCGGCTGCCAGGCCAACGTCACTTGCTACTCCAACAAGAGCGGCAATTGCTCCGGCCAGAATAGCTGCTACGCGCAGTGCGGCTGGTAATAGATTAAACAGTGGTCCTTCACGGCGCGGAGCAGCAATGCTCCGCGCCTTTTTGTTAACACGAAAATGCTTCCCAGCCGCCGGGTTTTCAGACAAGATGCGGCAACAAGTTTCGAGAGGAACCTATGAAAACAAAATCAATTGTTCGCGCTCTCGCTCAATTGCCATTCACCTTGTTCATCTTCACCGTGGCCCTCGCTCTTTTGGTCGCGGGTTGCGGCACCAGCAACACCACCCATTACTCTCAAAATCCAATCCTTCCGCCCAAGGATTCCAAAGACGCCGCCTTGAGGGAGGGTGATATTGTGAAAGTCACTTTTCCCGGCACCGCAAATCTCGACACTGCCAGCCAAACCATTCGCCGTGATGGCAAAATCACGCTGCCCATCATCGGTGAAGTGACAGCCGCGGGAAAAACTCCCACCCAGCTGGAAAAGGAATTGATCGACGCCTACTCAACGCAATTGGTTTCGTCGAAGGAGATCACCGTGCAGGTGCAAGCCGCCTCGTTCAGCGTCTTCGTCACCGGCGCCGTCAGCAGACCCGGCAAGCTCACTTCCGATAAACCCATGACCGTCTTGGAAGCGATCATGGAGTCCGGCGGCTTCGACATGAGCCGCGCAAAGCTCAACCAGGTGAAAATCATCCGCGGCGAGGACAAACAAACAAAAACCTTCACTATCAACCTGAAGGGCTTCATCGATGGCAGTCCCATCGACGTTTTCTATCTGGAACCATCCGATATCGTTTACGTCCCGTCGAAAATTCAGTGGTTCTGATCGGCTCCCGGAGCCAAATTTTGTCAGAACTGTTCGAGTTTCCGACAAGTGCGTCAGGCCGACTGCGCACCCGGGCTACTCCATCCGATTTCCCAGAGCGTCAACGAGGAACGACCGCATCTGGGCAGCTTAATTCCTCAGATTATGTCGGTATTAGTTACACTTTCGATAACGTTCACTAAGGGGGTTTTTGTGATATTTCCCGTGGTAAAATGCACATTATCAATGTTTTATAGAACCGTCGCTGAGGATTTTTTGACTCTGGCATGAATTCGGCTCAGGGGATTTAACCCGTTGAACCAGACGGTTTTGACACGCATTGAAAATGACAGACGTTTTGTCTCAATATCCACAACCGTCTCCACTCCGGTATGAAACCCAAAGTGCAATCAGGGCTAGACCCTGTGACAGCTTCCATTTCAGATAGGGTTGATTTTCGGGCAGAAAATGAAGGGCAGCAGATGGAGTCCGCTCAGGACTACACTCGGATTTTGCTCGTCGACGACCACCCGGTCCTGCGGAAAGGGCTGGCGTCTTGTTTGTCGGACCGCTCAAATCTGATTGTCGTGGGTGAGGCTGCGGATGGCTTTGAAGCGCTTCGCAAAGTTGGCGAGCTCAATCCCGACCTGGTATTGATGGACGTCGAGATGCCGCGCATGGATGGACTGATGGCCACGCAGGCCATCTGCAAGAAGTTTCCAAAAACCCACGTGCTGATTCTGTCCATGCACAATAATCCGGAATATATCGTCCAGGCCATTCAAATGGGCGCCCGCGGTTTTGCGTTAAAGAGCCTTCCCTCGGAGGAACTCATCAAGGCCATTGAAATCGTGCAGCGAGGCGAGCCATTTTTTTCCGCGCAGGCCATCTCCGCCGCCGATCATCGCAGGTCGGAAACCAACTCCGCGAGAAATTCCTCCGGCCTCTACGAACGGGAGAAAGAGGTTTTAGTTCACCTCGCGGCCGGATTCGGCAACCGGGAAATTGCCGAAGCCTTGAACATCTCCGTCCGCACCGTCGAGTCTCACCGCGCGCGGCTGATGAAAAAACTGAACATCCACACGATCGCGGGACTTACCCGCTATGCGTTGGCTCAGGGACTGGTATCGCTCAACCCATCCTTGGCGCTTCCAATGATGGCAGACTCCCCGCTTCGGTTTCCCCCTGCACCCAGCCTGCGCGTCTAGGCTCTTATCCTCGTCTCTGGAAAACCTCCCATTGATGTCCCGGGTTCACCTGCGTTTTTCCATTCGTGATTCGGAATTTCTCGAGTATTTTGTTTCGAAATTCAAACCTCGGAAAAACTCATGAGACCTTACGTCATCTGTCACATGTGCACGAGCGTCGACGGCAGAATTCTCGCCCGACGCTGGGGAAAACTTCCCGGTTACAAACACGAAAGAGTCCTCTTCGAAACCACCGCCGCCAGCTTTGGCATCGGCGCATGGCTCGTCGGCACTACCACGATGGATGAGTTCGACGGCAAAAAAACCAAACTCCCGCGCGCGCCCGGAGGTTTCGTTCGCCGCGACCATATCGCCAATAAAAACGCCAAACGATTGGCCGTTGGCGCCGATGCCAAAGGCGTCCTGCGTTTCCAGGAAAATGAAGTCGAAGGCGATCACATCGTGATGCTCGTCGCCGAACGCGTTGGAAATGATTACCTCGCCCACCTCCAATCCGTCGGCGCCTCGTACCTGCTCTGTGGAAAAAAGGAAATCAATCTCCACGTTGCGCTGCGAAAACTCGGCAAAGCTTTCAAACTGCGGAAACTGATGCTCCAGGGCGGCGGCAGATTCAACGGCGCAATGCTCAAAGCCGGGCTCATCGACGAAATCAGCCACATCACCACGCCCATCGCCGATGGCGGCAGCGGCATCGCCACCATGTTTGATATTCCCGGAAACGCTCCGGCCAAATCCGCCGCCAGCCTTCGCCTGATGTCCCACAAACTTTTGCCCGGTGGAGCGATATGGGCCCGCTACAAAGTCAGCGCCAGGCACACGAGTTGATCAAGGCCGCACGAGTCGTTAGTAGACGTTGGGAGAACCTATTGATCACTTCCATGACATCGCGTTCTATTGCAGCTTTTTCAGTGGCTGGATTAATTTTCAATCGCATGCGGACTGCCCAACCCCAGCTTCTGCTTGAGATAGATGAAGCTCTGCGCCCACATTTCGGCTGCCTGTTTGTGGTTTGCCGCCGCCGCGTGGCCGCCGTCGGTGTTTTCGTAGAATAGCACGTTGTGACCCTGCGCTTCCATCAGTGCGGCCATCTTGCGCGCATGCACCGGCGTCACGCGGTCATCGCTGGTTGCCGTGACGAAGAACACCGGCGGATAAGTCTTGTCGGGTTTGACGTTCTGGTAGGGTGAATATTTCAGGATCCATGCGCGCGCTTTCGGGTCAGCGGGATCTCCATATTCAGCGATCCACGAAGCGCCCGCACCGATCTGGGTGTAACGAATCATGTCCACCAGTGGCACCTGGCACACTACCGCGCCGAACAGATCGGGCCGTTCCACCATGTTGGCGCTGACCAGCAGGCCGCCGTTCGAACCGCCCACGATGCCGAGCTGTTTGGGTGTGGTGATGCCGCGTTTCGCGAGATCTTCGGCCACCGCTTGAAAATCATCATAGGCGTTTTGGCGTTTCTCCTGGAGTGCCGCCTGATGCCAGGACGGTCCGAACTCGCCGCCGCCGCGAATGTTGGCGACCACAAACACGCCGCCTTTAGTCAACCACAGCATGCCAAAATTTGCCGAATAGCTCGGAGTCATCGATATCTCAAAACCGCCGTAGCCGTCGAGAACGGTTGGAGCAGGCCCGGCGAGATTTTTTGCGCGCGTCACGAAATAGGGAATTTGCGTGCCGTCCTTCGAAGTGGCGAAAAATTGTTCCGTCTCCAGGTTTGACGCGTCGAAGCGCGCGGGCAGCGATTTGATCGCGACCGGCCTGTCATTGCCCGTATCGGCATACAGTGTCGGGGGCTGGGTGTAACTTTGAAAACTATACTGCACTTCCGGCCCCCAATCATCGGCCGTGACGATGTCCGTGGAGCCGCCGGTCGGCAGGTCAATCCTGGTGTTGCTCCAGTGCCCGCGCGTGTCGGGTCGAAAGACATGAATGCTGCCTATCACATTGTGGTTGATGGAGGCATAGACAGCATCGCGACCGGTTACCACCTGATTTACCGAGCTTTTTGCATCCGGCGTATAGAGCACGGCAACTGTCGGCCGCAGCCTGGTTTTCACAAAAGGCTCGACCTCAAAAGCGACCAGCGATCCTTTGGCAATCGGCTTGCCTTCCGGTGGCGTCCATTCATCCCGGAGCGTGAATATCAGGCAGCCTTTGGTGGCGCCCTTCAGATTGGCTCCCGGCGGCAGCGGCAGTTTTAGCGTCGAGCCATCCGGCAATAAATAGTAATATTCGGCCTCGAAAAAACTGGGACTGCGCACCACCAGCGGAATCGTCTGGCCGGGGCCGTGCCCCACCGCGCCGACGCTCTCCACATCGCTCAATTTGCCGGTATAAACAGTTTTCGCGTCAGCCATCGGCGCGCCGCGCTTCCAAAGCTTCACGACATTGGGATAGCCGCTGGTCGTCATCGAGCCGGGGCCGAAATCGGTTCCGAACAAAACCGTGTCATCGTCGAGATAGGTAATCTCGGATTTCGCTTCCGCCAGCGCAAACCCTTCCTTGACGAAGCTCCGGGTTCCGGGATCAAATTCACGCACCACCACGGCGTCTCCGCCGCCGCGCGAAAGCCTGATCAGGCAATGCCGGAGGGACGGTGAACGTTCCGCGCCTTTCCACACCCAGTTCTCATGCTCGTCCGCCGCCAGCTTGTCGAGATCCAGCAAAGTTTCCCACTGCGGTTGCGCGTTCGTGTAATCGGTGATTGTCGTGCGCCGCCAGATGCCCTTGGGATGTTGTGCGTCCTGCCAGAAATTGAAAACAAACTTGTGATCCAGTTCGCCGGTCGGAATGCGGTCGGTCGCATCGAGGACCTTGAGAATGGCATCGAAATCCTTTTGATAATCGGGATCGGTTTTCAGCACGGCGGAGGATTTGGCGTTCTGCGCCTTGACCCATTCCATCGCCCGCGCGCCGTGAATGTCTTCGAGCCAGAGGTAAGGGTCAGTTGAATCAGTTTGCATTTGGATCGTCTCCGTGCCGTCCGCACCCTGGGCCGGCCTGCCGCCGGCGAGCGAAACCAGCAGGATCAAACCCAACACGAAGCTGCCGGGCTGCGATCCGGCCCTTTTTTTGAGATATTGTGGAGCAGGGCGAAATCGAGTTTGGTTGGTGCTCATTGAAGCGGACACTAGCAATCACTGATGTTGGTGTAAAGCGGCGGCGCGGAAACGTAAACGGGTCGTCCTGACTTTTTACACTTCTGATTTGTTTGTGCCCCTGGTGGCAGTGTCAAGTTACGCGCCTCGGACTGTGTACTTTGGATGTCGCGCCGCAGCCAAGCCAGGGTGGGCGGACCGGTTCGGCGAATCGGAGCGAGCGTTTTCCGGCGCTACGCGGAGAGTGCAGCACTTGAGACTCCAAAACTGGTGCACCCATCAGGAGTTGAACCTGAAACCTTCTGATCCGTAGTGATTTTTTTATATTTTTCTAATCCAACAAAAATTTTGACGCAGTAAAGTCAGCATTAAAATGCTCTTTGTTTACAATGCTTTATTGCGTCCGATTTCATTAGTTTCGTTTGCCGAAAAAACTGGCAACTTCTTATAGGTGGTTCAGGAGTTTTTATATGGGCGAAAAATCTGACAGAACTTGTCAGAAGGAATTCGGTGATTTTGTTGAGATTCCCAGAGATTCCAACGGTTTAGGGGTAAAACGACACCGAAAGGACGGGAAAGCACGCCCTTGACCCTCTGGCGCAAGAATTGGCGACCAATCCATGAAGGATTTCGGTGCTACGTGAGACCAAAGCAGCACACGTTTTTGATGACTTGACTGGTTTAATGATTAAAGCGGCAGCGGTAGCGTGCCAAATTATAATAGCGGTTTTGTTATACGTTGAACGCAGAGCAACCTTACTTAATCCGCAGACGAAAGAACTCGGAACCCGCCACGAGTGGAACGCAAATTGAATTTTGATCGCCATTTGTCGAAACAGCGGCCGTTACTTCTTCCCATTGTTGCGGAAAGGTGAGGTTCGTCGCCGATTCAATTGCAACGTCGTAAGGAACGGTTGGCCAAGTCAGCGAGGCGGAAGAGCCGTCCGATGTTATTTGGAGTGGGGGCAAAGCCGAAGGGAAATTGGTGGGCTGGAGTTGAAGGTTTACTGATGGCAGTTCGGCAAAATCGCCGTATTCTCCAAGGGCTAAATAATACTTCACTCCCTTTTGGACAGAAAAACTCTGCGGGTTCCAGCCGGTCTGGATTTGTGTGAGGTTCGTAAACGAATCACCAACGTAAGCATCTATGACGGGCATGGGAGAAGTGGACAATTGCGTAATGGCCACGGAGCCACTGGCGGGTGGCGTCCATTCATACCAAACACTTCTGCTGCCAAACCACCAGTATGTGTGAGGCGGTTCGCCCGGCTCAAGGCTTGCGCCAACAATCGGTGTTGTGATGGTAAGAGAATAGCCAGATAACGTAATTCGATTGGCGAAATCATCATTAGACGGCGAAGGAGTGAAAATCAGGGAACCAATGACTGGGTCGGACTGGATATCACTGTCGAACATAATTTGGTAGGTTTGGCCCGGGAGTGTTTCAAAAAGCGAATAGGAATTTTCGCCGTCACCCGGATACAGTTGTGGCACTCCCACGAGATTGGTCAGCACGTCTCCCGTGAACACACCAATGCGTAGGGACGCATTCGTGGCAGTTAGGACAACGGAACCTTTTGCCGGAGCCGTCCACGACCACCAGACCGAACGCCCCGTATAACCATAGCCGTAAGGAGGCACTGGTTCCCCCGGTTCTTCAGTCGCCAAGATAAGCGAACTCTGAAACAGAATGTTTGTGCCCGTTAGAACTGTGCGATTTGCAAACAGGTCATTTGCTGGCGTCACTTGAATTGATACAGGTGCCGAATCCAACGAATCCCCGGAAACCAGCAGTTCACGTGCAATGACAGTGTGAATGCCGCAGTGAACGTTGGCCACGTCCAATCCATACGGTGGAGTTGCGTTTGTGCCAATTACGTTGTCGTCCACCAGGTATTCAATTTGAAAAATGTCGGTAGTCGGTTCGTCAACGATGACTTGCAGCGGCAATACGCTTTCGTCCGTCAGATTCATGTCCGGTGTCGGACTGGTAAGCACTGGCTGCGCATGCGTCTGAAAAACGCTCGCAACAAAAAACAGGCAAAAGACGGACGCCTCAATGAGAGATATAACCCGCAAGAAACTCCGGCGCTTTTCTTTCGGGAAGCCAACGTCCAAATTCACTTTTTCAGTTTAAGATTCTGTCCAACCGTGTCAACGAGCAACACCAATTCACACAGCGTGCATACAAACCTTCAGAAATTACCCATGAAATGATGGACAAATTGGTTGAGTCCGTAGCGAGCGGTGAATCTAATGCCACAAGAAAACATTATCTGCGTCACCTCCGCATGTTTTTTAATTGGTGCGTGAAGCAGAGGTTCACCCGTGAAAATCCTACCGTTGGTATTCAGGTATCAGTCAAGCGCAAGGAAATTGAAATCTATTCGCCCGATGAAATTGAGCGTCTGTTGCGATTGGTGGAATCAAAATATCCGACACTGCTGGGCTATTACTGTCTGACGATCTTTGGCGGTTTACGCCCATCGGAAGCGGAACGGGTCGAGTGGGCGGACCTCAAATGTGATTGTAAAGAGGTTTTCGTAAAACCACTCGGCAAAACTGGTTCAAGGCGATTCGTTTTGAAAAACACAGAAACGCTTTGGGTTTGGCTTGAACACATTAAAACCAAATTTCCAAACCAACCGCTCAACCCGACAAAAAACCACGAAAACACCCAGAAGAAAGTTCGTTTGGAATTTGGGGTTTGGATTCAAGACGGCCTTCGCCACAGTTTCGGAACGTATTATCACAATCTGATTCGTAACATCCCCGAAGTTGTTTATGTCATGGGCAATAGCATCGAGATCGCCAAACGCCACTACGTTCGTGAGGTGTCAAAGGAATGGATGGAAAAGTTTTGGGCGTTGAAGCCGACGCCATGACGAATTCTCAACCCGTCAGCGACTTAGAATCCCCCTTCAATGGGGGTTTTTTATTACCAAAATCGGTTTGTCAGAATCGTGTCAGAGGAAAACCGGATTTTTTGGTCTTTTCCGTCTTTTAAGGAATTCACAAAACCGTTGAAGGCATTGCGGTTTAAGAGTGGTGCACCCATCAGGAGTTGAACCTGAAACCTTCTGATCCGTAGTCAGACGCTCTATCCAATTGAGCTATGGGTGCAGCCAAGGGCCAGAAAAGTTACGGGTCAAAACCCCCACGTGCAAGTAATTTGTGCCGCTTCGCGGGGTCGTGAGCGCATCTTGACTTCTGCCCTCGGAGCGCGACCATTAGGCCGCTTCAACATTCGGCGATGCCATGAGGTGAAACTGGTCCGTGAGGCTCGCGCACGTTGAAGCGGCATAAATGCCGCGCCCCGGGAACGGCGGCTGCACCCCACGTTGGAATTTTTGAATCCCGGAGCGCCGATCTCCCGATTGGTCCGAACACCCATTTTCCGCGTTCCGCGCTCCGCGTTTGATAATTTCTACGTGCGTTTCAGTCGGTTGATACGTATGTTCCTGCGTTCAATTTTATGGCAACTTTGAAACCTTTTGCTGCTTTGCGCCCGAAACCGGAACTCGCCGGTCGAATTTGTGAACTGCCTTACGACGTCATGTCCTCGGACGAGGCGCGCGAAATCGCCAAAGGCAATCCGCTCAGCTTCCTGCACGTCAGCAAACCGGAAATCGATTTGCCCGCCGGCACAAATCTTTACGCGCCGGAAGTGTACGCGAAAGGCAAAGAAAATCTTGCCAGGCTCATTGCCGATGGCGCTCTCCGGCAGGATGCGAAGCCGTGCTTTTATTTGTATCGCCAAATCATGGGCAAACATGCGCAGGTCGGTTTGGTGGCGGTGGCCAGTTGCCGGGAATATTTGGATGGCATCGTCAAAAAGCACGAACTGACGCGCGTGGACAAGGAGGACGATCGCGTTCGCCATATCGAAACGCTCAATTCCCAAACCGGCCCGGTCTTCCTGACCTATCGCGCGCAGGCGGCGCTCGATGAGTTCGTTTCAAAAAAAATCTCCGAACAACCGGACGTCGATTTCACCGCCGCCGACGGCGTGCAACACACGTCCTGGGTTATAAACGATCCCGCGCAAATCAAATTCATCGAAAGCGAATTCGCGCGCATCCCCGCGCTTTACATTGCTGACGGCCACCATCGCAGCGCGGCCGCAGCGCGCGTTTTTCAAGCGCGCAAAGGCGCCGGTTCGAGCGGCTATTTTCTGAGCGTTGTCTTTCCGCACAACCAGATGCAAATCCTTCCCTACAACCGCGTGCTGAAGGATTTGAACGGCCTGTCGCCGCAGCAACTCCTGGAGAAGCTCGATGGAATTTTCGTCCTCAAAGCTCCCGGCACACCCGCGCCCACGCGCAAGCATGAACTCGGCCTTTATTTGCAGGGCCGATGGCACACGCTGACCTTCCGCCCGCGTTTCGCCGCGACGACGGACCCGATCGAAAAACTCGATGTCACCCTGCTGCAAAAATACGTCCTCGATCCCATTTTTGGGATCAACGATCCGCGCACGAGCACGCGCATCAATTTTGTCGGCGGCATTCGCGGCTCCGCCGAGTTGGAAAAATTGGTGAAGAGCGGCGCTTACGCCTGCGCCTTCTCCATGTTCCCCACGAGCATCGAAGATTTGATGACCATTGCGGACGCTGGAGGCATCATGCCGCCGAAGAGCACGTGGTTTGAGCCGAAGCTCCGCGACGCGATGTTTTGCCACGTGATTTGACCCTGGGACCGCCGGCGAGTTTTATTTTTCCTCTTTCCGTTTCCCCGGGCTGAAGCCGATGACCCGCGGCTGGAGGAGCCAATCGAGCTGAGCGCATTTCGCGCAGCTCAACACTTCGATATCCAGCCGGCACAGCGCGCCCTTCTTGAAAACCATCGGCAGCCCCGGGCCGCCTGTGCACAGCAGCGAGACAAACCCGCTCAAATAAGGCTCGTGCCCCACCAGCAGGACGCTTTTTGGCGCCGGACGGAGCGTGTTAATCTGATGCACCAGTTCCTCCATGCTGCCCGACGGCGCGAGATGTTCGCTGAAACGCATGCTGTCCTGCAGCTTCAAACCGCGGCCCACGATTTCCGCCGTCTCCCGCGCGCGCGTCAGCGGGCTCGTCAGGATGGAATCGAACGAAATATCCATCTCACGCAACACGTGCGCGAGCTGCTTCGTCCGCTGAATGCCTTTCGTGGTCAACGGGCGCTCATTTTCCTTGTAGCGCGGATCGCCGTGTTCGGCGGCGTCCCCATGGCGCAGGATGTATAATTTCATTGGACCGCGCCCTCCGGTTTGGGCGCGAAAGGCGCGGGCTGTTCGGGTTCAAAATCCATGAGTTCGTTGATGCGTTCCATGAATGAATCTATCGCCTGGCGTTCCTGCTGCAACAGTTCGCCGCGCAAATTTTTAATGCCATCCGCTTTCAATTCCCCTTTTTTCACTTCTCTCGCCAGCCGCGCCAGCAGCACGGCCACATCCTGGATGTCCCCCGCGGCGGACTGGAACTGCTTCATCCGCGTGATGCGCTCGGGGGTGAAATGCGGCAAAAACGGCTGCAGCAACTCCGCCGTATAACGCAATCGCTTGAACGCCACGCGCATCTTGTGAATGGTCGCCGGTTTGTTCCGCTTGATCTGGCGCCGCAAAATAACCACGCGGCGAAACGACCCGCCGAGCAGCATCTGCGCAAGCGCGGTGCTTCTTTCCTTTGGCGGATTTTTCGCGCACTGGCGCAATGCCTTTTCAATGTCTTTCAAACGCCGGTTCAGCTTCCCGCTCTTCATCGTTTGAATTTCTTTTGAAAGCTCCGCCACCAACCGCTTCTCGCATTGGCAGAGGTGCCTCTTCAATTCAGCCGCCTCGGGAAATTTCTTCCACATCGGCTTGAGCAAAACCAGTTGCACGTGCGTGTCGCGCAAATCATCGAAGCAATCGAGGCGCTTTTTGAAGGTCTTCCGCAGTTTCTTCAACGAACCTTCGAAATGAAGCGCTTCCAGCAAGTCCAGCAGCGCGAGCATGCGGCGCGTCTCTGTGCGCAGGTCGTGAACGGCTTTTTCCGTGAATTTCTTCTGGCAGCGCGCCAGTCGTTTGCGATAGCAGCGCCGCGCAAACCCGACGCTCTCGGTCAGATGCGTCGCAAGTTTGGGTGGGAAATTTGCGTTCACGTTGCGGTTCCGGTGTCGCTCCGAGAAGCAAGCTGAAGCGTGAACGTCATGGCAAGCTCAAAATGGCCGTTCCAGGACCTTCACCGCCGGAAACTTGCTCTTCGCCGGGCTGGTTCCTGCTCCCTGTCCGGTGCCCAGCGCCAATCCGATGAACTCAAACTGGCTCCGGCGTGGTTTGCCGCTTTTTTCCACCGGATGATACAAACCGTCGCTCGACAATATCCTTGCCTTGGCCGTGTCCGCCAGTGTCACGGCCAGAATTTCGCTCACAATCCGCTCGCGCAAAACGCCGTCCTCCATCGGGAACACCACTTCAATGCGCCGGAATAAATTTCGTGGCAGCCAATCGGCGCTGCCCACAAACACCTCCGGCTGGCAGGCGTTTTCAAAATAATAAATCCGGCTGTGCTCCAGGAAACGGTCCACAATGCTCCGCACCGTGATGTTCTCGCTCAATCCCTTCACGCCGGGCCGCAGGCAGCAAATGCCGCGCACGATGAGATCGATCTTTACGCCGGCTTGTGACGCGCGATAAAGCGCCTCGATGATTTGCGGTTCCGCCAGCGAATTCACCTTGGCGATGATGCGCGCCGGCAGGTCTTGTTTGGCATTTTCAATTTCGCGCTCGATCAATTGCAACATGCGCGCGTGCAATTCAAACGGCGCCACCAGCAATTTGCGCATCGGCTGATATTGGCAAATGCCCGTCAGCAGGTTGAAAAAATTCGTCGCGTCTTCGCCAAAATCCGGCCGGCACGTCAGCAGGCCGATATCCGTGTAAAGCCGGGCCGTCGATGGATTATAATTGCCGGTGGCCAGATGCACGTAGCGGCGAATGTGATGCCCCTCCCGCCGCACCACCAGGCAGGCCTTCGCGTGGATTTTGTAGCCCACCAGTCCGTAAACCACGTGCACGCCGTTTTCCTCGAGCCGCCGCGCCCATTGAATGTTGTTCGCCTCGTCAAAGCGCGCGCGCAGTTCCACCACCGCGGTCACCTGCTTGCCGTTGTTCACCGCGTTTTCCAGCGCGCCAATGATCCGCGGGTCGCCGCCCGTGCGATACAGCGTCTGTTTGATCGCCAGCACGTCTGGATCCGCCGCCGCCTGCTCGAGAAAATCCACCACGCTGTTGAAATTCTCGTAAGGATGATGCAGCAGAATGTCGTGCTCGCGAATCGCCGCAAACAAATCCGCTTTTCCGCGCAACCCTGCCGCCACCGGCGCGACGAACGGTTTGTAACGCAACTCCGGCGAGTGGTCGCCCTGCGTCAGCGTCATCAGCCGCGTCGGATTTAACGGCCCATCAATCAAATACAAATCCTCCTCCGTCAGCCGCAGCGTTTTCAGCAGCGCCTCCCGCACGAAACGCGGACAATCGTGCTCGATTTCCAACCGCACCGCGTCCCCCTTGCGCCGATTGTGCAGTTCGTTTTCCACCGCCTTGAGCAGGTTGGCCGTTTCCTCCTCGTCGATGTAGAGCTCGCTGTTGCGCGTCACGCGGAACGGCCAGCAGCCCACGATGTTTGTCCCCGGAAACAAATCCGCAAGGTTGTGCGCGATGAGCTGGCCGAGATAGACGTAATCCTGCCGGGCGTCCGTGCGCGGCAGTTGAATCATGCGCGGCAGAATGCGCGGGATCTGCACCACTGCCATGTGCTTGAGCATTTCGGGGCCGCGCGCCAGCTCCAGCCGCACGATGATGTTCAGCGATTTGTTCAGCAATTGCGGAAATGGATGCGCCGGATCAATCGCCAGCGGCGTCAGCACCGGCCGCACCTGCGTCCGGTAATATTCCTGGATCCAATCCAAATCCTCGCGCTCCAGTTCTCCGATCTCGATGATGCGAATCCCGTTTTTCGCGAGCGCGGGACGAATGTCCTCCCGCCAGCACGTGTATTGATCGCTCACCATGCGGCGCACCCGCGCCGCCACTGCCTTGAAAGTCTCCGTCGCCGTCAGCCCGTCGATGCTCCGCTGCACCACGTCGCTTTCAATTTGCTGCTTGAGACCCGCCACGCGCACTTCAAAAAACTCATCCAGGTTCGAGCTGACGATGCAAAAGAACTTAAGCCGCTCCAGCAGTGGATTTTCCTGGTCGCGCGCCTGGTCGAGGACTCGCTGGTTAAACTCCAGCCAGCTCAACTCCCGGTTGAGAAAATGCGGTGTTTTGGATGCGTTGCCGTTCACGAAAGAGCCCTAAAATACGCGCAAAGTCTGCCCGAGGCAACCCCGTGGAAAAAGTTACGATCTGGTGACGCATTATCCACCGGACTTGTCCGAAAACGGGTGAATGACCTTCAACCCCCCTGTAAATATTGGTTTTTGTGAAGACCAGCCTGTGAATAACTCGTGAATGGAGCGTCACCCCTTTTTTACTTGGGCCCAGTCCCCATGATTGGTCTAATCGGAGCATGTCGCAAACCCGCCGCGCCGTGATAGACGTCGGCACCAACTCCGTAAAACTGCTCGTGGCCGATATTCAAGGCCGCGATGTCCAGCCCGTTTCTGAAGACAGCATCCAAACCCGGCTGGGCCAGGGATTCTATGAAACACACCGCCTCCAGGCGAAGCCGATCGCAAAAACCGCCGACGCCGTCCGCACATTCGCCCAAAAGGCGCATGAACTTAAAGCTGGTGCCATCCGCGTCATCGCCACCAGCGCCGCCCGCGATGCCATCAATCCTGACGAATTGATTTCCGCTATCGAATCCGCCGCGAAGCTTAAAGTGGAAATCATCTCCGGCGAAAAGGAAGCCGAATGGGCTTTTCAAGGCGTCACCACCGATCACGCCCTGGCCGGCGAACCGTTGTTGCTCCTGGACGTCGGCGGCGGGAGCACGGAATTCATTTTGGGTCAGGGCGAACGCAAACATTTCCAGGAAAGCTTTCCGCTCGGCACGGTGAGGCTCATGGAAAAAGTCCCGCACAGCGATCCGCCACGCAGCGAAGAACTCACCGAATGCCGCGCCTGGCTATCCAGGTTTCTGGAGACGGAAGTGCAGCCCAAACTCGCGCCCCGCATGAATTGGGAAAATGAGGTTCATTCCGCGAAAACCGGCCTGCGTCTTGTCGGCACCGGCGGCACAGCCAGCATCCTCGCCCGCATGGAATTGCAAATCGACAACTTCGATCGCGCTCGCATCGAAGGCGCGCGGCTGAGGCTTGAACACGTCCGCCGGCGCGTCCAGCATTTGTGGTCGGTGCCGCTCGCCGATCGTGAGAAAATCATCGGCCTGCCCCCCAAGCGCGCCGATGTGATTCTGACCGGCGCCGCGATTTTTGAAGCCGTGATGGAGCAATTCGGTTTTTCCGAACTCCGCGTCAGCACCCGCGGCCTGCGTTTCGCCGCCGTGATGGATGGCGCGTGAGCGCAGTTCAGCCCCCGCCTTTATTTCGGAACCGGTTCAACAGTCACTCTAATGCCCGCCCGCCGCCGCCGGTTCCTGCGTCTGTTTTCCGCCGCTCAATGCGGCGGTAATTTCATTTTTGGCCTCCGCGAGATCCCGCTGAAAATGAGCGTTCATTTTCATGTCGCGCACAATCGCCTGCGCCAGCACGCGGCCGGCGTAAATATCCGTCGGATAATGCCGGCCCAATTCAACCCGATGCCACCCGATGTTTCGGCCCGTTGCCAAAATCGCCTCCTGTTTGTCCGGGAATAACTCCGCCAGCACCAGCGCGAAGACAGTGCCACGGGTGGAATGGCCGCTGGGATAACTGAAGCTTTTTTCGAGGTCGTTCGCGCCTCTGGCGAGCGCCGGATCGGTGGCATACGGACGCGGCCGCTTCCAGTAATTTTTCGCGTTGTCGGTCACCGTTTCGCTGTCATCCAGCACGTGTTTCAGGAACGCTTCGGTTATGGGCAATTTGCCGGGTTGGAAAATCGGGCCAATGGCGGGAGCGAAAGCAAAAACGGAGAAGTTTTGCTCCGTTTTCGCGGCCGCATCATCCGCCGTGGAATGTTGGTTGTGCACCGCAATCGTTTCCGCGAGATCCGCGGCCTGTTCCGCTGAGTTGAGCAACGGCGGCGGCGCGAGCAGGGCCACCGTATCAGGCTCGCCCGGCGACAAATAGTGTAACTTGTGTACCTTGGCTGCTTTCGCCGGCTTCTCCATCGTATCGGCCGCAAACGATGGCGCCGCCGCAGCGACAAACAAAGCCGCGCTGGCGATGACGGCGGCGTGAAAAAACAGGAGCGGTCTAAATTTCATGAGGAGCGGATTGTTTGGAAACAACTTTAAGGCACCGTAATCCCGCTGCAATCCCAATTGATGTCATAATTTCCCGGGTCCTTCCCGGAAGTGTTCACGACATAATTGTATTTGTAATACGAGACATGGCCGTCGGCAAAGGTGATGTTGCCGCCCGCGTCGTGACGCGAAGAAAAGCGCGTCGTGTAGCAATGCGGCGTGGCCAGGTCCACCTGATTGGCGCCGCCGCTCGCGGGAAAATAAGGCGTTTCCGCAGAACGGTTGCGCACGTCTGAAAACAGGACGAATGCGGAGGGATGAACGATCAATTTCGACTTGAGGATCACGTTGCTCGCTTCATTCGCGAGCGACTTTGAATTCATCGCGTACTGAAACAACGGACGCGCATCCGGGTTCATGTAGCCGTGGCCGGAAGGCACGTCCGCCGGGTCAACGCCCTCCGCGACCGCGGTCGGGCACGTGAAAATGGAGGACGCCCTGGCAAAATCAGAGGCATCGTTCGCCCCCCAAAAATACAACGGCTTTCCGCCGACGTAGTTGGGCAAAGCATTGAACCAGACGTCGTTTCCTATGTGCTGATTATAAAACGTGACCACATCGCCCCAGAGCGGATTGTCCTGTTGCGCGGTGGAACTCACCTGGTATCGCGGCCAGGGATAGGTGTCGTTGCTGTCATCGACGTACATTCTTTGCGCCAGGCCCCATTGCTTGAGGTTGTTGAAGCAGCGGACGTGCTGGGCCCTGTTCTTGGCCTTGGCCAGCGCCGGCAGCAGCATGGCAGCCAGAATGGCAATGATCGCGATGACCACCAGCAATTCGATCAACGTAAATCCACTATTTCGGCCGCAATCCGTTCTTAATTTCATGTTTTTATGACGCCCAACGCCGGAATTTCACGCATTCCTCAAACGTTGGACTCCAAAACGATGGAATCAGCCAATGTCAATCCTGTGTCAGAATTGTGGCAAAAGGGTTACAAGGAAATTAAAACACACTAATGCAACTGTCACAACCGTGTCACAATTGCGTCACTGATGCGTCACCGGAGATTGGTTTGCTTCGCAACATAAGACCGAACCATACATTCAAGACCCGCAATTCGTAATCCTATCTTCGCTTCATGAAAAACAAAACAGTCATGCTTCTGGCGGCGTTTTCCGCCGCTTTTCTGATGGAGGCCCGCGGCTCGTCCATCATCACCGCCTGGACTTTCGATAACGTCGCCGTCGGCGCCATCTCCAATCCTCCTCCCGCCACCGGCGCCGGCCTCGCCAACGCCATCGGCATGACCACCGCTTTGACCACCCCTCCCAGCATCAGCAATCCCGACGTGCAATCCCTCGCGGGCAGTTCCAGCGGCGGCGCGAACTGCTGGCGTGTGCGCGCCAAAGGCGCCAGTCCCAACAACGGCAACGGCTGGACCTCGCTGTCTCCCATCGGCTCCCAGGGCGCCGAGTTCGATAGCAGCACTCTCGGTTATGGCGACATCCAGGTTTCTTTCGATGTCAACGAAACCGCCCAGGGCGAGGCCAATCTTCAACTTCAATACACCACCGACGGCAGCAATTGGTTCAATGCCACCATCACTTCCGCCGGCGCCTCCGCCACGCTCCAGACCAATACCTCCAGCGCCAACACCGTCATGGGCACGTATGTCAAACTTTCCGGAGCGGGCACAGGCTGGAACAATCTCATCACCGCGGATTTGAGCGCCGTTCCCGGCGTGAATAATAATCCCAGCTTCGGCATTCGCATCGTCAATGCCTCCACGGGCGCGGATTGCGTGAATTCCACCGGCGCACCGCTCAACAATACCTCCGGCAACTGGAGCATCGACAACGTCGTCATCAGCGGCGTGGCTAACTCCACCATCACCGCGTGGACCTTTGACAACCTTCCGGTCGCCATCAACAACAGTCCCGCGCCATCCACCGGCTCGGGCACGGCCACGCCGCTCGGCATGGACAACAGCTATAACGGCACGACCGCCCAGACCACGTGCGATGTTTTGGCGGACGTTGCGGGCAATTCCACCGGCTCCGGCCTCCAGGATTGGCGGGTGCGCGGGCAGAACCCGGGCAACGGCTGGTCCACCGAGGCGCCCATCGGCACGCAAGGCGCTGAGTTTGCCCTCAGTACCGTCGGTTACAACGGCATCAAACTCACCTTCGACATCAGCACCACCAAGCAGGCCGAAGCCAATTTGGAAGTCATCTACACGACCGACGGCATCAACTGGAGCAACGCGCCGCTCTCCTACAATGGCTCCAATGCCGCCGTCATCCTCACCAATACCCTCAGCGCCAACACCGTCATGGGCACCTATATTCAAATGCAAAATCCCAGCGGCGGATGGTATACGAATATCACGGCCGACCTCTCCGGAATTTCCGCGACCACCAACAATCAAAATTTCGCCGTTGCCATCGTGAATGCTTCCATGGGTTCCGATTGTATCAATCAATCTGGCGCGACGTACAACAACAGCTCCGGCAATTGGCGTCTCGACAATATCGTCCTCTCCGGCTTGTCCATCGGCGCGGGCGGCAACAACCCCGCCCCGAGCCTCACGCCGGATCCCAACGCCAGTGTCGATTTTCCATTCACCAACACCTTTACGCCGACGCCGGCTTGGCAATTCAACATTACCAACGTCATGGTGAACGGCGCCACACTGCCGACCGCCGCGTATAACACGAACGTTTCCGGCCAATTGATCTTCACCCCGTCCGCCTCGCCGCTGCTTCAAACGAACCCGACCCTGAACATCGTGATTGGCGCGACCGGCTTCGGCAGCGACTCCGTGGTCCAACACATCGCGGCAGGCGCGCCGATTTCCTGGGGCATCACCGCTCAGCCCGTGGCTCCAACAGGAAACGGCGGCACGCTGGTGATTCAGCCCACCATCACCTTCCAGGACCAATACGGCAATGCCGTAACGAACATCGGCGGCACCGTGACCGCTTCGCCGGTCGGGGCCTGGAGTTTCGGTCCGGGCAGCGGCGCAACGATCGCGTCCGGCGCGTTTACCAATCTGTCCGCCACCAGCGCCTCGGTGGTTTCCGGCGCGACGATTTCCTTCGCCACCACGATCGCCGGACTGAGCCCGCTGACGTCGGCCCCCTTCGATATTCCCGCGCCCACTACGGCCGGATTCACGCGCGGCAATCTCGCCGTGTTCCAGGAAGATGTGGCCTCGAAGAATTCGACCTTCAGCATCATCGAATTGAACTCGTCCGCCGCCAACCAATCGGCGCCGGTGAATATCTTCCCGATTAGCGCCACCGGCACGAATGCCCTGCGGCAAAGCAGCGCCGGCACGACCGGCCGCTTGGCGAACAACAACGACGGCTCATTGGTTTGCTTCACCGGTTTTGAAACCGAGTCGTCGCTGATCCCGGACGTGACGTCCGTCGATCCCCGCGGAGTCGGCACGCTGAACGCCGCCGGCGCGTTCGTCCTGCAGACCTCCTACATCGGCCTCGGCGAATCCACCGCCAACCAGACGCGCAGCGCCACTTCCATCGACAACACGAACTGGTTCATTGGCGACAAAGGCGGCGTCTACATCAACAACGGCACCAGCCCGCTCATCGCCGGCGCGGGAAACAATGTCCGTTCCGTCAAGAGCTTTGGCGGCACCGTTTACGCGCTGCAACAAGCCTCCAGTTCCGTCATCAATACCCCCATCTCCATTATCACCAACGCGGTCTTGTTGCCGCTGGACGGCCTTGCACAGGATGACTCCGTGCTCGACTTCTACATGGTCCAATCCGGCGCGAACGGCACCAATTACGACACCGTCTACTACATCGATGGCACCAACGGCACCGCAGGCGCCATCTTCAAATATTATTTGACCCAAAACATCGACTCCGGAACCGGCCAGCAGTTGTGGGCGCTCGCGGGCAGCGCCACCACGACCAACGGTGGCGATGGCTTGTGCGCGATGACCAACGCCAGCGGTGGCGTGGATCTTTATTACACCAGCGGCAGCGGCGGCGATGCCGGCAACAGCCTCGTCAAAGTTCACGATTCCGCCCCGGACAACACGACCATCAACCTGGGCACGCCGGAAATTCTTTATACCGCCCCGGTGCTGGCGACGTTGAAGGGCGTCGCTTTCGCTCCGGCCTCCACGAATTCGAGCGTCACGCCGCCTGTCATCACACCGCTGCTGATCACGCCCGGTTCAGTGCTCATCACCGGCTCCGGCGCTTCAGCGACCGCGCAGTTCAGCTTCACGAACGCGACCGGCCTGACCTTCAACGTGCTCGCAACCAACAATCTCACCGCGCCCATCACGACGTGGCCGGTGATTGGAACCGCCGTCGAAAATCCGCCCGGCTCGGGCCAGTATCAATTCAGTGATCCGACCCCGGCCACCAATTCGACGCGCTACTATCTGCTGCGCCACTGAGTTGGAAAGCATTTCTGATTCGCCACGCGAGGCAGGCCAAAAGCCTGTCTCGTTTTTTTTCACTGCGCTGGAGCGCCGCGCCAATCGAGAAATCACGTATGCGCCCGTGTCGCCAACAACACCTGAACGGTTCCCATCTCAAAACTGTCTAGAGCATTGACAGAAAAGATGTAGCGATGAAGAGCGAGGATTTTTGGTTTTTGGCGAGGCTTCGGCGAAGGAGCAGGTTTGAAAAACCCTGTAACTGAGCTGAAACGA